>Ga0315294_10001779_pt1 | contig 23599 bp, 16 predicted proteins | sample YL17G13_40_MG_FD_203626 | JGI IMG/M metagenome (GOLD analysis project Ga0315294, IMG submission 203626) | Sediment microbial communities from Yellowstone Lake, YNP, Wyoming, USA - YL17G13_40 | ecosystem: Environmental > Aquatic > Freshwater > Lake > Sediment | place: USA: Wyoming | collected...
GCAGTCGGGGAGGGGGCGCAGTCGTGCCGCATGTATGCCCCCCTGTAGTCCCCCCCAAGGGGGGGACGGCTAAGAGCCCGCTTGCAGTCGCTCCCCAAGAGAAGAGCCCCCCTGTAGTCCCCCCCACGGGGGGGACGGCTGAGAGCCCCCGGTAGTCGCTCCCCAAGAGAAGAGCCCCCCTGTAGTCCCCCCCCAAGAGAAGAGCCCCCCTGTAGTCCCCCCCAAGGGGGGGACGCCTGATACATAAACGTCATGTCAAGACCGCAACTGATGCGCCCTCGGCATACACCATCCCCCCCTTGGGGGGGATCATAGGGGGGCCATCAATCCAGAGATGATGTTTTGCCGCCCATCCTCGCCTGCAGGAGCCACCGTCCCTGCGGAGGCTTTCAAAAATCGGAGAATGCTGGTATCTTATGACGCCACAGGGGCTGACAGGTACTGGTTCGCGGCGAACGTACCTCCCCGGTTCTGCCTCCTCAACTCGTAACCGCGCGCAACCGAGAAACTCCGTTGCGCGATTCCGCCTTACGCCTGCATAGGATGTGCGGAGGAAGGTCGGTAAATTTCTTCGATCCTGCCTGGGGATGGGAGAGACTATGCACACCCGACACACAATGACTCGAATCCCGGTGCAGCACCTCTGCGTGATCGCGGTCCTTCTTCTCGGGATTCTCGGTTGTTCGCACGGCGGCAGTCCAGTCGATCCGTCGAGCGGACTGTCCGGGACGACACCGCGGGACGACAACTCCTCGACGGAATCGTCCCGACCGTGCTGGGGAATGTGGGACATATGGAGGACCGATTCGGGAGAGTACGAAGTGGTGGCTCTGCGGGAGGCGATGTACACGGTAAACGTGGTGATGTATCTGCAGCCGCCCGCGGGGAAGATCTCCAATATCTCGGTGAAGACGATCGATGAAAGCCAGATCATGAGCACGGGAAGAGTGCTTCTCGATGTAACGCTGACGCATCCGTTCCCGGACTACCTGGAGTACTGCGGGTTCGACGTGCTCGGTGTTTTCATGCACAACGGGAGCAACACGGCGAAGCACGACTCGACGGCGAAGTACGCGAAGCCCGGGACGAACACGGTGTTGTCGAACGCCGACGGGTATACGCGATGGATGAACCGGGTCGAGTTCACTGCGAGCGGGATCGGGGGATACACGGAAGGCAGGCTGGGCACGAAGGGGATCACGTGGAATGCGACGCTGAACCCGTACAAATATTTCTGCGGCGGCCTCACGGCGACGGGAAAGCTGGAGGATTATTTCAAGTCGGCCTCGAATGTGAACAATCGGGGGATTTTGAGAGCGGGGGTCAGCGCAACGAGGCGCTACGATCTCACGTTTCCGTTGTCGGGCGGCGTGCCTCAGGTGAAATTTCAGTACGCGGTGGTAGCGTCATGGGTCGAGCCGATTAATGTGCCGCCCCAGAACATACCCGGCGATTTTCCGCCCGGCGCAAACATGTCCGAGCCGTTCTACGCAACATTCGACACTGAAGGGAGCACTCTCTACTGGAACAGCGCGAGCGACAAGGGGGGCAACCTGCTGCTGACGCTGGAGATATTCGATCAGGGCGCGCGAACCGATCCCGACAAGGTGGCGGGACAGATAAGCGAGATAATAGTGGAGAGCCCCAGCGGGTTCATAACGGCGACGGGGAACAAGCTGACGTTCGGTCCGGCGGACTGGACGACGCAGTCGGGCACAACGTCGATCAGCCAGAAGTTCGTGCTTGACTGCGGGGCGGCGGACCCGCAGGGTCCGAATCCGAGGGACAATCCCATCCTGGTGGCCGTGCGGTCGTCGAGCGGTTCCTACGACACCGGGGTTGGGACGCCGCACTCGACGAAGCCGCTGAGGATGTTCCAGGTTTTCAAGGTTCCGATGAGCGACTGGTCGCCGAGCGCTCCGGGGAACGTGACGAATTTCGCGGCATCGGACGGGCCGGCGTCGCTCGCCGCTCATTCGGTGGAGCTGACCTGGGACGACCAGGTGGACGCGGACACATACAACATCCAGAGGTACGACTACGACATCGATGCGGAGACGTGGGCGTGGGCCACGATTCACACGGCGCTCGCGGGGACGGTATCATGGGTCGACGCCAATGCGCGTTACTGCGGGTCGAACAATCCGATCGAGTACCGGATGCGAGCGGAGAACGAATACGGTCACTCGATCTCGTGGTCGACGGACACGGGATATCCGAAAATGCGTCGGGTGGGGATTGCGTTCTGGTGCGCCGCCGACAACACGTCCGGACTGAATGCGGTGGTGACATGGAGCCGGGCTCAGGCCGATTTCGACGACTGCAACTCCTTCTGGAACGACTACGGATTCGATTTTGTGATGGAAAACTCGGGTCAGTTCTTCTGGATGACCAACCTTGCGTACCGGGACCTCACGGGCACGGAAGACCAGGCGATGCATGCCGCGTTCGGGATGGTCCAGTGCGGGAACTCGATCAATGTATACTACGTGAACTCGGCGTACGGCGATACGGCGATGGCGTACTGCATGGCGATCTGTCCCGGCTCGGAGCATAACACGCTCAATACGTTCATCGTGATGGGCAAGGACGCGCGCACCATTTGCGGGGGCGGACTGGAGCTGTCGATTTTGCTTGCCCACGAGAACGGCCACGCGATGGCGCATTACTGGGACGTCTACCTCATGGACCTGAACGGGGACGGGATCATGAACGACGGCGCGGACTGCAGCATAAATACGTTCTGCAGCGGGCCGCCGCCGTACGTTCCCGCTTTCTACTGCGACATGAACGCCACGTATCCCGAGGAGCCGGGGTCGGCGGGCAAGGTCCCGAAGAACCTGATGTGGTATTCGTACTGCGGGTCGCCGGTATCGGAATACGATCTGACGGAGGGGCAGTACATTTATGCCGGCGAGTGGGTGGCCGGCCACGAGGCCTCGTATCCCGCGGTTCCGTGAGGATCGATGCGGACTTACTCAGGCGGTGGGATCGAGCACTCGTCCGACGAAGAGGATCGTGCCGGTCTGGATATCCCGGATGAAGAAGATGAACGGGCGGTCGGCGCGGAATTCTTCGACCTGCGGTATCGCCTTCTCGCCCACCACTACAGCCGTAGCGGCGGCGGCCTCAGTACCGGCCTCATCGACCGAAACAAAAGCCTTGTGGACGACGGCGGTGATGTAGAGCCGCAACGTACCGTCCATGCCCGAGAAATCGGCTGCGCCGGAGAATGCGTCCGGCATGCCCATCGCGATAAGCGTGTCGCCGAGGCTGAAGTCGGAATCGTACTCGAATTTGGGAAGGGTCAGCGAAACGGTGGCTTCCTGAAGGCCGTCGATGGTCTGTTGTATGAACGCCGCGTCGAGAGACGACTCGATTTCCTGGAAGCGATCGACGGAGGGGAGCAGGATCACCATGGAGAGCTCGCGCCCGTCGTATTCCATTTCAGCGGCCTTATATCCGTCGCCCTCCATATAGCGAATGTCCGCGGCCTGCTCCATCAGGTCGGCAGTGACCGCACTCCCGTCGAGAAGGTTGAACGCGCCGGGATGAGTGTTCTCCTTCTCGAAGGGGAACCTCCATGCGGCGTTGAAGTAGATGGCGTTGACCAGGACCAGCCTGGTGTCGGTAGTAATGATGCCTTCCGGGAGGAGGTCCTTGATCCGGTCCTCGGTTTTGTTCTCGACCCAGTCGTTGATAATCACGCGGCAATCGTTGGGGGCGGCGGCGAAATCGACGAGTCGCATTCCGGCGCCGTAGTTGAGGGCGAGAGTGTCGAGGAAAGGCGGAAGCCAGGACCATCCGTCCTGTCCCCAGATGGAATTGGCAATGTTCAGCCTGAAGGGCTCGGAGTCCTTGCCCTTGGCACCCTCGCCGCGGGACTGGAGGACAAGGTCGAGCTTGTTGAACGCGGGATGAAGCTTTGCCTGTCCGAGCGTGAAGTGCAGGGTGTCGGCCATCTGGGATTCAGTGGTACCCCTGGCGCCCGCCCAGGTCATGGCCAGGGCCTGGGAGATGCTGAGGGGGGAGCAGAAAATGTTGGTGCTCTTTTGTCCCTTGAGCTGCTGATAGAGGTCGAAGGCGAACTGGGAGTTGCCGGTCGCAAGCCCGGATAGGTCTGAGGGCGGGACATCGGGGGACTGGTCGCGCTGAAGATCGGAGGCGGCGAACTTGTAGCGATCGGGGTTTTCACCCGGGGGCAGGTTAGGATTCTGGTTCGCGCTGCCGGCGCAGGAAAGCGCAGCAGCGATGAAACAAGAGATCAGCAGAGCGAGGGATGATCGATGCATGATAGACCTCCAGAGCGCTTGTCTGAGACTACAGATTATCATGGATTCGCATCGGTTCAAAGTCCGGTGCCCTCTACAAAGCGCTTTTTGCTTTGTGGAGGTGTCTCTTTTCACAACCGGATGAGACCTCCACAAGCTCGGGGACTCGCTTGTGGAGGGCACCCTGGCATGATATATTGATATCAGTGGAGGACTTGACCAGTCGAATCATGGGAAACAAATCAACGCAGAGAGATCGATCATTTATACGTGTAGACTACGGTATAAGCGGCGAGCTTTGCACAGGTCGCGGCTGGGCGGCAATTGAGGCCCGTTTGTCCTTCTCGGTCAAGAAGCGGTCCGGATGTTATATCGCCTCTTGTCCTGAACTGCATCTGAAGGATCAGGGCGAGACGCCGCGTGAAGCTTTCGACAACCTTGTGGACATGATTCTGGCTCTGCTGTCGGACGCCATCGGCTCGGACGAGCTTGCGGAAGTCCTTGGGCATTGCGGCTATGTCAAGCGTGGATCCGGAGCCCGGCAGGAATTCAGCCGCGATCGCGAGGGGGAGGAGCTTCCCCTCAGCTTCAAGGCCACTGCGGAATGGGGGCGACGAATCCGGACGGCAAAGCTGGCCTGGGTTGGATAGGACACCGTGACTCGGAAGCGAAAACCCTATGGTGTCAGGAGAATAGGCCCTGAGAAGGCGGTCTGGCGAGAAAGGACTACTTTGAGCTGCTCGATTCGATCTGAAGAGAGAGGAGACGGGAGCCGCCTGCAAGCGAGATGGGCCGGAAAAAGGTGTATGCCCCCCTGTAGTCCCCCCCAAGGGGGGGACGGTTAATACATAAACTTCCTGCCAAACCCGCAATTGATGCGGGCCCCGGATAAGGAGTGCGCCCTCCCTGACGGTCGGGCCTTGGATACAGGGGGGCAGGACGGGAAAGATCACTCGTACCTGAGGGCGGTGATGGGGTCCTTGCGGGCTGCGTTTGCCGCCGGGTAGACGCCGAAGATCAGGCCTATGAGAGAGGAGAAGACGACGGCGATCACGACGCTGGTCAGATTCATGACGGGACTCCAGGACGCTTCGGGAAGAGCCTTGGAGATAAGCGCGGAAAGGCCGATCGCGCCGAGATACCCCAGGCCCATGCCGATTATTCCTCCAAGGAGGCAAAGGACGACCGCCTCGATCAGGAACTGGAAGAGGATGTCGATCTGTCTTGCGCCGACGGCTTTCCTGAGGCCGATCTCGCGCGTGCGCTCGGTCACGTTGACCAGCATGATGTTCATTATGCCTATGCCGCCGACGAGGAGGCTGACCGCCGCAACGCCGCCGAGCACCATCGTGAGAACGTTGATGAACTGGCCGAAATTCTTCAGGGCCTCGGTCTGGGTCATGATCATGTAGTTCTCGTCGTCGGGATCGGAGATTCTCCGCACCCTGTTGAGAGCGCGCTTGACGTCATCCTTGACGGTCGGGACATCCCCAAGGTTCTGGGTCTGCAGGACGAGAATCTGGATCTTGTCGCCGAGTCCGAAGAGATGCTGCTGGGCGACCTTCAAGGGCACGTACGCCGCCTTGTCCTGGTTCTCGCCCAGACCGCCGCCCATCTCGGACACGACGCCGATCACCTCGAATCGCTCCTTGTTGATCTCCACTACGCCTCCGAGCGGATTCTGGCTGCCGAAAAGGTCCTTTGCGGTCTGCCAGCCCAGTATGGCCACCCTGCGTCCCCCGCTCACCTCGCCGGGCGTGAAGAAGCGCCCGGTCTCCATCTTGAAATTGAAGACCTCGTTGTAGTGCTCGTCCACGCCTGCGGTGGTAACGGAGACGCTCTCGCGCCCGCGCGTCACGTTGGCCTGCTCCTGAACGGACGCATTGACTACCGTCGGCACTCTCAGGGACGCCTCGATCGCCCGGACCTCCCGCTCCGTGAAGAACTGAGGCTCCCAGCTTCCCCTTCGACCGGACTGGCTGCGGGACTCTTTGGTCGACATCTGCGGGAAAACGAAGATGAGGTTCGTGCCGAGCTCGTCGATCTGCTTCGTGGCCTGCGCGCGCAGACCCTCGGCCAGCGCTGTTATGGTGATGACCGCGGCGATGCCGATGATGATGCCCAGGAGTGTGAGCAGGCTTCGCCCCTTGTTGATGAGAAGGCCCCTGAGGGCAAGTTTGAATGAGTTACTCAGGTTCATGGCTCGGAAGCAGGCATGTTACCATAGCAGTGAGACTCATTGGAGCGGCAGGAGGTTGCGTCGGGGGGTGGCGCAGGATCGCGGGTCGGCGGGAGCCCGGCTTTCCCTTTGGTTGCTTTATGCTATTATTCGCCTGATTTTCGGAAAGGACCGGCTACACAGCAGAGATGAAATCGACGAAAGAGAGATTCGACCAGTTTGACTCCAGGTTTCGGGAGCTAGCGATCCGCGAGTCCGAGGCATTATTCGCCATGTATCGGGGCCTTGAACATGAGGACCTGGACAAAATCGAGGCGGAGACGTCGGCGCTGTGGCGCGAACCCGAGACACGGAAGCTGGCGAAGGGAAAGCCGCGCTCATCGGAGCTGAGGAGACCTGTGTTTCTCCTCAAGCTGGGCGCGCTGCGGAACGAGGTCGAGGGAATCGAGGACATCTACAAGGCGAAAAATCTCTGCAACAGGATGCTGGTTGAGTTCAAGCCTGAGGTGGACGGGAGGCCGATCAGTCGGTCGGACCTGGGCGAGCTTCTGAAATGGGACAAGGATGCGGCCAGGCGCCGTCGCGCATCGGGGGCGTTCGTGCCTCTCGAGAAGGAGCTTCACGAAAAGGTTCTCGATCTCATCGACAGACGAAACCGGGCCGCGAAGGACCTTGGCTTCGAGAGTTTTCCCCATCTTGCTTTCGAGCTGAACGAGCTGGACCTGGACGAAGTGAAAAAGCAGCTTGGGGATCTTCTCGAGCAGGGCGCCGATTCGTTCGAGGAAGTGCTTATGGAGCAAAAGGACCAGCCGGGCATGACCCCCGGGGGCCTGCTGTCGTCCGACCTGTCCTTCCTGCACGAGAACTTCCTTCCGAACCTGCCGCGCGAGAAGTTTCCGGAGGAGAGGCTTCTCGGGGCTCTCAGGAAGGAATATCTTGCGGTCGGGATCGATCTGGAGAAGCTGCCGATCCAGACGGTCATCCGGGATATCCCGGCGGGGGGATTCTGTTTCACTTTCGATCCGGGGAAAGATGTTCGTATACTTGCGAATCCGCGGGACGGGCAGTCATGGTACCAGGTGCTGTTCCACGAATACGGTCACGCGGTGCAGGGGAGCGTGTCGAAAGGGGACGGGCATTATCTAGTAGCGCTGGGCGATCCGGGTTTCTTCTGGGAGGCGATCGCGGTTCTGTTCGAGAAGCTGGCGATGAGGAAGAAATTCCTGGCCGGCTATGTGGATGATGAGGGCGAGATCGAGCGGTTCCTGGACGGCGCAAGGAAGCGTCTCGCGTTCAGGATCAGGTCGCTGGCGATGGATGCTCTGTTTGAGTATATGCTCTACCTCGATCCGGCCCCGTACGAGGAATTGCAGAAGCGTCGGGCGGCGATGATCCGCGAATACTATCTGGTGGAGCCGGCGGTCGATCCGCCGCCGTTCACGACGAATATCTTCCACATCACGCATCCGTGCTACATACAGAACTACGTCCTTGCGGAGATGGCCGCGGCGCACCTGCTGGAGGCCTCGCAGGGCGGAGACCCGTGGACCCCGGACCTCGCCAAACGCATAATCGATGAGCTTCTGGTTCCGGGAGCGATGATGACGTGGCAGGAGAAGATCAGGAGGTTCAGCGGGAAGGACCTGAGTCCGGAGGCGCTGGTGAGGCAGCTGTACGGGGGGTGAGGGGGCGAAAATAAAACGCCGCCGGTGGGCGGCGAGTTCTCCCCTCTTCCTTCCGACGCCTCCGTGCGATCAGGAGGGGAGAATAGCGCAGGTGTATGGTAGCAATGAATCGATGGCAAGTAGGGGACGGTCGCCTTCACCAGAGCTATACGGTCTTTCCGACAGGCATTCTTTACGGGTTAGTATCTCGCTCTTTGTTCAGTGGCGGGCTTCTCAAGGAAGGCAGGCGACCGTCCACTCGAGACCGAGGGTGTGAGCCGCGACGGCGGGTTCTTAGCCCCCTCGCCGATCCGGTCACCTGTCCCTCTGGAAAATAGTTCCCCTCCTCAGGTCCCAACCCCTTTCATGTTCCGCAGACCCGTGAGCCTTGGCGTTTCAAACTTCCGTGGAGGTCCAAACGCTTTCTGACATCACCGGTTCGGTAGCTAGAATCTCATCTCCTCCGGGAGGGGTCTTGCCGGAGCAACATAAATATCCTGTCAACTTTCATGCCAGTCGCGGGCCGCATACGACATTGTGTCCCCGAGGTGTGCGCAAGGGGGACATGCGGCATCGGGAGCGGGTTTCAGGGGTGGCAGGTCAGGGGACAAACTGATCGGAATGGGGCAATGCTGCCGGGAGCCGGGGACAATATGGGAGTGGGCGGGACAAAATGTCACACGGGCAGTGTAGGTTGACTGCCCCCCTGTAGTCCCCCCCAAGGGGGGGACGTTTAGTCCAATAAAATCTGATTAAGACGCGGACTATTGATTGAGGAAGATAACGCCGAACTCGGAGCCGTCGGAGGTTTTGCGGTCGACGGTGCCGTCGCAGAGCGTCCAGGCCCCTTTCCAGCGACCGTCCGGCCCGGTTGTATGTAACACCACGTTCCAGGGGAGCATCGCCGGGACCTGGTCCAGGTAGATCTGATTCCACGGGATTCCGCTGCGGATCAATGTGCCGGCGGCATCGCGCTCGATGCTGACGGGTGCGGAACGGGGTCTCGGGGCATCCATGATCTCCGTGAACGTCCATGACATCGGACCGTCGCAGCCATACGCAAAACCCACCTCTGCAAGTCGGTCCGGGAAGAAGGCAAGCTGCAGGCAGTCGGCGGAGACGATTCTGCTGTTCCTGAAGGGATTCAACGGCATGGTCCACGGAATTCGAGCCATGAAGTAGAAAGCGTCATTGTCATGACCGATCCATGCCGGGAGAGTGAGACTCTCGGCGGAGGCGTCGGGACGGAATGTCAGGTGCAGATGGATGGGGGTCAGCAAATCGGCCCAGATTTGCGATGGATCGTCCGGCGAGAGAGGTCGCGCGATGGGATGCGACTCGAACGAGGGTCCGGAGGGCATGCGAAGCACCGGCGTGAATCGTCGCGATGAGAAGCGCTCCCCGACAGTTATCGCGAAAGGAGTGTCTGAAGGGGGAATGTCGGATTTCGCGGGTATGTCCGTCGAATGCCTGAGCACATATCCGCCGGGAATCCGATGTATGGTCTGAGTTGTCTCGATCGGGATCGGGCTTGAGCCTTTGTCGATGCGGACGGGATGGTCCGGAGGATTCTCGGAATATACATCGAACCCGATTCCCAGCTTCGAGCGATTGAAAGGCAGGAACCGTCCCTGGTCGGACCTTACCCACTCGCCGCGAGCATCCGGGACAACTATCCAGAACGCGTTGGAGTACGCCTGTTCCTCGCAGGAATGCCACTTGACGATGGCGTAGTAGCATCCGGGTTCCACGCGGGTCCGATTGGAGAGAGGAAAATCGACCGATGCGGTCGATCGGGGTGCGAGGCTCAAAGGTCGGCGCACGTTGTGACTCTCGATCAGCTCCCAGGCTTCGAAAGGAAGGATCAGCTCGGCGAATCCGTCCACTTCCTGTCGGAGCTCATTTTGGATTTCGAGAGTGAGGTCGGTGCCGTCCGGGGAGACAATCACGGCCCCGGGGATAATGATCTTCACCGGGGCGGGGAGGTCCGGCTCGCGGTTCACGGGGATTGCGGCCTGTGTGCGGGTGCCGTCCGGGGATTTCAGGATCGCAACGAGAAATCCTCCGTTTCGGACCGATGCATCGACGGCTTCAAGCGAGATCGAAAAATCGAGAATCTCCTCGGGTTGAAGAGCTATCGGTCCGATCGCCGATGGATTCGAGACGGTGCCTTCCGGAGACTTGATGGAAACGGATATGCCGTCGATTCTCGTGCGTGAGTTATTGACGATCCGGAGGGTGGCCGTGACTTTATCTGAAAGCCCAAGGCGCAGCGAGCGGTCGGTGAACTCGTGGAAGACCGGTTGCGCTTTCCATCCGCACGGACCGAGGCTCGAGCGCCAGTAGCGTGCCGGGCGAATTTCCCGCGGCGCCAATCCGTCTTCGAATGAAACTCCGGCCAGCGGTTTGGGTTGATTCGGCCTGGGCGAGATCGAGAATGTTGCGAGCCCCCATGGTCGGAGCGTCATGTCGCGCCCAGATTCGGACCCAGGTTCATTCAAGGTTCTTCCAAGGAGGTCAGTGGGCACGGCATTTTCAGTGGATTTTTTGCTGAAGGTGATGCGGGAGGTAATTCCGCAGATCTCGCGTAGACGAAGGAGGATGCCGGATTGCGATGCGATGTCGGATTCCCGCCAGTCGAAGAGAGTGTCATGAGGGCGGAGGGGTCGCAGCGCCTGGACGAACGAATCGCCCGGATCGATGTGGAAGAAGGTGCCTGACGACGGCAAAAGCGCTTCTTGCGGCTCGTGCGCAATCGCTTCGAGCGGATGATTGAACTCGATCGCGCGGCGATGTACGCCCGCCTGTCTCCAATCGCCGAGATGCGGCATAAGCCTGTAGGAGAACCGATGACTCCAATGTTCGTGCTGAAAGTAGGAACCGTCGGGCATGCGGACGGGATTGGGGTCAACCCAGCCTCCCGACGGAGCGGTGGACGATGAGCGGAAGAGTCCGAGCGAAATAGTGCCGTCCTCGAGCACCAGAAGATCCGGGGTCCCGCAGACGATGATCGCGAAACCGGCGTCAAATGGCTGGTATTCTGCGGACTTTCCAACACCGGGCGCGATGACGCAGGGGCCGGATACATCGATTACCGCAGGAGGAGCGGCGATTTTTTTATCCCAGTCGTCGATCAGCTTTTTCACCGATGCGCGTGCGCGGGGGAAGAGAATCACGGGAAGGTCGAGGCCCGATTTATCAACCCCCAAATCGATCCAGCATGGACGCTCGTCATCGGAAAAGGCCCAGGATTCCAGTTCGGCTGACGAGAACGGTTTCGCTTTATCGAGAATTTCAGAGCGGAAAGAGTTGTTCTCGCCGATTGCGATGCGGAAATCCGGACGGGAGCTGTCCATGAGCCAGTCGCCCGCTCGACGTCGCGGACGATTGAGCGAACCTGAGCGAGTGACGACAGTGGTCACGCCCGCGCGTGCAAGGATGGGAACGAGACGATCGACCGCCTCCTGAGTCGCGGCGTCGGGCGACTCCGGTATGACAATTTCGCCGACCGCGAGCGTGCGGGTTTTTGCGCCTTTGGGATCTGCGATTCTTACGGTGAGCGGACACTCCAGGCCGCCCCAGCAGTCGATCGGCCAGTCGCCGAAATATTTTTCCTTCTGATAGTCCCCGAGTCTTCCGAAAGGTCGGCCGATGACACCGCCGGATGTCTGTGCGACGGGCCGCGCGCCGGGCAGATCGAGGGGAAACTCCACTCGCCAGAGATGGTCGCGATCCGAGTAGCCGCGAACAGAGGCGGTGCAATCGATGAACGGTTCATTCCGACGGAGAGTAATCGTTCTCTCGACAACGCAACCCAGGAATTCCATGGTGGTCGTGATAGTCTGCGACACGCGCCGGATCTCGCGCTCGATCTGGGCGGTCTGCGCCGACGCGAGCAGGCGTTCCCCGGTCGGCTGAATGAGCCAGGGCGCCATGTTCATGCCGGGATACTCGGGATAGACAACCAGATCGTTCGCTGTGCAGGACTTTCTCAGGAATTCTCTGCCTGAGGCTTTGTCGACGATGCCGACGATTCCGCCGCCGCGAGACGGATCGACTCTGACCATCAGCATGTCGTTTTCGATGGTGTTCGGGTCCTTCGGAGGCGACGGGGGAAGCGCAGCGGGGTCAGTCATCACCCTGTAACTCTTCCAGCCGAGCGCGGGGACATTGTCCGCCGTGAACTCAAGGACGGACCCGCGATGTTCGAGCGGAGAGGTGTCGCCGGATTCATCGATAAGGGAGCAGGCTTGATCAAACGGGACAGAGTTTCCGTCCAGTGTCACGACTCCGGAGCAGGGCCGTCCGAGGGAGTTGAAAACCGTGACCGTAAAATCGGATTGTCCCTTCGGCGGCCCCACAAGGGATGAGAGGGCGAGTTTTGCGCGGCGGGAGACGTCGTTCGACAGGTCGCGCGCTTCCCGCCACAGGGAGACGAGGTCGAGGTAGACCTGGTCGCTCTCGCTGCCGGTAACGGCGTCATGATGCGATGTGTAGCAGAGGATTCTCCATGCGCGATCGAGCGCGGCGGTCGGGAAATCCGCGCCGAGCAGATGCGCGAACGCGGACCAGATTTCCGCCTCTCTTGTAAGACGCTCGCCGAGCCGCTGAGCGAGCTTCGTGTCGGCGAAGCTGAGATTGCATCCGGAGTAGGCGGGATTGAGATCGCGCGAGATCGGGGGAAGCCAAATCCGATCGCGCCTGCAGGAATGGGTCACCGCGGACAGGTAGTGCTCCTGGGTCCCGAAGTGGATTTTCGGCGAGAGATATTTTTCGTTCCACTCCTCCACAAGTTTGATCATGCCTTCGAACGGCTCCGCGAAATCGCCGTAGCAGGGAAGGAGGAGATTCCGGGTGGGAGCCGGGAGGCTCAATCGCTCGAATCGATCGAGGATGGGGATTTCGGCGTCGGGCATCGATTTCCAGGAGAACTCCCAGCCGGAGGTGTAGTGCCTGCTCATGTAGTGCGTGAGAAGCTCGGAGCCGTCGGGACCGACCCATCGGAACTCGGTCGGGAACAGACTGTCCTCGGGCTCGACATGCTCGCCGTGGTACAGACCTCGGCAGAAGGTGGCCCACTCAAGCCCGGCGGATTTTGCCAGGGCCGGGCAAACCGGATCGTGGCCGAAGACATCCCATTGGGCCAGGCCGGACGGGTCGCGCCGGGAGACGAGGGACGCGAAGCCGAAGCCGTAAGCGATGTTGCGGCAGAGGAGCTCGCACCCGACAAGCGTTGACTGGGGCTCGTTGTAGCTTCCGATCAGCTCCAGCCTTCCCGAATTCACGAAGGAGCGGATCTTGTCGCGAAGGAGGGGGTCGGCAAGCCATGTGGGATGAAGAGCGGGGACGGTTTCGAGCGTGCACGCGAAATCGGGCACGGTTTCGAGGAGATCGAGGTACCGGCGGTTCAGCTCGATGAAAGTGTCGACCGATTCCCCCTGCCGGGAACCGACCTCGGTATAGTCCCTCTGAGTGTTCCACCAGACCGGGTCGACGTGATAGCCGGGGCCGATGAAAAGGGTCCAGTCCGTCTGCGGATGCGTGCAATCGATACGGAGGGAATCGGAGAGAGATTCGGAAGTCAAATCGAGACGGACGGTGAAATGGTCGCCTGGGGCAATGCCATGCGGGATGGGGACCCCAAGGAGAGCGTCGCCCCAGTGACACAGCCCGGGCGTGATAGTGACCGCCAGTCCCTCGGGACCGGGGGGATCGACCGATTGCGCGACGATTGTCACGGGGGCAGGTATGTTGTCCCAGTGAGCACGCAGGACAAGCTGCGGCTCTTCCCTGCATTTCCAGAGGGCGGAAGTCGGTGCGAAGAGAAAAGCGGAGGAGACAGACCGATGTGACACTTGATCAGCTCATTTTTCAGTAATGGTCGTCCGTGAGAACAGAGGGACCGGGGAGATTTTACACGAAAAAGGCGCCGATGAAACGGAGGCCGCGGGGGGGTGAAGGGGGGAACAAGAGTCAGCATATATAATAGAAAAATGCAGTTGGTTTAAGGAATAGATCGCGTCAAATCGCAGGTAAGCTTAAGATGTATTCAATCCTATAGTGAAAAGAGGGGGTGCCCAAGTCAATAGTAAGCGTAGAGAACCACTGGCGAAGTGGGAGGAAAGTCTAGAATGCAGAAAAACAAAACCAACACATGGTTATTTTGGACTATTCTGATCCTGGTTTTGGCGGCATTGGGGGCGTGCTCGAAAGGCGGTCCCACGACGCCAAACCCGTCAGATGTCCAGGACTTCACGTATGACGAGGGCGGCGGTTTCGAGGGATTGGGAATCGACGATCTTCTGACTGCGTACAGCGCGCTGAAGGACGCGGGTGGCGGGGCGGCCACGATTGTGGATGACACCGACTACACGCTGATAGGCGCGTTTGAGCGCTGGAGCGGAGATGCTCTGGACGACGTTTTCGTCACAGTCCAGGAATCGGATGGAACGGTCGTTCGGCACACCTTCAACGGGATGGCTGCGTGGGCCAACCTGGAGTACCCGATCACGGTATCGGTAATGTCGATGGGGCGTGTTGCGCAGACCGTGGTCGAGACGGATGCGAATGTCATCGCATTCGGTCTGGACTGGGTGACGGGACAAAACATGTTCAGCATGGTCTTCGGGTACACCATGGAATTTGGCGGGGACTTCGGGGACAACTGGTTGATCCAGGCCAAGACGACTCACATCAACAGGCCCTGGCAGACCACATACGGCGGTCCATTCGCATCGCCCTACACACAGTTGTTTGCTAATCCGAACCAGCCCGTAGGGGCAGTCGCATTCTTTTATGCCAATGAAAGTGGTATCGAGCCCGGCGTAATCTTCGTCCCGGGAGTTCCTTCGAGCTATGACCTGATCGGCTACTCCTATTCGCACATCGGCAGTCTTGACCCGGGAGCGGTAGGAGGCTGGATCATGGACATGACTGAGGAGGGCTCGGGCACTGAATACGGTCCGGGCAACTACGATGTGAGCAACCTGCAGTGGGACCCGGATAAGCCTATCGGGAGAGTCACGATCACTCCCGGAGGGTGCCTTGACGAGTCCTGCGAGTTCATACCCTACTATCCTGCGCAAACCGCGCTCGTTACGGATCCGTCGGGCGAGTACTCCGTCACATCGTTCGATCCCTCTGTGATAACGGATCGAGACATTCTTTATGTGAACTTTGACTGCTGGAACTGGGCGAACGTGAAGGAGTACATCGACTGGGAAGTGGGCACAGACCTTCCGGATCTGAATCCGGGTGTTCCGCCCGAGTGCGGCATGGCGGTATGCACATACGGCGACGATGCAGCCCTGACGGCCGACTGGACAAATGCGGCCGCCGAGGGTCTGCTCCTGATCAGCATCGAGGGCAAGTCCGGCAATGTCATTTGGGAGATCACCGTCGCAAACGACGCCTTGGCGCTGCCTGACGACGGCATAATCATACCTGTCCAGGCTATGCTGAACCTGGGCCTCTTCCAGCCGAGTATTGTCGTCACTCGAATCGAGTGCCCGGTGGTAACGGTGGATGCCTACGACGCTCAGACGATCTGGGCGGACACAACCGCAAGGCTCACGTCCCCGCACGGCCTGGTCCTGGGAGATCTCAGCGCTGGTGACGAAGGAGGAGGGCCACCGCCCCCGACTCCCTGAACGAACAGAATGCCAGGAAAGGAACAGCCCCGGCGATGCCGGGGCATTTTTTTTCCAGGGCAGAACCAATCCGCTACACTTTCCGGGATTTCTTCCGGAATTCCTCAGGGATCTCGCTGGAGAGGATGCTTCGCTGGATTTTGTCGTAGTAGGGGTGCTTGGGCGGCTCCTTTGGCGCTGCAGGCTTCTCTCCGGGAGGGTTTGTCAGGTCGGCGGCAAGGGGCTCCTCCCGGGGTATCGGTCCGGGCCGCTCAAGCGTCTGCGGGGCAGAAGCCTGGCGATCGGTGGAGACCGGAGGGCTCCCCGTCCTTCCTGACCCTTCGGCATTGAGGAGCGCCATCTTCTCCTCGCGCTCCTTGAGGACCAGGGCCTTCAGTTCCTCACGTGACATGTGCTGCAGTTGCGCCAGCGGGTCGAACTCGCCGGTCTTGGCGGATTTCAGCAGACGGGTCTTCTGCTTGCGCGCAAGTGTCTCCTTCATGCGGTACCAGTGGATGACCATGAGGAGGATGAGTCCGATGCCGACGAGGAAAACGGCCAGGCCCAGGGTGTTGAGCAAACCAAGGTCACCGGGGTTTGCGCCCGTACGAGCCGGAGCCTGGAGTATGGCCAGTACGTTTAACAAGGCACAATCTCTCTATTGGAGCACATTAAGTAAGAGACTCGCCCTCCAGAGAGCCGTCATCCGCGCGATTCGACTCCTGCAGGGCTTTGTTTTTCTCAAGCAATTGCCGCCTAGTCTGTTCCATCTTCTCTCTGCGGGCTTTTCTTTCCGCGGCCAGAGCTTCCACCTGAAGGCGCATCTGATCCGACTTGAGGGACTCGAGGTCGCGCTGGTCCCTGATCAGCTTCCGGCGGTACAGGAGGTAGACGATGATGATGGCGGTCATGCCGACAACCGGGATGAGCGACACCTTGACCAACTGGGCGATGTCGATTTTCTTCGGCTCCCCGTTGATGGGATTGGCTTGCCATTGCAGTGCAAGGGTGTGAAGGACATAAAGGGTGCGGCTGACGAAAGGGCGGACGGGCTCGACAAGCAGCCTGAGGACTTCATTCGGACCCAACTGCGCTCCCCTCCATTTCCTCGACTTGAAGTTTGTCCTGCGTGGCCTCGGCACCCGGCTCCTCAGTCTTCTCTTTTTCCTCGCCGGTTACATCCCTGAGCGAATCGGGGAGAGCACGATCCGTAAAAAGGATGCCGTCCATATGGTCGATCTCATGCTGAACGCAGCGCGCCTCGAGCCCTGTGACGGTCTTCTCGAACTTGCGCATGTCAATGTCATGCGCCTGGAATGTTATCTTCAGGGCTCGTTCAACCTTGGCCATCCAGCCGGACTTGGAAAGACACCCCTCGTCGTCGATGAACTTGCCCTCCTTTTCCGTGATCCTCGGGTTGATGCAGACGAAGTAGTCGCCGGTGTATCCGAGGTCTGCGGGGGTGAGCTCCTGCGAGGTCCTCTCGGCCGGCTCGGGTTCGCTACCTCCCTCTGCGGGAAGGGGATTCGCGATACCGGTCTCCTCAATGGTTTCAACCTCGCCTTCAACCGGAGGCTTATCGGGGGAGCAGGTCTCGTAGCCTCTCATTTCGCGGTTGGGGATTTCATAGATGAAAAGCCTTCTTGGGACGCCGACCTGTACGGCTGCGAGCCCCACGCCCCATTGGTCGACCATGGTCTCGTACATGTCCTCGACCAGTTTTCTGAGCTTTGCGTCGACGCGTCTTATGCGCCGACTTGTCTTGCGCATGACGGGGTTGGTGTCAGGGAGGATCTCAAGCAAAGGCATAACAAACCTGGCGCCGGCTTCGTGTCAGCGCAAGTGTCATTATACCTCAAATGACTTGCTGACGGGGATGCTGAAATAGGGGCACGGCATGCAGTGCCCCTACTCGATGCGGGTGCCCTCCACAAGCGGAGTCATCGTAGCTTGTGGAGGTCTCAAAACGAAGAAGAGACAGTTGGACACCTCCACAAACTCGCGGACTCGTTTGTGGAGGGTACCGGCTGTCCGCGACCAGTGGGGAAAGGTTAGATAAGGGCACGGCATGCCGTGCCCCTACTGATGCTGCAGGAATGGCAGGCTGGAAAGCCTGCCCCACATCGGGATTCTCACCAAGGACGTTGTATCAGAGGCCCGACCGTCAGGGAGGGCGCTCTTCGGACTGGGGCGCGGAGGTGTTCGATTGTGAACCGTCCGGCATCGGGATCGGTCTTAGCAATAGGATGTCCGGCGAGGAGAGGAGAGAAGAAATCTCGGCGGCTTTTTTCGCATGTTTGCTCGAAGCACATCGACCAGTCGGGTGAGGACCGCTATTGCGATAGTCGCGGTGCTGATCGCGGGGACGATCGGTTGCTCATCCGTGGGGGGGAAAGGGCTGAGGATGGTGTCGGAGATGAGGTCGCGGGCGCATCGCGCCGACGCGGAACAGGCCGGCGGATCTTTTGCGATGAACCCCCCTGCGACGTTTCCGAGGCGAAAGGCATGCGAGCAGGACCCCTTCGGCCTGATGCCTTTGGAATGGCCCGATGACATACCGCTTCACCCGAACTGCAGGGTCGTGTATTCCGACAGACTTGGGAGCGATGGGTTTTACGTTGTCGCGATTGTGTCTCCCAAGCTGGCCACCGGTGCAGGCGTGCAGACGTTCCATGTCGACTCTTTGTCCGTTTGGGAGAGCGTACAGGTGAACGAGAGCGCCGCTGAAGGAGGGGGACAGGGGAAAGTACTGACCATCATTGCGGAACGCAGCGGCGCATACCTCAAGATCGTCTCCGAGCAGCCGGGAGAGGGCTTTCTGGCGTCCCTGGAAGACCGGGACTACTGGCGCGCGAACGTGGACCCCAACCCTCTGGTGATCCGGTTGTTCTTCGTACCCCATTCCCCGTCAAACTGAGGGCGAAGAGACGGGAAGGACCCGATATGCCGACCTCGTCTGCGGACAGGCTTGACAACACATCCGCAGTGGCTATTCTGATCCTGGAACTGTCCCTGGGTGTCTCTTGATGATTAGGAAACCGTCCGGGAGAATCGATATGCGCTCATCAGCCGTAGTTCTTGTCATCATTACCCTGGCGCTGGCGACATTCACGACAGCCTGCGCGGCGAAGTCGCGTACGGCCGTGGAAAGATCGGAGGCGCCTGCGAACGAGATGGTCGGCGAGGCGCAGAGTGTGTCGGATTCGGATGCGGCGGAATCGGAGAGCTCCGATTCCGCGGCGGACTCCGAGATGCTTCTGTCGACGGAGAGGGAGAAGAGCGAAGCAGGGGGGGGAACGGAAGACACAGCCGACGGGGACTCAGGCGATGAACAGGAGAGCGGGTCCGCCGGAGCCGATGCCGGTCTCATCCCTGCGGGCTGGCCTGAATACGCTCCGGTGATGGACGGGTTCAAGATAAGATACAGCGGGTCGGACGAGAAGGGCATGAGCATTGTCGCGTTCGGGAAGGCTCCCAGCGAGGAAGTGGTCGAGTACTACCAGAACCTTGAAGGCTGGGAGAAGACGTCCGATGTGGTCCCCACAATCACAGACAGCAAGTCCGACTTGAAAGGCCTTGTCGTCGTTCTCAAGCGGGGCGAGGAGAACCTGACAGTGAACATTTTCGAGGATGACGAAGACACGATCATCCAACTGCTCTACAACAAGGATTAGCCCGGCACCTGATATTCTGTTGCCGATGCGCGGCTCGCGGGAGCGGGTACGAGCACATAGTTCGCAAGGAGAATGTCCATGAGAGTGAGAACCATAGCGGTTGCGTCCATTGTCGTCGTGCTTCTGGTACTGGCGTCTTGCACAAATGGAGGCGCTGTTGATAAGCAGGCCGTCGGGAACGACACCGGTGCAGGGGAAGTTGCGCAGCCCCGGACGGATTCGGACCCTCAGGAGGTTGGCGGATCCGGGGAGGTCCCCGAGAACGCCGGAGTGACGGATGAGCCGGTTTCGTCGGCGGGAGCGGCGGAGGTCCCCGAGGGCTGGCCGGAGTTCATTCCTATGCCGCCCGGTCTTGATCTGCAGAGCGCTGTCGAGAACCCGCTGGGCGGCATTGCTCTGATCTTTTCGGGGACTGGGAATCTGGCGGACCTTGATGCCACGTACCGAAAGGCTCTGTCGGGATGGAACGAAACGGAGCCTTTGCAGGTTCCGACGCTGGGAGTGGAGACGCTGCGTCTGAGTCTGTACAAGGGAAAAGAGACATTCGAGCTCCAGGGATCAGCCGGCGGGAGCGAGGGGCAGTTGGTGATCAAGCTGACGTACAACTGGATTGCGCCCCCCGGCTCAACGCCTGAAGGATGGCCTGAGGACGTCCCGATGGTCCCTGGGATGGAAGTGAGATACGGGTTCGTGGACGAAGTCGGCGCGTTCAACGTGATTCAGACGGGCGCCAAGGAGCTCAAGGAAGTCGGCGATTTCTACCTTGGCAACCTCAAGGGCTGGTCAAATGATAACCCGAGGGTTGCCCCCGAGGGAAGCCGATCCGTAATCATGATTTTCAGACGCGAGAACGAGCGCCTGGTTATCACGGCAGATAGCAGGCAGGATGAGACCGTGGTGAGAATGCGCTGGCAGAAAACCGAGTGATTCGTTGATCTCGCGTCGAGCGCCGGCGGGCAGTGTGAACTCTGAATCTTTAACCATAATCTAAATGGCGGTGTGATCGCATTGACCAGAAACCTGCTTGCAGTCGGACTCATCACGCTTGTGGCCGCATGGTTCGGGCTTGCCTGCTGCGCACAGAAGTCCCGGGAAGTCGATAAGGGAGGTGCAGGACAGCAGACCAGCGTTGCCGGGAAGGAGGCCGTTTCGACATCCACGCCTGAAGTGGAGGACGGCACATCATTGTCCGCATCGGAGACCGACGTGAGCGCGACGGCCGAGCTTCCCGAAGGTTGGCCGGTGTATGTGCCCCTTATGCCCGGAGCTGAGATCGTCGAAGCGATGGAATCGCCGGACGGGAACCCGCAGATTCTCCTGAGGGTCGAGGCGAGCGTGGATGAAGTAAGCAAATACTACGACGAGAGCCTGACCGGGTACGGCTGGAAGGAGATACCGAACAAGCTGGGCATGAGAGCCACTTCGGGTTTCAGGCTGTCCTTTGAGCGGGAGGGCGAGATATTGAGGATGTTCGCGCGATCCGACGGGGGCAGCACCGATCTGGTGATGGTATTCGTGCCGGGGACCTCGGGCGGCTGATTCCGCGAGTCTGAGCGGGGCGAAAAAAATAAGGTCCCTGGGGTAGGGACCTTTTTCAAGAGGAGGGTCCGCAGAAGGTATCACAAGCCGTATCGTGTGTCAAGGGTATTTTCGGATCATTTTCGAGATTTCGGAGCATGAAATGAACGGGGATTCATCAAGTGATTTTTGTAACAAGGCTGGATTCTCGTCTGACGGGACGACAATGGGGCGCGAGAACCGGGCGTTCATCCGGCTGCCCGCATTAAAGATAGTATAATAGTCGTGGAACCCTGCGTCTGATACGGAGATCCCGTTGAGCTTCTTCCGTACGATAACCATCATCGATGTGCTCGACGTTCTGGTGCTGGCGACACTGATCTACCAGGTCCTTCTGATTTTCCGTCGCACAAGGGCGAGCCAGCTCGTGCTGGGGCTTTTCTACTTCGGCCTGATCTTTCTCGTAGCCTTCCTGCTTGGCATGACGGCCACGATCTGGGTATTCGAGAAGTTGGCGGGTCTGCTCGCGATCGCGCTTCTTATCATCTTCCAGCCGGAGCTGAGGAATTTCTTCGAGCGAGCCGGTCGCAGAGGCTTCCTGCTGACGGCAACGGCCAGGCCTGAGCAGGAGGAGACGGAGAAGCTGATCGTCACAGTGGCACAGGCTCTGGAGGAAATGGGCGAGGAGCATACCGGGGCGCTGATAGTGATCGAGCGGGAGATAAGCCTCACGGAGTACGTCAACACGGGCGAGCGAATAGACGCGGAAGTGAGGAAGGACCTGCTCAAGGCGATATTCCACAAAGGGAATCCGCTCCACGACGGAGCGGTGATAATCAGGGAAGGACGGATAGCGTCGGCGAGGAGTTTCCTTCCGCTGTCGGACAGCCAGGACATACCCTCGAATCTCGGCACACGTCACAGAGCGGCGCTGGGCATAACGGAGCACTCCGATGCGATAAGCCTTGTGGCGAGCGAGGAGACGGGACACCTGTCGATGTTCCATGGTGGGAAACCCGCATTCCGCCTGACGCCCAACACGTTGAGGCACATGGTGACCGGAATCCTCGCGCCGGAAACGGAGCGGGAGACGCCGTACTACCAGTTCCGCACGGGGCTCGAGCGCTATTTCCGTCGAGGACCGAAGCGTGCCCAGGCAGGCCGTCCGGCGCAGGAGGAAGCGGAGTTGTCGGCCGATGAGGATCTTCCGGATGCCGTCGATGAGATGGAATCCGGACCTGCGGAGCCGGTGGCTGCGGCGAATCAGGAGGGCATCGAATCGAAATGATCGCGATGCTGCGCCACAACCTGAGTCTGAAGCTGATTGCGTTCATTCTGGCGCTGACGGCATGGGGATTCACGCGCGTGGTGGACCCGATCGAGGAATGGCAGATGATAATGGAGGCGGATGTACGTCTCTCCCAGGGATCATCGCTGGTGTCCAGATTCCCGCCCGATCCAAGCGTCATCGTGTATGCAACAGGGCCTGTGAGCAGGCTGGAGCGACTCCAGGCCTCCAACATGAAGGTCATACTGGACGGACGCGGGATACCTCCGGGCGAGACACGGGCCGTTCAGCCGCGCCTGGAACGGCGATTTACGGGAGTGCAGACGACATTCATACCGTCAACTTTTGATCTGAGCATGGACAGGCTAGTGCGCAAGGATTTCGCACCGGAGGAAGTGGGAGAGGGGAGTCTGCCGAAGGGATATTTCATCGAGGAGCGGATCGGGGTGCCGACGACGGTAACGGTGGAGGGCGCCGCGACGCTCGTGGACCGTGTCAAGAGGGTCATCTACTATCTTGTTCTTACGGACCTGAGCGGCTCGACGGAGCTATCGGTCGAGTTCGATCCGATCGACAAGAACGGGGCTGTGGTGAGGAATCTCAGTCTCACTCCGGGAAGCTCGGATATTGCGCTCAGCGTCCGTCCGAGCCAGGCGATGAAAACTGTGCCGATCGTGGTCGACTACCAGGGGACGCCGGCGTCGAACTACGCCCTGACTTCGCTGTCGTCGAATCCGTTCATGGTGGATGTCACGGGTCCGGAGGGCGCTCTCGCAGGGATCATGAGTGTGCGCACGTCCCCGATCTCACTGACCGGGAAGACATCGTCGTTCGAACAGTCAGTCAGCCTTCTCTCCCCAGGGCAGGGAGTGGCGCTGTCGACGACGCATGCCACGGTGCACGTGGACATCGAGCAAATCGACTCAACCTTCACGTTCGAGAATCTTCCGATCGAAAAGCGCGGCACGAATTCGGCATACAGCTATGAGCTGTCGGTAGAGCAGGTGGAGGTCACGATCAGGGGCGGACCCGCCCGGGTTGCCCAGGTCACCGCCGACCTGGTAAGGCCGCAGGTGGATCTGTCGGGACTCGGACCAGGGGCACACGAGGTGCAGGTATCGGTGGCTCTGCCCACCGGGGTGCGCAGGGATGCGGTCAGCCCGTCGTCGGTCACGGTGACAATTTCAGAGAAGGGCGCACCGGACGCGGGGTCGGGGGGCAACACGGGCGAGCAGCCTGCGGGTGACGGGTCGGGGGATAACGCACCGGGATAGACAGCCGACTTGGCTATTCCTCGTCCCCCCCTGGGGGGGACCACAGGGGGGCTCTTAACGGCCACATGCTCGAAGACTTGCATGTGGACGCCACCCGCCCGCA
>Ga0315294_10001781_pt1 | contig 23597 bp, 30 predicted proteins | sample YL17G13_40_MG_FD_203626 | JGI IMG/M metagenome (GOLD analysis project Ga0315294, IMG submission 203626) | Sediment microbial communities from Yellowstone Lake, YNP, Wyoming, USA - YL17G13_40 | ecosystem: Environmental > Aquatic > Freshwater > Lake > Sediment | place: USA: Wyoming | collected...
GGGATACTTTGGCAGGCATTAGACACTATATTCTTTACAGACTGGTTTAGCAGAAAGTTCAATAGTGTCAAACTTCCTTATTGCAGCGAACTTATAGAACGGATTTACATAAAACTTCCCACCCCCGAATCTCCACTACATCAGGGGATAAGAGTAAGCTATAAACCACTTGGTACTGCTACCCCTAATGATATCTATGAGTATGTTGAACATGAGAAAGATTGGAAATGTGTGTTTAAGATGGAGAAAGTAGCGGGAGAATGGAGGGTTGAGCAATGAAAAGACTTACTCTTATCACCATACTTATCATTTTATATGCACCTCTTTGTTTCAGTATGCCAGGTATTGTCAAGTGGAAGCTCACTTGGACGGCAAATACTGAAGCTGACTTGGCGAGCTATTCAGTCTACTACCGAACCGCAACCCAAGTATTTGCGGATGCCCGCAAGGTAGACGTGGGAAAGGTTATCCAATATAACCTTGATACTATTCCCACCAACAACTACCTTACCGTTACCGCAAAAGATACCTCTGGTAATGAAAGTGACTTTGCAGATGAAATTTTTTTCTCCAAAGACCAGGTTGCTCCAGCCAAGGTGGGGGGACTTGGTATAGTCCAACAGTAAAAATAGAGGAAGACCAATGAGGAAATTAGTTCTATTTATTGCAATACTATTCCTATTTTCTGGTTGCATTACCAACTCATCCTTGAATATCTGTAGTTCTCAGCACATGCAGAGTGCAGAGCATAATGTCGCCTCAGCTGAAAGCAAAGTAAACACAGAGCTTCAAAGCAAGATAGAGAAAACCATTAATAAAGATGATGAAGAGGGCGGGATTGTAAGAAGATTTCTTAAACGAGTGTTTTAAATGAAATCATTCTTAATTATCGCAGGCTTTATAATTTTAGTGATATGGCTACTCTGGAAAGTAGCGCAGCAGGGAAGTGACGATCCCTGGGATGGTACGATATGACAATACAAGAGAAACAAGAAATATTTGTAATAATGGTACGGGATTTAATAACCTTTGCCTATGATAATGGCTATGAACTGAGTTTTGGGGAGGCGACAGTATCGGTGGCAAGATGTCATGGGTGTGGCATGAAGATAAGCAAACATATTGATAACAGTCTTCATTATTTGAGATTAGCTATTGATTTGAATCTTTTCAAAAATGGTGAATATCTTAGAACCACAGAGGATCATAGACCACTAGGTGAATATTGGGAGAGATTGGGAGGGAGTTGGGGGGGGAGATTTGAGAATGGAGATGGGAATCATTACAGTCTTGAACATGATGGTGTTAAATGAAAAAGAAACAACTCTATAAAATTCCAGTACTCACCAGGGAAGAAATTCAAACCCTTCAGGCAGACGCAGCTATGAGAGTTATGGGTGAACTTACCTTAGCGATTACGGAGATAAACCAGGAATTTGGATTTGCAATATCAGCATTAGGCAATGCCAGAGTAAAGGTAGAAAAACTCAAGGCGGACAAGCAGACAGTAATCGAACTTATGAGAGCATTAAAGGTACTGGTGCAAAATGGCTAAAAAACATAGAAAAAAGAGAATAGAACCGACCATAAAGTCAACGTTAAAATTAACTCCTTCTGCCCCAACACCTGAGAAAACACAGATGCATTATGATGAGATAGAATATATCCGGGCATTGTTGGCTACTATTCCTAATCTGTCAGAAGTATCGAGGATAACTGGTAGGAACAGGAATACAATATTAAGGATAAAAAGACTGAGTCAAGATGAGATTTCAGAATATAGAACGTTCAAAACAAAAGAGTTTGTGAAAAAAGCATGGGAAAAGATTGAATTGCTCATAAAAGCTATTAATGATGGGAAGTGTGCGTTTGCTTCTGTAAATCAACTTACTACTGCAATTGGGACATTGTACGACAAGGCAGCCCTGGCAAGTGGGGACGTGACAAACCGCACCGAGCATAAAATCTCAGATATTGATTTATCGAAACTTAGTCTTGAAGAGAAGTTAAAACTCAGAGAATTTATGTTAAAAATAAATGGAAATGCAACTACAGACACAGACAATTGATTTCACAAAGCTAAGACTCCCCACCATTGAGGAAATCGACAAATCAATAGCAGACGATTCTATATCGTTTAGCGATTGGTGTTCTAAAACTCCTGTAATCCTAGATGGCAATAATTTCTCATTTAAAAGGCATGAGTATTTGGTAGAGCCATACCAGGACGTGCACAATTGCATTGTAGAGGAGAAAGCTGCACAGATGGGGCTAACCTCCAAGGCGATGCTTTCAGCCCTGTATGGGTCAAGGTACAGAGGATATAAGGGTATTCTATATTTATTCCCATCCAAGTCAGACGTTTTGGACTTCTCAAAAGGTAGGATTACTCCTCTAATTGATGATAACCCTGATACGATAGGATCGTGGCTGAGGGATACCGATGCCGCCGGTATTAAGGAGATATGGAACAGTTTTCTCTATCTCAGAGGGATGCAGAGTAAAATAGGATTAAAATGTCATGACGATCAAACCGAGGTACTTACCAAAGTTGGATGGAGGAAGTTTTCAGACATAAATATGCAAGATGAACTAGCCACACGATCTCCATCAGGTTGTTTTATGTGGCAGCAACCAATAGAGATACATAGTTATAAACATAATGGTAAAATGCTTAAATTTAAGGCTAATGGATTAGATATGTGTATAACCCCAAATCATCGTTTATTATTAACTAATCAGAGTAGAGAGGAGTGGTTTGAGACTGCAGAAAAAGCAAAAAAAGCAAACCATTTTATTGTAAGAACGTGTAAAAATTGGAAAGGAAAGTTCCCTAAATTTATTGTTAAAGACGGGAGAGACCAAGAAGGCACAAAGAAATTTATTATTATTAAAGGAAATAAAAAAAATGGAGCATGGGAAAGTTTTGGTCGTCATCCAGAAAGAAAAATAAATCTAAAAATATTTATTGCTTTTCTAGGGTTATATATAGCAGAGGGTTGTTGCAGTGGAGTAAAAACAGGGATTAGGCAATTTGGGCGTATACATATTTCTCAAGAAAGAAAATCAAAGCATTTCAAAGAAATAAATGAACTTTTAAATAAAATAGAGGTAAATGGACAGGGTATAAAAGGATGGAAATATAATGGTCATAGTTTTCGTGTTGGGGATATGGCGTTTGCAGACATTTTATTTCCTCTTGGAAATAAATATACAAAGTGTTTACCTGATTGGGTTCTCGATCTTCCTAAAAAATACCTTGAAATTCTATGGGAATGGTTACTAAAGGGTGATGGTCACGTAAGTCCAAAAGGATATAGAATTTATGCAACAGTAAGTAAAAAATTAGCGGATCAACTTCAGGAAATACTTCAAAAATGTGGTAGGTCTGCATCCATTCTAATACAAAAAGGAAATACTGAAGGAAAATTAAAAGATGGAAGATTAGTAAAGTCAACTACTCCATGTTATTTAGTGTCTGAGAGAAAATCTCAATGTTCTAGGATTCCTATGTCGGAAGAAATGCAGTACAATGGTAAAGTATATTGTGCGTCTGTACCAAACGGTACTATTTATACAAGAAGAAATGGGTATGCTACGTGGAGTGGTAATTCGATCCCAGTTGACTATATAATTTTCGATGAGTTAGATGAGGCCCCTCAAAACTCTATTGATATGGCAATGGAACGTATGAGTCATAGTGAGTTTAAGAAGGTGTTAAAACTCTCTAATCCTACCCTACCTGATTACGGAATAGATCGAGCGTTTTTACAAACAGATCAAAGGTATTGGATGTTAAAGTGTAAGTCCTGCGGTGAATATACCTGCCTTGAGGATACATTCCCTGATTGTTTAATGGAAGTAGGGGATCGAGTTATTAGGGTATGTCAGAAGTGCCAAGGTGAACTCAACCCTGCTATTGGGGAGTGGGTAGCAAAGAAACTAGGTGTAACAGATAAGCGAGGTTATCATTATTCACAATTGTTTTCTCAGTTTGTTGATCCTGCTGACATTCTTCATCAATTCAGAACGACCTCAAATCCTACTGATTTTTACAATCTAAAGATAGGGATTGCCTATGTAGAAGCCGAGAACAGACTCAGTGTGCAGGAAATACTATCACTGTGTTCTCCCGATGGTATCTCAAGTTCAGACCCAGGTTTATGTTTCATGGGAGTTGACCAAGGGAAGGACCTTCATGTAGTCATAGGCAAACATATAGACAACGTTAGTAAAATCATACACATAGGTATTTACAAGGACTGGGAAGAACTTGATAGATTAATGACCATATTTAATGTGGCAAGATGTGTAGTTGATGCACTTCCAGAGACCCGAAACGCAAGGGCGTTTTCTGATAGGTTTAAAGGCAGAATATATCTCAATTATTACAATGATAGTCAACGTGGTAGATATTCGTGGAACGAAAAAGACATGATTGTAATGTGTAACAGAACGGAAAGTCTTGACGCTTCCCATAATGAGATAATGCACAAAAACATTATTTTACCAAAAGAGTGTGATATTGTTAATATATTTGCTAGACACTGTGCAAACATAGCCAAGAAGCTAGAAGAGGATGAGGAGACAGGGAATAAACGATATGTGTATGTTAAGTTAGGAGATGATCATTTCAGACATGCGTACAATTATGAATGTATGGCGAGGACTGAGGGGGCTGGTCATTTCTGGTATGCAGATGAGTTTAACTATAAAAGTGTGTTTAATGCGTAGTGAATTTAAGACAATAAAACGATTTGAAACAAAGAAAATCATGTTATTAATTGATAAGATACAAGAAAAAATTATTAAGGATATTCATGAAGAGTTAGCAAAAACAAAAGGCAAACATTTAAAATTCAGGAGATTTCAAAGTTTAAATGAGAAAACGAATGGTAAAAATAGCAGACAAAGACAAAAAAGCATTAGTCTATAAGAGTAAGGCATTAATACGAAGCGATAATCTCCAAGAGGATTATAATAAAGCTATAATTATACCACTCCTAATGTCAAAACGTGTTAGTTTGAAATGAGAAAACTAGGCGTATCTATTGCAGACTTAGAACCCAAGGTGAACTATGAGAGAGTATTGGTTTATCGTTATAAAAAACTCTCTCCATTTACAGATATATATAATCTACCCAAACTAGAAAAGGTGATAGATTACCAGTTATCTATTAAGGGTGGATATCTGAATGTGAGAGATATTGCCTAGTGACCATGATTAGTATGAACAAAAAATATAAGAAAAACAAATCAAGAAGCGGTACTGCGTGGGATGCACTTCGTCTTTGTAGACTTTGGCAAATTAGATATGAGATGGTGACTCAAATGATGGCCAATCGTTATAGGTTTATCGCATAATGGAAATCCTAGAAGAAAACAATCAGATATTCATTATTGCAGATGGGAAGAAATTTCTAATGCCTGAAAGCAATCATGATGTTGGTTTTTATGAGATAGCTCCCATTGAAGAAATTTGTGATTTTCTTAGAACAAGAGGCATGTTTAAAGAGGCAAACGCATTGCTCGTTGCAATAGGGAAAGAAGTAAAGGCGGAGCAAAAGGAACGAATTCAATCAAATAAGTGCATATATTCGTGTCTTCTTTCATGCTGCGAGTTCTGTATACTCCTTAATCGTTGTAAATTTATTAAAATGGCAAAGGATAATAAAGAAGTATATGCCAATACACCACTAGCGATTCGATCTCTTTGTAAATGTAAAATATTAGACAAAGAATATCGTCGTGCATCAGCCAGTTAAGGCATCGTATGATTATGATAGTGGACTATCAAACTTAACCTTTCTCAAAGACAAGAAGTGCAATTTTGATACATGTTTCATTTGTCAAGAACTGGGGAAGGTTGATCTTTTAGACTATCCAATTAAGGTAGTTATAAAGTTTCTTATCAGGGGATCAATAGTATGGCCTACTGGGGGAAATCCTGGGTATGCGTTGGTTTCGGGAAGAGATCCGATCACGAAGAAGATCAGGATAATAGAAGAGTGCCCATTTACGAGTGTTGGAACGGTCGATGGCAAAAAGGGTCTGAATTACTTTATACAAAAGAATATCGAACGATACCGGTGCCTGTATTATTTCTATGTCAAGTCCGAAGAACACAGGCGGTTCTTTATCCAAACATTGAGGGAGAAGATACTCAAGACGAAACCGTTATTTCTTCAGGCAGTTTACGCGAGCACTAACAAACAAAACATTGATAATTTAGTTAATGAATACGCCAAGTTAAACAAAATGGCGATTGACGAAAACTATGATTATCAAAAATGGTTGTCTGAGAATGATACACAAAAAATAGGTAATCTGGCGACGCAGTATATTGAATATACAAAAGGAATGGCAATAGATGAGGATCGATTCCCTGCGGTTAAAGCATTACGGGCTTTAATTGCAGGATACGAAAGGTTATATCCTTGAAACCCATGAGGTTCTAAATGGATAAACGCACAACTGAGTTTTTTAATGCTGAAACAACAATTGATGAGAAAACACGAAAACTTTGGGGCAAAGTTAAAGATGAAGACATAGATTCAAAAAAAAGAAAAGTAAGATATTGTCTGAGGAAAATTCAAAAGAAATATCCATGTAGAAGTTTTTCAATAATACTAGAAGTTGATAATGGTTGCCCAGTCTGTATTGTAGATGTTTGCAAGTTATATAAATATCCTGGATGTATGTTATTGTATGGATTTGCTAAGGTTAAGGATGGTAGGGTTACATCATTCCATAAAAATTCTAGTCGATTATTTGCAATATTAAAAGAAAAAAGTCTTAAAGGGTAGATATAAAAAACATGGCTAAGAAGAAAGAAGAAAAATTCGCAGAAGGCACTAGTAATTCTGCCATTGCAGATTATTTGCTTACCTTGTTTAAAGAATTTGGAGCAAACAGGAAGCAACTAAGAGAGAATGAATGGCAGAAGAATTACGATGCCTTTAAGGCTATCTATTCTGATAAGTGGAGAAAGAAGGCACAGGAAAAGAAATCAGAGAAAGACGAGTGGAAAGCTGATGTATTTTTGAGACTCACTTCTCAAATAGTAATGGGTGTGTTTAGTATGTTATCTGAACTCATGTTTCAAGGTGGGCAGATTCCCTTTATGCTAAAACCTATTGAGGATGATTATCAACCTGACTACTTGAAGATGGCAGAAGAATCAGCAAAGAAACAAACCAAAAAAATAAGAGGGCAACTTACCGAAGCCAGAATTGACACGGAAATGATGAAGGGATTACTATCCTTGCCAATGTATGGTGATTGGTGGATGAAATGCCCCGACTATAAAGAAATTACTGTTAAATCGTGGAAAAAAGTTAATTACGGAAACAATGGAAACCAGAACTTAGATAGATATGAAAGAAATGTTGAGACCAGGAAAATCCCTTGTGCAACCTATAGAAGCGTATGGGATATGTTTCCTGATATGGAAAATGACGATATTCAGGAAGGGCGTGGAATGTTTGATCGACAAATGACTAATTCCTATGCCTTGAGGAAACTAAAAGATGAGGATGGATTTTATGGTGAGGCAATAGATAGAGTTATTGCAAAATCTGATAAGCAATCAAACGTAAAAGACACCGAGTCATTTGCACCAGGGAAAAGAGAAATAACTAAAACTAAGAATAATATCAGGCATCTAATCTTTGCTGGCAGGATTCCAACAAAGTTATTTGATGATTGGGAGAAAAAGGAAGGAAAGAAAACAACAGAAATATTTGACTATTCGTGGGATGTAAGTGATGGAGACGAGAAAGAAGTCATTATTCACATGGCCGACGAGGAAGCCATAGCTGTTTTTGATAATGAAGGGGATAGGAGACCCTACCTTCATTGTCCAATGGAAAAGGTATTAGACGAACTTTGTGGTATTTCTACTGCTGAAAATCTAAGAGATTCACAAACGGTAATGAACTCGGCTACAAATATTTATCTTAATAACGCTGCTTTCTCAGGAAATGTGATTTTGGGAGTTGTAAGATCGCTTATTGCTCAAGGCAAGAAACTAGATCAGATTACGCCAGGAATGATTATTGATTTAATTGAGGACGCAGATGCAGGGAAGGCAATTCAGCCTATTATAATTCCTAATGTGGGAGCTCAATTAGAACCGATTATTGATAGATTTGAGCGGTATGCTCATGATAATGCAAAATTCCCTAAGTTCATGCAAGGGGATGTCATGGAGAAAAGGAAACCAGATACCTTGGGTGAACTGACAATGCTCACTGAGAATACTGGAAAGTATGGAGCACAGGTTACAAGAAACATTGATGAGTATATCATAGAACCTATGATTGAAACAATTTATGACTACAATATGTCACAACCTGGGATGGATGAGACCTATGGTTCATTTAAAGTTCATGCACTGGGGTTTAGTACTTATCAAATTAAGATTGTTAAAGTTCAATCATTAAAGCAGTTCCTATCAGTCATTCTCTTAGCACCGGAAGTTATGTTGCCTAAAATAAAAATAGAACCCATATTAGAAGGAATCGGTAAGGGATATGATCTTGACCCTGAAGAGATTATAAAATCTGATGAGGAACAACAACAGGATGCCATGAATCAACAGCAACAGTTGATGGAGCAGCAACAGATGATGGAAAGGGAAAAGCAGGATCAGATTGCACTACAGGAAAAGATGGAGGATGATAAATTAGAACGAGACATGGTAAAAGAGGAACATAAGGCGAGTATTGAATCTAAGAAAAAAGGAGAAGAGTTTGGGTTGGGGTTAGCAAAAGAGATGTTAACACCTAAAAAGGAAAAGGAGAAGGCAGCATGAAAGTAGATATTTATTTTGATGTTTACCCTTGGACAAATAACCCAGAGGACATTTCTCCTACTACACGTCCTTGGGAAAAAGCAAAGGATGCGATACGATATAAAGTATCAGTCGAGATTCCTGACCCCAAGAATCCCGATATAGTTTTAGATGGGAACACAGAAAAGGTTGGTTAATATGGAAGAGTTTATCAATGGGGTTCTATCAATTCCAATAAAGATATTATGTTATTTTAAGATATCCCCCTATTTGTTGGGTCAGATACTATCGTGGATAATAAGCCTTCTATTTTTAGGTATTGTAATTTCAATTTGTTGCGAGATTCTAAGAGTAATAAAGAATTTAATATTCGGGAAAGATGAAAAGCAAGATTAGCATGAAAGAATCCATTATCATTATTGCAATAGGAGTCACGATAGTATTAAGTCCTTTTATTAAGTTGCTAGTGTTTGCTACTTTTAAAAAGCTAACCGAACTGATATTTAAGGTTTGAATAAAGACCGTGGCTAATAAAAATGATTGAGTTCAAACTTGTATCCCTTAAATTAGGGAAAAACATTGATAAAAAGGTAAGAACAACTATAGTTCTTAATTCTAAAGAAAATAAAGACGAAGGGATTATCTGCGTCCCATTAAATGACCTGATTCAGATATTGGCAGATAAAGAATTACTTAGGAAGTTACTGGGTGAGGGATAGCTGTAGTGCGCAACAGTGAGTTCCCCACCTAGTTTCTTCATATCATCACCTTTCCTTGGTTAGAGGCAGGGGTTTCCTCAACTCCCTGCCTTTTTGTTTAATCTAAACCCACGGAGGTTAATTATGGGAACAGTAGATATTAAATGTGTTAGTGAGAATATACCATCTTTATCAACCCCTTACTCTAATAATATGATCTATTGGGTTTACGATTTTAATTATCATTATGGTTGCTCATATCCTTACTCATTCCCGATTGTTGATAAAAGCAAAGTTGACACGGCCTTTAAAGTACTCAAGGCACTTCAGGGCAAGAAGGTTATCGACGTGACCAGTGTTCAGAAATTCATTGAATTGGTAGACGAGATTGCAAAGGTTTTGTAAATTAGGAGGTGAAAAATGCCAGCAGTGAGTAAGAATCAAAGGATAGCAATGGCAATAAGGGAACACCATCCAGAGAAACTCTATCCAAGAAATAGAGGACTCCTTAAAATGAGCAAAAGGCAAACTCATGATTTTGCAACAACACCAGAAAAAGGATTGCCCACTATCAAGAAAACCAAGAAAACCACAAAAAGGAAGGGAAGAAGTAGAAAAATAAAAGTTCCTTCTTATCTAAAATAAATATGCCAGAGACATACAAATCATGGATGACGATCTTAAAGATCGCACATATAGATATCGCCTAATTTTAGAAGGAAAAAATAACGATTATGTCAGGGCATATTTCTATGAGATTAAAAACATGTTGGATAATACAAGGAAGGTTCATAAAACCAGTTTCAAATCGTGCACAGATACAATGCTTAGATATCTGGACACAAGAATAAACACATTAGAGGAGGTGTTGGAACTGCCAACAAGAATAGAAAATGAAGTCGATTCGCTATCAATAGAAGAAAAAACAATAATTAAAAAGAGGAGGTACGAGTAATGAAAAAAAAGTATGGAATTGTATTGGTTTTAATGTTGATTGCTCCATTTTTAATTGCATGGAGTATTATTTCAAACAATGAGGTCTACTGGCCTCAGAAGCAAAAGTTTGAAAAACCAGTAATTGAAAAAGATTCAAAATTAGGGCCGTGGCTAGATAGTCCAAACATGGGAAGTGTTGACCCTAAAAACTACGTTATGTTTATGGATGATTTTACCGCACAGAATATTAGTGTAACTGCAAATGCTAATATATGGTTAGCAGCCAAGACAGGAACGATTGAGGATAGTGGGCCTGGCGGTCTGTTAAAGTTAATGACGACTTATTCTGACGAAACCATGAACATGCAGGTAAACGGTGAATCATTTCAAATCCAGAAAAATAAGCCCCTTTATTTTGAAACAAGGTTTTCTACATCCGTATCGACTTCTTCACCAGACTGGTTCGTTGGTTTGATGTCAACGGATACTGAATACTTTAATTCTGCTACTACTATCCTGGGATTTATGGGTGGTGAAACATCAACAGAAAGTATTTACGGGATAGTTAAGTCGGGTAGCGTTGAATATACGATTGATACAGGGCAAGACCTTGTAAGTGGGACGCAGAAACGGCTTGGGTTTACTATAGACAACACAGTAAGTGCAGGTATCACAATGTATGTTGATGATAGTCCCGTGGCGAAACCATGTACAGCAGGAATCTGCTCTCAATTCTTGAGTTCAAGTCTTCCGCTTTATGTATCGCCGGCTATCGCCATACAAAGCAAAAAGCAATGTACTGGATACTTGGATGTTGACTATATTAAGGCAATTCAGAAACGATAAGGAGAATTAAAATGGGAGAAACCCCAAAAGCTATAAGCGATGAAGAGGTTCAACCTGGAGAGGATGAGTCTGGTATCCCTGGCGAAGAAGCAAAGGATGATGAAATAAAGAAGTTATGGGATGAAGTTGACGAAGATGAAATAGATAAAAAGCCAGAACCAGAAAAGAAGAAAAGAGGACGACCTCCAAAGAAAACTGAAGTAGAGACGGAAGAAAAGGAAGAGGAAACTGAACCAGAGAAAGAAAAGGAAGAGGAAACTGAACCAGAGAAAGAAAAGGGTAAGGAAGAGAAAAAAGAAGAGGTAGAAGAGCCTAAACCAAAAACCGCCAAAGAAAGAATTGAGGAAAAGCAAAAGGAAGTAGAGGAAGTAGAAAAGAAAGAAGAAGCCGCTAAAGAAAAGATTGCAGCGCAACCAAAAGAAGTGGTTAAATCAGACCTTCTTTTTGATTTAAGCAAAACCCTTGAGTCACTTCCTTTAACTGAAGAGGATAAAGAATTCATTAAGGATTTCCCGGAATCAATTAAAATTATGGGTGCTGCCCAAAACGCCCAAACTAAACAAACCTATGATGAATTTAACAGAGTGATTACGGACATTGTTTCAGCAGTCGATAATCAGTTAGCAAATTTAAGAAATAGAGTGGTTATCAATGAAATTGTCCCTGACTGGCAAAGTTTGATAAACGATCCAGAGAAAAAGGACAAAGAAGGAAACTCACTTATCTCACCTAAGTTTGAGTCATGGCTTAAAAAACAAACACCATTTTACCAAAAGCAATTTGAATCCGGCAATCCTTACGATTGCGCGGATGTAATTGTTGCGTACAAAGAACATCTGGCAGAGGAGAAGGTAACGGAATCAGATCGCAAAAAGCAGGAACAATTAGAAAAGGACAAAAAGAAATATGGTTCATCCCCAAAAGCCAGAAAGTCATCTATTCCAGGGGGCACAGAAGGTAAAACAATCTCTGAGTTATGGGCTGAAGTGCCGGAGCCAGATTAATGGATAACGAGCAAGAACCAATCATTATAGTTGATACTGGGAAGGAAATAAGATGCACCAACCCAAATTATAAAGGCAGACCATGCAGACAACTTCTTATGAAAGGAGAGATTAAATGTATTGAGGTAAAATGTCATAACTGCAAAAGAATTTATAGAATTGAAAAAATATCATAAAGGGGGTGATAGTGAAACAAAACTAACATAATATAAAACTGCGATTTCATTACCTCTTATAAGAGGAGAATTGCAGGGGTTGAAATATTGAAGACCCTGTGAGTCTCAAACTATAATTTTTAATATAGGAGGTAATGTAAAATGAATATTACGCTTACAAGTGATATAACGCAGAGAACTACAGTCTATGCAATGAAGAAACTCCTGAAACGGGGTCAGTATGTTGATTTTACTAACCGTTTCGGGCAAACCTACCCGCTTCCTAAAAATCACGGAAGAACTGCAAAGTTCAGAAGGTTTGAACCTTTAGTACCCGCAATTGCTGCCCTCACCGAAGGCGTAACTCCTCCTGGTCAAAAAATAAGGGTGAGTGATGTAGCAGTCACCATTAATCAATATGGTGATTTTACCTACATCTCAGATTGGGTTTATGATACCCATGAAGACCCCGTATTGAACCAAGCCCTTGATATTCTCGGTGAGCAGGTTGGAGATACCGTTGCCATTCTGAACATCGCGGTATTGAAAGCAGGCAGTTCCGTATTCTATGCGGGAAATGCGGCAAGCAGAGTTACAATCGCAAATACCATTGGTAGAGGTGATTTATATCAAATCATCCGATCGTTGAAAAAGAACAAAGCAACTCCCATTACCAAAATGGTAAAAGCCACTACCAATATTGCCACAGAGCCACTTGGTTCTTCTTTTGTTGCAATGTGTAGTACTGACCTTGAGGCAGATTGGGAAAAAGTTCCTGGTTATAAAACCGTTGAGTTCTACTCTGATTCAGACCGCGCTCTACCAGGAGAACATGGTAGGGTCGGGAATATGAGGGTAATGACCTCCGGTTATTTTGAACCATGGGAACAGGCTGCAACCAGTGTATCAACAACTGAATTTCTCTCCGCTGGAGTACCACCGTCTGCTGCTGCCATTCCAGATGTGTATCCTATTATCATCGTTGGCACAGATAGTTATGGGATAGTACCATTGCAGGGAGAGAATGTAATGCAGCCGTATGTGGTAAATCCAAAAGCACAGATTGGTGATGAGTTAGCGCAGAAGGGATTTGCTGCATGGAAAGGGTGGCACGCTTGTATCATTCTCCAACAGTTGTGGATTAAACGGTACGAAGTGCTTGCCACAGCAAAACCTAACTAAATAAAAATCTAACTTATGAGGAGGTATAAATCATGTTAGTACGAAGAGAATTTTTAACAGTCGATGGTTGGACAGCAGCTATCAATTTGGGTATAGGTGGTATTCCAGAAAAGGTTGAGATTCATAATCTTGAGGCTGTGGAAAGGATTTCCTGGTACAAAGCTTTTCACAAATCAAGTACCGACCAATCTCAAGGCTGGAAAACACATGGTGCAGATGGTGTAGTTACTGTAATGGCCGCTGCGGGTGGTGTTTCTCCCTTTTATGGAGGCAATACTATTACCACTGCAACGGAAGCCTACAAGATTAAAGACCCCGATCAGGACAAAAGAACCAGTACCACCTATGGAACGATTGATACTTGGACGTTGGATACCCCAGGTAGTAAAACTGGGCATTGGAATGTTTACGCAGATACAACCTATGTCACCATTGGTAGTGAAGTAGTAATAAATGGGAAATCCTATTTTATTACTGCGTTTACCACTACCTATGGAGGGAGTGCTGCCAATGAAGTAACACTTAATAAGGTTGCTCCAAGTGGTGTTATCGAGTTTGTTGGTTGTAAACACAATACTATCACTGCACCAGTAGGAACTATTATGCCTGATGGTATCACCATTGCCTATGATACTGTTGTCCATGCAAACGATAACACGATGTTAGTAATAGCTGAATGGTAATAGAATAACGTCAGAACATAAAGGGGAGAGTTGTTTAAAGACTCTCCCCTTTTATTAAGGGAAGGATCATAGGTTCTTCCTTTTTTATTTAATAGGAGGTTCAAAATGAGTCCCAAAATAGCCCCAGAGCAATTAGAGGATACTGTTGACAGTAATGGATATGTAGAAGTTACGAATGAAATCAAACCAATCACCAAAGTAAAACCGTATGTTGAAGAGTATCATTTGGTAAATTTTGCTGAAAGGTCAGGAGAAGAAGAGGAAAGAGACATTGTTCTTGAAAAAGGAACTGATCGATTACAGTTTGAACGAGGGAAAAATGTAGTATGCCCCAAGAGTTTTCTTGAGATAGCGGATCAGACTAAAAGACCTATCTGGAAAAGAGACTCAGACAATTCCCTTCATATCGCTGGTTACAAACAAAGTCACCGGTATTCCATCTTAGAAAAGAATGTAGGGAAGGCACTCTTTGATAAACAGAGAAGAGAAGGGCAGGTTGCTATCAAAAAATACCTTCAAGATCGAGAGCAAAAATAATGGCCGTACATTATTCGACAGGGTTAGATATTTACAACGATGTTATTGACCGATTGCCTTTAGCCTCTGGTGAAACCCACGAGCGCGCAAAACGAAGCGTTAACAGGGCATATTATGATTTGTTGATGATAGTTGAATGGCCGTGGGCAAAAGCAAAAAGACCAGGGATCTGTAATCTGAAAGATTCCATTTCTGATACGGTGACAGTCACAAAAGGGTCAGCAAGTGCAACAGTTACTACATTACCTACCACCCAAAGTCTTGTTGATTGGAAATTAGTACACGATGTAAATCAAAAGGAATATCGGATTCTCACCCACGTTTTGACTGCTATTACATTTGATGCAACGTGGCTTGAAGATAGTTGCACTGTGGAAGCATGTACTATCTATAATGACGAATTTACACTTGCGACTGATTGTCTTCTGCCCTGGTCATTCTATGATAGAACCTACAACAAGAAAATAGAGTTCCCCTATCCAAAAGAAGATAGGGAAACAGGGTCTTTAACTGGTTATTATATTGACCATGCTTCTATCTTGACCAATACCCTTGATGCGGCTTTTGCAAATATTGTGGTAATAAATTTCAGACCATTAACAGAATATGCAAGAGCGATTGAATATTCCTACACCAAAATTCCAACTCACGGTGCTGTCAATTATCTATCTATTGATGGAACAGCCTCGACCGACACTCCACTAGTTCCCATCATGGACAGGCACATACTTGCAGATATGGCATTGAGGATTATGCTCAAGGATTTCAGGCAGGATGCTAATGCTATGGCAAAAGTTACAACATTAAGTCAGGAGATAAAAGAGAAATTAACAGCAATGAAGAACTTCTGGATCAATACAGGGGGTTCTAATAGTCTTTCTGCGTGAGTTAAACAATGGATGATGAATATTTATGTAAAAAGTGCGGAAACTGTTGTTCTCCTGTATTCAAAATAAACGATGAATGTTTCAGACTATCAAAACTAAAATGCAAATACTTAACTATCGATAATTTATGCAATATTTATAATAGCAGGAAAAATTTGGTAGATATGTGTTCTAGTCCTAAAGATGAAATAATGGAATATTATATGCCGATTGGTTGTGGTTATGGGAATGGGTTAATAAAAACCATTATAGGAGAAGAAGAGGAACGGTTTTTAAATAACTTTCCAGATGAATATGTTGGTATTTTTCTATCTGGTATTTTTGTAATAGGAGAATAACTATGGCTCTTCCTTTAATACTTGCGGCGGCAGGAGCAGCGGGCGTTGGTGCTGGTTCAAGTATGCTTGCTAAAAAAACACAAGATAAAAGCAAAATTACAAGGGTTGAACCACCCGCTAGAAAACTTAGCAATATCCTTTTGTCGATGGAGGCAGTAAGAAGACTGGGGGGAAGAAAATCATTTGCTGACCTCTTAGAAGAGGATAGAGCAAGGTCTGAAGGACTAAGACTTGCTGGTATTGAGGAAGAGGGTTTAAGGCGACAATATGGTATGACGGGTACTGAGTCTCCTGGCATGATGGAGAGGATGTTAAATACAAGGGAATCGGTAACACCAGCATTGATGGGTGAGTTTAACAGAAATCAGGTAGCACGAAGAGAGTCAGCAATTCCTATGTTACAAGGTCTTATGGGGGAGAATCCACCTTATGCAAAGATGGAAGTTAAAGAAGCACCATTGAAATATAAAATGATGCAAGGAGCTACACAGGGAGTAATGAGTTTTTTGGGAAACCGAACTCCTGCCCCTACTACAACCACCCCTGAAACACCACAACAGACACCGACTGCCGTGCAACCAACTGGTCAAGTTTCTCCTCCACCAACACAGCAACCAACTGGTACAGTACCGTCTCCAAATGTAAAAGCTCCTACTGGTGTTTTGCCATCTACTATTCCTAATGTTGGTGTTAGGACACCTACTCTAACATCTGGTGGGGTATCCCCCACTACTGGGGAAACGAATTTCTTAAATATGTTAAGGAGAAGAGGACAAGAAGATCCATTATGGCTACAAAAGCTAATGGGAATGGGGGGTGTACGATGAACCGTTATTCTGGTATGGGTGGTGGTGGTGTCATGGAAAGTAACTGGATGCCAATACCTTATGACGCATCCGAGACCCCTATTCTAAAATCATTCACCGAAATGATGCAGAAAAGAAGAGAAAATGAAATATTGAAAAGAGAGCAAGTAAGGCAAAAAGGTGAATATGCTGCTAAAGTAGCTGAACTTGCAGGTGCTTATACTCCTGAATTACAGAATACGGTGTTAAGACCATTGGGGCATGAACCTTCTCTTTCAGAACAGATAGGTGGTGGAATAGCAAGAACTTTTGGATCGGATACTACAATGGGGCAACCACAACCTTTTACTTTGCCTGGTGGGTTGAAAACAAAAACACAGATAGAAACAGCGCAGAAAGCAGTTGAAAGAGAAGCGAATGTTTTATCTGACATAGGAAAAGAGCAAAAATTACAGGACTTAAATCTAAAGGCAAAACCAAAAACATTTGAACAGGAGAAGGAACTTAAAGAAGCAGGCGATATGCCATATACCCCTACTACTCTTTATGATGAAAGTGGGACTCCTAAAGTATTTAGGTTTAATAAAAGAAGTGGGAAACTAGAAGAAGAACTGGGACGCGGGAAACCACAAGCAGAGAAAAATAAAAGAATAGAAACGAAAAACTATACTGATCCTAATACTGGCGAAGTAATGGAGCAACGAGTACTTGTTGATGAGAGCGGGAAAGAAACAGGTACATTTGATGAGGCAGTACCTAAGTATAAACCACCAGGAGAAAAGAAACTAACGCCATTAGAGAAAGAAAAGCAGGCTAATATTTTATTTTTCTGGTTCCTTGAGAAGTTAGATGAGAAGGGTCAAGAAAAGTATGTTAATAAAGTTAATAAAGAAATGGGTGAGTTAGGGAAGAGGATATATAAGAAAGAAACAAAACCAGGGAAGAAAGGAATTTTTTGGGACACTGCTCCTGAAAGTATGTGGGATGTTGAAGATATTGAAACACCTGAACAATCTACAATTACAACCACCACTCCTTCTAGTAAACGAGATCAGTATCTTAATAATAAGAATAAAAAACAGTCAGAGGGCAGCAAAGGCAAGAAGCCTTCATTAGACGAAATCTTCAAATAAAGAGGACTGATGATGCCTCTGGCATTAGAAGAGCAATACCCAAAATATAAAGATAAGATAGTTACAGCAAGAAACTATGGATATGCTGATGATGATATCCTTGGTAAAATTAATGGGAAGGTAAATGAAGCTCGTGGTTACGGTTATACTGATGAAGAAATACTTGACCATTTAGGCTCACCTAAAACTCCCCCACCAGAAGAAATTCCTCAAGCACCATATTATGACATCAATACTGCTACTGGAAATGCAATGGTGTCACAAGATGGCAAGACGTTTGCTCAAGCACGTCCTGCCGCACCTCCACCAGAAGAACAACCAACCCAAGAAGATGAGGGTATTTGGTGGCATGAACTTCCCTCAAAAGATAGAATTGAGGATATACAACAGACAATTAATAATGGAGAACCAAGAAAATCCGACCCACTTCCTGCTGATTCTTTAATCAAAAGAATGTCTGGTGCTGGTTTCACCGCAGAACAAATAGACAAAGAATTAAATCATTATTTTAATGTTACCAGTAAAACTAATTGGAGTTCAAGTACTTTACAACCTTGGAAAATGCGTCTTAGCAAAACACCCACACCCTCTATTGCTTCTCCTGACAGAATTCTACCAGAACAACCACAACTTCCCACCCCCATACCATCCTATGCTGAAATAGCAGGTGGTGTCACTCCCGAAGCAGTAGAACTCGCAAAAGGACAGGTAGAAGCGGGGATGTCTACCGCATCAGGACTATCTGCATTTTTACCACAACTAGGTGCTAGAATTTTAGGTGGATACACAAAGGGGCCAGAATGGGCAGAGAAAACCTCGCAATTTCTTACCTACGAACCAAGAACAGAACAAGGGAAAACAATATCGGGAACACTTAATTACCCCTTTGCTTTGCTAGGTCAAGCAGAAGATAAATTAGTTGAGTTATCAAATAAAAATCCTGGTCTATATAGTATGGTACTAGGCAGTCCTGCCTTTGAGCGAATGACACCAGAGCAGAGAGAGCATGAGGTAAGGATTGCATTTCAAGGTGGATTATTAGCAACACCATTCATAAAGAATTTGTTTAAAAAGGCTAAAGTATCCATACCAGAGACAAGACCCATAGAAGCACCAAAAGCCTTACCTGCTCCCGAAGAACAGATAGCTTTACCTGTTTCTCCAGAGTTAAAAGCACTTCCAGAAGCAGGGATAAACGGGACGTCAGCCGAAGAAGTTAGAAAGATGGTGGAACGGCAGAGTGTTAAAGAAGTCAAGCCACCAGAAGGATTTAAAAAGGTTGACTTCGGTGTAAATACTGGGTTAGAAGGAGATAAACTAGAACGTGCATGGGATGACTTTCAAACTTCTTTTACTGGCGATATTCCACCCAGTGAACATTTCCAAAGTTGGATGAAAAATAGATATAGTAAATTCAAAGAACCCCCACCCATTGAAGGGAAAGTTAAGCCACCTCACAAAATGACATTGGAGGAGTTCAAGAATTATGATTTTGAAACTCCTGTAGGTGGTGGGAGTGTAAAACCTTCAACCATATGGAAATGGAGAAAAGGCAAACCAGAAGAAGTAGGAGAAACACTTGCTGACTTAGCAACACATACGGATGACTTTAGGTTTAAGGAAGTTCTTGGTAAAGGATGGGAACATGAATGGAAGAACAGTCTATCATTAGAAAATGATATTAAACAAGGGAAGGAAATTACTATATGGAGGGCAAGACCAAAAGGAGAACCATCAGAAATAATGCCAGGTTCTTATGTTTCGGAGTCTAGAGAATATGCAACCAAACATGGTGAGAATATTTTGGGTGGAGACTATACATTAGTTAGTGAGAAAGTGCACCCAGACGAGTTATTAATTTATGGCGACCCTCATGAGTTCATTTATTATCCAAGAAATGCAGAAATCGCTCACCAAAGAATTATAGAAAAAGCCCGTCCTGAAGGGAAAGTTAAACCACAAGAGGAAGTTGTTGCAGAGAAGTCAGCAGTTGAACCGTACGAGAAGAAAGAACCATTAAAGATGTATCATCAGTCAGATACGGGTGAGTTGAAACTTGGAAAAGATATTTATGGCTTAGGAGAAGGTTATTTTGTATCAAGCAAAAAACTACCGAAAGGTTTCTACGGAAGCAAAGATGTAACAATATATCTTAAACCAGAAACAAAATTGTTTGACTTTCAACAGTGGGCAAAGGAAAGCAATAAAAAATTAAGAATACCGCCAGAAGATAGGGCAAAAATAATTGAGGAAGCATCAACTATAGCTAGGGAAGAAGGATATGATGGCATAGAGATAATGCCGGATGATATTTGGGTGTTTGACAAAAAGAGTATTATCCCGAAGGAGACTCCCAAGACCCTTACCAAACGTGAGGCATATTTAGAGAAAAGGAAAGGTATTAAACCCATTGCCGAGATGCAGAAGGAGACAAAACCTCCACCATATTTATATCACGGGACAACACAAGGAGCACTTAGAAAAATAGTTTCTGATGGTTTAAAACCATCCACAATGAGGCAGATTTCTTTGTCTGATACAGAACAGTATGCCAAGACGTATGCTGACAGAAAAGGGGGGAGTAGAGGTATTATTCTTAGGATAAAAAATAGTGAGAAGTATGTACCAGATACTAGGATACCAGAAGGAGGAGATTACTTATCAAAAGAAGCAGTTAAACCAGAAGATATTGAAGTCAAAATGCCAAATGGCTCATGGGAGAAGTTGACTGATGTAGATGTATCAATGGGGAAGCCAGAGAAAAAAACTCTTAAGTCTATTTCCACCATGCAGAAGGAGATAAAGGAAGGTGGGCAGGTTGAAAAGACAATAGAGAAGATGGTGGAGAAACCAGTTGAGGAAGTAAAGCCAGTTGAGAAGGAATACGGTATCAAAGACATCCTCAAGGATATAGATACTTCTTTGGGTGGAAAAGAACGTGGCTCATTCTCTGTAAAGGGGTTAACGAAGGAGCAATTAGAAGCACGACAGCGACTTGCAAAACGAGGGAAGGAATGGAAAGAGGAGTTTAAGAAGCAAGCAGCAGGCACTTTTAAGGATTTTAGGGACTTTCTTAGTTCCAAGGGATTAAGTGATGATAAGAAAACAAAACTGCTTTTATACATGAAACAGGAAGATAAAGTAAATAAGGAATTAGAAAACATAAAGGGAAAGGGAATATTTACCAAAGAGGAGTTAGAGATAAAAGACGAGTTAACAAAAAAGGGGAAAGTAGCGAATGAACAAGCACAGAAAGTTCAGGAAGAACAAAAAACTGCTTTAGACAAAATGGTTGATGCAGTTAAAAAGGCTAAAGCACCAAGAAAGGAATTAGAAAAACTATATAGGGAGGAAAGAAGGAAACGAGCTGGGGCAATTGCTGGTATCATGGAAAAAGGTGAAGGAGAAAAGGGTTATTATCAATCTTTGTCTAAATTAAAAGGTGAGTTAGCACCAGAGAAACCAAGATATGAAGGAATAAAAAATAAATTAACTCAAGATGATGTTGATTCACTTTTCTCTACAATTCAAAAGCATAAAGACTTAAACCCATTTGAGAAGATTACTGCGCAAACAGGGTTATACAATGTTTTTAATGGAAAGATACCACCCCATAGTCAACTGTCTTTATTAGAAGATGTTTTTGGTAAAGAATTAGTAGAAGCAGTAATAAGCAAAAGACCGTTTAGTAGAAAATTAATGGACATGACGACCGAAGTTTTAAACATCCCTAAAACCCTTACCACATTTCTTGATATGTCCGCAGTATTAAGACAAGGGATATTTTTTGTTAGAAGGTTTCCTTCGGTTGGTAGGTCAATAAAGCAAATGTTTAGACAGGTATTTTCGCAAAAGAACTTTGATAATTGGTTAGATGATTTAAAGCACAGTAAAGATTATGAAGTAATGAAAGAATCAAAACTCTACATCGCTGACCCAAATAAAATTTCTGGTGGTCTTTCTGCAAAAGAAGAAAGATTTATGACCAACTTGGCTGAAAGAATACCCACTATAGGAAGAGGTGTCAAGGCTAGTGAAAGAGCATATGTTGGATACCTTAATGCACTAAGAGTTGACGTATTCAGGCAAATAGCAAAGAAAATGCAAGAGAAAGGTTATGATCCAAAAGAGAACCCCAAAGTTTTTAAAAGTATTGCTGATTTGGTCAACAATGGAACAGGAAGGGGAGATATTGGAAGGTTACAACCAATAGCACAGGAATTAAACACTGCATTTTTTTCACCAAGACTTATTGCTGCCAGGTTTAATTTATTATTAAACCCAATGTTCTATGCGAAACTTGAGAAACCGGTAAGAATGGAAGCAGTTAAGGACTGGTTAGGATTTGTTGGTATTGGAATGACAGTACTGGCACTTGCAAAATTAAACGGTGCAGATGTTGAAGTCGATCTTAGAAGTAGTGATTTTGGTAAAATAAAAGTAGGAAACACAAGATGGGATATATGGGGTGGATTTCAACAATGGGTAAGACTTGCAGCACAATTAGCGAGCAAACAAAGAAAGTCAACAAGCACTGGTAAGATTTATGAATTATCAGGGAAAAAGTTTCCCTTTGAAACCAGGTTAGATGTAGCAACTAGATTTATTAAAGGGAAACTTGCACCAGTTCCATCTTTAGTAGTTGAATTATTGGAAGGACAAAAAATTTATGGTGGTGACATAACCCTTAAAGAAGAAGCTATTGAAAGAATGATACCAATGTATATTCAAGATATTGATGACGCAATAAAACAGTTCGGGCCAGAGGCAATATTTACTACTGGTGTTCCTGCGTTCTTTGGTACTGGTGTTCAAACATACGAAGAAAAAAAGAAAACTTCCACAAGCGAAGGTAGAAGCAGAGGAAGCATGAGTCGAACCAGGACAGGTAGATAATTTATGGAAACAAACCATATAATTCCCCCATTCTCTTTGGATCGTCGTGACAGTTCAATCATCAAACCCACTATCGGCACGTTGTTTGAGCTGACTAACCTGATGATTGACCAGTATAGCCTTCAGGTGAGGTTAGGGCAGAGTAGGGTTTCATACACTAGGGCTGTTAGCAGTGCCACTACTTCTGCTCATGCGACTGATCTAACAGACACTTCAAGCCCTCCGTTCTTATCTACTATGTTTGGATGTGCCGTATCTCAAACTACAGATAGTTATTACGGTACTATTACGGCTTATACAAGCACATCTGTAGTTACTGCACAACTTTATAACGCAGCAGGAACAGCTCAGACATGGGCTAAAGACAAAAACTACAGTGTCTATACACCTATTGGGTCGAGTTTAACATCAGGCGGGATACTGAATGGTGCATGTGAAACCAGCAGTGTAACCCACATAACTGATACAGGTATATTTTCTGCTAGCATGGTTGGCTGTGTAGCAAGAAACATTACCAAAGGAAGTTATGGGATAATAACTGCATGGAACAGTGCAGATGATGTTACAGCACCGATATATACCAGTGCGGGAGTAGCTTCATCATGGGCCGAGGAAGATATTTATATAATTAGTTACCCCATCATGGCACTTCATAGATTCTATGGGCTTAACCCTGCTACTGGTGTCCAGATAAAAGAATTT
>Ga0315294_10001783_pt1 | contig 23595 bp, 20 predicted proteins | sample YL17G13_40_MG_FD_203626 | JGI IMG/M metagenome (GOLD analysis project Ga0315294, IMG submission 203626) | Sediment microbial communities from Yellowstone Lake, YNP, Wyoming, USA - YL17G13_40 | ecosystem: Environmental > Aquatic > Freshwater > Lake > Sediment | place: USA: Wyoming | collected...
CCGTTGGGGTGGCAACGCCTTCCCCAGAGGGATAGGGACAGTCCCCGCCCGCCGCACGCGGTTTACCTCGCGCGCTCGCATCACAGCATCCACCCCAACAGCTTGACGATCGTCGGCTGCAGCTCGCGGCGGTGGAGCACCAGGTCGAGCATCCCGTGCTGCAACTGGAATTCGGCGGTATGGGTTCCGGGCGGGAGCTTGATCTTCAGGTTCTGCTCGATCACGCGCGGCCCGGCGAAGCCCACCAACGCGCGCGGCTCCGCGAGCATGATGTCGCCCAGGAAGGCGTAGCTGGCGAGCACGCCGGCGGTGATCGGATCGGTGAGCACGGAGATGTAGGGCCGGCCCGCGAGCGCGAGTTGCCTGGCGGCGGCCGCGGTCTTGGCCATCTGCATCAGCGACAGCAGGCCCTCGTGCATGCGCGCCCCGCCCGAGCAACTGAACAACACCACCGGCAGCCCCGCCTCCCGCGCGTGCTCGAAGGCGCGCGCGACCTTCTCGCCGACGACCGAGCCCATGCTCGCCATGATGAAACGGTAGTCGGAGGAGCCGATCGCCACCGGGATGCCGCCCATGGAGGCCTCGCCCCAGACGAAGGCGTCGCGCAGGCCGGTCGCCTCCTGCATCCGGGCGAGGCGCTCGTCGTAGCCGGGAAAGGCGAGCGGGTTGGTGGGCGCGAGCGCGGCGTCGAACTCGCGGAAGCTCTGCGGGTCAGTCATGAGAGCGATGCGCTCGTGCGCGTCGAGGCGCAGGTGATGCGCGCAGCGCTTGCACACGAAGAGGTCCTTTTCGAGCTCCTTGCGGTAAAGCATGGCGCCGCACCCCGGGCACTTGATCCACAACCCGTCAGGCACTTCGTCCCGTTTTGCCCGGGGGTCGGGGGTGCGCTCACCGCCTTGTTTCTGCCGCCATCCGTCAGCAACCATATCGTCTTGCCTTGACACCACCCGCCGCGCTGCGATAGCTTAAGGTGCTACTGGCGGACGCGGGAACGCCGGTGCGCCGGCGACCGGGGCCCCGCCGCCCGCCGGTGCCACCCTGCAGGGGCGGGAGCGACTCATGTCCATAGAGCGAGAACGCACAGCGATCGACCAGATCGACGACCAAATCCTGGCGCTGCTCAACGAGCGCGCCAAGCTCGCCCTCAAGATCGGGCGCGCCAAGCGTCGCCGCAGCCGGCCGGAGTTCGCCCCTGCGCGCGAGCGGCAGATCTTCGACCGCCTGCGCGCCGCCAACCCCGGGCCCTTGCCCGACGACGGCCTGCTGAGCATATACCGCGAGATCATCGCCGTCCACCGCGAACTGGAGATGCCAGCCGCCGTCGCCTATCTCGGCCCGGCGGGGACCTTCACCCACATGGCGGCGCTGCGCAAGTTCGGCGCCCGGGCGGCGGCCTCCCCCGCCGAGTCCATCGCCGATATCTTCACCCAGGTGGAGAAGGGCGCGGCCAAGTTCGGCGTGGTGCCGATGGAGAACTCGACCGAGGGCGTCGTCAACGACACCCTGGACATGTTCGTCGAGTCGTCCCTCGCCGTCTGCGCAGAGATTTACCTCGACGTTAATCATTACCTTATGTCGCGCTCCCCGATCGAGCAGGTTACGCGAATCTACTCCATGCGTCAACCCCTGGCCCAGTGCCGGGTGTGGATCAAGACCAATCTGCCGCGGGCCGAGTTGCAGGAGGTCGCCAGCACGGCGCGGGCCGCCCAGCTCGCGGCCGAGGAGCCGGGCGCGGCCGCTGTCGCCACCGCCCTCGCCGCCGAGCTCTACGGGCTCGACATCATCGGCGAGCGCATCCAGGACTCCCCTTACAACCGCACGCGCTTCCTGGTGGTGGGCAAGCAGGCCGAGATGGAGCCCAGCGGCCGCGACAAGACCTCGGTCATGTTCTCCGTGCGCCACGAGGCGGGTACCCTTTACCGCGCCCTGGGGGTGCTGGACAAGTACGACGTGAACATGACCATGATCGAATCGCGGCCGACGAAGAAGACCCCCTGGGAGTACATCTTTTTCGTGGACTTCCAGGGCCACGCCAGCGACCCGTCGATCGCCCGCGCGCTGGAAGGGCTGAACGAGCAAACCCTATTCACGCGCGTCCTGGGTTCCTATCCCGAGGCGGAATAGGCCGCCACAGCATCGGGAAGCGCAGCTCCCCCTAGCCCGGATTATTCATACTCCGGTGGCGCAGGTTTTCAACCTGCGAGATTACACAGGATGCAATCCTGTGCCACCAGAATTGCAGTACGCGCACTGCGTTGGATTCAAGCACAGTGTGAATAACCCGGGCTAGCTGGAGCCGGCGGCGCCTGTCGAGTCGTCCGCCCGGGCGCTCGGCCCGGTGGGCGCGCCGGCCTGCGTTTTCTGCGCCTTGCGATGGGCCGCATCGAGCTTGGCGCACGCGGCCCGGTACTCGTCTGCATCCGCGTACTGGCCGGTCGCGCGCAAGCGCTGCATGAGGTCGCCCCTTGCTCGCAGCACCTCGCCCAGCTTGAAATGGGTGGTGACCTCGGCGCTCTGGGCGATGAGGCCGCCGGGGCGATTGAGGTAGGCGTCTATCTCGGCGACGGTGACGCCCTCGACGCCCATGGCGGCCTGCTTCAGGAGCGCGGCGGCAACGACCTTGCGGTCGCGGGTGAGGATGAGCGCCATGTGATCGGCGGTCAGTTCGGCGTACCAGCGCCAGTTTGCGAGCGCGCGCGCGAGCGGTCGCAGCGGCAGGGCAAGCAGACGCAGCAGCGCGCGCTCCTCGGTGTCGAGGCGACGGCTCAGGTTGCCCAGACCCACGTCGCCGGCCTTGATGCGGCCCACCTCTCGCGCGATGAGCACCCACATTTCCGCCGGGGTCAGGCGTTGGCGCACGCCCTCGGGAATCAGGATCACGCCGCGGACGGTCATCGCCGCGGCGCCCTCCTGTGTGATGGCTACTTCCGCGGCCACGCCCACCGCCCGTGTTTGCTTGCGCACTATGTCGGCGAGCTGCTCCGGGGCCTGTTGGCCGCGCTTGCCACCAACGCCCAACCGGCGCAGCTCACGGCGGTCGGCGGCAATCGTGTAAAAGATCAGTGCCAACAAGACCCACCCGCCCCAGGCTGCCATCAACTGCGTGCGCAGAGGCGTGAGGGCGAGCAGGGCGAGGACGACCGCCGCGAAGCCCACGCCCACGCCGATGGCGATCAGACGGGCGCGAGCCTCGTCCGGGTGGGCGAAATCCGCGGCGGTGAAGTGGACGCGCGGGGGCTTCTTGCGCTTAATTCTTACCTTTTCGGCCATGCGGAAACTAGCTCTCCTGCGGCCCCGGTAGGGATGACGGTGCGAAGGGCATGGGATAGAGATCGGCCAGGCTCACCTGCCGCCACCCGCCGCTGCCTCCCGCGAGGTAGATGGGTAGGTCGGCAGCGAACTCGCGCAGCACCTGGCGGCAGGCGCCGCACGGGGGCGCCGGCTCCTGCGCTTCGGAATAGATGGCCAGGGCGCGGAAGCCGCGCTCGCCGGCGGCGACGGCGCAGCCCACCGCGACGCGCTCGGCGCACATGGTGAGGCCGAGAGAAACGTTCTCGACATTGCATCCGGTGTAAGTCGCGCCGCCCGTGCAAAGCAGCGCGGCGCCGACGCGAAAGCGAGAGTACGGAGCATAGGCTCGCTCACTCGCGGCGCGCGCCGCTGTGACCAACTGCTGCGCTTCGATGGTCGTCATGTGCCCTGTTCAACCGCGATCATCGCGGGAGGACTCAGACTCGGACTGGTCCGCCTGCGCCTCGAGCGGTACGCGCGTGATGCGCAGCTTCTGTATGCGGTGGGCGTTCACCTCCTCGACGCGGATGCGCAGGCCGCTGGCCTCGATCTGCTCGCCCGCCTGGGGCAGATGCCCCATGTGATCGAGGACGAAGCCGCCGACGGAATCGAATTCGCCCTCCGGCAGATCGACGCCGAAGGCCTCTTCCACGTCATCGACGCTGGCGCGCGCATCAACCACGCCCTCCCCGGGGCCGGTCATGCGGATCTCCTCCTCCTCGCGATCGTATTCGTCAACGATCTCGCCGACGATTTCCTCCAGCAGGTTCTCGATGGTGAGCAGCCCGGCGGTGCCGCCGTATTCGTCGATGACGATCACCATGTGCACCCGGCGCTGGCGCATCTCGCGCAGCAGGTCGCCGAGCTTCTTGCTCTCGGGCACGAAGTGGGCCGGGCGCGCCACCGCGGCGAGGTTTGCGGCGGAACGTCCTTGCTTGAGCTGCCCGAGCAGGTCCTTGGCGTAGACGACGCCGGTGATGTGGTCAAGGTCGCCGTCGTAGATGGGTACGCGCGAGTGGCCGTGCTGGTCGATGACGAGCACCGCTTCGCCGGGCGACGCCTCCTGGGGCAGGCACACCATGTCGGTGCGCGGCACCATCGCCTCGCGCGCGACCTTGTCGCCGAACTCGATGACCCCGTGGATGAGCTCGGCCTCCTGCTCCTGCACCTCGCCCCCGCGCTCGCCGGCGGTGACCAGTTGCTTGATCTCGTCGTCGGAGAAGGCATGTTGCTGCACCAACGCGCGGCCGCCGACGATCTTGACCAACACCGCCCCGATCAGGAACTGGGCGATGCGGTTGAGCACCGCCCCCGGCGGACGCAACGCCGCGTGCAGCAGCGCAACCGGGCGCGCCACCCGCAGCGCGACGCGGTCGGCCTGGTGCGCGCTGTACGACTTGGGCGCGATCTCGCAGAAAACCAGTATCAGCACCACCGACACCGCGGCGCTCACCGGCACCCAGCCGACGCCCCACAATTGAATGGTCAGCGCGGTCATCAGTGAGGAGATGACCAGGATCGCAAAGTTGATGGCGATGACGAGGCTGCTCAGGATCTCCTGGCGCTGCTCGACCAGGTCCAGCAGCAAGGCCGCGCGCGCGTCCCCGTCGGCGGCGAGCTGGCGCACCCGCACCCGGTCGACCGAGACCAGCGCCGCCTCCGCGAGCGACACGAAGCCGAGCAACAGCGCTGCCAGGGCGATGATGATAACCTCGGCGACCGCGCCCGCCCCGAGGTACACCCCGGCCGCGGCCGTCAACCATAAAGAAGCAGGTCCGTCATCCATGGGCGGCGCCCGTCAGGGCTGCTCCTCTTCCGGCGCCGGCGACCCGGCGTCCTCCGGCGCGGATTCCTTGCGAGTGATGCGCACCTTGGTCACCCGGTTGCCGTCGAGCGCCTCCACGACCAGCGTCGCGCGTTCGGTCTCCACCGCGGCGCCCGGCTCCGGGATGGCGCCCAGCCGGTCGTAGATAAGCCCCGCCACGGTGTCGTAGTCGCCCGACGGCAACTGCACGTCCGCAAGCTCGTTGGCGTCGTTGATGGCCAGCTTGCCGTCCACGATCACGGTCTTGCTATCCACGCGCTGAACCAGCGCGCGTTCGACGTCGTACTCATCGTAGATCTCGCCGACGATCTCCTCCATCAGGTCCTCGACGGTGACCAGGCCGGCGGTGCCGCCGTATTCATCGACGACGATGGCCAGGGTCTGCTTTTGCCGGCGAAACTCGTCCAGCAACTGGGTGATACGCTTCTGCTCGGGTATGAAGGCGGGCGGGCGCATCACGCGCTCGACCGGGACCTCCGCCTGCCGCTGCTGGACGTAGGGCAGCAGCGACTTGGCGTGCACCACGCCGACGATGTGGTCGGGGTCGCCGTCATATACCGGCAGCCGCGATAGGCGGTGCTCGATGGACAGCTCCACCGCCTGGGCGACGGTGGCGGTGCGCTCGACCATGACCATGTCCGGGCGCGGCACCATGACCTCGCGCGCGACTTTGTCGCCGAACTCGAAGATGGAGTGGATCATGTCTTTCTCTTCGGGCTCGATGCCGCCGCGCTCGGCTTCCATTTCCACGATCGTGCGCAGCTCCTCCTCGGTCACCAGCCGGTCGCGGCGGTGGGTGACCCCGCCCGCCAACCGCACCAGCAAGTTGGCGAGAGCGGTGATGACGCGCACCGGCGCCCACAGCACGATCGTGAGCAACCACACCGGCCCCGCCGCCGCCAGAGCTACGCGCGCCGGATTGGCCGCCGCGTAAGTGATGGGGGTGATCTCGGAGAAGATCAGCAGCACGACGATGAGACCGGCGATCGCCGCCACCGGCCCCCACTGCGGACCCAGGTGCTCGGGCCGCACCGCCCAGCTCGTTGCCACCGCCTCGGCGGTGTAGTTGAGGCCGGTGATGGTGATGAGGATGGCCGTCAGCATCATGGTCGGCCGCTCCACCAGGGCGACCACCAGGCGCCCGCTGCGCGAGCCTTCCTGAGCCAACTGGCGCAACCGGTACTTGCCGGCGGACAGCAGCCCGATCTCGGACGCCGAGAAAAAGGCCGACAGCGCCAGCAGGATCACCAGCGTCACCAGCACCTGCCAATCGTACGGAGTCATTTAGATTCGGCCCCGGGGCTCACTTGCTCCGCGGGCGCGGAAGTGACGTTGACTCGCCCTGCGGCCCTTGTTGCCTCCTGTGGCCCTTGGCCTTGCATTTCGCGCATGAAGTCGACACGCGGTGGCGCGCCTGCCTGCGCGCTCCCGTTCGCCATCCGCAGCCCCGTACCTGTGGCGCAGGCGGCAGTACGGGCATGGCATGCCATGCCCCTACTGCTCCCGCCGCGGTTTGCCGCATGAGCGCTACGACAGAACCTGGAACATGAACACCGACACCGCGACCGCGCTCACCGCCCCGAGGATGACCTCGCGCAGGGTGTGGATGCCGGCCTCGACGCGGCTCTGGCACACCAGCAGCGCCAGCACCGCGGCGGCGCCGACGGTGACGATGTTGCCGCCCGCGTAGTACGCGGCGGTCGCCAGAAAGGCGGCCAGGGCGGCGTGGGCGCTCACCACGCCGCCGCGCGTGACGCTGCCCTTGCCGCCGCGGATCTTCGTCACCACCACCAGGATCATGATCAGCACCGCGGCGGCGAGCAGCACGTGCAGGATATTGGCGGGGTGCTGGTGGAGCGCCCCCCCGGCCACCAACTGGCGCACCCGCGCGCGATCGAAGAAGATCAGCGCGCCCACCGTCGCCGCGGTCAAGGTCGCCACCAGCATGGCGGCGCCGGCGACGTCCTTGGCGACCTTGGCCAGCGGGTGGTAACCGTCGGTGATGAGGTCGACCGTGACCTCGATCGCGCTGTTGAATAGCTCCGCCAGCAGCACCAGCCCGATCACGATGATCAGCGCGATGACCTCGATCTTGGTCACCCGCAGCAGCACGCTGAGGGCGAGCACCGCCATGGTGATGACCAAGTGATAGCGCATGTGACGGTGGGTGCGGATGACGTGCACCATGCCGTCCAGCGCGAAGCGGAAGCTATCGAGCAGGGTCCTCGACTTCATGATTCATCCCGCCCTACCGCGCCCGGCTGGCAGGGGTGCCCGGCGCCAGCCGCCAGATCTCGCGCCCGCGCCGCAGCATGCGCCGCTTTTCAGCCTCGGACTCATCCCGCCACCCGGCGAGATGCAGCACCCCGTGAATGACCAGCAGCGCCATCTCCTCGCCGAAGGCTCGCCGGCGCTCGCGCGCCTGGCGCCGCGCCGTGGGCGCCGCGACAACCACGTCGCCCAGCAGGTGCGGCGCGTCGCCTTCGGCGATGTCGAAGCGCGGTTCGCCCCCTGCACACGGGCGGCCGGTCGGCGGCTGCTGCGGGAATGCCAGCACATCGGTGGCGGCGTCCACACCCCGGTAGTCGCGGTTAAGCTCGCGCACCTCTTCGTCGTCGGTCACGAGCACGCTCAGCTCCGCCGTGGATGGCAGCCCCTCCGCGCGCAGCGCCGCTCGCGCCGCGCGCCGCAGCAGGTCCTGGTCAACCCCGGGGGCGCGTCGAATTGTGATCAGTATGGCCACTGGCGCGGCGCGCGCCCAGCTCTGCGAACTGGGGATACTCCACGCGCGTATGGAAGATTATGCTCTTCAGCAAGCGCAGGAAGGCATCGGTGATGGCGCTGAGCTCGCCCAGGGTGAGCGGGCTTTCGTCGAGCTGCCCGTCCTCCAGGCGCTCGCGCACGATCTGGCGCACCACCGCCTCCACCCGCGCCGGGGTCTTCTCCGGCAGGCTCCACACCGCGGCGAAGGCGGCGTCGGCGAGCATGATGATGGCCGCCTCCTTGGTGCGCGGCCTGGGCCCGGGGTAGCGGAAGCTCTCCTCCGGCAGGTCCTGGTTGCGGGGGTCGGAGCGCGCCTGGTGGTAGAAGTAGCTGACGAGGGCGGTGCCGTGGTGCTGGGCGATGATGTCGCGGATGACCTTGGGCAGCCGGTGCTGGCGGGCGAGCTCGTCACCGTCCCTGACGTGGGAGGTTATGACCAGGCTGGACAGCGACGGAGTGAGCTGGTCATGGACGTTGCCGATGCCGAGCAGCACCTGGTTCTCGCTGAACAGGTAAGGGCGGCGCAGCTTGCCGATGTCGTGATAATAGGAACCGACCCGCGCGAGCAAGCCGTTGGCGTCCACCGCTTCCGCGCCGGCCTCGGCGAGATTGGCCACCAGGAAGCTGTCGGAATAGGTGCCGGGCGCCTCCACCAGCATGCGCCGCAGCAGAGGCTCGTTGGGGTTGGCCAGCTCGATCAGGCGCAGGTCGGTGGTGATGTCAAACGGGCGCTGCAGCAGGTATATGCCGCCCACCGCCAGCGCCGGCGCGCCTATGCCGTACAGCAGGGAATGCCACGCCTGGCTGACGACCTGCTCGCCGCCCGACACCTGGCTCACCAGGAGCACCAAGGCGACATTCACCGCGCCCAGCAGGAGGCTGGCGCCGACCAACTGGGAGGGCGGCCAGATGTGGCGCACCAGCAAGAGCCCGCTCAGGCTGCTGCCGAAGGTGAGCAGGGCGATGGATAGCTGTCCCTGGGCCATGACCCCCACCAGCAGGCTCTCCACCACGGCCACCATGAGCGCGATGCGATTGCCCACCAGCACCGCGATGATCATCACCCCGGTGGTGACCGAGAGCATGCTCAACAGCTCCGCGCGCGGCCCGCGCAGGTTGACCAGGTTGACCGTGAACAGGGCGAGCACGCCGATGAGCGCAGTCAGCAGCAGCAGCCGGGGGTTCTCGTATACGTGCGGCTGCTGGCGGCGAACATAGGCGGCAAGACCCACCACCGCCATCGCGCACAACATGAATATGGCCGCCGTTTGCCAGGGGCTGGGGAGCGGGCTGAGCAGGCCCAGCGCCCGCAGAGCATCTAGGTCTTGGGCGCTGGCGATTTCGCCCTGGCGCAGGATGACCTCGCCCGCGACAACCGTCTTCTCCACAGGTTTGATCGAGCGGCGAGCGTCGCGGCGCAGGGTCTCGGTGGCCTGCGCGTCGTAACCGCGGTTGGGGCGGATGGCGCGCTGGGCGACGGCGGACACTATGTCGCGGGCCGGCTTTGCGAGGTCGAGCTTTGCGGCGGCGGCGGCGGCCTGCTTGCGGGCGGCCGCGACCTTGTCGGTCTCATCGGCTATCGGTTCCCGCATGAATTGATCGACGATTTCCTTGGTGGGCTCCGCCAGCGCGGCCAGCCGGTCGGCGCGCTGGGCCTGCGCCCAGGCCAGGGTTTCGCGCGGCAGCCGCCCGAACAGCGGATCGCTGCTGTCGGCGCGGGCGCCGCGGGAGGCGAGGGACGAAAAAAGCTGGTCCACCTCGCTTTCGGCGTGAGCGATGGCTTCGGGGCGAACCACCATCACCGGGGTCACCCATTGCTCGGCGCGACGCCGCAGGAGCTGCGTCGCCCGTTCATCGATGTAGGTGGTGGTGTGGGGGGCGCGGACGGTTTCCGGGCTGGGCTGGCCGGGAGCGAGAGACAAGCGCGTGGACTGGCGGCCATAGCCGATGACGATGGCGGCGAGCGCCGCGGCGGTGGCCAGGCCGATCCCGCCACGCAGCACCGAGCCGCGGCTGTCGAGGGCGGCGCCCAGGCGCCGGCCCAGTCCTTTGCGCAAGTTGACGATGGCAGACATGATCGGTGTCAGCCGCGGGGCGCGGTCGCCGAGTGCTCCCCGGTGAAGGAGGTCATGCCGCGGCCTCCGGCGATGCCGGGGCGTCGCGGCTGCCGCCATCCTCGTGCTCGTAGGCCTCGACGATGCGCTGCACCAGTTCGTGGCGCACCACGTCGGTGCCGCTGAAGTGGATGACGCTGATGCCGTCGATCCCCGCCAACAGGTTTCGCACGTGACTGAGCCCTGACTGCTGCCCGCGCGGCAGGTCGGTCTGGGTGATGTCCCCGGTCACCGCCGTGCGCGAGCCGAAGCCGAGCCGGGTGAGAAACATCTTCATCTGCTCGCGCGTGGTGTTCTGCGCCTCGTCGAGGATGATGAAGCTGTCGTTGAGCGTGCGCCCGCGCATGAAGGCCAGCGGCGCGACCTCGATCACGCTGCGCTCCACCAGCCGCTGCGCCTTGTCGTGATCCATCATGTCGTAGAGGGCGTCGAACAGCGGGCGCAGGTAGGGGTCGACCTTGGCTTGCATGTCACCGGGGAGAAAACCCAGGCGCTCCCCGGCCTCGATGGCGGGGCGCGTGAGGATGATGCGGTTGACCTGCTTGCGCTGCAGCGCGGCCACGGCGCAGGCCATGGCCAGGTAGGTCTTGCCGGTGCCGGCGGGGCCGATGCCGAAGACGAGATCCCGAGTGCGGATGGCGTCGACGTAGCACTGCTGATTGCGGCTACGGGGCTTGATCTGCTTGCCGCGATCGCTGACGAGAACGACTTCGGTGAACACCGCCGGCGCGCCGTCCGCTCCCCCTTGGCGCACGCTGCGCACCGCGTATCTGACCTCCTCGGGCGACAACGCATGACCCCGGCGCACCAGCCGCGTGAGCTCGGCCAGCAAGTCGCTCACGCGCCGCACCTCGTCGCGGTGGCCGCGAATGACGAGCTCGTTGCCGCGCGCCACGATCTGCGCGTCGAACCCGTGCTCTATCGCCTTCAGATTGCGGTCGTGGCTGCCGAGCAGATTCGCCACCTCGTCGTTATCTGCCAGCACCACGGTGACTTCTGTCTGTTCTTCGTCCAATCTATCCTCTGGGGAACCGCCAGCACTGACCCCAGGAAGCAGACTCCGTGACATGCAAACCCCCGCGCCCGGTAACCCCGGTACGCGGGGGGAAACGCCCATGTCGGCCAATCAACCGTTGTTGCGAGCATTCGCCTTGCGGCGGCGGCGTTCAGATGCCGCAGCCATGCGCCGGCGCCGATCGCTCGGCTTCTCGTAGCGCTCGTGCCGACGGGCCTCATCCAGCACCCCATGCTGCTGCAGTTGGCGCTTGAACCTCTTCAGCGCGTTCTCCAACGATTCGTTATCTCGAATCTCAACCAACGGCAAACATATCCCTCCCTTCGCAAAGTGACGCAAATAGGAAACTGCCGGAAAAGCCTGAGCCTGCTTCGACGTCCAGGCTTACGATCCTCCGCTGCGCCCGGGCCTAGAACTCCGGCTTGCCCATGGCCGCACGTCACGGGCATTATACACGGGGGCTCTGGGCTTGTCAACGCCCGCCCTGGCGGGCCCCAAATCAACCATATGTTCGCATAAATCGCGAGCCCTTGTGCTCCCACAATCGCCTGCCGCAGCCGGTTTGAAGCCCCGCTCTAGGAGTGTGTCCTCGTAATGCCAAGAAGCGGCGTTGAGACACAACATATCGTGGCATGATGGCTGGCCGAGCCACTATATATTGTGCCCAGAACGATTACAGGGACAGGCTCCTAGCCCGGCGGCCACCCCATCGCCCGTCCGCCCAGCAGGTGGACGTGAAGGTGGGGAACGGACTGTCCGGCCTCGCGGTTGGTGTTGATGACGACGCGGAAACCGCGCTCGGCCACCCCCAGCTCCCGTGCGAGTTGCGCAGCGACCACATGCAGGCGCCCGACCAGCTCCAGGTCGCCCCCCCCGAGGGCCAGCAGGCTCTCGATGTGGCGAATCGGCATCACCAAAACGTGCACGGGCGCCTGGGGGTTGATGTCGTGAAAGGCGACCACGCCGTCATCCCGGTAGGCGACGTTGGCGGACAGCTCGCCGCACGCGATCTTGCAGAACAGGCAGTCTTCCACCGGTTTCACCTCCCCAGCCACGGAGTTCGCGCCGCGCCCGCGGGCCTCCTGCAGGGGCACGGGCCGATGGGCGGCACGTCACGCCGAATGACTGCAGGCCGGAAAGCGGACGACCGAAGTGTGCGCCTTGACCAGCAGGTCGGCGCGAGCGCGCGTCGAATCCAATATGGTGTCGGAATGACGCGCTGCTGCCGGGGCTCGCGCGCGACGCAGCGGCCCGTGCAGGGGGATCGAGTGTCGAACACCGCGGACAAGGCGCCACAGGCGCATGCCGCCCGTGAGGTGCGACGCCTGCGGGCGGAGAATCGCAAGCTGCACGGCGCTCGCCAGGCCCTACTTGCCGTGCAGGAGGCCAGCGCGGCGGTCGCGTCGCGCCTCGATCCCGCGGAGGCGCTCCAGGAAGTCGTGGACAGAGCGCTCGAGGTCGTGGGCGGAAGCTCGGCCGCCATATTCATCGCCGGCGCCGACCGACGGCATCTGGAGCCGCGCGCGGTGGCCGGCGACGCAGCGCTGACGTCGGCGCCGCGCCTAAACATGCGCAGCCCCAACTGGCCCGTCCTGTGCCAGGCCGGCGGAGTCATAGCCGGCGACGCCCAGAGCCACCCCGTCCTAGCATCCGTGCAGCCACAGATGCGCGGACTTGGCATCAAGAGCCTGCTAGCCGTTCCCCTGGTCGCGCGGGGAGGGGTCATCGGGCTGCTGCTTGTTACCCACAAGCGCCGCAAGAACGCCTTTCGGCGTAACGACAAGGAAGTGCTGCGGCTGTTCGCCGACCAGGCCGCCGCGGCGCTGGAGAACAGCCGGCTCTACGCGGAGGCGGTGGATCGGTCGGCGCGCCAACGCGACCAACTGGAGCTGGGCAAGAAGCTGCTCGACGTGATCCGCGATCCGGCGGTGCTGCTCGACGCGGACGACCGCATTGCCTTCGCCAACCAGGCCCTCTCCAGCGTTCTGGGGTGCAGGCCGAACGAGGTGCTGGGCCGCAAGTGGCACGAGCTCGTTGACCCCGAAGACGTGGAGGCGATTCGCGCCCAGCGCGAGCAGATCGGGGACGGACCTGTAGTCAGCGGTGAGTTCAACCTGGTGCGCGCCGACGGTTCGCGCGTGCCGGTGCTGTTGAGGTCCGGCCGCAGTCACGACGCTGCGGGACGCTTGCTGGGCACCGCCGCCGTGCTGGTGGACTTCGCGGACCGTCAGCGCATGGAAGGCACGATTCACAAGCGCGACCACATGCTGGAGGCTATCGGCGGTATGGCCAAGGCGGTGGGCAGGGCCTCGGATCAGGAGCGCCTCGCGGGAGCGGCGCTGGACCGCGCGCTGCGCCTGCTGGGGCTGCAGACAGGGGCGCTCTATCTGACCGAGGGCGACCAAATGGTGCTGATCGCCGCGCGCGGCATAAGTGCAGAGCACCGGGCCCACGTGCGGCGCGTGCCCATCAAGACCGCAACCATCAGCGCGCGCGCCCTGCAGAGCCGCAAGCCGGTCATTTTCGCGGACATCCGACTCAGCTGCCGCCTCGACTCTGGAGTGCGACGCTTCGTCCCGCCCACCACCCACGCCCACATCACCGTCCCCATCCCGGGGCGGGACGCCCCCATCGGGGTGCTGATGATAGGCAGCCCTGACCGCAGCCCGTTCACGCGCGAGGCGGTGAGCGCGCTGAAGGTGCTGGCGGCGCAGTTTGGGGCGGCGGCGGAGAATATGCGCCTCTATCAGACGGCGCGCGAGCAAGCCGACCGCCTGACCACGCTCAACGAGGTTGCGACGCAGCTCATGTCGGTGAGCGATCCGTACGAATTGATGCGCATTGCGTGCGACGGGGTAGCCAGGGTGATGCGCGCGCAGCGGGTGATATGCTTCGACTATCAAGTGAGGGAGGGCGTGCTGATCCCTGCCGGCGGGCACGGGGTGAACATGCGCAAGTTGCGCGGCCTGCGCAAGATAAAGCTCCGGGATGCGCCGTTGATCGCCCTCGCGGTGAGCGAGCGCCAGCCGGTGCTGTGCAGCGACGTGACGGCGCAGAAATCGGTGCCCGCGGACTATGCGGAGAAGCTGGGCCTGCGCGCCGCCGTCGTGGTTCCAGTGCTCAGCCGCAAGTGGTTGTGCGGCGTGCTTGTGGTTGACAACCCCGGCGCGGGAATATCACTCGGCCCGGACCTGAGGGATATGGTGATGGCAATGGCCAACCAGGGGGCGGTGAGCCATGATAACATGCACCTGCTGCAGGAGGAGCGCAGGCGCTCAGAGCAGCTCAGCCTGACGGTGAGGGAGGCGCACCACCGCATCAAGAACAACCTGCAGGCGGTGTGCGACGTGCTGGAGCTGGAGCTCATCGACTGCGGCCGCGGGGACGCCGCGCCCACCCAGGCGATCGAGCACAGTGTCCAGCGCGTGCGCGCCATCGCCATGGTGCACGAGTTCCTGAGCCGCCATCACGACGTGGCGATGGTGGACGTGGCGAAAGTGCTCGAGCGGTTGGTGCCGCTGGCGGTGACGGGCAACCAGCGCCGCGATCAACAGGTCGAGGCCGTGGTCAAGGCGCCCTCGCTGATGCAGAGCGCCAAGCGCACCACCGCCATCGCCCTGATCGTCAACGAACTCATCAGCAACGCCGTGCAGCACGGATTGAACCATGGCAGGCGCGGCGCCGTCAAAGTGGAAATGAGGGACCGTAACGGCACGGTGTCTCTGACGGTATCGGACAACGGCTCCGGGTTGCCGGAGGGGTTCGATCCGTGCGTTCACGCGCACGTTGGACTGGAGATAGCCCGGGTCCTGGCGGAGCGCGACCTGGGCGGGAGCATCACAATTGAGCGCCCGCGCAACCGCAAGAGCGGCACGGTCGCGCGCATCAGCTTCCGGAAGTAGGAGCGGTGAAATGAGTGGCGGACATACCGTGATGACAGAAGAGACGGGACTCAAGAGCATGCGGATCCTCATCTGCGAGGACGAGGGGCTGACCGTGCTGAAGCTGCGGCGGCTGCTGACGGCGGCCGGGCACACGGTGGTGGGCGAAGCCAAGGACGGCGAGGAATGCCTGGCGCAGTGCGAGCAGACCGAGCCGGACGTGGTGTTGATGGACATCAAGATGCCCGGCATGGATGGCGTGGAGGCGACGCGCAAGCTGCTCGAGAAGCGGCCGCTGCCGGTGGTGATGCTCACCGCCTACAGCGACGACGAAACGGTGCGCGCGGCGACCGAGGCGGGCGCATGCGCCTACCTGGTGAAGCCCGTTAACCGCAGCCAACTGCTGTCCGCGCTGCACGTGGCCACCTCGCGTTTCGCAGAGCTGCAGCAGCTGCGGCGCGAGGTGGAGGACCTGAGCGAGGCCCTGGAGTCGCGCAAGCTCGTGGAGCGCGCCAAGGGGATACTCATGGATCGCGCCGGGCTGACCGAGGCGGAGGCCTTCCGGCGCCTGCAGAAGGCGAGCCGCGACCAGCGGCGGCCGATGAAGCAGGTGGCCATGGAGGTGATCGAGGCGGGCAAGCTGATGGCCCCGCAGGGGGCTTCCAGGCGCGCGACTAGGCCCGATGAGTCCGCCGTGCTGTAGGCCACAAGGAGCCATTCCTTGGCGCGGCCCGTGCCCGGTTTCCGCGGGTCTGCCCCTGATGCCCGGTAACACGTTTCTCTCGCAGGGACAGCTCTGCGCGCCTGCCGGATGCGGATAGATCTCCGGCGGGCGGGAATGCCACGCCATCTCAACACTTCGCAGTTGTGCCTTTGCAGTTGAAGGGGGACATAATTGCTATGCTACCAGAGACGCAGCAATTAGCTGTTGACAGACGTGGCGACGTCTGCTATGATGGTAGTGTCATAACTGAATAGAGGGCGAGTTGCCGCAGGGACGCGGGGCTCGCCGGGGGCCCGGGCGCCCATCCTCGGCATGTGCGAGCGATGGGCCTTTTTTGTGCCTGGGATGAGGTATTGAGCACCTGGGCGGTGAGCCGGCGGTTCAACAGACGCCAGCATGGCCCCCCTCACAAGCCCGGGAGGGCTTGTGCACCATGCCCATCAGGCAAGTTGCAGCGCTCACGCGAGCCGTCCAGGTGCTTTTTTTCTTCTGTGCGCCGAGTTGAGGCGCGATCACTCACCGGCCCCTGACATGCAGCTAATCCGGGCGGTTCCTGCCGCCGTCTGCGCCGGAAGCCTCGCAGTTGGGCTTCCGGCTTTCTTTATGCTAAACTTGCCGGCAGATCAATGCGGGAGGCGCTGCGATGAACGAACCGATTGGTGTAGCCGTCGTCGGTCTCGGTCATAACGGCCGCGCATTCTGCCGCGCCTACGCGGCGGACCCGCTGGCGCGCCTGGTGGCGGTGTGCGACCGCGACCCCCAGCGCCTGCGCGAGGTCGCCTACGAATACGACGTCAAGGGATACGAGGATTACTCGTTCCTGGAGCGGGGCGACATCCAGGCGGTGTCCGTGCATACCCCGGACCACCTGCACGCGGAGCCGTTCGTGCGCGCGCTGGAGGCGGGCAAGCACTCCTTTGTCGAGAAGCCGTTCGCCAATTCCCTCGACGACGTGCGCCGCATGCTGGCCGCCGCGCGGAAGTCGTCGGCCGTCACCATGGTGGGCCAGGTGCTGAGGTTCAATCCCGTTTTCCGCGCGGTCAAGCAGTGGGTGGACGCGGGCGTGGTGGGCGACCTGTTCTACCTCGAGGCCGATTACATCCACGACCTGCGCTACCAGCGCGAGATGGAGCCGTGGAAACTGGCGGAGGAGATAGCGCTGGTCGGCGGCGGCTGTCATCCCCTCGACCTGCTGCGGTGGTATGCGGGGGAGGTTGAGGAGGCTTTCGCCTACTCGAATCGCATCGCGTACGGCGAGATGACGCACCCCGCCACGGCGGTCTCGATCTACCGCTTTGCCTCGGGAGCGGTGGGCAAGGTCACGGCGCTGTACGGGTGCGTCAACCCGATGCCGGAGCTTTACAATCTCGGCGTTTACGGCACGCGGGGGACGGTGGTGCGCAACCGCCTCAGCCTCGATGGCCTGCACCAGTGGATGGAGCTGCCTGTGGCGCCGACGGGCCACCCCTTCGAGCCGGAGGTCGCTCACTTCCTGGCGTGCATACGAGAAGGCAAGCGCCCGATCGTGGACGCGCTGGAGGGCGCCAAGACCGCGGCCGCTGCGCTGTGCGCGGCCGAATCCGCCCGCACCGGTCAGCCGCTGCGGGTGCCGGCGCTGGGTGACTGAAGGCCGCCTCTGCCCGTGGCTCCGATGGCTCCGCCAGGCCCTGGGGCAGCCGGGCCGCCGCAGCGCGTGCCCCGCTCGGGCGCCCTCCCCGCGTGTTGAAAAGGGGTGGCCGCTGTGATATACTCACGCCGGGTCGCGTTGGGATTCGTGCGTGGTGACCCGCAGTGAGGGATGCGCCCGTCGCGCCTGCCTGACGCCGGCGCACGCGAGGGGAGTCGAGAGGTGAGCCTTCCATCGATGCGCGCGATAGCTTTGGTGTGTGTCCTGCTGGCGGCGGCTTCGCTGGCGACCGCCGACGACTACGAAGACGGCGTCGCGGCCCTCAAAGCGGGCGATTACGCAGCCGCGGTGGCCGCCTTCGAAAAGGTGACGGCCGCGACCCCCGCTTCGGCGGCGGCGTGGTCATGGCTCGGCGGGTCGCAGCTTCGCGCCGGACGCGCGGAGGACGCCATCGCTTCGCTGCGGCGCGCGGTGGCGCTGGATCCAGCTTCCGCCGACAACTACAACAACCTCGGCAACGCGCTGCTGGCCAAAGGAGATTACGCCGAGGCGGCGGCGCAGTACCGCAAAGCGCTGAGCATGGCCCCCGCCATGGTGGACGCGCGCTATAACCTCGGCAACGCGCGCCTGGCCGCCGGTGACACGGGTGGAGCGATCGCCGAGTACCGCGCGGCGCTTGCGGCCGACCCGTCGCTGGCCCCGGCCCACCACAACCTGGCGGTCGCCCTGCAGCGTTCGGGGGAGGCGGAGGGGGCGCTCAAGGAATACCGTGAGGCCGTGCGCCTCGCTCCCGACAACGCCGAGTTCCAGCTCGACCTCGGCCTGGCAGCGCGCGCAGCGGGGCGCCCGGAGGAGGCGGGGCCGGCGCTGCAAGCCGCAGCACAAGCCGATCCGTCGTCGTTCCTGGCGCACCTCAACCTGGGGCTGGTGCAACTGGCGCTCGGCCAGGCCGAAGCGGCCGCGGCGTCCTTCCGTCGCGCCGCCGAGATCCAGCCCGGCGATTTCGCCGCCCTCTACAACCTGGGGCTCGCGCTCGCGCGCCAGAAGAAGTACGAGGAAGCGATCTCGGCTTACCAACAGGCGCTGAAGGTCAAGGCGGTGGACCCGCGGGCGCTGTCCAACCTGGGCGCCGCGCACCTGGCGCTCGGCAAGGCCGACGACGCGATCGCGGTCCTGCAAAAGGCGATACGTGCGGCCCCGACATTCGCGCTCGCGCGCCAGAATCTGGCCGTGGCCTACATGCGCAGGGGCGAGGACGAGCAGGCGGTCGAGCAGTGGCAGCAAATGGCGCGCATCGCGCCCAATGATGCCGTTGCGCAGGAGGCGCTCGCCGACTATTACTTCCGGCGGGAGGACTACGCAGCCGCCGAGCAGCACTACCTGGAGCTGCTCAGGCTGCGCCCACAGGACCTCGGCGCGCTCAACAACATCGGGCTCATTCACTATCGACGCGGCGAGTTGGACTTGGCGGCGGCGGCTTTTCAGCGCGCGCTCGAACTGGACCCGAACTACGCCCTGGCGCATAACAACCTGGGCATCGTGCTGGAGGCCCAGGGCAAGCGCCCGGAGGCGCTGCGGCAGTACCGCCTGGCGCTGGACGCGAACCCCGATTACGAGGATGCGCGCTTCAACCTGCAGCGGCTGCAGACACCGAAGGCCGAGGAGACGCCGGGCTAACGCGGGGCCGCGGGTTCCTCTGTCGTGCGGCGGCTGCGCCGCATGCGGGAGACGACGGTTCCTACCGGGAAGACCATGCACAAGATAGCCATCGTTGCGTCCTTGCGCAAGCGCGAAGCCCCCAGGGTAGTGGCCGACGTCGTGCGCTGGCTGGAGGGGCGGGGCCTGGAGGTACGGCTGCAGCGGAAGGTGGCCGAGCACCTGGGGCGCCCGGAGCTGGGCGAAAGCGATGAGAGCCTGATGCGGGAGGCGTCGCTGGCGCTGGCGATGGGGGGCGACGGCACCATGTTGGCGACGGCGCGGCTGGCCGCCCCCAGCGGCATTCCCATACTGGGGTGCAACCTGGGGGGCTTCGGCTTTCTCACCGAGCTGCCGGAGTCGGAGCTGATGGCCGCGCTGCCGTGCGTGCTGGAGGGCAAGTGCGAGGTGCGGGAGCGCCTGATGCTCGAGGGTGAGGTCATGCGCGGCTCGCAGGTGGCACAGCGCTTCCTGGGGCTCAACGATATGGTCATCACCCAGGGGGCGCTTTCGCGCCTGCTGCGGCTGGAGATCGAGGTCGGCGGGGAGCAACTGGGAGCGTTTTCCGCGGATGGAGTGATCGTATCGACGCCGACGGGATCTACCGCGTACTCCTTGTCGGCGGGGGGCCCGGTGATGAGCCCGCATGTGGAGGCCCTGCTGGTGACGCCGATCTGCGCGCACACGCTGTCGACGCGCCCGATGGTGGTGCCGTCGAGCGCGGAGATAGAGGTGCGCGCCCACCCGCTGCAGCCGGAGCAGGAGGTGATGGTCACGATCGACGGGCAGGAGGGCTTCCCCCTGCAGGCGCAGGACGTGGTGCGGCTTCGCAAGGCGCGGGTGACGGCGCACCTGGTGCACCTCAGCGGGCCGAGCTTTTTCGTCAAGGTGCGCACCAAGCTCGGTTGGGCGAGCAGGAGTTGAAGCAACCCGTGCGCCGCATACGCGCCAAAGCGCGGGTGGATGCCCGCACCAAGCACCTCGCCCTGCGGCTGCAGCCGGGAGAGATCGCGGTCATCTCGCATCGCGACATCGACGGCTCCTGCGCGAGCGACCTGGTCGCTCGCGGGGCGGCGGCGGTCATCAACGCCGAGCCCAGCATCACCGGCAAGTACCCCAACCTCGGCCCCCACATCCTGCTCAGCGCCGACGTTCCCATTGTCGATGAGGTGGGCGCCGAGGTCATGAGCCTGGTGCGCGAGGGCGACGAGCTGGAGGTGGCCGAGGGAAAGGTCTTCCGTAACGGCGCGTGCATCTGCTCGGGGCGCGCCCTCACCGCTTCAACCGTCAGCCAGTGCATGGAGGCCGCCAAGGCCAACCTGCACCTCCAACTGCGCGGCTTTGTCGAAAACACGTTGAGCTACGTCATGGCCGAGCAGGAGCTGCTGGCCGAGCCGCGGCAAATCCCCGCCCTCGACACCCCCATCTCCGGGCGCCACGCGCTGGTCGTCGTGCGCGGGCAGGGGGCGCGGGAGGATCTGGCCGCCATCCGCTCGTACGTGCGCGACATCAAGCCGGTGCTGATCGGCGTGGATGGCGGTGCGGACGTGCTGATGGAGGCCGGTTATACGCCGGACATCATCGTGGGGGACATGGACAGCGTATCGGACCGCGGGCTGCGCTGCGGCGCGGAGCTGGTGCTGCACGCCTACGCCGACGGGCGGGCCCCGGGGCTCGAGCGCTTGCAGGCGCAGGGGCTGGCGCCCAAGATCGTTCCCTCCGTCGGCACCAGCGAAGACGTCGCCCTGCTGCTCGCCTACGAGAAGGGCGCTGAACTCATCATCGCCGTGGGCACCCACTTCAGCCTGGTTGATTTTCTGGATAAGGCGCGGGGAGGCATGGCCAGCACTTTCCTCACGCGCTTGAAGGTGGGGTCGGTGCTGGTGGACGCCAAGGGGGTGAACCGCCTTTACCGCGGCGCGCCCTCTCCGGGCTACCTGGTGGCGATGTTGGCGGTGGCGGCGGCGACCATCGGGATGATTCTGTGGTTCGCCCCCGAGGTGCGGGCCTATCTGGAAGCGCTGTGGGCGAAGGTGACCGTCTACCTTGCGCGCTGAACGCGGCGCCTGGCGCCGCCCGGAATGCACCCGTGAGGAGGCGCGGTGGACAGCGATAGCATGGGCGAGATGCTGGACGAATTGCGGCGAGCCCTTGCCGGCATAGATGATCGCCAGGCGGACGCGTTTGCCGACGCCCTCGCCGCAGCCGGCGACGTGTTCGTCACCGGCCAGGGACGCTCCGGGCTCATGGGGGCGGCGTTCGCCACGCGGCTGACGCACCTGGGCAAGCGGGCGCACGTGGTCGGCGCGCCGACTACCCCGGCGACCGGTTCCGGCGCCGTGCTGGTGGCCTGCTCCGGCTCGGGCCAGACGCGCAGCACCTTTATCCACGTCGAGCGCGCGCGCGAGGCGGGCGCCCGGGTGTGGGCGATAACCCAGGATCCGTCGTCACCCCTTAGCCGGGCCGCAGACCACGTCATCGCCATACCGGCTGCGCCTTCCATTCAGCCGGGCAGATCGGCTTTCGAGCAGGCGCTGCTGCTGTTCCTGGATTCGATTGTGCTGCGCCTGATGACCAAGCTGGGCGAGACGCCCGACAGCATGCTTGCGCGCCACTCGAACCTGGAGTAGCGCTTCACCCCAGCTCCGCGCGCCCCACTGTCGCGTGCGGCGTCGCCTGCAGCCCACCCTCTTCCACTGAACTGAGCCACTTCGGCTGCCCCGGCGGTCGAGGTGACCCCCTGACGCGCCGAAACCGCGGGGGCGTCCGCTTCGATGATTCCGCACCCCGCCTGCGAGCCAACCGGCGTCCGCTCGGTCGTCCCCGAGTCCGCTTGCCCGTCAGCGCATGTGAAATCGGCGGGCCAATATGGAACATTACACTCAGCAGTCAATGCGCGGGGAGCAGCTTCCCTGCGGGGACCTTATCAACTCACCGCGATCCGAAACGGCAAACCTGGGGAAACCCAGGGGCGCAAAGCCATGGGCCTACCGCGATCGCAATCGCTATGGCTGCCAGGCTGCCGAAGGCCGTGCATCAAGGCACGGAGCAGACAGTAGATGTCGCTCGGCAGCCTACCGGCAGAGGCCGAGGCGACCCGCTGTCTGCGATGAGCGAAACGGACAGCGGGTTTTTGTTTGAGCGCGTGACGCCGTGTGGAGGCGCGGGCACGCGATGGAGGGCGCGATGAGAAACCGGAGTGGCTCAGCAGAGCGCGCGGCGGCAGTGGGGCAGGACGCCTTCGTCCGCCGAAGCGGAACTTCGTCGCCCGCGAAGGCGGATTGCATCCTGCCATCTGGTTCGCAGATTGAAAATCTGCGCTACCAGCGGAGCGGCGGTTTCACCCTGATCGAGGTGCTGGTGGCGGCGATGATTCTAGGCATCGGCCTGGTCGGGGTTTCGTCCATGGTGTACTACGGGGTGCTCTCCCACCAGAAATCGGCCAACTACACCATCGCCGGGGAGAAGGCGATGCAGGAGATGGAGCGCATCCGCGACGCCGGGTACCTGGGCGCGCTGGTGGACCTTGCGCATTTCCCCTCCCCCAGCTACCAGGTCGTCAATGCGAGCACGGTGCACTTCAGCGTGCCGGAGCTCACCGGCGGGCTGGGCGTCATCACCATCGCGGAAGACAGCCAAGCGCAGGCCATCAATCCCGCCACCGGTCAGCCTTACCTCAACATGAAGCAGGTCAGCGTGACCGTCTCCTGGGGCGGGTCGCAGCGGTTGCGCGGCTCCTACAACCTCGCCACGCTGATTTCGAACCGGCCGTAAGGAGTGCGACGATGAAGGTCTTGACCAGGGGTTGCCAGCGCGGGCTCGCGCGCCATAGCGCCACCCGCCGCGACGGAGGGTTCACTCTGCCGGAACTGTTGGTGGCGATGGCGGTCATGGGCATGCTGGCGTGGACGGTGTCGCTGATCTACTTCTCGGTGCTCGGGGTGTACAACAAGAACATGTGGCGCCTGCGCCCGTATGACGAGGCGACCAAGGCGGTCGAGCGCATCGCCCAAGAGATCAGGGCGGCGATGGTGATCGACACCTACGGCAGCCAGGCCCTGATCGTCATCATGCCTCAGCAGGACGCCAGCCGCGACAACGTGCTGGTTGATACGGGCTCGGGGCTGGCGCTGGCGCAGGGGGACTGGGTGGCGTTCTACCTGTCGGATGCAACTGGAGGCCTCGACCGCCAGGGCCACTGCCTGTGGAAGGCGGTCAAAGCCAAGGGCATGATGACGTGGGTGCCGCGGGTCAAGATCGCGGAGGACGTCCATCCCGAGCTCAACCCGGTGGATCCGACCACCGGCCAGCCGCGGCCGATGTTCAAGTACTGGCCGGACGTGGTGCGCCTGTACGGGGTCGAGATGTGGATCACTTCTGTGTCGGAGGTGAAGGGCGAGCTCAAGCCGCAGACCGCCCACACCGAGTGTTATCTGAGGAATCTGTGAGGGGATGCGGTGGCCACCGCCCAACTACTCCTCTCCCTCTGAGGGAGAGGTCGTCCCGACAAGTCGGGACGGGTGAGGGTGCAAGGCCTCTACCCTCACCCTGCCCTCTCCCTAGAAGGGAGAGGGGTGAGGCGACGAAGGAGACGACGATGATGACGAAGGTGCGACGCTGCGGGCGCGGCGAATCGGGCTTCGCTCTGCTGTCGGCGATG
>Ga0315294_10001785_pt1 | contig 23581 bp, 28 predicted proteins | sample YL17G13_40_MG_FD_203626 | JGI IMG/M metagenome (GOLD analysis project Ga0315294, IMG submission 203626) | Sediment microbial communities from Yellowstone Lake, YNP, Wyoming, USA - YL17G13_40 | ecosystem: Environmental > Aquatic > Freshwater > Lake > Sediment | place: USA: Wyoming | collected...
AGATGGAGCGTTTCTTAAAACGATAACCTTGTGTTATGTGGCGCCCTGCATGGCTGACGAAAAGAAGATTCGGCTTATTGCTTATTTTAACCGAGACATAACAGAGGTCCTGCCGTATCTGAACTCTGTTATAAAAGGCGCATCTTATAATAAAGGAGCCTCTACGCTTACCTTTGCTAAAGAGCGCAGGCTCATTAATCTATATAACATCAAAATTACTATCGCCAAGGCAAACGATATTCTTGACGCTTGGTATGTCCTAGATGATATCAAAGCTCTTATAAATAAAACCTATGAGAATAGGCTAGATATTAAACCCAACTATGACGAAAAGGTTAAAGTAACGGCGCTTCAAATTTACGGCTGGCTTCCTAAGACTAATTGTCGCTTATGCGGGGAAGCAACGTGTCTTGCTTTTGCTTGCAGGCTTTTGCTGGGTGAACAGAAGCTTTCAAAATGTGCCCCATTGTCAACAGAGCAAAGATTTACAGAGAATAGAAAGATCATGCAAGAAATGGCCGAAGCATTAGGCGTTTTATAGAAGAGGAGAATAAATGGAGCATGTTATTCGCGAGGAGAGGCGGTTAAGTTTCTTTGAAAAGTATCTTACCGGTTGGGTTCTGCTTTGTATCGGGATTGGGATAATAATAGGCAAATTATTTCCTCAGATGGCTGTAACGCTTGATCAGATTTCGATTTATCAAGTATCTATTCCTATCGCTGTTTGCCTGTTTTTCATGATGTATCCAATTATGGTCAAAATTGATTTTGCTGAGGTTATTAAGGCAGGCAAGACTCCTAAGCCGGTCATCCTTACGCTGGTAGTAAATTGGTGCATAAAACCATTTACTATGCTTGCTATTGCGTGGTTGTTTCTTGGATTGTTATTTAAGGGGTGGCTTCCAGGAACGGAGATCGTAAAGGATGGGTCCCAGGTCGAATTATTTAGGTCTTATATCGCTGGATGTATCCTACTTGGAATAGCTCCTTGTACAGCGATGGTTTTAATCTGGGGACATCTGGCCAAAAGTAATGACGGTCATACGCTCGTAATGGTAGCCATTAATTCGCTGACCATGTTATTTCTTTATGCGCCGTTAGGGGGATGGTTGTTAGGAGTGAATAAGATGCCCATACCTTGGCAGACAATTGTGTTATCAGTGGTGGTCTATATCGGCCTACCGTTATTGTTAGGATATTACTCAAGAAAATGGTTAATCGCAAAAAAGGGATTTAAATGGTTTGAGGAAAAGTTTTTACATTATTTAACCCCCGTTTCCATATGCGCCTTATTACTTACGCTTGTTTTACTGTTTTCCTTTAAAGGCGAGTTGATTATCAATCAGCCCCAGATTATCTTTTTAATAGCGATTCCGCTCTTTATCCAGACGTGCCTTATTTTTGTTATTTCATACGGGTTGGCTAAATGGTTAGGGTTATCTTATCGAGATGCAGCTCCGTCAGCTTTAGTAGGGGCGAGCAATCATTTTGAAGTGGCTATTGCGACATCAACAATTCTATTTGGTTTATCTTCAGGAGCATCGTTGGCAACGGTTGTGGGTGTTTTAATAGAGGTTCCGGTTATGCTTATGCTGGTTAGAGTTTGCGTTAATACGCAAAATTGGTTTAAAAAATGAAGCGAGAGGTTTCCCCTCGGCTAATACGAGAGGGGCCCCTTGGAAGTAGAGAAAAATAAATACTTGACAATTATATTTCTTTAAGTTATACTCTACTAATATGATAGAGATTATAGTGAAAGAGCGAAGATGCGCATAACTTACAAAGGCGATTATGCCTTAAAGACAATTCTGGATTTGGCCTTACATTATGGGAATAGTCCGGTGACTATTTCGGATTTAGCCGAGCGCGCGGATATCCCGATTAAATTTTTAGAGCAGATACTCCTGGATTTAAAAAGAGGCGGATTTGTGGAGAGCCGGCGGGGAAAAGTCGGAGGTTATCTTTTAGCTAAACAGCCTTCCCGGATAAAAGTAGGGGATGTAATCCGTTTTATTGACGGGCCTATTGAGCCGATTGCCTGCGTGGATAAAAAATACCATGGTTGTAATGATATTTATAAATGTATATTTCGCAATATCTGGGAAGAGGTTGCCAAAAACACGGCCAAGGTAATCGACAATATTACTTTTGAAGATTTAGCCAAAAGAGTTAATCATTTGAAGCCTACGTTAGTTTATCAGATTTAAGGTAAGGTGATAAATGGATAAGATTGCTTCTGATATTACAGAGTTAATCGGCAATACGCCTTTAGTGAGATTGAATAGACTAACTAAGGGTTGTTTGGCAACGGTAGTCGCTAAGTTAGAATTCTTTAATCCCTGCAGTTCGGTTAAAGATAGAATCGGTTTAAGTATGATTGAGGCAGCAGAGAGAGAAGGAAAGATTAATAAAGAAACCATCATTGTCGAGCCGACTTCAGGAAATACAGGCATTGCTTTAGCTTTTGTTTGTGCTGTAAAGGGCTATAAATTAGTTTTGACCATGCCACAGACCATGAGTCTTGAGCGCAGACAGCTTTTAGCCGCTTTTGGTGCGGAGATTATTTTGACTCCAGGTTCAGAAGGCATGTCCGGCGCAGTGAAAAGAGCAGAAGAATTAGCCAAGAGCAACAAGCGCTATTTTATGCCCCAACAATTTCAAAATCCGGCAAATCCGGAAGTTCATCGTCGCACTACGGCCAAAGAAATCTGGGAAGATACCGAAGGTAAAATAGATATTTTAGTTGCAGGCGTAGGAACTGGTGGTACAATTACAGGCGTAGCCGAAGTTATCAAAAAGAAAAAACCTCACTTTTTAGTAATTGCGGTTGAGCCTAAGGATTCACCGGTATTATCTGGCGGTAAACCCGGGCCGCATAAGATACAAGGGATTGGCGCGGGTTTTGTGCCCGGAGTGCTTAATACTAAAATTATTGATGAGATAATCCAGGTTTCTAATGAAGATGCTATAGCCACCGCCAGAAGGCTGGCGAGAGAAGAAGGAATATTAGCCGGAATTTCCGCAGGAGCAGCGGTGTTTGCCGCTTTATATTTAGCCAAGAGAAAAGAAAATCAGGGTAAACTCATTGTAGTTATATTGCCGGATACAGGGGAGCGTTATCTGAGCACGGAATTGTTTAAGTGAGTGCACAATTTATGGAACGATAGTAGACATAAATTGTATGCACGAATTTAATCCTTGGCATTTTCATCCGATTGAATTGCTCTAAAATGTCAAGGATCAATTCGCAGACGTTTACCTAAAAAATTTAACTGACTATAACTTACGTCGTTTTACTCCCTGCCTGCCGGCAGGCAGGCGTAAGTTATCTGCTCATTGAAAGGAGAGTCAGATGAAAGAAAAAATAGAGAAGACTTTAGACAAAATTCGTCCTATGCTGATGGCTGACGGCGGCAATGTGGAGTTAGTCGAGGTTACTGATGACGGTGTAGTAAAACTAAAACTTACTGGCTCCTGCGGTTGCTGTCCGATGAGCCAGATGACCTTAAAGATGGGAATCGAAAGACTCCTGAAAGAAGAGGTCCCCGAAGTAAAAGAAGTTATTGCTATTTAGTATATAAAGCATAGAGAGAAGGTGAAGTGAATGCGGACTATAAAAGAGATTAATGAAAAAATTAAAAAGGGTCAGGTCGTCTGTGTCACTGCCGAAGAAATTATTGATCTGGTAGATAAAAAAGGTATTAAAAAGGCAGCTGAAGAAGTGGATGTGGTTACTACCGGAACCTTTGGTCCGATGTGTTCGTCAGGAGCGTATTTTAATATCGGGCATTCCAAGCCCAGGATAAAATTGGGCGGCGGAACTTGCAGGATTAATGATGTTGTAGCCTATGCCGGATTTGCCGCAGTAGATATTTATCTGGGTGCAACCGCCATACCCGATGATGACCCACGCAATAAAATATTTCCTGGCGAATTTAAATACGGCGGTGGCCATGTGATTCAGGAAATTGTTGCGGGAAAAGATGTGCGTTTGGAAGCAACTGCCTACGGAACAGACTGCTATCCGCGCAAGAAACTCGCAACCTTAATTAATATTAAGGATTTAAATGAGGCGGTGTTATTTAATATCCGCAACTGTTACCAGAATTATAATGTGGCGGTGAATTTGTCGGATAAAATAATCTATACCTATATGGGTGAGTTGAAGCCAAAATTGGGTAATGCCAATTATTGCTCTGCGGGTCAACTCTCGCCGCTTTTGAAAGACCCCTATTATAAGACTATCGGTATTGGCAGTAAAATATACTTAGGTGGCGGAATTGGCTATGTTGCCTGGCAGGGGACACAGCATAATCCGGCTGTTCCCAGAAAAGCTAATGGCGTACCTCAGGCGCCTGCTGGGACGCTCGCTGTCATTGGGGATTTAAAGCAGATGAGACCTGAATGGCTGGTGGGGACGAGCATGCTTGGATATGGCGTGACTTTGACTATAGGTATTGGTGTCCCTATACCTATATTAAATGAAGATATAGTTAAATTTACTGCGATTAAAGATGAGGAGATATATACCCAGATTGTGGATTATGGCCAGAGTTATCCTCAAATGATTCCTGGCAGTTTAGGTGAGGTTAATTATGCCCAGTTAAAATCCGGCAAGATTGCTGTGCAGGATAAGGACGTGCCTACGGGTAATTTATCCAGTTATTCTAAGGCGCGCGAGATTGCCGAAGAATTAAAATCCTGGATTAAAAAAGGTGATTTTCTTTTGACTGAACCAGTGGCAGCTTTGCCTGCTCAGGAGTCAGGATATACCTTTAAGCCGTTAAAAGAAAGACCGATTGAGTAGGTAGGAGGCAGCCATGATTTCTAAAAGGATTGTTCTACATTTTCCGCATCGGCTGGTGGATCAGCCTATCGTCTACAAGCTGGTTAAAGACTATGACCTGCAATTTAATATTTTAAAAGCCTATGTTACTCCTCAGGAAGAGGGCTTGATGGTTTTGGAGTTGACCGGCGAAGAGGGAAAGTTTAACCAAGGGATAGAATATTTACAGTCCTGCGGGGTGAGGATTCAACCTTTAAGCCAGGATGTGATACGTAATGAAGCTAAATGCACTGACTGCGGGGTATGCGTTCCCATATGTCCTACGGCGGCATTGGTGGTTGATCCCCTAACGCGCAAAGTCCATTTTTACGACAACAAATGCATTGCCTGCGAACTCTGCGTTAAAATCTGTCCTCCCCGGGCAATGGAAGTGCGTTTTTAACATGTCGCAAGAATTTAAGTTAATACGCCTAAAAAAAATAATTCAGGATATGGATTCTCTTATGGTTGCCTTCTCAGGCGGTGTGGATAGCACTCTTTTACTTAAGGTCGCTTCTACGGTATTACCGAAGAATAGAATCTTGGCTGTGACTGCTAATTCCGAGACTTACCCTAAGGAAGAGTTGTTATTTGCCAAGCGTATAGTTAAAGAATTAGGCTTAAGGCACAAAATCATTAAGACATCCGAATTAAAAGACAAAAGATTTGTCCGTAACCCTCTTAACCGTTGTTATTTTTGCAAACTTGAGCTTTTTCGCAAATTGAAGATATTAGCCAAAAAATATAATTTGCAGGCCGTGGTTGATGCCAGCAATGTCTCGGACAAAAAAGATTTTCGTCCCGGCGATAAAGCCAAAAAGGAACTCAAAGTCCGTTCGCCGCTACAAGAAGCAGGTTTTACCAAAGAGGACATCCGTAAACTAAGTTATGAACTTGGGCTTTCAACTTGGGATAAGCCTTCTTTGGCATGTTTAGCTTCAAGGATTCCTTATGGCATTAGGATTGATTCTAGATTGCTCAAGCGTATTAATGAGGCGGAGAATAGTTTAAGAAAGATGGGTTTTAAGCAGGCGCGACTGAGGCACTACAACGGACTTTGTCGTATAGAAGTTCTTAAAAAAGATATCCCGGCACTTATTCGCAAGAGAGATTCGGTTGTAGAGAACCTAAAGAGATTTGGTTATAATTATATCACGGTGGACCTAGAAGGGTATCGCACAGGAAGTATGAATGAGACAATAAAGATAACCCCACACTTCCGTGTGGGGAATATAGGATACTACAGACGGAAGTCTGTAGAGAAAGACTAACCATGAAAAGAATATATTTAGATTACGCGGCGACTACGCCCACTGACCCCGAAGTTATTAAGGCGATGGAGCCATATTTTTTTGATAAATTTGGCAATCCCTCAAGTATCCATACTTTTGGCCAGGAGGCAAAAAAGGGTATTGAGGATGCAAGAGAGATTCTCGCCAAATTTTTAGAGGCAAAGCCTGAAGAGATAGTGTTTACTTCGGGAGGCACAGAGTCCAATAATTTTGCTATTGAAGGCGCGGCTTTCGCATTAGAGAAGAAGGGCAACCATATCATTACTACAGCTATTGAGCATCACGCAGTGGGTGAGCCGTGTAAATTTTTAGAGAAACGCGGCTTTAAAATTACATATGTAGGGGTAGATAAATATGGCTTAGTTGCTCCCGAAGATATCAAAAAGGCAATTACGGATAAAACTATTCTTATTTCGGTAATGCACGCCAATAATGAAATTGGCACAATCCAGCCTATCGCCCAAATCGGTAAAATTGCCCGAGAATTAGGAATTTATTTTCATACTGATGCCGTTCAGACAGTAGGGCATATTCCGGTAAATGTAAATGAATTAAACGTTGACCTTCTTTCGCTTTCAGCGCATAAATTTTATGGCCCAAAAGGCGTGGGAGCTTTATATATAAGAAAAGGAACGCGCGTGATTAAATTTTTACACGGCGGAGACCAGGAAAAAGGTCGACGCGCCTCTACACACAATACCCCCGGCATTGTAGGTTTAGGTAAATCCGTAGAGTTGTGCCAGGCCAAGATGGACGAGGAGGCTAAATTTCAAATAACCTTACGTGACAGATTAATTAAAGAGATCCCTAAAGAAATCCCCGAGGTTTATTTAAACGGCCATCCTACCAAGAGGCTTCCCAATAACGTTAATTTCTCAATAAAGTATATCGAGGGAGAATCTATTTTGCTTAATCTAGATATGTTAGGCATTGCTGCTTCTACTGGTTCTGCTTGCACTTCCACATCTTTAGAGCCTTCGCATGTGCTGTTAGCCATCGGTTTATCGCATGAGATTGCCCATGGCTCACTGCGGATTACAATGGGCAGATGGACTAAAGAGGAAGACATAAATTACTTATTAACTCACCTTCCTGGGATTGTCGAGAAATTGCGCGCTATGTCCCCGCTTTACGAGAAAAAGTAGCATGCAAGAAAAAATCATTGATTTCTTAAGAAGAAAACAGGATTATGCCTCTGGCGAAGAAATAAGTCATCGTTTAGGCATCAGCCGCCAGGCATTATGGAAGCATATTCAGGAGCTCAAAGAGGCAGGTTATGATATCGCGGCAGTCCCACATTTAGGATACCGGATGATTTGTGCGCCGGATAGATTATTTCCTGCGGAAATATCCAGCCGCCTGAACACCAAATTTATCGGAAGAAAGATTTACTATTTTGATAGCGTTTCTTCAACCATGGATATCGCAATGCAGCTGGGGCTTAAGAATTCAACGGAGGGGACATTGGTTTTAACCGAATCCCAAACTAAAGGAAGGGGCAGGTTAGGCAGGGAGTGGTTTTCTCCCCGTTATAAAGGTATATATTTATCCTTGATTTTAAAACCCAAGATATTGCTTAACCAGGCGCCTGTACTTACTTTAATGGCTTCAGTAAGTATCTGCGAGGCAATAAAAGAAATAGCTGCTTTGGAGGCGCAGATAAAATGGCCAAATGACATATTGATACACCAGAAAAAATTAGGCGGAATATTAACCGAGATAAATGCTGAGATGGATGGAATTCGTTTTATTGTTATCGGTATAGGCTTAAACGTAAATAACGATAAAAAAGCCTTAATTAACGGTGCAACTTCCTTAAAAGAACAGAAAAAAGAGGGTATTAATCGCATAGAATTATTGCAAGAGATATTGCGCGCAATAGAGAAAAATTATTTAACCTTTCAAGAAAAAGGAGCCCAATCCATTATTGATAAATGGCGCGATTACAATATAACTTTAGGAAAAAGAGTAAAAGTTTATTCCCATAAAGAACATATTGAAGGCCAGGCAGTAGATATCGATATTGACGGAGGGCTCCTTTTAAGAACTGATTCGGGCCTTGTGCAAAAAGTTACTGCCGGAGATGTAGTGCATTAATTCGCAGACGCCCGCCATACATCTTGGCGGGCTACAACTTACGTCGTTTCACTCCGTAAGTTGTCTGCTCATTTAATGTAAACTTATAACTTATTTTTAGTTGACAGTTAAGCCGCACCCTTTTATAATAAAAATATGCTGAAAATAATTAGGTGCGGTTTATTTTTTGTAACTGTCATATCTTTAAGTTATTTTGACTTTGCTTTTTGCAGCGCAGATTTAGATTTAGAGCCCATCGTTATTACCAAAAGCAACATCCATCTTGTGAATCCCTACTCTTTAAAATCCGATTCTTTAAAAAATCTCCCTTTCGCATCTTGGATTGAGGCATTAACTTTTACACCTTTGGATTTGCAAAGCCGAAGCCTAAAAGCAGACATACAAACAGATTTCTCTTTACGTGGCTCAACCTATCAGGGCGTCTTGGTTCTAATTGATGGCCAGCGTATCAATGACCCAAAGCTGGGGCATTACAATTGTGATATCCCTTTAACTTCGGAGGATATCCAAAGAATAGAAGTAATTCCTGGTGTAGGTTCTTCAATATTTGGTCCAGATGCAGTGGGAGGGGCAATAAATATCATTGTTAAAAAACCGCAAGATAAGAAAAGAATCTTAGAATTAAAAGGCGGACAATACCAGACGAAATCCGGTCTTTTTAGTATTAACGATAAAATAGATAATTTAGGTATAAGATTTAGTTTAGAGAATCAAGAGTCTAAAGGTTTTCATTACGATACTGATTTTAAGAAATTTACGAGTAGCCTAAATTCTTCCTTAGATATCCCAGATGGCGAATTTAATATCAATTGGGGCTATCAAGAAAAGGAATTCGGCGCCTATGATTTTTATACCCCTGGATTAGGCTATCCTTCCCAGGAGTGGACTAAGACCTGGCTTTTAAACACGGGTTTTAATTTAGATAAAGAAGGATTCATTATAAAACCTAATTTCTTATGGCGCAGGCACTATGATAAATTTATGTTAGATAAGACTAGGCCAGCCCTCTCCCTTAATCATCACCGTAGTGATGTATATGCCCCAAACATTTATTTTCAAAAGGAAACTAAAAATTTGGGCAGAATCGGCTTAGGGATAGAATATGGCGAAGAAAGAATTAACTCTACGGTTTTAGGTAAGCATAATCGTAATCATAAAAGTATGTTTATAGATAACAGTAAAGACCTAACTTCTAAACTATCTTTGGGTTATTCTTTTCGGACTGATGATTACGATGACTTCGGCCGAGCTTATGCCGGCTCGTTAAACTTTAGATACAAGGTAACTGGTGAATATTCATTGCATTTTGGCATATCCAGAAGCATACGCATTCCAACCTTTCATGAACTTCATTATGATGACCCTACTACAATGGGGAATGCGGCGTTATTTTGCGAGAAGGCATTAAATTATGAATCGGGTTTCGATTATAAAAAAGAAAGATTCTCAGCAGGGACAACATTCTTCTTAAGGCAGGAAGAAGATTTTATTGATTGGATCAAACGCACTTCTACCCAGGCGAAATGGCGGGCAGAAAATATTACGGAAGCGCAAGTTTTTGGTATAGAAAATTATCTAAAATTAGAGATAAATCAAAATCTGGCTTTGGATTCTAATTATACTTATATTGATAAGCGCATTAACGATCAAGGTTATCTCTATAAATACGGCCCAAATTATCTTCGTCATCTCCTAAATTCGGCATTAATTTTTAAATTGCCTTTTGGGATACAAAGTCTAGGATTAACCTACAAGAAAAAACCGCATCGCGATGGCTGGACTCTTTTGGCTACCCATCTGTCCTGTCGTTTAAATAAAAACTCGCAAATCTTTATCAATATCACCAACCTTCTCAATGTTGAATATCAGGAGATCGAAGGCATCCCCCAGCCAGGAAGATGGATTGAGGCGGGCTTACGCCTGGAATGGTAAATTTGCCTTGCAATTTCAAGATACATATATATAATAAAACATGTTTTGTAACCAGGAGGCAAGGATGATGAGAAATATATTAATGGTTTTATTTTTGGGGGTCTTTATTAACCAGTTTGCCAAAGGAGCGCAAGCTATGGATAATAAGATTGTAGTCTTAGAAACAAACCAGGGCACAATAGAACTTAAGCTTATGTCTGATATAGCGCCGAAGGCCTGTGAGAATTTTGTAAAGCTGGTTGAGAAGGGTTACTATAATGGTATCATCTTTCATCGCGTTATCAAAAACTTTATGATTCAAGGCGGCGACCCTACGGGAACAGGCACGGCAGGAGAATCTATTTGGGGCCAACCTTTTGAAGATGAAGTCAGGCCGGATGTGAAATTTGACCGACCGGGTTTACTTGCCATGGCAAATGCCGGGCCGAATACCAACGGAAGCCAGTTTTTTATCACTACCGTTGCCACTCCCTGGTTAAATATGCGCCATACCATTTTCGGTGAGGTTATTTCGGGCTATGAGGTGGTGCAGAAGATTGAAAATACACCTACCGGACCGATGGATAAGCCTGTTGCCGAGCAAAAAATTATCCGGGCCTACGTCAAAAATAGCCCTTAGGTTATGTAAGGAGAAAAGTAATGTTTATCCACTGCGTGCTATTCGAGATTAAACCGCAAGAGGTTTTAACTTATCGCAAAGACAGTAAAATGTGGGCGCGTCATGCAAAGCGAGCCAAAGGTTTTATTGCCTACTTTACCATGAAACGCATTGACCATAAAAACCAATATGCCTCGGTCTATGAATGGAAAAGTAAGGCTGATCACGAGCGTTTTATGAAAAAATTCCACGACTGGCTAGAAAGTAAATCCCAGGCCAAGGTCAAAGTCTTGAATTACTATAACCTTAGGGAAATTGATAATCTGAGATAATTTAAGACTCTCCAAAACTGCCTACCTAATTTCTAAATCCTAAACTAAATTTATAATTGAACTGCCTATTGTTTAGCAGTAAAATAAAAAATGAAACTTTTTTGCTTTTCGCGCGTTTTAGATATTGGAGAAAAGAAAGGGCTTAAAGTATGCAGGGGTTAACGGACGAAGAGGTAATGCTGGAATACAAACAGGGAAGAATAGAAGCCATGGATGAGCTTTTACGCCGATATAAAAATCCAATTTATCATTTTGCTCTTCGTTTGGGCATAAGTGTGGCTGAAGCTGAAGAGATAACCCAGGAAGTATTCTTAAGGCTGCATTCCAACAAGGATAATTATGCACCAAGCGGAAAATTCTCTTGCTGGATATTCAGCATTGCTCATAACTTATGCCTGGATAAGCTACGTAAGAAAAAATGGCAGTGTCTTTGGCCAAGAAAAGATGACGACTCAGAAGAATTAGCAGAATTCCCCAGTCCTGATCCTTCTCCGCAAGAGGTGGCATCAAGTAATGAGATATCCTATATTTTAAAAGACTGTATACAAAGCCTTCCCTTTCTCCAGAGAGAAGCTTTGATTTTACGCGAATACCAAAATTTAGATTACCAGGAAATAGCCAAAATTTTAAAAAAATCCCTGGGCGCAGTCAAGACTTTAATCCATCGAGCCAGGATTAACCTGAAGACTAAACTCACTCCTTATATAGAAGAGTTAAGAGGAGGATAAAATGTTTAAACGCCATGTTTTAAAGGAATTAAGTAGTTACTTAGATAACCAGCTTTCAGATAGAAAGAAATTTAGAGTAGAAAACCATCTTCAAGAATGTAAAATCTGCAGTCAAGAATTGGCCAAACTAGAAATACTCTCTGAAAAGCTTAAAACCTGGCAGGTTCCTGCTCTGGATACAAGTTTTGACAATTCCCTCAAAAATGAGATTGCGTCTTGGGAGCTTGAAGGGGGTCGATTTAAAATGAAAAAGAAAACCTTAACTATTTTAATCCCATCCGTTGCCTTGGCTGGGATTTTAGTTTTTCTTTTTATAGGGCAAGTTTATATCAAAAGGGGTTTACAAGGTAATTTAAGAGAAGGATTTGATAATGTAGGTCAAGAGTATGTTGCAAAACAACTCGGACCAATGCACGGAGACTCTTCTGTTATCTCATATGCCAAAAAGCCTTCTAAAGGTTTCGAATATATGCAGTACGACAAAAGTGACGAACTGCCTGAAATTGCTAAAGTTGAATCGTATAACGCTAACGTTTTGGACAGCAGAGGATTTACTGCGCCTACCTACTCTTCTCGGTTGTCTTCCACTCAAGTCACGGGTAGTATGTATGCGCAAACTGACCAAGGCTCAGTGATTGTGATTCAACCCATTTTGCCTACAACTGCCGAGGGAGAAAAGATTATCCGCACTGCCCAGATACAATTGGAAGTAGAAGATGCTAAGGAAACCTATAAAAAAGCTTCAGAAATTTGCCAGGAATTAGGTGGTTATCTTGCAGAATCAAAATTCTATAAAGATTACGAGGAGCGGCAGTCCGGCAGTATCACTATACGTATCCCCAAAGACAAGTTTACTACTGCCTTGGATCGCCTGAGCGCTTTGGGCAAAGTGGAAAGTCTAAATACCACTAGCCAAGACGTAGCTCAGGAATACGCCAATCTTAAGTCTAAGTTAGATGCTACAATGATTGTGTATAACAAAATGCTTGAGGCATTACAAAAGAGACAGACTACTATACCCGAAGCAATGAGGTTAGAATCAGAACTAACGCCGATATTGCAGCGTATCGAGACGCTTAAAAATCAGATTGAGCTTTTGAATAATGCAGTAGCATTTACCACAGTTACCTTAAATTTTCACGAGTCAAAGGTTTCAGTTAAGACTTTAAAGGAAAGTATCAGATTTATCCGTGAAAGTATATTATCTACGGCAATTAATACAGTTAGATTTTTTGCTTCAGCTATACCAATAGTGGTTGTGGGGATAGCTTGGTTAGTTTTCGTGGTTGGTATAGCCCTTTTTATAAGATATTGGGTTAAACGTTTCTTTAAGCACGGTTAATCCTTAAAAATAAGGCTAGGGTTTTTCATCGTACTTTATTCCCTAGCCTTTTTTTGTTTCTGGAGCCTTTTAAATTTTAATTGAATTCAATGGCTACTATGCTAAAATATTAAAAAAGAGGAGGTAATTATGGAGAACAAGGATTTAGGGAAGACCTCGATTGGTATGCAGGCAAATATAGCCGCACTTTTAAGCTATTTGTTGGGTTTTATTACGGGGATTATTTTTTATATTGTTGAGAAAGAAAATAAGTTTGTGCGCTTCCACGCCATGCAGTCTATAGTTACCTTTGGCTTTACATTTGTGGCGATGGTAATTCTTGGGTTTATACCAGTTCTGGGCTGGGTATTAGGTACCTTGTTATGGATTGCCTCTATAATCCTCTGGATAATCCTCATGATGAAGGCCTACCAGGGAAAATATTTTAAATTGCCCATAGCGGGAGACATTGCCGAGAAAAATTCTTAAATACACACCGGCTTTAAATTTTATTAGATATCCGTTTTTGATAAAAAAGGGTGTTCTCATTTAGAGCGCCCTTTTTATTTTAGAAACCAAAATGAAAGAAAGAGTGGTTGTAGCTATGAGCGGAGGGGTAGATTCTTCCGTAGCTGCTGCTTTGTTAAAAAAGCAAGGCTACGAGGTAATCGGGATAACCATGTGCTTTAATTTACCCGAGTCGCTTAAGAAGAGACCTGTTTGTTGCGGAATGCAGGGCATAGAAGATGCCCGACGCGTGGCTCATAAATTAGGGATAAGGCATTATGTCTTAAATATGCAAAAGGACCTGGAAAAATGGGTAATTAAAGATTTTTTTAAGGAGTATCTCAAAGGCCGAACTCCTAACCCTTGCGTGCGTTGCAATCAGTATTTAAAGTTTGACCTTTTATTAAAAAAAGCACTTTCTCTGGATGCGCGCTTTCTTGCCACAGGTCATTACGCCCGCATTAAAAAAAACCAAAACTATATATTAAAAAAAGCCAAAGACAAAACCAAAGACCAGTCTTATTTTCTTTATCGGATATCGCAGGGGCAACTTAAGCACATTATTTTTCCTTTAGGGAACTTATTGAAGGTAGAAGTAAGGGAATTAGCCCGAGAGTTCGATTTAGCCGTTTCCGAAAAACTAGCCAGCCAAGACATTTGTTTTTTAGCTAACGCGGATTACCGCGGATTTTTAAAGACGCGGATTACCGCGGATATACAACCAGGCCTCATTGTGGATAAACAAGGTAATATATTAGGGCAGCATCGAGGCATTGCCTTTTATACTATTGGCCAGCGTGAGGGCTTAGGTATTGCCAAAGGCTACCCCCTGTATATAAGCAAAATAGACCCCCGAAAGAACGAGATAACCGTAGGCAGAAAAGACGATGTTTACAGCAGAGAATTTTTCATTAAAGAGCCGCACTTTATTTCGGAGTCCTTAAAAAAGAAAGTTGCTGCAAGAGTAAGAATAAGGTATAATCACAGGGAAGCTTGGGCTGATATTGTCCTTTTGAAAAATAAAATTAAGGTCTGCTTTAGAAAGCCTCAGTTTGCCGTAACCCCTGGCCAATCCGCGGTATTTTACGATAAAGATATTGTTTTAGGTGGTGGTATTATTGGTAAGGTGTTGAATTAAGAATATGAAAAAAGAATTTAATGACCTGGAAGAAAAAATCAGGGATTTGAAGAAAAAGCGCAATGCCATAATCTTGGTGCATAACTATCAGCTGCCCGAGGTTCAGGATATCGCAGATTTTAGAGGCGATTCTTTAGAATTAAGCCGCATCGCCAGCAAGACTGATGCCAAAGTTATTCTTTTCTGCGGCGTTCATTTCATGGCCGAGACTGCATCTATTCTTTGTCCGGCTAAATCAGTGATTATGCCGGATATAAATGCGGGTTGCCCAATGGCCAATATGCTTACTGCCGAAGACTTAAGGAAATTAAAAGAAGAGCATCCCAAGGCAGTAGCGGTAGGTTATGTAAATACTTCAGCTCTAGTTAAGGCAGAGTTAGATATTTGCTGTACCTCGACTAATGCCGTAGCCGTAGTGAATGCCTTAAAAGATAAAGAAGAAATAATTTTTGTTCCGGATAAGTATTTGGCGGATTATGTTTCAAAAGAGACGGGAAGAAAACTTATTTCCTGGAATGGCTTTTGCCCCACGCACGTCAAGATATTACCCGAAGACATAAAAAGAGAAAAGAAATTTCATCCCAAAGCCAAGGTTATGGTGCATCCTGAATGCCTGCCGCCAGTCGTGGCTTTGGCGGATGTTGTGCTATCTACGAGTAAAATGTGCCAGTTTGCCAAGGAGACCGAGGCCGAAGAGATAATCGTGGGTACCGAAGTAGGTCTCATCCATCGTTTAAAAAGCGATAATCCCACCAAAGAATTCTATCCAGCATCAGAGCGGGCTGTATGTCCGAATATGAAACGTGCTACGCAGGAAAAAGTTCTTTGGGCGCTCGAAGAACTTAAAGAAGAGGTAAAGGTTTCGGATGAAATCCGCCGTCGCGCCAGAAAAGCCATTGACAGGATGCTTGAGATTATTTAAGTTTTCATGGTCTATTTTAAGTATAAAATAAACGACATTGCTATTGTCTATGAGGATGATTGGTTGATGATTGTGGATAAGCCTTCCGGGCTTCTGGTTATACCTACGCCTAAAAAGGAATCACGCACTCTTACGAGTATTTTAAATGATGACTTAAAAAATAAAGGTTTATCTTATCGCCTGCATCCCTGCCATCGTTTAGATAGAGAGACTTCGGGTTTAATTATTTACGCCAAAGGCAAATCAGCGCAGAAAAAAATGATGCAGGAGTTTAAAAATAAAAAAATAGAGAAAACCTACATTGCCTTTGTGCGAGGGCTATTCAATAAGAGCCCAGGCCAAATCAATATTCCCATTGAAGGCAAGAGGGCATTGACTAGATATAGAGTTTTACAAAGTTATAAAGACTTAAGCATAGTCGAAATTATTCCTTTAACCGGCCGCACCAATCAAATCCGGATACACTTTAAGCAGATGGGGCATCCCATTTTAGGCGAAACTAAATATGCCTTTCGACGCGATTTTAAATTAAAAGCCAAGCGTTTATGCCTGCATGCCCAGGGCTTGGAGTTTGTGCATCCCTTGACCAGGGAGAGTGTCTCTGTAGTTGTGCCCTTGCCCCTAGATATGAAAGACTTCTTAAATAAACAGGGAATAAATTTTAATTAGGCATGCTAACCCTGAAATATATAATCTTAGGAATAGTCCAGGGAATCACTGAATTTTTCCCAGTAAGCAGTTCTGCACATCTGGTTATCTTGCAAAAAGTTTTTGGCATAACCGGCGAGGAATTAGCATTATCTATAATTTTACATTTAGGGACAGTATTAGCTTTAGTGGTATTTTTCTTTAAAGACATAATGGAAGCCCTGCGTAATATGGCTCTTTTATTGCTAATAATCATCGCTACCATAATTACAGGAATTATTGGTGTAACTGGAAAAGATTTCTTTGAGCACCTTTTCACTTCTACCAAGGCTGTGGCAATAGCATTAATTTTTACAGGGATAATACTTATACTTTCCAAAAAATTTAGTTCTGGTAAAAGAGATATTTTAGATATTAAGGATGCATCGCTTCTTGGACTTGCGCAAGGAGTAGCTATTATCCCGGGGATCTCGCGCTCAGGGGTGACTATCTGTACGCTCTTATTTAGCGGGATTGACCGGGAGGCTAGTTTCAAATTCTCATTTCTGGCGGCTATTCCGGCTATAATCGGAGCAACCCTTTTAGAGGCAAAAAAGATTAACTTTGCCTTTCAGGGAGAGCCAAAAAATTTTATTCTGGGTTTTATTTTTAGTTTCTTCTCAGGCATTTTAGCCTTAAGGGCATTAAAGATAATCTTGCGTAAAGCCAAATTACATTATTTTGGATATTACTGTATTCTGATAGCAATAATTACAATATTGTTTATTAAATGAGCCCCGCCCTTCCTAACAGGGCTGGGGTGTAGGTAAGAAAGGAAGAGCGGGGTGAGCCCCGCCCTTCCTAACAGGGCTGGGGTGTAGGTAAGAAAGGAAGAGCGGGGTGAGCATAATCGTCTTAGGAACTGTAGCTTTAGATACGGTAAAGACGCCATGCGGAAAAAGGAAGAATATATTGGGCGGCTCAGCCGCTCATTTTGCCATGGCTGCGCGGTTATTTACCGATGTCAATCTATCCGCTATTATCGGCAGCGACTTTCCAAAAGCATATATTGATTTCTTGCGGCGTAAAGGCGTGATTTTAACTTCGCTGATTAAAGCAAAGGGCAATACTTTTAAATGGGAAGGCCGGTATCAAGGGGATTTAAATACCGCCCTTACTTTAAAGACAGAATTAGGGGTTCTTTCTGTTTTTAGGCCAGTGGTTTCCGAAGAGCAGAAGAATATAAAATATATATTTTTAGCTAATGTTGACCCGGATATACAAAGGCATCTTTTAGGGAATATGCGTTCTCCGGAACTGGTAGGCTTAGACAGTATGAATTATTGGATTCATCATAAGCGCAAGTCTCTTTTGAAATTATTAAAAAAAGTGGACATTTATGTGGCCAATGACCAGGAGGCCAGAAGTTTATCCGGTGAGAGTAATTTAATCCAGGCAGCTAGATTCCTATGCAAGCAAGGTCCAAAAATGATTTTAATTAAAAAAGGCGAAAATGGAGTTTTATTTTTTAGTGACAAATTTATTTTTTCTCTACCTGCTTATCCTGTAGAAAAAGTGGTTGATCCTACCGGGGCAGGAGATACCTTTGCCGGTGGGTTTATGGGTTATTTGGCCAAGGTAAAAAATATAAACGAGGCAACGCTCAAGAAAGCACTTGTATACGGAACAGTCGCTGCCTCTTTTAATGTCGAAGCCTTTGGTTTAGAAAGGACCAGCCGCTTGACGCTCAAAGATTTAGAACACAGGATATCCGAATTCAGAAAATGCACTTTATTTTAATTTAACAAAAGAGGTTAGAGCATGAAAGGCATAAAAGAAGAGTTTTTACGCTTTATTAAATCTTATGGCGTCATCGGAGTAGCTATAGGTATTGTGATGGGGCAAGCCGTGGCCAAGATTATTAATGTCACTGTTGAGGGTTTGATTATGCCCGTATTAGAGGTGTTGTTACCCGGAAATAAATGGCAGGAAGCGATATTGCATATAGGCAAGATTAATATCAAGCTCGGCCTGATAATCGCAGCATTAATTGACTTTTTCGCTGTTTCCCTGGCGGTATTCTTTTTTGTGCGCTATATTTTAAGGGTAGAAACTCCGAAGAAATAAGGGGGTTATTATGTTAGAAGAAAAAATTTTGAATGATTATAAAGAGGCAATGAAGAACAGGGATGCACTGAAGGTCTCTACTTTAAGTTTCTTACGTGCCCAATTTATAAATCTGGCAATGGAGAAGAAAAAGAAGAGCCTGGATGATAGTGATTGCGTAGTGGTGATAAAGAAACTCATCAAACAGCACCAGGATTCCATTGAGCAGTTTAAGCAAGGCAACCGCCAGGACTTAGTGGATAAGGAGACCAAAGAATTGGAGATTCTAAAATTATACCTGCCCCCAGAGTTAGCTGAAGAAGAGATTAAAAAAATAATCGAAGAGGCTGTTTCCTCAACTTGCGCCAAAGACTTAAAAGACATGGGTAAGGTGATGAAAGAGGTAGCCGCAAAGATTGCGGGCAGGGCGGATAATAAATTAGTCAGCGAGTTAGTAAGAAAGAGGCTCACCGGCCCAACGGACTAACTTTTCCTTGACAATAATAATTAAATATGTTATTTTGGTCAAACTTATAACTATTTTTTAACAGTTTTACTAAGTTGAACCCACCTTTAAATATAATTCCCAAAAAATGAACAATACATATTATTATATTGAATCCGCACAATTAAATAACTTTTTTATCCAGCTAAAAAAAGATTATAAGGTATTTTCACCTGTAGTAAAAGACCCCAAAGCTAAGGAATTAGATTACTATTATCAGAATTTAGCCGATACCTCGCCCCTTGTATTTAATGCCTACCGCGCAGTTGAACCCCTGAAGTCTTTTTTTACCTATCCCTATGAAAAGGTTACGGATTATTTTGCCTTAGCCAAGAATATTACTGATGTTGTAGAGAAGACTATTGTCTTCGGTGTAAAGAGCTGCGATATTTTTGGACACAAAATCCAAGATTTTGTCTTTTTGGAAGGCGTAGAAGTTGATTCTTTATATCGGCTAAGAAGAGAGAACACGCTTTTTATTTCAGGTGATTGCACTGACTTTAAAGAGGTCTGTCACTGCCTTGCTTGGGATGTCTTGCCACATCCCACTGAAGGATTTGACCTTAATCTTTCACCCTTGAATGAGGGATATATTGTAGAAGTGGGCTCTAAGAAGGGAGAAGAGCTTTTACAACAACATAAAGAATATTTTATTGCCGCAAAAGAGACGCAAGTGGCTGGCCGCAAGGCTAAAAGAAACAATCTCATTGAGCGACTTAAGAAACATCTCCTGCCACAGAATTTGGTCTCTAAAGATACGGTGCAACAACTGGTCAGACAAGGTTATGATTTGGATACCTGGCAGAATTTTATGCTTACCTGCGTGGAATGCGGCGGTTGCAATTTAATCTGCGATACCTGTCATTGTTTTCTCTTGGCGGATAAAAAAGAAACTCATCTCAATGAGAAAGTAAGACTTTGGGATGCATGTTTGTACGCAAATTACGCCCGGGTTGCGGGTGGTGCTAATCCTCTGAAGACCCGGAAGCAAAGATTAAGAAATAGATTTATGAAGAAATTTGATTTCTTTGTTGATAATTTAGGTATCCCTGCCTGTTGCGGTTGCGGTAGATGTATTGAAGTCTGTCCGGGAAAGATTGATATAAGGGAAGTTTTAAAAGATTTGGCTAAAAAGGTTAAAGTCACAAAATGAAAGATATCTACAGGCCCGTTGAGGCCACAATTGAGGATATCATCGTTGAGTCAACTACGATCAAGACCTTTATCCTCAGGCCAAAAGAGGTACTTGAATTTAAAACTGGTCAGTTTATCGAGTTAACTTTACCTGGCGTAGGAGAAGCGCCTTTTACCCCTTCCTCTGATCCAAATATTAAAGATAAAATTGATGTGACGATTATGAATGTGGGTAGAGTCACTTCTTTATTGCACGGACTATCCAAAAATATATCCCTGGGGATACGCGGGCCTTACGGAAAGGGATACCCTTTAGATGAATTTGCGGGAAAGGATATTTTAATTGTAGGTGGCGGAGTGGGTTTGGCGCCACTACGTTCCTTATTATTCAGTCTCTTTGCTACTATTGATAAGTTCAATAAGGTAGTATTGCGTTACGGAGCGCGCACACCTTCGGATATCATTTATAAAAATGCTATTTCAGAATGGGCTAAGAAAAAGAAGGTGGATATTGTCACTACGGTTGATGTGGGAGATCCTACTTGGAAAGGTAATGTAGGCTTGGTTACGACGATATTAAAGGACTTACCTGTAGACTTAAATAAGGCAGTAGCAGTGGTCTGCGGTCCACCGATAATGATGAAATTTGCGACTTTAAAGTTATTGGACTTAGGGTTTAAGCCCCGAGATATATATTTATCCATGGAGAAAAATATGTCCTGCGGTTTAGGTAAATGCGGGCATTGCCGCATTGGTAGGTATTATGCCTGCAAAGACGGTCCGGTCTTTACTCACGAGCAGTTAAAAGATATGCATGATATCTGGGACTAGAAGATGAAGCGATTGTTTATTGATTTAGAAATTTGCGACAAATGTGAGGAATGTAAAGCCTGTTGCGATTATTTCTATCATCCCCAGAATAATGGGATTGCGTCTTTGCGTGAATACGCTACCTTTGCCACCATCTGCCACCATTGTGAAGATGCCCCTTGTGTCAGTTCCTGTTATAATAATGCCCTGGAGCGTGCTTCTGATGGGCATCTTAAACGTTATAAGATGCGCTGCACCAGTTGTAAGAGTTGCTCTGTGGCTTGCCCCTTCGGGATAATTTTTCAGGATTTTATCCCTTATTTAGATTCGCGCTGCGATTATTGCTTAGGGTTAACGGAAAAACTTCCCAAATGCGTAAGTAGTTGCCCGGAAAAGGCAGTGGAGATTAAAGAAATAGAAGAGAGCTTAGAACAGAATATCTATTTTGTAGGCGAGAGTTTAGCAGTGCATACCAGGAAGTGGTCAAAAGAGGATATTCAGCCGAAGAAGAAATGAAAATCATATTCAATTATTTAATTTTTCCTGGTTTTTTATTCAGTGCCTGCGTAGGATTAATAGCAGGTTGGTTTGATAGAAAAGTTACTGCCCGTATTCAGTGGCGCAAAGGCCCGCCCTGGCACCAGAACTTTACCGATATCATCAAATTGCTCGGTAAGGAGACGATTATTCCTGAAGGAGCAAAATTAACCTTTTTGCTCTCTCCTTATTTGGGGCTGCTGAGCGCGGTTTTGGCGGCGACAATCTTAGGTAAAAGTATGCTTTTACCTTTAGAGAGTTTCTTGGGAGACCTGATTGTAATTTTATATCTTTTGATTATGCCGGCTGTAGCCATAATCTTGGGCGCTTCTTCTTCAAGAAATCCCTTTGCTTCGCTGGGCGCGTCACGGGAGATGAAATTAGTCTTAGGTTATGAATTGCCTTTTATCTTGGCTATAGTTGCAGTGATTATCAAATCTGCCGGCAGCATACAGCTTGGCTCCATTTTAAATCACCAGATAAATTACGGTTCGCATATCGCCTCTTATTCGGGGATAGTTGCCTTTATTGTAGCTATATTTTGCATCCAGGCAAAATTAGGATTTGTGCCTTTTGATGCTCCGGAAGCAGAGCAAGAGATAATGGCCGGCACACTGATTGAATACTCGGGGTTGCCTTTAGCTATTTTTAGATTGACCAAGGCCGTCCTTCTTTATACTCTGCCATTATTCTTGATTATCCTGTTCTTAGGCAAGGATACAAGTATAGTGTGGTTTTTGGCTAAATATATAGGTATACTAGTTATTATTATTTTGATTAAAAACACCAACCCGCGCTTACGCATTGACCAGGCCTTAAGATTCTTTTGGGGTCCGCTTACGGTGCTGGCAATAATTGCGCTTGGCTTAGCATTATTTGGGCTATAATATGGATTTAAAAACCAAGGCCTTAACCAAATCATTATGGGTTTTTCACGCGGCAACTTCTCCTTGCAATAACTGCGACATTGAGATTTTAGATCTTTTAACACCAAGACACGATGTAGAGAGGTTCGGTATGGTTCTGGTAGGAAGTGTCCGGCAGGCGGATGTGCTTTTGGTCACCGGCGTACCTAATTTTAAAACCAAGGAAAGATTGAAAAAACTTTATGCTCAGGCGGCCAAGCCTTGTTTAGTGGTAGCGATAGGCGGATGTGCCTGCGGCAGGATAATGTTTCGGGAATCTTATAATAGCCCCTGCGCTGTTGATGAGATTATACCTGTGGATGCCTATATACCCGGATGCCCGCCTAAGCCAGAGGCAATTATTGCCGGAGTAGTTAAGTTAATTGAGAAGGTGCGCAAACAACTATGAAAGACGTTATTTTAGAGATTAAAGAAAATTTCGCAGATAAAATCTTACGTTTTGAAGAAAAATCAGGTCGGCGGATTTATCTCGAATTAAAACCTGAAGATATTCCCGAAGCCGCAAAATTTATTTTCCGGGATTTAAGTTGCCGTTTTTCTACTGCCACTGGCGTAGATACGCCGGCTGGCATTGAAATACTTTATCATTTTTCGCATGACCCTACTGGCAAGATGATTAGCCTGCGCACGATTATCCGAGATAAAAAACATCCTGAGATTAAATCTATTGCACCTATAATTACAGGCGCAGAGTGGATTGAGCGCGAGATTTGGGAAATGTTAGGAGTTAATTTTAAGGGACATCCGAATTTAAAACGCTTGCTTTTAGCTGAAGATTGGCCGCAAGAGCAATTTCCTTTGAGGCACCAACAATGAGTCATAAAGTCGTCATACCTATAGGTCCGTATCATCCTTTGCAGGAAGAACCAGAGTTCTTTCGGCTTTACGTCGAGGGCGAAAAGGTAGTTGATATTGATATTGTCATTGGCTATATGCATCGTGGTATCGAAGAATTATCCGAGCATAAGCACTTTGACCAGGTTACTTTTTTAGTGGAACGGATTTGTGGAATCTGTTCGAATAGTCATCCCTTTGCCTACGTTAATGCTGTGGAAGATTTGGCCCAGATTCAAGTCCCTGAGAGGGCTCTTTATATCAGGACTGTCATCGCGGAATTAGAAAGAATCCACAGTCATTTACTCTGGCTGGGTCTGGCCGGCCATTTTATTGGATATAATACTGTTTGGATGTGGGCCTGGCGATACAGAGAGCCCGTATTAGATTGTTTCGAAATGATTTCAGGT
>Ga0315294_10001786_pt1 | contig 23580 bp, 13 predicted proteins | sample YL17G13_40_MG_FD_203626 | JGI IMG/M metagenome (GOLD analysis project Ga0315294, IMG submission 203626) | Sediment microbial communities from Yellowstone Lake, YNP, Wyoming, USA - YL17G13_40 | ecosystem: Environmental > Aquatic > Freshwater > Lake > Sediment | place: USA: Wyoming | collected...
TTTACTCTTCGGATCCTGCGCTTGGCAAGGGTAAAGAGGTACTAGCCAAACGTGCGCTTCAAGTTATGAACAAACTGCTAAATACCGAAGCTGTGCCAATAGCACCGCCTGCAGACTTTCTATGTTCGGGCGTTGTAGTGGCAACGGGTGACCAGTTTTCAGGCAAAACTTTTACAGAAGCCGAGTGCAGAGATTCGATGGAACAAATAAAGGAAAGCGATTTTAGGTCGTTCCGCGCATTATGTGAAATGGTTAGTAATAAGTAACGAGCTTGCTGAACCAGACTGCTATCTCTCTTCTTGCTTCAGCAACCGAGCTTGATGCATGAATCACATTCTGGATTACTCTTCTTTCCGAATCTGCCAAATCGTAACTGTCGATGCTGAGATCTCCTCTTATTGTGCCTGCAGCAGCCGACTTCGGGTCTGTTGAACCTACTAACTTTCTTACGATTTCAACAGCGCAATTGCCTCTGATGACCATAGCAACAATAACGCCTGATTTCAAGTGTCTTTTTAGCCAGGATTGAATTTGCTTACCGTAAACCATCGGATCATCTGTTACTTTCGGAGGAGCCACGCCTTTTTTTGTATAGGAGTCTCTGGTTTTGTTAGTTAAACTCGTAGCCCACTCTTCAGTTACAGGGTAATGAGCATCAGCAATCTCTTCAGAGGGCAAGACCATCTTTAAACCAATTATCTTCAGGCCAGCTCTTTCGAATCTCGAAATCACTTCTCCGATTACGCCTTTCTGAACGCCCTCTGGCTTGATTAAAACAAGAGTATCTTCTATCATACAACCGCACACCGTTGACGTGTGGTCGTATTGGCTATGCCAATACAACAAGGTAGTTGTATTAGCTTTGCTGAATACGACAGCACTCCAGATTTGCGAATCTGTAGTTTTAAAAAATTTGTGAATCCGAATTATTTGGTTCTGTGACGAATAGTGTGATGTATGAAATGATGTCTTTTGTAGTGTTTCTGTGCTTTTCCAGCCAGGACTTTGCTTGATATCAAAGCTATTGAAAAAAGAAATGCGGCAAAAGCTGATGCAAACAGAACTTTGCTGATACCATATCTTTCAGTCAAAAATCCGCCAGTTAAGGCTCCGATACCATAAGCTATTCCGGAACCAGCCATCAGAGCAGCCCAAGCTCCACCGTGCTCTTCCCTTGGCGTTATTTTAGCAAACAAACCTGTGGCAGGCCAATATCCGAGGTCCCAGCCCAAACCCGCTACAACTCTGCCCGCAAGATAAGTAAAGTAATTCTTGAAAGCGAAAAACATCCAGCCGCCCAAGAATACAAGAGCAAATCCCGGTATGAGTATCCATTTCGCAGGATATTTGTCAATGATTTTTCCCAAGGGCAGCTGTATTATGGCTCCAGACACTAAGACTGCAGTCATTACAAGGCCGATTTGCGAGAAATTAAAGCCTGAGTTATTCAGAAATATGGGCATGTAGATTGCCCAGAAAGTCCAAGTCAGATTATTCACGAACAAAACAGCGAAAATTGTTTTGTAGCCCTTTATTTTTAGAATATTGGAATACTCGTGACTGAAATCTTTGAAACAAACAGAGCCCTTGACTTTATTGTGATCTTTTATTCCTGCGGCAGCAATTGGTATTCCTATTGCTGAAATTAAAGCACTAATATAAAACAAGGTTGTGAATCCAAGCCTATCAGCGATTATTCCCGCAAGAAGCGGTGCTGCGGCAGATGCGGAATAATAAAACAGATTTCTCTGCGCCATTTCTACGCCTTCTTTGCCTTTGCGTAGTATGTCAAAATAGTGTGCAGAAAATGCTGTCCAGCAGACCGCAGCAAATAACTCCAGTAAAATGTCCAGGCCTATGAATTGCGGAACTGTTTTTGCAAAGGTTATGCCTATGGCGAATAGTGGAAATCCTATTGCACCAACGATGACAAAATTCCTTTTCCCGATGCAGTCAACAGCAGTACCTATGGGCAATCTTAGAAAACCCGCTAGTATTGCACCAAACGCATAAATCAGTCCAACATTTCCTAAAGAAAGGCCAATGCTTTTCAAATAAACTGAAAGTAGGCTTGTAGCCAAGCCAGCGCCGAGAATTACATTTAGCAGAAATATATTGGCAATAATCAATTCTTTTCTCAGTGCCATTTTCATCTATTTATAATTTCAGTATATAAAATTATAGAGGAAATATTTTTCCTCTATTCCGCTGAGATTAAATCTCAGCGTTAAGGAATAGTTTTTGTTACCCTATGTATGGAGAAACACCGACTTCAAGGGCAGCAGCAATCACGAGAATCACGATAGCAATCAGGATTAGTTCCAGGGAATCTTTCAATACGCCCGTGAATTCTTTATCACCTGGTTTGTGTCTTGAGACAGCAATTGAAATTATTCCGCCGGCAAGTCCACCCACAAAATATGCTGAGATTTCAGGAATTCCGTGTACAAGATATTTCATTGCACCTAAAGCCATAGAGCCATTGTGCAAAGCTCCGCGAATCCCGTCACCTAGCAGAGTGCCGAGAATTGTTGCGTTCCAGTCCAGAATAAAAATAGCACCAGCGCCCCACATAAACGCGAGAACAATTCCAACAACGAGTACTTTTAAGTTATTCATTAAAATTTGCAAGAACGTGCCAAGTCCCATCATTGCGCCAACGTCCACATTTCTGCTGGTAATTGTTTCTATCTGCATGCCGAACAGGTTTGTTGCTGTTTCTGTTGGCAGGAAAGCATACCAAAGCGAATATGAAAGAACCATTCCTAAAAACATGAATATGAAAAGTTTGAGAGCAGGCCAGTGCTTGCCAACAAAAGGTTTGTGTTCCTCATCCAACAGTTCCTCTGTTTTCATTAAATTAAGCATCAGAGGCATAAAGGCTGCAACTACCAGTACCATCATTACAGCATCAGCATTTTTAGGAAAGATCCAAAGGGCAAAAGCAGCAGCAATAGATGAATATACTAAGGCTAGTAAGAACATCCGCTCTGGATGTTTCTCAGCATTGTGAATCTCAATGAGCCAATCTAAAACCATATTAAATTTGGGATGGCACTGGTATAAATATCCTTTTACAAGCTAGTTATCCTTGGTAGTGATAACTAGTTCTGGCAGAGCATAATAATATTTATATACGCCTTAGCGCGCAATATTGCAAGTACTGGAGGACGGCCATAGGTTCACGTGTCAGAACCAACTCAGTAATAAGAAGACTACAGGGATTTACAACCTATATTTTATTCTTAGTCGTAATAATAGCTCTAGCTTCCATCTTCATATTTTCAAATCCAACTGTCACAGGACGCTTCTTCGCACCCTCTGAAGATTTTTCAATCCAAGCAGAACAAACTTATACTTCTGATGACACTTATAGTCTAGAAATTTCACAAGATTTCCCTTACAATCTTAAATCACTAAAGATTTCTGGTTCTTTTACTGGCGAAGAAGCCAAAGTGTATTTGGTTAATGGTTCTGAAAAATATCTTGTCTTGACATTGGAAAGTACGCCTAAAGCCGAAACGGTAGCAGATCTAGTCACAGGTGCTTTGACAAAAGCAGGCGAAAAGAAAAGCAAAGACAAGGATAAAGATAAAGACAAAGATTCGGATTCAAGCTCTCCAAACACAGGAGAAAGTAATTCTGCACAGCCGGAGTCGCCGTCCTCCAACGACGATGATAATTTAGGTTCTGACACAGAACCTAGCGACTCCGGCGCAGAACAACCTTCAGAAGCTCCTGCTGAAACGCCTCCTCCCGAAGAAATTCCGGTAGAAGAACCCGCCGAAGAACAACCAGTTGAAGTCCCCGAAGAAATCCCAACTGAGGAAGTGCCTGAAGAGATTCCTGCCGAGGAAGTTCCGATTGAAGTTCCTGAGGAAAATGTAACTCTGCCAGAAGAGAACATTACTGTTCCTGAAGAAAATATTACTTTACCCGAGAATATAACAAACATTACACTTCCAGTAAATCTAACTTTGGAGATCATAGAATTCACAGACGAGTGTGTTGATACTTGTTTGTTGCCAGATGGCCTGGATGCCAGCAATTATGAATTAGAAATAGAAATTACAAATGGCGAGCTCACAATTGATGAAATCTCATACTCACTTTTGAATTTAACAGAAGTACCAGTTACAATAAACATAACGATAGTAGACAGCAGTGGTGCACCTGTGGCTGCAAATATTACGTTGGTAAATGATGCTGGCACACTAGTACATGAAGAAACAGGCTTGCTTGATGGTATTGTATCAACAGAATCATCAGCTGTAAATGCACAAACCTTTGAAGTAAATCCAAGCAATCAGAACAATTTAGCTGTTGACATTACAACATCTGAAGTTCCAATCAAGGCAATTGAATTCCAGAATATTGAAGCAACAAAAGATGTCAGCGCAGTTATTGGTGTTGACAATGTTCCTGAAACAAAAGGACCTGAAGGCCAAACTATTCTCGAAACTTATGCAATTGACCCGACACAACTGGAATTTACAGAAGCAACAGTCACTGTAACAGCAAAAGGATCAGCACTTTACAAATGTGCAAGCTGGGATTTTGAAAGCCAAACTTGTACTGACAGTAACTGGATTTTTGTTCAAAATATAGTTCCCGGTGAAGATTATACTTTCACGCTGACTGCAAATGACCCTGCATATTCTGAAACGCAACAGCCGAATGGCGCTGGAAAAGATACATTCATTTCTTCAACCGTTCCTAAAGAAAACAACGGGGCAAATGATATTTTAAGAGTGAAGAGCACGGCTGGAAATAACAGCGTGTTGCTGCAATTTGATTTGTCAAACATACCCTCAAATGCAATAATTACGACCGCCACAGTAACTTTGTACAGGGAGGCGGGTGCAGACAACGGTGCTGAAAACATAAGTGTCTATAGCTTAACAAGAGCGTGGGATGAAGGGGCAGGAGTTGGCCAACAATCAGGGGATGGCGCTACTTGGAGTAATGCCACCAATACCACTCTTTGGACAACTGCCGGCGGAGATTATGCTTCAACAGAAATCGCAAGGGTTTCAGTAACTACAGATGGCTATTACACTTGGACTATCACTAGTTTAGTACAGGGATGGGTTAACGGAACATGGTCTAACTATGGAATGATTTTTGCAAGTTCTGTGGATGGGGATGACCAGAACACATTTACCAGTGGCGATGATACAGTAGCCGCACAAAGACCGCAATTCAATGTAAGCTATACAACAGCTCTAAACATCACTTTTGTAAGCCCAACTCCAGACAACGGCGCTACTTTGAATCAAAGCTGGGTTTATGTCAATGCTTCTTTGACTAATGGCAATGCTTCTGCAGCAAAGCTCGAGTTCAACGGCACAAACTACACGATGAGCAACGCTTCTGCAACACCCAGCAACAGATGGTATTACAACAAAACAGACTTGCCGAGCGGAACGTATACGTACAAAGTCTATGCCAACGACTCGGGAACAAATGTGTTTGATGTTTCTGAAACAAGGACTGTTACTTTGAATACAGACCAGACGCCACCAACTGTTACTATAATCAATCCAGCAAATACGACTTACAATACAAAAAGTAATCTTCCTTTGAATTATGCCGCAACCGATAATGTTGCAGTGGACAAATGCTGGGTTTCATATGATGGAGGTCCTAACAGCACTCTTGCGGGCTGTGCAAACTCAACGTTCTCAGTGTCAAATGACGGAGGTCATTATGTAAAAGTATTTGCAAATGACACTTCCGGAAATCAAAATTCATCTACAAGATATTTTACTGTTGACAGCACGCCACCGCAATGGAGCAGTCAGCAGAGTTCAATTCCAAGTACTTACTCGCTAAGCACATTATCTACATTCAATATAACCTGGACAGATGCGGTGTCAGGCGTAAATACGGTTTTGTTTGAAAGTAATTATTCCGGAACGCCACAAAACTATTCAGCATATTTGATATCGGGTAATGTTTACGGATACAATGCAACATTGCCCGCAGGAACGTTCTATTGGAAATTTAATGCAAAAGATTCTGTAAATAATTGGAACGCAAGCTCGCAGCAAGTTGCAACTATAAGCAAGGCAGATAATCCAGTTAGTTTATACATAAATGGAAATCTTAATCAAAATGTTACCATTACTTATGGCACGCAATCAAATGCAACAGGCATTGTGGCTGTAGGAACTGCCAATCTATACAGAGACGGTATTGCTGTTTCAAATCCTGAGATAACAACTCTGGCTGCAGGCACTTACAATTATACTGCTGTGATTCCGGAAACCGGAAACACTACCGGAAGCTCCGAGACCTTTTTCTTAACTGTTGGTAAAGCAACGCCAACTCTCACGATAACAAATTCAACTCCACTAGATGTAACTTACGGCACGCAAACAAATGTTTCAGGTTCTGCAAGCACAAATCAGGTAACCGCGCAATTGTTTAGAAATGAAATTTCTGTAAGCAGTCCAGATGTTCAGACATTTACTGTTGGAACTTTCAATTACAGTTGCAACAACACTGAAACTCAAAACTACACGGCAACAAGTGCAACACCGCTAATTGTTACAGTTAGCAAAGCTTCAACTACAACTCAGCTTCATATTGATGGAACAAGGGCAAACAAAACAATAACTTATTTAGTGCAATCAAATGCAACCGCAATAACATCCGCAGGTTCTGTTACTTTATACAGAGCTGGCAGCCCAGTTTCAAATCCTGAAATTGCAACTTTGGCAGCAAGTATCTATAATTATACTGCAATTAATGAAGGAAATGAAAATTATTCTGCATCTAGTGAAACTTGGTTCTTAACGGTAACTAAACAAGACACCGCCGTGAACTTATTCATAAATGGTGCGCAGAATAATTTGACAATTACTTACGGAACCCAAACAAATGTAACTGCTATTGGTTACAACAGCACAGTTTCTTTATACCAAGACGGAATTTTGATTAGCAATCCTGAAATCACAACTCTCGCTGCTGGAACTTATAATTACACCGCAATAATTTCAGATAACCAGAACAGAACAGGCTCTTCAAAGACATTTTTCCTCACTGTAAACAAAGCAACACCGTCTATAGATTTCACAGTCAATGGTCATGACCACGACCTTGCTGTTTCAGTGAATAACTTAGTGAATATATCTGTTGAACTGGTTACGCCAGCAGGAATAGGTGCTGTCGAGCTTTTTGAAGACGGAGTGTTAAACACAACAACATCTGCATCAGCGCTGGTGCAGGCAAACTATACAACATTAGGCGATATAAACTGGACTGCCCAATATAATACGACCCAGAATTACACCTCTACTTCAATTACGCGAATACTATCAGTTATTGATGCTGGTACTCCACACTACATGCACCTTGAAGAAACTCCGGCAGACCCAGCAACTTATTCTTCAAACCAGACTTATACCTTTGAGGCAGAATGGACTGATGACATTGGAATTTCAGACGTGATTCTAGAATTCAATGGCATAAATTATAGCTTGTCCGCAGGCCAGCTAAATAACAGCGGCGATATGTATTCCGGGAGTTTTAGCAGTCTGGCAACAGGCACTTATAATTACAAATGGTATGCAAATGACACAAGCAACAATTGGGGCGCAACACCAACAGAAAGCTATACGGTTGACAAAGCACCAGCTATTTTACTTCTGAATCTCGAGCCTTCAAATGTGAATACTTACTTAGCCCAGACTAATGCGAGCTGTATCGCTGACAATGTAGAATCTTCACCGGTCTTGACAAGAGACAGCATCGCAGTTTCTAACCCAGATATGCAAACTTTAGCTGCTGGAACTTACGATTATGCCTGTATCGCTGCAGCAACCCAGAATTATACTGCAGGAAGTTCAGCTAACACATTAATCATAAACCGAGCCACAACCTCACTCGTACTAAGTACAACGCCATCAATAGTTACTTATCCGGCCGTCACAACTGCAAGCTGTTCCGCAAACAATGGCGAAGTTAATGCGCAGTTTTTCAGAAATGGAATTAGCGTCAGCAGCCCGGATGTGGGGGAGCTTGCTGCGGGAACTTATACTTATATCTGTAATAACACTGAAACTCAAAACTATTCGTCCGCAAGCACAACGGGCTCGTTAATAATAAACAAAGCAAATTCAGTAGTTAATCTCTTATTGAATAATCAGGATTCAGGCATAACTGTAAACAAAGGTGCAGTTGTGAATATTACTGCAATCCTGATAACACCAAATTCTGGCGATTTGAATTTGACACAAAATGATGTTCAGATAAATTACGGAGCGTCTCCGCTTTCGAATTCAACAACGTACAATACGATTGGCACTTACACAATCGAAGCTGGCTTTGCAGGTGATGAAAATTACACAGACAGCAGTGAAAGCCATACAATAACTGTGCAAACCAACGGCGGTGGAGGACATGGTGGTGATTATAATCCACCACAAAACACAACCAATGCTTCAGTACCTATCATATCGCAACTCGCTAACCTAGTGGGAGGAACAGCAACTCAGCAATACACCGATACAGAAAATAAAACACCAAATGAGGAAGAGAGAACAAGCAGCATCACAGGCGCTGCAACGCAAGTCAGAGCATACAAGATTCCTAATCCAGTTTATGCAGTTCCGACATTATTACTATTGGTTTTACTATTTTCAATTCTGTCCTTGAAGAAGACAGACATATCCGAAAAAGCAAAGAAGATTTTGACAGCATTGCACGCCGCACTCATTAGTGCAGTTGTAGCATTATTGTTTTTCACATTCATTAAAGCTCCAGCAATAACTGGCGGTGCTGTTACTGTTGGCGGAGTACAAGTGTATTTAACACAAGAAAATCTGCTGGTAATCATCCCACTGGCGCTCATAATCATTAGCAGCGTAGTGCTGTATTATATCAATGAAAAATATGCGACCGATAAGAAAATTGGGAAAAGATAAACGCCAAAAACTAATTTGGCACGTATCAGTATTAGTAGCTCTAGCTATAGTGCTCGCGTCTTTTACATTTTCGTTTTTATCTACTCTTGAAATAACTGGCTTTGGAACTGTTAGCCAGCCAACTTACCAACAGGATTTGCATCTTACAGCAACAGGAAACCAAGAATACGGCTTTAGATTGAAAACATTCCCCGAAAATGCATCATTATCTTCTTTAGGTCTCTCTGGCTCCATAATTGGAGATGGCAAAGTCAAAGTCTATTTGATTTCTGATACTGAAAAACTCTTAGTTTTAGATTCGGATGAGGTAAAACAAGAATCAAGCGGAATAACTGGATTCTCTGCAGCTGACAAATCAGCGTCCTCTGATTCTGGATCTTCAGATTCTTCAGACAGTTCAAGCTCTTCTAGCGAAGAGAGTTCTGCACAGCCAGCACAATCTGAACCAAGTTCAGATGTGCCTAGCAGCGATAACGCTGCTACGGGACCGCCGTCCTCTGACACAACTGATAATTCTGGTTCTGACACGGAACCTAGCGGCCCTGGCGCAGATAATTCAGAAACTCCTCCAGCAGAGACGCCACCAGCTGAGATACCACCTGTAGAGCAACCTCCCGCAGAAATTCCTCCGACAGAGATTCCTCCAACAGAACAACCACCTGCTGAAGAACCTCCAGTAGAGCAGCCTCCTGCTGAAGTACCGGGCGAGGAAATACCTGAAGAGAACATTACGGTTCCAGAGGAAAATGTAACTTTGCCAGAAGAGAACATAACTTTACCAGAGGAGAACTTGACAATTCAGGAATATTCATTTGAAAACTTCTGCATAGACACTTGTTACTTGCCAGAAGGCTTTACTGATGATGATTATATTTTAGAAATTGAAGTTGAACCAGGTACGACATTGAAATTAGATTCAGTAATTTATGACTTGAGTTTACCTGAAATTCCAATTGTTGAAAATCAGACAAATGAGACCGTATTCTTTGAAACAACAATAGTAGATGCAAACAATAATGCGGTGCCAGCAGTAATAGAATTCGTAGATTCTCAGACTAATGATTTGAAAGCGATAGGTATGAGCGAAGAAGGAGATAAAGAATTCGAAGCTCAAGAATCAAACTCTCCGAATACCGAAGAGAGTTCTGCACAGCCTGAGTTGCCGTCCTCTAGCACAGATAATGCTAGCATTGGTTCCGACACAGAACCTAGCAACTCAGGCGCAGAAAATTCTCCAGATCTGGAAACTCCAGAACAAATTCCTGAAGAAAATACGGGAACATTAATTCAAGGTGCAGCAGTTGCTGAACCAGAGACTGCACAACCCACAGAAGGTCCAATAGTGGAGGCATCTGGTGAGCCAGGCATCGATATTCCAAAAGGCAAATACAATATCAAAGTCAAATTACAAAACAGCCCCATTCAGGAAATCACATTCAACGATATTGATGTTACGCAAAACATCACTGATTTCATAAAAATAGATAATCCCTCCGAGGTAGACGGCTTTGTAGAGGTCTATGTAATTGACCCGACCCAATTTAACTTCACTAGAGCAACAGTCACAGGTATTGCAGTAGGAGATTCTTTGTATAAATGCAAAGACTGGGATTTTGTAAATCAGATTTGCACTGGTAACTGGGCCAAAATAATGGATTTGACGCCAGGTCAGGAATATAGTTTTGTACTAACGCCGGAAGACCCCGCATATGCACAAATGCCCATAACAAATTGTGCAGCAGAAAATAGAGCTGCGAAAGGTAGTTTCGGCGCAGCTTGCACTGTTGCAAACGGCAGCTCGCTTCTAGCTAATGATACGAGCTATGAACTCCATCCATGGAATGGCTCTGCTGCAGGAGGATTTTATGGCGGTGTAAGAATAAATTCAACAAACACAAGTGTCACAAACTGTATTTCAGTTACACAGGTTAACATTTGTTATCAATGGTGGGCAAATGACAGCGGTGCTGGGCCAAATGATTGTGATATTTCTGTTGATGCAAACAACGGAGCGAGTTACACTGCAATAACCACTACATGCCCCGGAACAACTGAACCAGGGCCAATAACATGTACTAATGTAACTTCAAATGAAAGTTGGAGTTGCAACAACTTCTTTGGTGCTAGCGCAACAGGAGCATTAGCAAAATCAGAGCTCGGCAAAACAAACAATCCTGCCAGAAATGGTTATGGCTTTTGGGACGTATTTTACTTTAATGTATCTTATAATGTAGATGGGGCACCCAATTCAACATTAGTTAGCCCTCCAAACGGAAACGTTACAACAAGCAATAACGTCACTTTTGCTTGTAACGCGACTGATGATATCAAACTTTCTAATATCACATTTTACTGGAATTACACTGGAACATTCCAGGCAAATGGAACTACGGCAGTAAGTGGAACATCAAATCAGACTACATTTAATAGGACAAATCTGAACAATACCGCAATATTATGGAACTGCCAGGCCTGTGACAATCGCTCACAGTGCTCTTTTGCACCTGCAAACTTTACTGTTACTATAAATGCAACAGTTGCTGACGCAACAGCACCAACTATCGCGGTGATAACTCCATCGCCAGGTAATAATTCATTCATGAATTCAACAACGGCTGTAGTAAATGCTTCAGTTGTGGATGCACAGAGCAATATCTCTGTTTGTACTCTGAATTTTGATGGTAGTAATTCTACTATGACAAAGAATGGCGCGGGTTTATCTGTAACCTGCAACTCGACGCAATCTAGTTTATCTCAAGGGCCGCATAACTTTACTGTATTCGCAAATGATACCATAAATAATATGGGCCAGAACGGAACTTGGTTCTTTACCGTCGATACGATTTTCCCACAAGTTCAGTTTGTTGCACCAACTGAAACTCCCGGTATTGTTCTAAACAGAACAAACGTATTGGTAAATGTAACTGCAACAGACTTGAATCTTACAAACATAACTATTTACGTATATAATTCAACTTCTCTAATTAATTCAACAACCACCCTAGCGTCTCCAAACTTTGTAAACTTTACGAATCTAACTAACGGACTTTACTATTTCAATGCTACAGCTTTAGATTTGGCAGGTAATCTAAATTCAACAGAAACAAGAAATGTCACGATTAATGCAGATTTGCCCCCGACATCTGACTCGCCATTAGACCAGACAGTTGACCTTGGACAAAAATCAACAATAGTGTGGATATTGCAGGATGATGTTGCGCCCGGATATTACTATGTGTTAAAAGATGGTGCGTTGTTTGACGGACCGTATGCTTGGTCAAACAACACTCAGATAATAGTAAGACCAAATAATTTCTTCTTGGGCAATCACAATTATACAATATATTACAACGATTCTGCTGGAAATAATGGCACACCAGACACTGTTTTTGTTAACGTAGCGGATAGCAGTACGCCTTCATGTAGTGGCGTCAGTAGCCCTCTGACGTTAACGAATATCACAATCGATGGAAATGTAAATGATTGGTTTGCAGTTCTTTCAAATTCAAATAATTACAGACATGACGAGCCAAGTGGGTCAGGCGATTTAGATGTTGTTGGTACTGCCGATAGAGACTTAACAGAATTCGCTTATACGTGGGACAGTCAGTATTTGTATTTCTACTTCAAGCGCGTAACATCGGGCACAAATGTAATCTCGGTAATGGCTTACTTAGACTACGGCCTTGATGGCTATATGAATTCAACAGACAAAGTCATAAAGTTCATCTGGCACGGAAGCAATGGTCAGTGGGATTCAGATTTGTATAATTACAATCCTGTTGGAGTAGGGGATTTGATGAATGGCAGCGGTTATGACTTGCCTGGCAGTATTACTGAAAATCAGAGTCTTGAGGACAATATCCCCGGATCAACTTCTCCAGGCATACAGCTAGAGGCGAGAGTGGCCTGGTCCGCCCTGGGTTTCTCGGGTCCGAGAGCAATAAATTTCCAGCCAGCATCTGCTTTAGGTACGGGTACTAACTTACCATCGCAGTTAGAAGATAATGTTGATACTGTATCTTCACAATACGCCAGCTTCTTGTTTAGTCCTAACAATACGGATTCAGCAAATAATGGAACTTCAGTTTACTATACGCACGATTTGATGAACTGCGGAATATCAAGTGATACTTTTGATATGACTAAAGTATCAGATCAAGGTTGGACCATAACTCTATACTATCCAAATGGTACCGCTCTTACAGATACGGATAGCGATGGCAAAGTAGACATGCCTCTCGGCACAAATAGTTTCACAACATTAATTGCAAAAATAGATGTGCCAAGTGCAACGTTCATGGGCGTTGTTGATGTGTCCACAATTACAGCAACCTCTTCAGTGGCTAGCAGTGTTAGCAAAAGTGTCAAAGATACTACTGCAACAGGCCAGATTGGATTAGCCCCGAGCACGAGAACGATTTATGGTGCGCCGGGAATGACTGCAGTTTTGAATTATACGGTCTACAATTACCAGTCTTTTGCAGATGTAATCGAAATAGAAGCGAACTCAAACCAAGGCTGGACCGCTAACTTGTATTATGCTAATGGCACAAGTGTTACAGATACTGACAGCGATGCTCATGCAGATGTGGGCAGTTTGCTGGCTGGCGAATCTAAAGACATTGTAGTGAAATTGAGCATACCTTCAGGAGCATCAATAGGCACTAATGATTTGACAACAATTAGAATTAATTCATCTGTAGCACCTTCTGTAACTACAACTGCTTCTACCAGCACTACAGTCAAAAATAGGCTTACAATAGAGCCAGATTACAACCGCTCAATAGGATTGGGCGAAAGTACATATTATTTGCTTACAATAACCAATAGTTGGAACCAATCAGATACCATTGATCTAACACACACTTATGTATTGAATTGGAACACAACTTTCTACGATTATGATAGCGTTACATTGCTAACAGATACAGATAGCGATAGCAAAGTGGACATAGGGCCCTTAAGCGGCTATGGTACACAAAAGGACATCTATGCAAAAGTAAGTTCGCCTAGCAATGCAACAAATAATCAAAACGAAACAACCACAGTTTATGCTAACTCTTCACTAAGTGCGTCTGTTTATGATACCGCCGTGCTAAGAACCACAGCTAGAACAGTTAACACTTTTGCAAATGTAGCACGTACGACTCCAAAAACAAATTTTGAAGTCGGAGATGTAGTTTATGCCCGTGCATTCAATTTGCTAAGTGTAGCTAATGCATATTATCAGTGGATCGACAGCAACAGTACAGTCCTAAGAATAAGTTCGAACATAGCTGTAGACGCTAACCTACAGGCAGATGACCAGCTTTCTACAAATGCGTCTATGCTTTTGGGTACGTGGGCAGTCGTAGTATTTAATGCCAATACTAATGTTGAACTTGGAAGAATTAATTTTGTTTTAAATGATACGACAGCACCAAGCATCTCAATTATCCGCCCGCAGAACACAACTTACAACAACAGAACACAATTAGTTAACATTTCAACATCTGGAGCTAGCTCTGTCTGGTATAATTGGAATGGAACCAATATCCCCTACACAATACCTGTTTACGTAACATTCGGCGAAGGTAGTAATACTCTTCACGCCTATGCGAATGATACGTTTGGAAATCTAAATAGCACATCCATAACGTTCACAACAGACACAATAGCTCCAGTAATTACAAATATAGCAACAAATCCCGCACCGCCGATTTACAACAACGGTTCAACTCAAAATATAACAACGAATTTCACAAGCAGCGAATATCCAATTAATATTACGTTCTATATTTACTATAGCAACGGCTCTGTTGCAAATACGCAGGGACCCACAACCATAACCAATTCAGGCCAGTTACCTGTTAACTATACAATACCTGCAAACTTGCCCGATGGTAACTATACTGTGAACATGACCGCAGCAGACAGCATGGGAAATAATGCAACAGTTTACGTTGGTGCGTTCACAGTTGATAAAACAAAGCCGCTGATACAATTTGTATATCCAACGGAGACTTCCGGCACGGTTTTGACAAATAGGTCCAATATTCAAGTAAATGTAACAGCAACAGATGCTAATTTAGCGAATATAACCGTAAGATTCTATAACTCAACAAGTTTAATCAGTTCAATTACTACGACAACATCGCCGAACTTCAACGATTTCACAAGCCTGCCGAATGGAATTTACTTCGTTAATGCTACAGCTTACGATTATGCTGGAAACCTCAATAGTACGGCAACAAGTAATGTAACAATTAACATAACTACGGATTCGTCACCGCCGACAATAACTAACCTATTCCCAGCGAATAACTCCTTAGATCCGAATGGAAATATAATATTTAATGCCTCAGTAACAGATAATGTTGCACTAAAGAATGCTTCACTTTACATAAATGGAATCCTGAATCAGACGCAAAACTTGAGTGGAACTTCGAATATAACATCATTTAATCTGAACCTTCCAAATGGAAACTATAACTGGTCTCTAAGAGCTTGTGATAACCGCAGTAATTGCGCAAATTCTGAAATATATCTGTTGATAGTGAATACAAATGTTCTTCCGATTTATACGAACTTCACAGGAAACACGACGGACTGGCCAAATGTCCCTGATTTAACAAATGTATGTAATGGTACTGCGATAATCGATAACCCCATCACCGATAAAATACAATGGCACAGTTGTATAAATGCATCAGGCCAGAACTTCGACATAAACGTCAATCTCAGCTATAATTTTGTAGATGTGGATTTCGGTTTGAACCCGACATTCAACTCAAGCGCGACAATAACAATCAGAGGCCTGCCATGGGATGCAACTCCAGACATTCTAATAGATGGAGTTTTATGTAGTCCTTCAGTGTGCCAAAATATAGTCTATAACGTAACTACTGGCTTGCTGGTCTTTGATGTGCCTCACTTTACTAATTTCACAACACAAGGTAACTCCAGATTAGAAATTTGGGATGAGACCGACACAGGAATGCCTTTCGGCGGGCAAACCAAATATCCAAATGACTGGGTGAAATTCTTTGCGAATTACACCAAGAAAACAGACGGAACTCCATTTTTAAGTGCAACATGCATAATCAACTTTACGGATTCATCTGGCAATTCTATGACTTATAACGCCACTTCATCGATATACGAATATAACAGAACATTCTCAACGTCAGGTATCAAACCCTATAACGTAACGTGTTCAAAGACCGGAGCCCAGACAATTACGTTGACAGACTCAGCTAATATTAGTGTGGCCCCAGATAATCCTTCATACTGGTCAAATAATCAATCAAGCATTGTTGCGACTTACTCGCCAAGCACGCCAAGTTATTTCAACATAACTTGGGGAGATGATGCAGGAGTATCGAAAGTTTACTTTGAGAGCAATTACTCCGGCTCCGCACAGAATTACAGCATGAACCTAATCTCGGGTGGTGCTACTAATGGTGTTTACAATTATTCAGCAATTCTGCCGGCAGGAACTTGGTATTGGAAATCGCATGCAAATGACACTGTGAATCAATGGAATTCATCAAATGCTTGGTCCTTTACAATAGCTAAAGCAACTTCAGCGTGTAATTTGATATTTAATCCTGCATCATCACAAATCTACGGAACTGCAATAAACGCATCTTGTAGCTGTACAAATCCAGAAGCATCAGTTACGTTGTACAGAAATGGTGTTAATGTTACGGAAACTGAAAATAATGTAAACACAGTATTAGCCGTGCAAACTCACAACTACACTTGTAATGTTTCAGCTTCGCAAAACTATAATTCAGCAAGCAATAGTTCTAATTACATTATAACGCAGGCAAGTCCTTCTGGCAGCCTTAAATTAGCATTGAACGGCGTTGAAAGCAATCAGACAATAACTTATGGAGCGCAAAGCAATGCGACTGGCTGGTCAGACTTAGTTGATAATCAAGATTTAACTTTCAACTTATACGTAAATGGTGGTCTTGTAACTTCAGGAGACCCAGCTTCAGACGTGCAAACTTTAGCTGTAGGTAACTACACTTATGTTTACAATACGACTGGCGGAACTAATTATACTTTTGGCTCAAGCCCAGCCAGATTGCTGATAGTAGATAAAGCAACACCAATACTCACATTAACAGCGAGCCCTGCGTGGAACGTCCAGAATGGAACGCAGACAAATATCAGTTGCAGTGCAAATACACCACAAGTCACACCACAGCTTTACAGAAATGGCACGAATGTAAGCAATCCAGACGTACAAACGTTAGCCGTAGGAAGTTACAATTATACTTGTAACAACACAGTTACGCCTAATTATACTTCAACCTCAAGTTCAAATCCATTAATTGTTACAGCTAAGAATATCTCAGTTTGTTCTCTCAGCTTTAATCCGATATCACCGCAGACATACCCGACAGCTGTAAATGCAAGCTGCAGTTGCACAAACCCAGAAGCATCAGCCACATTATACAAAGATAATGTGAATGTGACAGCAACTGAAAATAATGTATTCGTATCTCTCGCAGCGGAAAACCACAGTTACGTCTGTAACGTAACAGAAACAGGCAATTGGTCAATAGCAAGCAACAGTGCGATATACGAACTTGATCCGGCAACGGGATTGATATATTTGTACTTAAATAGCTCAAGAGCTAACCTTACAACTTCGAATAATACTAACGTAAACATATCTGCAGTTCTAGTAAACGGAACAGGCAACATACAAGTATACAAGAATGGCACGCAGATATATTCTGGTCCGTCGCCATCCGTAAATATCACTCTATTCGATGTTTTAGGATTGCATAACATTACTGCAGATTATCAAGGAAATCAAAACTATACGGCAGATTCGGAAATGTGGTGGGTAAATGTAACGCCTGCTGATAGCGCCCCGCCAATAGTTAGCTTTGTAGCACCTACGCCGGGAAATGGCGGTTCAGTCACAGACAATAATTTCACAGTTAATACCACAGTTGAAGATGCACTAAGCAGCATAGACGCGTGCATATTAACTATTAGCAACTCTACGTTCAGCACGCAAATCGTTATGACAAATAGCGGAGGAACGTCGGCGGTTTGCAATGCAACCACTACGGTCTTAGGTTTTGGCACGTACAATTATTCCGTGTTTACGAACGATACCGCGGGCAACTTCATTACGACAGCGAACAGAACTGTAACACTTGTTGAAGTCGATACAATACCGCCCGACGTCACATTAATCGGGCCAGCTAATGGAACTACTAATACAAATGGTTCACTCTTATTCAGATATAACGTTACAGATACGTTGTCAGGAATAGCGAATTGCAGTTTAATTATAAATGGTGCGATAGAACAGACAGATACGTCTGTAACGCCGGGAATAGCGCAGAGCTTCACATCAACATTAACAGATGGAGATTACACATGGTCTGTAAACTGCACTGATACTGCTGGAAATGAAAACAGCTCTGAAACCAGAAGCTTTACTGTCGCCATTACCACAGAATTGCCTGTTCAAATTAGTGGTCCAAGTGCACCAGTTTATAGACCTCCAAAAACCGGTGGCGAAGGCGGCGAAAATATAGTTCTCTATTACATAGGAGATTTCGCTTTGAATTCGAAATATGACTATGAACCTGGAGAAGGTCAATCATGGATATATACTTACAAGGATCTGGATCATACAGCAAAAGTAGTGGTGATGGGCGCCGACTTTGTTGATATCACAGTCAGGTCGACCCCAAGTAGTTTCAGACTGCATGTAGGCGAGACAAAGCAAATAGATACTGATGACGATGGTGTGCTTGATGTTAAATTCACTCTGAACTGGATAGATAACGGAAAAGCAAGCATAACCGTAGAACTGCCTAAAGTCGTGAGGTTTAATCTAACTTTCTGTGATTGGGTAATATTATTGTTTATACTGTTTATCCTCTTATCTATTTGTAGGAAGAAAAAGCACCACCATAAAGGCATACGGTTGTTCTGTGACAAAAAATGATAATGGAAAGAAATAAAAGCTTAAAATCTCGAATTTTAGCAAGGAGGGCAGATGTTAAGTGATACTTTTAAAAAAAAGCTGTATAGAACCGAAATAATTCTAATAATAGCTTTAGTAATAGTTATACCCTTGGCTTTGTTTCACCCGTCAATCACAGGCTATGTTCCTTCTGACTTGTTTAGGCAGACCCTGAATTTCACACTAGATAAGAGTCAGGCGCTCGACCTTAAGGCTGATGGACAGCCGATTTACATAAGCTCTCTAAGTCTCTCAGGTGATGTAAAAGGCGATGGTGATGTTGCAATTTACCTTAACAACAGATTGGGGGAAAAAGTTCTAGTTTATACGAATGTAGGCCAGACAAATACACGTCCTAACTTGATTACAGGTGCAGCAATTGGACCTAAAATGACCGGTGGTATCGGAGCAGATTCGATACCTGATGGCAGCATACTGATAGATTACGGCAGAGACCTGCCATGGCCTGGCGATATGGGTTTGAGCGCTCCAGGTTCGTTTGTCAATACATGCGTAGAATCCTGTTACTTGAATCCTGAGCAATTCACGCAATCTGAATTTGAACTGCAAGTGTTTGTAGAGCCCGGAACCACAGTTAAAATAACAGAGATATTCTATACTATCGACTGAACCCTTTTCCAAAAGCGTTCACGGAAAAAGTGAGTCTTCGTTTTACTTCGAGCTCACCAAGGGGACGAAAATAAAATTCCCTAGATTTTTGATTTTCTTTTTACCTTTAGTTTTACTGATTTTTAGAAGTTTTTGAGCGAAACTTGTTTTTCCTACTGGAATAAGCAAAATGCCTGTTTCCTTTAACTGTCCAAACAACTCTTCTGGAATTCCTTTAGCTGCAGCCGTCACGATGATCCTATCATAAGGCGCTTCTTTGATATATCCTTCAGAGCCGTCCGCATAAATAACTTTGACATTCTTGTAGGCTTTCAAATTCTTTTTTGCAAATTCTGCAAGGTCTTTTATTCGTTCGATTGTGATAACGTTGCCTTTAGGTCCGACAATCTCAGACAAAATAGCGGCTTGGTAGCCGCTGCCAGAACCGATTTCAAGAATTTTCTGTCCCGGCTTTGGCTCTAGAGCTTGCGTCATTATGGCAACTGTTGTAGGCTGGGAGATTGTCTGGTCAGCAAATGTTGGCAATGGTTCATCAACGTAAGCATACTTTCTGTATTCGGGAAGAACAAAGTCTTCCCTGTTTATTTCTTCAAAAGCTCTCAGTATAGCTTTGCTCGTAATTATGTTAGAATTGCGCCAATAATCTATCAGCGCTTTCTTTTCCTTCATTCTATTTCGCCAACTTCAAGGCCAAGTTTTCTTTCTTTCTTTCTTAATTTCCTTACGAGGTCTCTATATCTCTTGAATCTGATGTAAGCCTGATAAATCTGCCAGAAACCAATTCCCACCAAGGCAGCGCCAATAACCATGTAGGTATCGCCTATCAGCAATTGAATAACAACCAAGCCGAGAGCAATAAATGCCAAACCGGTTGACATGTATTGTTGCATTGTTCTCTCTCTCGATAGTATGGTCTGTTCTTCCAGTAGAATCAGTTGTCGTTTGTTATTGGCCATATGATTTATTTTAAGTCTGATTTTATAAATTTAAGTAACCCTTTTCATGTAGAAATCTATCTCGTTTTCGGCAATTGCGCACCCAGCGAACTTGAGCGCCCAAAGCAAACCATACAAGACATCGCTATTATCTCCCAGAATTCCTTTTTCCCAGGCAGTAGTTGCTAGCTCCGCAGACCTAACCGGAATGAATTTTTTGGAAATGAGTGAAAGCCATTTTTCCTGGTTCTCTTCATTAATTGTAATATCTGTGTGAAGTTTGGTCTCCAGCCAGGGTTTCAACGAGGCGGGATTCTCAATTAATAATCTGGTGGTGCGTTCATCAACAGCTATAGAGTTTGCATGTTCTTTAAGGCAGGCAGCGGTAGCTGACATTTCGCCCAGTTGAACAATGCTTAGAGGTCTGCCGTTCGTAAAATAAGTCCTATTTATGGAGTCCATCAAGTCTTTTATCTGACCTTGAAGTTCTTTGTCTGAATACACTTTTATTACACCGTCTTCAACGAGTTCTTTTAGTCTGTAGCCTTCATATCTGAATCTCAGGGATTGCATGGCTCTGCCAATCGTTTCCCCGTAAACGGCATCAGTTATGAAAAAATCATCGTCATAAGACTGTTTCAACTTTCTTAGGATTGGCAAAGAGCAGGTCATAGCCATACTTATCAGTGTCGAGGAATCGAAGAACATCATTTTCTTTTCTTTTTAGTTTTGAATGCTTCCTCCAGAAATTTGATCTTCTTTTCGTTGATATCTTTCGGCGTAGTGAGTTCTTCATGTATGGCTGTCTCCCCGATGACGGGCATAAGTTCCCATTTTGTTACATCCATTGAAGCTGCTGCCTGACCCAAAGACAAGCCGTGCTCATACAACTTTGAGCCTTTTTTGATCCTTGCAAAGTGCAAGATGTCTTCGATGTAAAATTTGATTGATTTACTAAAACCCTCAATATTACCCAGAATCTCTTTTATTGTCTCTGAATAATCTTCGAAAGCATCTTTTTCGATCTCACTTTCAGCTCTTTTGAGCAGCTGCAGAACAGATTTGACAAAAGCCTTCATTTTTGGATGGTTCTTGTATTTTTCAGTTTCCAGAATCTTGTCTAAGGCATATACTGCGATTGTGAAATCAATTAGACTGGCATCTCGATAGATGGCTATGCTGTGCAATACGTGGTCAGAAATTGCATGCAAGTCAGAGTATCGCTTGTCTTTGATTGCCAATATAGCTTCCTGTAATGCATCGAGAACATCTTTCTTTGCTTCCGCAATCATTTCTTCGCCTTAGCTACTTCAGGAAAGAAAGTTCCTGTGTAACCACATTTTTCGCAAATATGTTTAGTGTAAGTTGCCTCAAAAACCTGGCCGTGCGCAATTTTGTGTCCGTTTTTCGGGTGCGGAGCAACTTTTGTGCTCTTACATTTAGGACAAATTAAGACTGTTTTCTCAGCGGCCATTTTAACTCAGCATAAGTGCTGACATATTAATAAATACTTTGTTTCAGGGTTAAGATATGATATAACATGGCAACCGGTGAAACAAGAGTAATGGGTTGGATACAACTAATAGGTGGCCTAGTAGCCTTATGGGCTGCTATGAGCCAAAATTGGTTAATGGGTATAGCTGCTTTAGGATTCATATTTGTAGCATCAGGCTATCACCATTTGACTGGCCACAAATAGTTGTCTAAATTTATTTTCTTTTTTTGTATTTTTTATTAATTAGTTCGTATATCAAGAAACCTGTGATTATCATTAAAACTCCGCCAAGTATTATCCATTTCTCAAGGTAGATAAGCATCGCAAAGCTCGAGATTGCCCCAATTGCTGATAAGGGGGCCCATGTTTTGAAAGGTCTCTTTGTTTTTGGTTGTTTATGTCGCAACCAGAGTAAAGATAGATTAACTAAAGCAAAAGTTGTGAACAAAGCGAAATCAGTGAGCCCAGCAACAACTTCTATCTTACCTATTAAAGCAAAAATCGCTGACAAGATTCCAGTTATGGTAATTGCAAGCCAGGGCGTTCTGAATTTTTTGTGCACTTCTGACAAAATCTTTGGCAATCCGTGGTTTTCAGCCATGCCATACAGCATTCTTGATGTCGCTATCAACGTAACAAGGACAGTGTTGAAAGTTGCAAATAATGCAATTACTGAAAGTGCAAAGAATGCTTTTGGCCCAAAAGCAGTTTGCGCAACCAAAGCTAGAGGAGCTGATGATTGCGATAGTGCTTGCCAGCCAACCACACTGACCGCGGCAATAGCAACTGAAATGTACATTATTGTTGAGATTATGATCGATAATATGAGTGCTTTTGGAATTGTTATTGTTGGGTTTTTTGTTTCTTCAGATAATCTGACTATAGATTCAAAACCCAGGAATGCGAAGAATATCAGGGCGGTCGCACTCAGAATTCCCGAAAAGCCAATTGACGGAAGTTCAAAGTAATTTACACTTCCAAGATGTTTTAATCCGAAAAGTATTATCAAGATAAGTCCGCCGGCTTCAACGACCGTTCCAATAATATTTGCGATTGCAGACTCTTTAATTCCCCAGAAGCTTAGAAATGATAGTAAAATTATCAGAACAATTGCGGCAGGAATTACGGGGGTGTGGAAAATCGCTGAGAAATAGCCGCCAAATCCTAAAGACACAGTTGCCGCAGCAACGACGCCACCAATAACTATGAGCCAGCCAATTAGGAATGCCAGTCTGCGGTTGAAAGCCTTCTCAGTATAGACATATTCGCCGCCGGCTTTTGGAAACATTGATGATAGTTCAGCGTAACTTAGGCCTGTGAAAGCAGATATGAATGCACCTATCGCAAACGCCGCCCATACAGCATTGCCAGCAAGGCCAGCAGCTTTTCCAATAAGAGCATAGATGCCCGCGCCCAAAATAACTCCAACACCATAGAATGTTGTTTCAAGAAGTCCTAGCTCTCTCTTTAATTTAGTGGCCACGCCAATTTAGCGCAACAGAGCTATTTAAGTGTTTTAGCTGCTATAACCTCTTTAACAATTTTTGCAGCCTCGAGAAGATAGGCGAGATTAAGATTATAGCGAGGCTGATTATCTTTAAA
>Ga0315294_10001788_pt1 | contig 23565 bp, 23 predicted proteins | sample YL17G13_40_MG_FD_203626 | JGI IMG/M metagenome (GOLD analysis project Ga0315294, IMG submission 203626) | Sediment microbial communities from Yellowstone Lake, YNP, Wyoming, USA - YL17G13_40 | ecosystem: Environmental > Aquatic > Freshwater > Lake > Sediment | place: USA: Wyoming | collected...
TGTCCCGTAACCTCCAAGACTGAACAGAGCTGTAACTCCAAGACTGAACACCTTACCGGGTGAAGGTGGCGACGGTTTTGCCGTCATAGGCGACCCGGAGTTCGTTATCGATCATGCTCACCCAGACGTGGCGGCCCATGTAGGCCGCAGGCACTGGGTAGGTGCGACCGCTCACTTTCACCGTGGCATCCCGGCCTACCCGGCGGGGTACTTCCACCGCCAGTAGTTGATGCAGCTCCGGCGGGGCGGGCTGGCTGGACTTACGGTAGTGCCGAGCTGGCGTGCCCTCTGCCAAGCTGCTATGGCAGTGGCACTCGTTATACCAGCGGCGCCAGCGCTGCCAGGCTTGGTTGAGCTCCTGCAGGGAGCGGATGCGGTCCTTCACTTCGCCCAGGAAGCGCTGCTCCACGAACTGGTTGAACTTCTCGATCTTGCCTTTAGTGCGGGGCTTGTAGGGCTTGGCAAAGCTGGCCCGGATCCCCAATCGCTGCAGGGCCAGCTGATACACCGTGAGCCCCTGCTGGCTGCTGGTGGGGCCGTAGAAGATACTGGCGCGGTCAGTCAGGATCGCTTCCGGCAACCCCTGGCTGCGCAGCGCCTCGGCCAGCACTCCCAGCACCGCCGGCTGGCTTTTGGAGCGCAGGAACCGTCCTCCCACACAGTACCGGCTGGCATCATCCAGCAGCACCGCCAGGTGGACGCGGCCGATGGCGGTGGGGAAGTCTTCGATCAGGTCGAACTGCCACAGTTGGTTGGCTTGCGGCCGCTCAAAGCGCTGCAGGGGCACCGGATCGGTAATGCGGGCCAGCCCCCGGGCACTGAGCACCCGCCACACCGTCTGCCGCGATACCGGCCAGCCGTAAATCTCCTCCAGCAGTTGCTGCACCTGGCCCGTAGACCGGCCCAGTCGGGCCAGCTTCAGCCCCACGATCGCCTCCTGAATCTCCTCCCGGAGCACCCCCCGGGGACCGCGAGGCCGATTCAGCAGCGCCGCTAACCCGCCTCGCTCGTACCTGACCAGCAGCGCATAGACCGTCGTCCGCGAACAATCGAACCGCCGGCTGGCCACGCTCACCCCTTCCCCCCTCGCGGTCTGCACGATCAGCAGCCGCTCGCCCACTACGCTCTCCTTGATCCTACTCCTCACCACCTGCTCACCTCCCAAGAGTGCTTGTACTTGCCCACCTGTTCAGTTTTGCGGTTACAACTTCGTTCACTCTTGGGAGTTACGGCACACCACCTTGCAGGCAGGAATGGCCCGCCGCGGCGGGGAAGCTGCCCAGGGATCCTGAGCACCCGGGAGGTAACGATGCGCATCTGCGTGATCGGCGGCAGCGGCCATATCGGGAAGTTCCTGTGTGCCGCCCTGGCGGAGGACGGGCACGAGGTGGTGGTGCTCAGCCGGGGGCAGACCCCCCTGCCCACGGGCGGTCCCTGGGAGCGCATTCGCCTGGTACCCATCGCCTACCAGCCGGGCCGGGAGCTGAAGCACACGATAAGCGACCTGGCCCCCGAGGCGCTGGTGGACATCCTGGGCTTTGGCGCCCCCGGGATCTATGAGTCCGTGGCCGCCGGTCTGGGGGGCAAATGCCGCCACCTGGTGGCCTGCGGCTCCGTCTGGATGTGGGGCGACCCGGCGCTGGTGCCCACGCCCGAGGTGCCCACCAACCGCTGCTGGGCCGAGGGCTACGCCTGGCGCTTTGAGCTCTACCAGCGCCTGCAGGCCGAGTGCCGGGCCCGCGGCCTGCCCTTCACCGTGATCATGCCCCCCAACATCTGCGGCCCGGGCAAGATCCCGCTGGAGGGCCGCGGCGGCCGCAGCCTGCAGGTGCACCGGGAGCATGCCCAGGGCCTGCCCTGCCCCCTGCCCACCCCTGGCACCAACCTGGTCGGGCCCTGCGATGCCGCCGACGTGGCCCAGGGCTTCCTGCTCGCCCTCCGCCAGCCCGAGCAGGCAGCCGGGGAGTTCTTCAACGTGGGCTCGCCCTACGCCCTCACCGCCGCCCGCTTCCTGGAGGTTTACGGCGAGATCTACGGCCGGCCCATCCCCATAGACTGGGTGAGCTGGGAGCACTACTCGACTGCCATCTCACCCGACCGGGGCGCCCACTACCACTTCGAGATGCCCATGTGCCCCGACATCTCCAAAATCCGCAGCCGCCTCGGCTATGCTCCCCGCTACACCCCCGAGCAGACCATGGCCCGGGCGGTGGCCTGGATGCAGGAGCAGGGCTTGCTGGATTAGGCGCCGGGCGCCCCTGGCCCAGGCCCGTTTACCTTGACGCTGACCCCTCGCGGCCGGTATACTCAAAGCGGGGAGAGATGTCCGAGCTGGCCTAAGGAGCGCGACTGGAAATCGCGTAGGGGGCCACAAAGCTCCCTCGAGGGTTCGAATCCCTCTCTCTCCGCCACCCCACCCCCAGGCCCATCGGCGTTCAGGCGTATCGGTTCACGCTCTTAAACCAATCCCAGCTTCGCGCTTGCAACAGGGCCCGGCGCAGCCGCTGGCAGGATTCGCACTCCCAGCAGTACCGCTCCCCTCCCTGGTAGCACACCCAGATCAGGTCCAGGGGGGCCTCGATCTCCCGCCCCAGGCGCAAAATGCCAGTCTTGGTGAGCTGCTGGGTGGGGCTGACCAGGGTGGGGGGGCGCAGCGTGCTCCAGCGCAGGCAGGCGTTGATCGCCTCCACAAACTGGGGGCTATTATCGGGGAAAGTGGCCGCCTCCTCGGCGTTGAAGCCGGCCACCACCAGGTCCAGCTGCCTCGCCTCCGCCAGGCAGGCGGCGATGTTGACGAAAAGCCCGTTGCGGTTGGGCACCCACACCGCCCGCGCGCTCTCCCTCACCACCTCCGGGGTGTCCAGCTCCCGGGGAGTGGGCAGGGGCTGCTCCTCCCGCACCAGGGCGCTGGCGGTGGCCTCGCCCAGCCATTCCAGCGCCATAAACTGGTGCCGCACCTGGTAGCGCCGGCTCATGGCCTGCGCCGCCTTCATCTCCCGCAGGGCCGCCCGCTGGCCGTAGTCAAAGGTGAGCGCCAGCCGCACCTCGTGGTGATCCAGCGCCCACTTGAAGGCCACCGCCGAATCTAGCCCCCCCGAAAGCAGCACTATCGCCGTCTGCCGCTCACTCATTCCCGGTAGGTCGCCCCGCTGCGGGCGCTCTCCTGCACCGTCACCGCCCGCACCCGGAAAATGACCCCCTCCTCCTGCAATCGCTTCGCCAGCGCCTGGTAGATATGCCGGGCGAGCTGCTCGCTGGTGGGATTGGCCCCCGCCAGCGCTGGCACCTCGTTCAGGCAGCGGTGATCCAGCTCCCCCGTCACCGCCGCCAGCGCCTGCCGCAGCACCGCGAAGTCCACCAGCATCCCCAGCTCGTCCAGCGCCTCCCCCTCCACCACGGCCACCACCCGGTAGTTGTGCCCGTGCAGTTGGGCGCAGGCCCCAGCATGGCCCGCGATCCGGTGCGCCGCCGCAAACTCCCCCTCCACCGTCAGCTCAAACATCACAGCAGCTCCGGCTGCAGCACCACGATCTCGGGCGAGGTGGGCAAGCCTTGGGGCGTCACCGTCAGGGCGCTCCCCTGCAGCCGCCGCACATTGGCCTTGCCCTGCAGGAAATCATCCACACTGGCCAGGGGCAAGGTGGTGCCGCTGGTCTGGTAGTGCATGGGGATGGTGATGCGGGGCCGCAGGTGCTCCATCACCTCGGTGGCCCCCCGGGCGTCCACGGTAAACACGCCGCCCACCGGCAGCAGCAAGACGTCAATGCGCCCCAGGGGCCGCGCCTCCTCAGCGCTGATCACCCGCCCCAGGTCCCCCAGGTGGCATACCCACACCCCCTCCAGCTCCACGTTGTACATTATCACCCGCCCTCGCTCGCTGCCCCGGGAGGCGTCGTGATAATCCCCCACGCCCACAATCTCGGCCGACTTCACCCGGTGCTTGCCCTCGCTGCGCACCAGCTCGTGCCGGCCCGGCACCCCCTGGGCGTAGTTGTGGTCGGCGTGATCGTGGGTAATCAGCACCGCGTCGGCCGGCATGCGCATGGCATGGTAGCTGATCGCCCCGCCAAAGCCCCCCGGCTGGTAGGGGTCAATCACCAGCGTGGTGTCCGCCCCCGTCAGCCGGAAGCAGGCATGCGCCAGATAGCGAATCTCCATCGTTCCCCTCCCTTAGCTGATCTGGGCCAGGGTTTCCCGCAGCACCTGGGCACTGGCCAGCAGCCCCTGCTGCTCCTCGGGCGCCAGCGGCATCTGCAGGCAGGCCAGCACCCCGGCCCGCCCCACCACCGTGGGCACGCTCAGGGAGACGTCGCTGATGCCATAGGCCCCTCGCTGCGGTGAGGACACCGGCAGCACCGCGTGCCGGTCCAGGGCGATGCTCTCTGCCACCTGCCGGATGCACAGGGCCACCGCATAGCCCGCCCCCCCCTTCAGCCTGATCGCCTCCGCCCCACCCTGGCGCGTTTGCGCAAAAACGTCCTCTGCCACTTCCCGGCTGAATCCGGGCACCGCCACCAGCGGCACCCCCGCCACCGCCGCCGTGGACCAGATCGGCACCATGCTGTCGCCGTGCTCGCCCAGCACCAGCGCGTTCACCTGCGTGGGGTCCACCGCCAACCGCTCCGCCAGCAGCGAGCGCAGGCGGGTGCTGTCCAGCACGTTCCCCAGCCCCAGCACCCGCCCTGGCGCGAAGATCCCCGAGGTCGCCGCCAGGTGGGTGAGGATGTCCACCGGGTTGGCCACCACCAGGCAGATCGCCTCCCGCCCCAGCCCCGCCGCCTTCGCCTCCGCCAGGATGGAGCGAAACAGGGCCACGTTGCGGTTGATCAGGTCCAGGCGGCTCTCCTCCGGCTTGCGCCGCAGCCCGGCGGTGATCATCAGTAGGTCGGTGCCGGCCAGCAGCTCGTACCCGCCCGCCACGAACCGCTGCCAGGCCGCCAGCGCCGCCCCGTGCCGCAGGTCCAGCGCCTCCCCCTGCGCCGCCTCCGCCATCAGGTCAATCAGCGCCACCTCCGTGAAAATGCCCCCCATTTGCAGGGCAAAGGCGGCGTTAGAGCCTACCCTTCCTGCCCCTCCGATGATGGTCGCGCGCACCCTATCCTCCTCCCTGGGCCTGCTCTCCCTGTTCGCCTCCGGCCGGGCGACTCCTCTCGCCCGGCCAGGTCAGGGTGTGGGCGCGCCAGGACAGCGAGCGCAGCCTCTCCAGCACCTCCCGGGCCTGCTCCGGGCCCCGGCACAGGCCAAACACCGCCGACCCGCTGCCGCAAAGCAGGGCCCCCGGGCAGCCCGCCTCCCGCAGTGCCCGCTTGAGTGCCGCCACCGGCGGGTGGTCAGGCAGCACCGCCCGCTCCAGGTCATTGGCCAGGGCGGCGGCGATCCCCGCCAGGTCTCCCCTCTCCAGGGCGGCCAGCATGGCGGCCGCGCTATCGTCCCTGCTCACCGGCACCGCCAGCTCGTCATAGCGGCGGTAAACTGCCGCCGTGGACAGGCCGCCCTCCGGCTGGGCCAGCACCAGGTGCAGAGGCATAGGGCTGCCGGTAGCCGGCCCCACCTGCTCGCCGGCGCCCGCCACCACCGCCGTGCCCCCGAACAGGAAGAACCCCACGTCACTGCCCAGTTCCGCCGCCAGGGGCAGCAGGTCGGCCGGCCCCGCCCCCAGCTCCCACAGCTCGCTCAGGGCCAGCAGCGCCGCCGCCGCGTCCGCACTGCCCCCGCCCAGGCCGGCCTGCAGGGGGATGCGCTTGCGCAGCCGGATGTGCGCGCCCTGCCGGCAGCCCCAGTGCTCCCGCAGCACCCACGCCGCCCGCACCACCAGGTTGTCCGCACCCAGCGGCACCGCCGGGTGGTCGCACTCCAGGCTGATCTCAGGCGCCCGCACCAGCTCCAGCTCGTCCGCCAGCTCCACGGTCTGCATCACCGATTCCAGGCTGTGATAGCCGTCGGGCCGGCGCCCGGTGATGCGCAGGGTGAGGTTTACCTTGGCATGCGCCTGCCGCTCCAACCTATCCGGCATCGCCCACCTCCCCCAAGGCGCGCGCCGCCTGCACAAACTCCGCCACCGCCAGCTCCTCCGCCCTCCGCCCGGGGCTGATCCCCACCTGCTCCAGGCGGCGATCCACCTCCGGCCGGGGCAGGCCCAGGCCGGAGGCCAGGGCGTTGCCCAGCCGCTTGCGCCGCTGCCCGAAGGCCGCCCGCACCACCGCCTCAAACTGCGCCCGCCGCTCCGGCAGCACGACCGGGGTCTCCAGCGGGTCAAGCACCACCACCGCGCTCTCCACCTGGGGCGGGGGGTAAAAGCAGCTCGCCGGCACGCCAAAGGCCACCTCTACCCGCCGCCAGCTCTGCGCGTGCACGGAAAGTGACCCGTAGTCCTTGCTCCCCGGCGGGCTGGCCAGCCGCGCCGCCACCTCTCGCTGCACCATCAGGGTCATGCGCCCAAACCGCTCCCCCTGGGCCAGCAAACGGCTGATCGCCGGGGTGGTGATGTAGTAGGGCAGGTTAGCCACTACCAGCCAAGGCCCCTCCCCCAGCAGCGCCGGCAGGTCGGCGCGCAGGATGTCGCCCGGCACCACCCGCACGTTCCCCAGGCCCGAGAGCACCTGGGCCAGCACCGGCAGCAGACGCTCGTCCAGCTCCAGGGCCAGCACCTGGCGGGCCGTCTCCCCCAGCGGCCGGGTCACCACCCCCAGCCCCGGCCCCACCTCGAACACGCGGTCCTCCGGCCCGGCTCCGCTGGCCTGCACTATCTTGGTGACAATGTTGCGGTCAACCAGGAAATGCTGCCCCAGGGCGCGGCGGGTCCACAGGCCATGGCGCTCGAGCAAGGCCCGCAGCCGGGGCGGGGACACCAGGTCGGCGTAGGTCACTCCCTATCTCACTACGATGATGTTGGACTGCCCCCAGGGCCAGGCCGGCCAGCCCCCAAAAGGCGACACCACCACCGGCGAGGGCGGCAGCACGATGATGCGCTCCCGGGGAATGGGCAGCACCGGCAGCGGAGTGGCCGGCCAGTAGTAGGGGAGGTAGGGATAGTAGTACCACATCTGCAGCGAGGGGTAGGCCGGGGCATAGTAGGGGAAGGGCGGCATCACCACCGGGTAGCCGCCCTGAGCGGTGGGCCCGTAGTAGCTGGTGCCGGGCGCCTGCGGCCCGTAGAGATACCCGGGGCCGTAGATCCCCACCGTGGGGCGGCGCACCCCCTTGAAGGTCTCCAGGATGCGCTGCAGCTCCGGGGTCACCTGCCCCGGCTCCACCTTGGCCTCGCCAGGCGGGCTGGCAGGCGGCGCATAGGCGCCCCCGCTCGGGGCCGCCGGCGCCTCCTCCCCGCCAGCCGGCATCCAGGCCACTGTCAACAGCACGCATGCCGCCAGGCACAGCCACCTGCTCATGGTCCACCTCCCGCGGCCGCAGGCCGACGGCCTGATTCTATCCCCTCCCCCCCGCCCTGGCAAGCCTCCGGGGCGGCAGGAAATGCCCGCCCCCGGGTGAACCTTTGGCCAAGAGTGAGCGGCCCCCGCACAACTCCCGGGCCGCCCCCGCAAGGAGAGCACCGCCCATGGCCGCCGTCACGCCCCCCTTTTCGGCCGCCGACTGGGAGCGCCTGCGCCGGGACTACGCCGCCTGGTGGCAGGGCATCCTGGAGCGCCCCCTGGTGCAGATCGTGATGTCCCGGGCCGGGGCTGCCCCCGCCCCCCCGCTGCCCCATTTCATTGCTGACTGGTCCCGCCGCCATTCACCCCAGCAGACGGCGGCGGCCGTGGAAACGGTCCTGACCGCCGCCGAGTACCTGGGCGACGCCTACCCCACCTGGTGGCCCAACTTCGGCGCCGGGGTGGTGGCCGCATTCCTGGGCTCCCCCCTGCTCGAGGACCGCAATACCGTCTGGTTCTATCCCCTGGCCGCCGCCCGCCTGGCCGATATCCAGGCCGCCCCCCACCCGGACAGCCCCTGGTGGCGGCAGGTGCTGGCCACCACCAGGGCCGCCTGTGCCCGCCTGGGCGCCTGGGCGCAGGTGGGGTTTACCGACCTGGGGGGCGCCATGGACATCCTGGCCAGCCTCCGGGGTACCCAGGCCCTGCTCTGCGACCTGCTGGACTGCCCCGACCAGGTAGCCCGCCTGGTGGATCAGATCCACGACACCTGGTTCTACTACTATGACCGCCTGGCCCAGGTGATCCTGCAGCACTGCCCCGGCTCCACCTCCTGGGCGCCCACCTGGGGACCGGGCCGCGCCTACATGTTCCAGTCGGATTTCTCCTACATGATCTCTCCCGCCTGCTTTGCTCACCTGGTGCTGCCGGAGCTGGAGCGGGCCTTCGCCCGGGTGGAGTACCCGTGCTACCACCTGGACGGCATCGGCCAGCTCCCCCACCTGGACCTGCTGCTGGCCTCGCCCACGCTGCGGGGCATCCAGTGGGTGCCTGGCGACGGCAAGCCGCCGCAGCACGAATGGCTGCCGGTGCTGGGCCGCATCATCGGGGCGGACAAGCGCTGCCAGGTCTTTTGCAGCCTGGAAAGCGCCCTGCGCATCGTGCGCGCCCTGGGAGGCAAGGGGTTCATGTTCCGCATCGGCTGCTCCGCCCAGGAGCTGGAGGCGGCCGCCCCCGCCCTGGCGGAGCTGGGGGTGCCGGGCTTCTGAGGCCTGGCCCCCGCAGGGAGGGCGGCCGCCCGGAGCGAACTTAGGGCTTGTCCCCCCCTTGCTGCCGGGTGGGCAGGAGGCAGCGCCGCTGAGACTCACAACCGTCCTGGCCCTGGTCCTGCTGGGGAGCCTCTCGCCCCTGCTTTCGCAGCCGGCCGCGCCCCAGCCGGCCGACCAGCAGCACCTGGCCGCCCCCGGCACCCCCCTGGACATCACCGCAGACGTGGTGCGCTATTACCAGCCGCAACGCCTGGTCACCGCCAGCGGCAATGTCCGCGCCACCTACCAGGACCTGGAAGTGAACGCCCAGGAGCTGGTGGCCGACCTGGAGGCCCAGACCGCCACCCTGACCGGCCAGGTGCGGCTGCTCTACCGGGGGCAAGTGTTCACCGGCAGCAGCATCTTCGTGGACCTGCGCACCCGGCTCTGGGAGTTCCGCCAGGCCGCCAGCTCGCTCACCCCCGATTTCTTCGGCCAGGGGGTAGTGGCGCCGCTGTTCGTGGACGGCCAAGAGGTGACCGGGGGCGGGCCCCAGGTGGTCACCCGCCAGGGCGCGGTCACCACCTGCAACCGGGCCCTGCCCCACTACCACCTGGAGGCACGGCGGGTCACCATCTACCCCGGCCGCCACCTGGTGGCCCGCAACACCTCCTTCTGGATCGGCCGCCACCGCCTCTTTAACCTGCCCTCCTTTCATGTCCGACTGCAGCAGCGGGAGCGGGTGCCCATCGTGCCCGAGGTGGGCGAGAACGAGATAGACGGCCGGTACCTCAAGACCCGCTACCAGTATGACCTCACCGACGCCGCCCCCGGCTCCCTGCTGCTGGATGTGATGGAAAAGCGGGGCTTCGGCACGGGCCTGGACCAGGGCTACGGCTGGGCCCGCGCCCTGGGCGGCGTCTACCTGTACCACGTGGCCAACCGCAGCACCGGCGAAAACGAGCTGGTGGCGCGCAGCCGCCACCAGCAGGACCTGGGGGGCGGCTTGGTGCTGCGCACCCTGTCCGACTACCGGCAAAACAGTGGCTACTACCTCCCCGGCTCCACCCTGGTGAACAACACGCTCTCCCTGGACCGCACCCGCCCCTCTGCTGCCAGCCGCTTGGGCATCAGCTATAACCGCAACCAGGGCTACACCGACTACAGCGCCCTGCTCGCCTCCCTGGACCACGTGCAGAACTTCGGCACCGCCCGCACCCTCACCCTGGGCAGCACCTTCCAGCAGCACGACATCGCCCCCGGCCTGCCCGAGGATGTGGAGATCAACAACCGTATCCAGATCGTGGACCGCCACCACCCCTATGACCTCACCCTCGATGTGGCCAAGCGCCTGGACCCCGACAGCTACACCGGCGACAGCTTCTACCAGGTGCTCGACCGCCTGCCTCAGCTTACCCTGGAAACCACCAGCTACCGCCTGCCCGCGCTGGGGCTGCTGGGGGTGCCGGCCCGGGGCAGCATGAGCGTGGGGGAGTTCTTCGAGCGGCCCACCGACCTGCGGGCGGGCCGCCTGGCCCTCACCTTCGACAGCCTGCCCACCACCTACCGGCTCACCCCCAGCACCCGCCTCAGCGGCCAGGCCGGCCTCCGCCAGACCTTCTACCAGGACCCCGACCGCACCGCCCAGTATGCCTACAACACTACCGCCAACCTCGACCAGCAGTTCAGCCACCACTGGTCGCTGCGCACCAACTACTACCTGCTCAAGCCCAAGGGCTACACCCCCTTTCGCTTTGACTACGTCGGCAACTACCAGGCCGCCGGCGCCAGCCTCAACTTTGACAACGGCCCCGCCGGCCGCGCCAGCCTGGTCACCGGCTTCGACCTCGAAACCTCCACCTGGCGCAACCTGCAGGGCCGCCTTAACCAGCGCCTCAGCCCCACCGTCTCCCTGGCCCTCGCCAGCACTTACAACCTGAACCGGGGCGAAGCCCAGGACCTCTCCGCCCTGGGCCAGCTCGTGGACCGGCGCACCGCCTGGCTCTTGGGCCTGCGCTATGACCCGCGCACCTCCCAGTGGCGCCGCATCACCTCCGACCTGGCCTGGCAGGTCACCGACAAGTGGCGCATTCAAAGCATCAGCGGCTGGGACGGCGGGACCCGGCAGTTCATCTACAACGAGCTGCTGGTGGTGCGCGACCTGCACTGCTGGGAGGCGCTGTTCTACTACAGCCGGTCGCGGCGGTTGTTCCGCCTCGACCTGCGCATCAAGGCGTTTGAATGGGGGCGGCGCGACTTTGGGGTCACCCGTTCCGGCCAGTACATCAGCCCGCTGCCGCCGGAAATCTACTGAGGTCCCCCGGTTGACGGCCCGGACGCGGGGTGCTAAACTGGCGGCATCAACCACCCACACCCGTCCGGATAGTACCGTAAGTTGCAGCTATATCGTCTGCCGGCCTGCTTTTCCTGGAAGCGGAAAGGCGTCCTCTCCCGAGGGCGTCTTTCGGCGTCTTTGGGGTAAGCAAACGCTGCTATTGCCTGAGCGGCCGCCCTCCTGGTGGTGGCTGGCAGGCGCTCAATCACGATGGGAGGTAACTGGAAACCGTGGAATGGGTGCTCGTGGCCGTCAAGTGGGAGGACATTACCTCTCTGGTGCGCTTCAGCCTCAGCCAAGACTTCGAGCTGAAGCGGCTGTACAAGCTCTCCGTCGGTTTCGTGGTCAAGGAGACGGACGAGTACGTGGTGATCGCCGATGATGTGGACCTCACCTGGGACCTGGACGCCTCCAACAACTACGGCACCCTGATCCCCCGCGGCTGCATCCGGGAATGGACCGTGATCAAGCGCTATGAATGCGTGGCAGGCCTGCCCGAATGGGAAGAGGAAGATCGCACCGGCCTCGACCTGGTCCCCGGGCCCGCCGCTGACCACCTGCAGCATCTGGCCGCCTTCCTCCGCCATAACCCCAACCTGGTCGCCACCCCCCGCCAGCTCGCCCTCCGCCTGGGGCTGTCGGAGCGGGTGGTGGAGGCCCACCTCCCCCTGCTGGAGCGCCAGCAGTTCCTGCGCCGGGTAGGCGAGCGCATATACTGCAGCAACGGGCACAAGGACGCCGCCGGCCAGGGCGAGCCCCCCGCCGACTGACTCCCCGCGTTGACCCGCCCCAGCAGGCGGTGCTATAATCCGCCCGGAGAAGCCCACTGCATGAACGAACTGGCGGAAGTCTGGCGTTACCGGGAGCTGCTGCTGAACTTCGTCCGCCGGGACCTCAAGATCCGCTACAAGAACTCCGTGCTGGGCTTCGCCTGGTCACTGCTCAACCCCCTCTTCCAGATCCTGGTGCTGGTGATCGCCTTCCGCTACATGATGCCGGTGGGCGGCCGCAACTACTCGGCCAAGCTGTTTCTGGCCATGGTGCCCTGGATGTTCTTCGCCCAGGCCCTGATGGATGGCACCTCCTGTGTGGCCGAGCAGGTGCAGCTGATCAAGAAAGTCTATTTCCCCCGCCTGCTGCTGCCGCTGTCCACGCTCTGCTCCAACCTGGTCCATTTCGTCCTGGGCCTGGCGGTGCTGGCAGGCTTTTTTGCCCTCCGCCACGTCACCCTGGAATGGTCGCACGTGCCCCTGGCCCTGGGCGGCCTCGCCATCCAGATCGCCTTCCTGGCCGGCCTCATGCTCGCCGCCAGCTCCCTGGCCGTGTACTACAACGACGTGAAGTTCATGCTCATGTCCCTGGTGCAGGCCTGGTTCTTCCTCAGCCCGGTGATGCTTCCCCCGGAAATGGCCCTGCACGGCCTGCAGCAGCAAATGCCCTTCCCCCAGGTCGCCAAGGCCATCTACCTGCTTAACCCCATGGCGCCCCCCCTCATCGCCTACCGCACCCTGCTCCCCCATGACGCGGTGGGCGCCACCACCAATGATTACCTGCAGGTGATCACCCAGCTGGTGCCCGACTTCATGTCCTACTACGCCGCCTCCGCCCTGGTGGCGGCGGCAATGCTGCTGGTGGGCTTTCTCATCTTCCGCCGCCTGCAGTGGCACTTCGCGGAGCTCGGATAATGGCCTACTCTCCCGCCATCGTGGTGAACCAGGTCTGCAAGGCCTTCTCCCTGCCCCACGAGCGCATCGTCACCCTCAAGGGCGCCCTGCTCAAGGCGCTGCGCGGCCGCAGCGGCAAAGACACCTTCGTGGCCCTGAAGGGTGTCTCGTTCAGCGTGCAGCCAGGGGAGGTGCTGGGCATCATCGGCGCCAATGGCTCCGGCAAGAGCACCCTGCTCAGCATGATCGCCCGCATCTACCTGCCCACCAGCGGCCAGGTCACCACCCGGGGCCGGGTGTGCGCCCTGCTGGGCCTGGGGGCAGGCATGAACCCCGAGCTTTCCGGCCGGGACAATGTCTTCCTCAACGCCGCCCTCTACGGCCTGCGGCGGCAGCAGGTGGAGGCGCGCTACGGCGCCATCGCCGACTTCTCCGAGCTGGGTGATTTCATGCTCGCCCCCATGCGCACCTACTCCTCCGGCATGTTCACCCGCCTGGCCTTCGCGGTGGCCGTGCACCTGGACCCCGACATCTTGCTGCTGGACGAGGTGCTGGCCGTGGGGGACGAGCATTTCAGCCGCAAGTGCAGCGAAAAGCTGGTCGAGATCCGGAGCAGCGGTGCCACCATCGTGCTGGTGTCACACCAGCTTCGCCAGGTGGCCCAGCTCTGCCCCCGTGCCATCTGGCTGCACCACGGGGAAATGATGATGGATGGCCCCACCGACCAGGTGGCAGAAGCCTACGTCAGCAAGTGCGGGTGACCCGCCGGGAGAGGCCCATGCTTGATCCCAAGGTCGAGGCGCGCATCCTGCAAGCCGCTGCCTTCCAGGAGGGCGACCGCGTCCCCATCTGGGACTTCATTGATAACCGGGCGGTGCTGGAGCACTTCGCCCCCGGCGAGACCGACCTGCTGGCGGCTAATGTCAAGGTGTACCACGGCCTGGGCATTGACCTCTGCCGGGGCTATGGTTCCTCTTATGACCGCACCCAGGACGGTGAGCGCCACCAGGACGGCAAGGTAGAACGCCTGGTCTCCGGCCAGACCTGCTGGGAGGTGCGCCACGCCATCCAGAGCTACCAGGACCTGGCCCAGTGGCAGCCGAGCCTCACCTCCTGGGAATGGCTGCGCCAGGAATGGGTGCCCCAGACGCGGCGGGTGGCCGAGGCCTTTGCCCCCCACACCATGTTCGTGCCCGGCTGCGGCGTGGGGTTCCACGCCGCCTACGGCCTGATGGGCCTGCAGCTCTTCTCTTACGCCCTGGCGGATGAGCCGGCGCAGGTGGAGCGGGTGTTGGAGGCGCTCAACGAGAACTCGGTGCGCCTGGCCCAGGTGGCCGCCGAGGCCCGGCTCTGCCCCCTGTTTTTCCTGGGCGACGACATCGCCTACAAGCAGCGGCTGATGTTCTCCCCCGCCTTCTTGCGCCGCACCTTCATCCCCATGCTGCGCCGGGTGTGCGAGCCGCTGCGCGCCGCCGGCATCAAGGTCATCTTCCACAGCGACGGCAATGTCACCGACCTGGTGGACGACATGCTGGAGGCCGGCATTGACGGGCTCAACCCCATCGAGCCCATGGCCGGCATGGACATCGCCTACCTGAAGCAGCGCTACTACGGCCGCCTCATCCTGGTGGGCAACGTGGACTGCTCCCAGGTGCTCCCCCTGGGCACGGTGGAGGTGGTGGTGGCCGCCGCCCGCCAGGTGCTGCGCGCGGCCGGGCCGGGAGGAGGCCTGTTCATCGGCTCCTCCAGCGAGATTACGCCCAGCACGCCCCTGGAGAACGTGCTCGCCTTCTACGACGCGGTGCGCTGCTACGGGCAGTACCCGCTGCGTGCCTGACTCGCCACCGGCCCAGTGCCAAGCGCCTGCCCGCTCCGAGGCTGGCGCCGGCGAGGGATGGGAAAAGCAGGGCAGGGAGGGCAGGGAAATGCGCAGGCCCGGCCAGCTGGCCGGGCCTGCTGCTACTTGCGGGGCCCCTGGTCCTGGGGCACTTTTCTGGGCAAGGAAGGCAGGGGCTTGGGCGGGTTGCCGGGGCCCATGCGCTCGCCTCGGGACGCCTCCCGGTGCTTGCCGAGGCGGCCTCGCTGCATTTGCTGCACGTCCGGGGTGCTCTTGGGCGGCTTGGGCAGGGGCGGCCGCTCCTGGTCACCCTGGTTTCTGGGGCCTTTTCTGGCCATGCTTCCTCCGGTACCGCTAATAGTTGAGCAGCTCCACGAAGGGCGGCTCCGGCACCTCCACGAACATCTGGATGGGCGCCCGCGCCGAGTTCACCGTCTTCACCGCCCGGATGTAGTGGTAGTTGCCCTCGGTCCACACCCGCACAATGCCGTCCGCCGCCGCCCGGATGCGTTCGGCCGATTCCTCGTCCACCGAGCGCGGGTTCAGCATCCCCATCGCCACCCCGCCAAACTTGCGGTTCAGGTCCAGCACCCGGGCCAGCGCCGGGAAGAAGCCGTTGGGGTCCATGGGCACCATGCGGGTGAGATCAAGCTGCACCCGGGTGCGCTGCGGCACCGCCGCCCCCTCGGCCACCGGGGCCGCCATCTCTGCCCGCTGGTAGGCTGCCTCCAGGGTCTCCAGCATCTGGCCGGGCGGCGCGCTGGAGAGGAAATGCACCCGCCCCGCCTTCTCCGCCTGCTCCAGGTGCTGCTGCAGCTCCGCCCAGCCCGGCAGGTCCTCCAGCTGCTCCATGCCGGCATGGCCGTTGATGTTAACGTAGCTGTCCTCGGCCGCCAGGGCCTCCCTCATGAAGTTGTAGGTGAAGACCCGCTGCTGCACCGCATACTCCAGCTCCACCAGGTAAAAGGAGCCGTAGGGGATGCCGCCGCCAATCAGGTCGTCAAGCTGGCTGATGCCGGTGGAGCCCGCCTCCTTGTAGCGGAAAAACGGCTCCCGGTAGGGCGACACCACGCGCAAACCGTCCTCCTGGATGAAAAAAACGGTGCGCGCCGGGTTGTGGCGCGACCCTCGGCTCTTCAGCACCTCCAGGAAGCGCATGCGCTGGCCGTCAATGCGGTCGTTGGTGAGGTAAACCACGGCGTCGGCGATGTACTCCTCCGAGGCCGGCCCCGCGTACTGGTCCACCTCCAGGATGAGCATGGAGGTGAGCCCCTCCCGCTTCAGGGCGTTGATCACCCCGTAAATCAGCTCCCGAAACTGCCCCTGCTCCGGGCTCAGGCGGTGGAAATGGGTGATGGAATCCACCACCACCCGCTTCGCCCCAATCTCCCTGATCATCTCCGGCAGCAGCCCCTCCTGGCGCTGGATGTCCTGCTGCATCAGGTCGGGGGAGGTGAACAGCACCTTCAGCTTGTTCTCCTCCTCCAGCTGGCGCAGGTCCCAGCCGAAGTTTAGGCCGTCCCGGTAGATCTGCTGGGGAAACTCCTCGAAGGTGATGAAAAACCCGGGCTCGTCGTACTTCGTAATGCCGTTGTATAGAAACTGCATGCCCAGGCTGGTCTTGCCCGTGCCCGGTGAGCCCACCACCAGCACCGCGTCACCCTCCAGAAACCCCCCGTACAGCAGTTGGTCCAGTCCCTCGATGCCGGTCTTGACACGCTGCATGAAAGCCCTCCGCGCTGCCCCAGCGCGGTTAACGGCGCCGCTGGGGTATGTAGCGATAAACATCTGAGCCGGGGTAACTGATCTTCTGGATGAACTTCTTTTGCTCGAGCAGTTGCAGCTCTTTCTCCACCTCGCTCACCTCCCGCCCCAGCCGCAAGGCAATCTGGCGAGCGGTGTTTACCGTATAGGGATTGGCCTCAAAAAACGTGATCAGGCGCTCTACCCCCCCCAGCGAGGCCACTACCCGGCCTAAATCCCCGCTCACGCGGTAGGTGCGGATCTCACGGCGTATGCGCTCCGACAACTGCTGCATCTGGTTGGCCTGGGAAAGTATAATCTGCTCCAGCTCCGCCTCGGATATCTCCTCGATGCGCCGTCGCTCTTCCTCCCGCCGGCGCAGAAATGCCTCTACCTCCGCCACCGCCCCCTCCAGGCTGTACCCCTGGTCCAATGCCTGCTTGATCAGGGATACCTTCTCCACCGCCCGGTAATCATAGGTGCGGCTGCGGTCCTCATCCACCGGCTGCACGATGCCCTTGTCTGTCCAGTAGGAAAGCTGGCGAATGGATACCCCGCACAGGACTGCCGTCTGCCCAATGCCGAGTTGGAGCGATTGCAGCAGTTCCGTCATGTCTATCGGCTGCAGCCCCGGTTTCTTTTTTGCCTCGGCTTGATGCACCATTTGCCACCTCCCGGAGACGATGGGTACGCCAGGCCAGCCACCGCCCGGCCTGGAGCCGAGGCGGCCGGACCCACAACAGGGTCCCCCCACAGCCTGTAACGAGCCGACCGAAACGTTTGCATTGTAGCCAGGCACTGTTTACTTGTCAAACATAACCCCCCCGGTCCACCCCCCGGAGGTGCCGCTATTGTTAGAATAAACTCACAAAATACGCGGAAGAGCGCCTAACCGCCTCGAACCCGGTGCCATTCCCGGCCTTCGATTGGCAGACGGCGCGCTTGGTTGCTTGCTGCCGGAGGTGGGGCCAGAGGGCAGGCGCCCTGCGGCGGCGCAGCCGGCTGCCGGATGCGCCGGTAGCACGCCTCCCCGCGCTCGCCGCTGCCCAGCTGGGTGTTGAGAATGCGGGTGTGGGTGCCAAAGAGGGGGAAAGGGCCGTCCTGGTATTCCAGGCCATAGCTGCCCGGCCCCAGGGTTTCCGCGGTGGGGATCAGCCCTCCCCAGGCAAGCAAGCGGAAGCACCAAAAATGGTAGCCCCTAGGGGATTCGAACCCCTGATCTCATGGCTGAGAACCATGTGTCCTGGGCCGCTAGACGAAGGGGCCACCAGGTGGCTGCGGGGCCAGGATTCGAACCTGGATTTACCTGATCCAGAATCAGGAGCCTTACCAATTTGGCCACCCCGCATCGGCCCCTCAAGATAGCATTCTCCCAACTCGGCTGTCAATCCGGCCTGAGCCCTCCGCCCCCCGTCGCTTGCCCCCCTGGCGCAGGCGGCTAACCCTTGAGGGCGCCGGCGGTGATCCCCTTGGTGAGCTGGCCCTGCAGCAGAGAGTAGGCGGCCAGGGTGGGGATCATCACCATCACCAGCCCCGCAAACAGGGCCCCCCAGTTGGATTCATAGTGGGTCACCATCAGCAGGTTGGCCAGCCCCAGGGGCAGGGTGCGCAGGCGCTCGCTGGAGATCAGTACCAGGGCGAAGAGGTACTCGTTCCAGATGCCCAGGAAGTTGAAGATGGCGGCGGTCACCAGCCCCGGCTTGGCGATGGGCAGCATCACCCGCCAGAAGGCCTGGGCGTGCGTGCACCCGTCTATCAGCGCCGCCTCCGCCAGCTCGTGGGGCAGGGTGCGGAAGAACCCGGCAAGCACAAAAATGGTGAAGGGCAGGGAGAAGGCGACATAGACCAGGATCAGCCCCGTGTAGGTGTCCAGCAGCCCCATCGCATTCACCAGGAAGAACAAAGGCACCAGCGCCAGCTGCGTGGGCACCATCAGCCCGGCCAGGAAGGCGTAAAAGATGGCGCGGTTGCCGCGGAAGGGGAAGCGGGCCAGCACATAGGCCGCCATCGCCGACACCAGCAGGATCAGCGCCACCGAGATCGCGGTCACCAGCAGGCTGTTGGCAAAGTAGTCGCCGATGCGCGCCCGCCCCCAGGCATAAGCAAAGTTCCCCCAGTGTAGCCTGCCGGGCAGGGCCCAGGCGCTGCGGAAGATCTCCTCGTTGTTCTTGAGCGAGGTGTAAAGCAGCCACACCATGGGCAGGATCACCGCCCCCGCGTAGCCCACCAGCACCAGGTACAGCGCCCCCCGCACCAGCCACCGTCCCCACGGTATCGCCTTGCCCTTGCCCATCAGAACTCCGTCTGCTCCCGCCCCATCAGCCGCATCGCCGCCGCTGTGGTCGCAAACACCAGCACAAACAGCACCACCGCAATCGCCAGCCCATAGCCCATGTTGGCGTTGTTGAAAGCCTGCTCATACAGGTAGGTGGAGATCACCTGGCTCTGCTCATTGGGGTAGCCCAGGGCCATCACGTAGATCAGCTCGAATATGCGCAGCCCCCCGATCACCAGAAACACCACCGCCACCGTGATAATGTCCCACATCAGGGGCACGGTGATGCTGCGAAACTGCTGCCAGGCGTTGGCCCCGTCCACCCGGGCGGCGTCATAGTAGGTCTGGGGAATGCTCTCCATGCCGGCCAGGAATAGCACCAGGTAAAACCCCAGGCTGCACCACACGATAGGCGCCACCAGGGCGGCCATGATGTGGTTGGGGTCCAGCCACACGATGCTCACCTTGCTCCCCGTGAGCTTGCCCAGCAGGCCGTTGAGCAGGCCGAAGTTGGGGTTGTAAATGAAGAACCAGAGCAGGGTGATCGCCACCATGCTGATCACGTTGGGGAAGAAATAGGTGATGCGGAAGAACTTGCTCCCCCGCACCCCGCTGGTGAGCGCCCCCGCAAAAAATAGCGCGGCCGCCAGGATGATCACCGTGGGCACGCTCAGCAGGAATAGATTGTGCTTGAGCGCGGTCCAGAACATGGGGTCGTCTCCCAGCAGCCGCCGGAAGTTCCCCAGCCCCACAAACCGCCGCTGCTGGCTGAAGCCGTCCCAGTCGTATAGGCTCAGCACCAGGCTGCTGATCACCGGGTACAGGAACAGCAACGCGTACAGCCCGCAGGCGGGCAGCAGGAACAGCGCCGCCATGCGCCTGGCCTCCCGCCTCATCCCTCCACCTCCGCCGGCACCGGCATCTGGTACTTGGGGGTGTTGGAGTCCCGCCGGATGCGGTCGCACGCCTGCTCTATCCGCTGGCAGAACTCCTCGGGGCTGATGTTGCCGCTCATCAGGCTGGCCAGGCCGTCCACAATGCGCTTGCTCAGCTCGGGATACCAGTTGCTCATCATTGCCGCCCACGTGTAGCGGGCCCGCCGCATCACCGCCACCGCCGGCGCCAGCTCCCGTGCCAGGTTCCGGTCCGCTCCCCGGATGGCAAACAGCGTGTCCTTGCTGCGGGCAAACTGGTTGGCGTTCTCCCGGGAGGTCACCCACTTCAGAAAGTCTACCCCGCCTCGCAGGTTGGCCGCCTGCGCCGGTACGCACCAGTAGCCCATGGATATGCCGGCCACCGAGGGGTCGCCCTTCCCACCCCGCACCCCGGGGTAGTTGAAGGAGGACATCTCGAAGCCCCGGGGCGTGGTGTTCGTCATCTCCGCCTTCAGCCAGGTGCCGCAAGGCACCATCGCCGCCCGGCTGTTCACAAACTCCATCTGCGCCTCGGTGTGCGTCATCCCCATGCAGCCGGGTTGGAAGTAGCCCTTTTCCATCATCTCCTGCAGAGTGGCGGCGCTCGCCACCAGGTCGGGGTGCAGCCAGGCGCCCGGCTTCAGGTTGATCAGGTCAAACAGCGGGCGTCCGCCCACCTTGCGCTGGAACAGGTTGAGCAGCATGGGCAGGGCGTAGTCTGGATACCGGCCCTGGAAGGCGATGGGCGCGATCCCGGCCCGCTTGATCCGCTCACACAGGGCCATGAACTCATCCCACCTAGCCGGCGGCCGCCAGCCGTGCTCCCGGAACATGCCCACGTTGTACCACATCAGGAAAACGCTCAGGTCCGTGGGCACGAAATAGCGCTTCCCCGCCACCACCGTGGTGGCCAGCGGCCCCGGCAGGAAGCTCTCGCCCCAGGTGATCTTCTGGCCGTAGGCCCTGGTGGCCAGGTCGGCATCCAGCGCGTGCAGCACGCCGTCGTCTGCCAGCCGCCAGATGGGCAGAAAGGCCCAGAACAGGTCGGGCGGGTTCTCCGCCAGCAGCCGGGGCCGCAGCTTGTCAATGATGCGCGGGTCCCCGGAGAGGGTGACCTTTACCCCGGGGTGCGTGCGCTCGTAGCCGCGGGCCACCTCCTGGAAAAAGTCCAGGCCATAGCCCCCCAGGAAGATCTGTACCTCGATCTCCCGGCCCGCCCGCCGCGCCGCCTGCTCCTGCCCGCTGCACCCCGCCACCGCCAGCAGCAGTCCCACCACCGCCAGCAGCAGCCCCGCCGCCGCCAGTATCCTGGCGGCCGCACCGATCGGTCGCGCTATCACCTGTCTCTTGGGCATGTGCATGCTCTTGGCCGGAGGTTAGGTGCTTTTAGCCGTCACCAGGCCGCACACCTGCCTGGCCGCCCAGTGACCTCTGCCCTCCGCAGGCCGGCGGAGGCGCCGGGCGCATGGCATGCGCCCGCCTCCCGCCTCTCCCTCTCCCTGAGCCCACACCCCCTCTCCCCCTGGGAGAGTCCACACTCCCTCTCCCCCCTGGGAGAGGGTCGGGGTGAGGGTGTTCCTAAAGCGCGCAGGCATGCCTGCCTAAGGCTCCACCACCACCTTCAGGGCTTCCTTGGCGGCAGCGGTGGCAAAGGCCTCCCCAATGGCGGCCAGGGAATAGTGGTGGGTGAGGTAACGCTCCCCCCGGATGCTGCCCCGGGCCAGCAGCTCCAGGGCCCGCCGGTGCTGGCGGGGCACGCTGCCGTGCGAGCCAGTCACCACCGCCTCCCGGTAGTGCACCAGGTTGCTGTCAAAGGAAATGGGCCGGCTCCCAGGCGGCAGCCCGCCGAACAGGTTCAGCCGCCCCCGGAAGGCCAGCATCCCCAGGGCCTGCTCTTGTGCCTCCGGAGAGGCGTTGGCGGTGAAGACCACGTCTGCCCCCCGGCCCCCGGTCACCTCCTGCACCCGGGCCGGGGGGTCCTCGTCCAGCGTGCAGATGCAGGCGTCGGCCCCAAACTGCCGGGCCAGCTCCAGCCGCGGGCGCGAGCGCTGCACCACGATCACCTTGCCCGCCCCCAGAAACCGCCCCAGCTCCACCAGCATGCAGCCGATGGGCCCCGCCCCGATCACCACCACCGTCTCCCCCGGCCCCAGCCCCACCCGCTCATAGCCGTTCAGGGCGCAGGCCAGGGGTTCGGCCAGGGTGGCGACCTGGTAGCTCAGGCCCTCCGGGATCACGTGCACCGGCCCGTAGCGCACCACCCGGGGCTCCAGCAGCACGTACTCGGCAAAACCCCCCGCAAACTGGTAGCCCATGGCCAAGTTGATGCGGCAGTTGTTGCTATAGCCCGACTCGCAGGCCGCGCACTCCCCGCAGGGCACGTCGGCGCCAATAGCCACCCGGTCGCCCACCTGCAGCTTGGTGACCCCGGCGCCCACCTCCACCACGTCCCCCGCGATCTCATGCCCGATGATCTGCGGGGGCACCACCCGGGGGTTGCCGTAGCGCAGGATGCGCAGGTCCGACCCGCAAATAGCGCAGGCCCGCACCCGCACCAGCACGCTCTCCGCCTCCGCCCGCGGGGTGGGCACCTCCTGCAGTTCCAGCCTCCCCGGTCCCATCATCACCGCTGCCTGCATCGCCCCTCCTCAGGCTAACGCCAGCGCCTTGATATACCTCTCGCCCCCGCGCAGCCGGGCCAGGCCGGCCGGCAGCTCCGCCAGGGAAAAGCGGTGGCTGATCAGAGGCTCCACCTCCAGCTCCCCGCCCGCCATCGCCGCCAGGGCCGCCCGCCAGTCGTGCTCCTGGCCGGGCAGCTCCCGCCCGCAGGAGTTCCAGGTGCCCGCCAGGGTCAGCTCCCGCCGCAGGATCTCCCAGTAGGCCTCCTGCGCCAGACGCATCTCCCCCGCCGGGTTGCCCATCAGCACCACCCGCGCCCGCTTCGCGGCGCCGCACAGCGCCTCGGCCACCGTCTCCGGGTGCCCTACCGCCTCCACCACCAGGCCCGCGCCCCCACCCGTCTGCTCCCTCACCCAGGCCGCTCCCGGCCCGGCAGGCACCGCCTCCGCCCCCCAGCGCGCGGCCAGGGCCAGCTTCCCCTCGTCAATGTCGGAAACCAGCACCCGTCCCGCCCCCATCTGCCGCGCCCACTGCACCAGCAGCAGGCCGATGGGTCCCGCCCCGATCACCCACACCGCCTCCCCGGCCACCTCCCCGCCTCGGCGCAGCGCGTGCCGGGCCACCGCCGCCGGCTCGGTCAGGGCCGCCGCCTCCAGGCTCACCCCCGCCGGCACCGGCACCAGGTTTTCCACCGGCGCCGCCGCGTACTCGGCAAAGCCGCCGTCGCCGCGCGAGCCCAGGTAGCTGTAACCGTCGCAAAGCTGGATCAGCCCCCGGCGGCAGCTGGCGCACTCCCCGCAGGGCACCAGCGGGTACACCGCCACCGCCCGCCCGGCCGCCAGCCCTCCCGCCGACGCCGCCAGCACGCCCGCCAGCTCGTGGCCGGGAATCAGGGGCAAGCGGTAGGTCCCGTGCTCAAAGATGCGGGGCAGGTCCGACCCGCACACCCCGCAGGCCGCCACCCGCACCAGCGCCCAGCCCGCCGGGGGCCGGGCCCGGGGCACCTCCTGGCAGCGCAGGTCGCCCACCGCGTGCAGCACGCAGGCCTTCATGCCTCCTGCCCCCCGCCCCGGCAGATGGCCTCCCGCCAGCAAGCCACCGACTCCTGCAGGTCACTCACCACCTGCGCATCATCCGGCCAGCGCTCGCGATGCGAGATCTCCAGGAACAGGAAGTACTCCTCCCGCCCCGCCGCCGCCAGCAGCTCCAGCACCCGGCCGGGCTCGATGATGCCCCGGGCGTTGCAGTCGGCGGTAAAGGGCCAGTGGCGGCTGTGGTCGCGCTCGGTCTGCTGCAGGTGCAGCACTGGGCTGTGGGGACCCAGCGCCGCCAACCACTGGTAGGGATCCCGCTGCTCGGGGTGCGGGGCATGCCCCAGGTCCAAGCAGAACTCCATGGGCAGGGCCGACCCCGCGTTCACCCGCGCCCGCAGCTCCTGCGCCTCCTCCCTGGTCCAGGCGTTCTCCCGGGGCACGGACATGGGCTCGTAAATCAGGTACTGCAGGCCTACCTGCTGCCCCACCCGGCTGATCTGCTGCCAGGCGGCCACCGCCCCCTCCAC
>Ga0315294_10001790_pt1 | contig 23560 bp, 22 predicted proteins | sample YL17G13_40_MG_FD_203626 | JGI IMG/M metagenome (GOLD analysis project Ga0315294, IMG submission 203626) | Sediment microbial communities from Yellowstone Lake, YNP, Wyoming, USA - YL17G13_40 | ecosystem: Environmental > Aquatic > Freshwater > Lake > Sediment | place: USA: Wyoming | collected...
GAATAGGACATTCTTAAATTGGTAGAATAGGACATTACCATTTTGGTATTACAGCAACATTGACATAAAAGGCCGAACATGCTATATGTACTATATGTTAGAAAGCATTATACGCTAAATGGCTAAAAAAAAGAATAATTCTATCGAAGCATGCAATTGAAAGAATGTTAAAAAGAGGCGTAAGCCACGAGGATGTGCAAAAAACTATTGACCATCCGACTTTAAAGTTTCCATTGGAAAAAGACAATACTCAAGAATTCAGAAGAAAAGTGGAGCCCCACGGCTTGACAGCCGTGGCACCTTTTTCTACAGGGTCCCGCCGTGGGGTGGAACCCTGAACCGAAGGCCATTCATCCACGCCTTTACAGGCGTGGCCTTCTGGTTCATGGGTAAACGGCGAGGAACATTTTGTAGTAGCCGAACACAAAAAGAAAGAGGTTGTTGTGATAACGACAGGATGGGCACAATGAGCAAAAATATTTTGAATATAAAAAAACCGATAGCATTTTTCTCTTTTGACACTCTTGCCAGGGCTATTTATATCGGTCTATCTACCAATAAGGTGACAAAGACTGTCCGTGAGGACCGGTCATTGTTTTTTGACTATGACAAAAATGGCAAACTAGTTGGGATAGAGATAATAAGGATTCAAAAAGCAAACGCTACAATCAGGAAGATACTTAAGGATGCGGAAGCCAATATCCCCGCTCCCATTAGAAGGAATTTAGACAACTATTTGCAGCCATTAGGAGCCTGATGTTTATTCACAAACCATGAAAACCTGGCAAGATGGTATAATAAAATCTAACGGCATTGGTTAATCCGACCAGTGCCTTTTTTATTGGAGGGAAAATGTTCATAGTAGGTTTATGTATAGTTATGCTTGCTATAGTGAGCATTATAGAAAAATTTTTCGACTTAAAAGTCTTACGGTTAAGGTTGAAAGTAGCCGCTATAATTGTGGTATCGTTAACAGTGGCTATTCCGTCATGGCATGACTTTGCGGAGAAACAAAAAAATGAAATTCGGCGGGAAAAAATTTACCTTGCACTTTTTGAAACTGGCAAGGAAGTGCCCCTTAACGACAATTACCAAATTATACGGCCGATAAACCCTATTGAAAAGAATATGCCAACACAATTGCGATTTAAGTTACATCAGTATAATGTAAACGCACCTGAGATAACAAAAATAATGCTTACCTTCCCACCCGCCGTCATACCTCAAAGTATTAAATCATTGCCCGCCGAAGGATGGGAATGGTATAGGAGTATAGATAACGATAGAATCTTTTTTCTGAACTACCCTGTAAATGACCCTCCCGCGAAAGGTAGTTACTCTTTACCTTCTTTGGAGGCAACATTTTCGAGAATTGGAAATTTGACTTTCAGATATCGCATTACCGCTAATAAAGTGGAACCTATAACCCGCACATTTACAATAAGCACGACTAAAACTGAAAGCGGTAAACCTAATGAGATTAAAAATGGTTTGGAAGACAGTCGTCTTAAAACATTCAATGCAACAATATTTTCAAGTGGTTACGATAAAAGTAGCGTTACCCCTAACTCAGTTGCAGTTTCTGCCCCTATTCATCTAATAGTTACGGGCACCGTTACGCCCGACAGCGAAACTAAGAAAAAATAAAATTGAAGGGTTGACATGACCGGCAAGACCAAGAAAATATTATGAATAATAAAAAAGATGTTACTGTATATCCTAAACCTTTAGAATTAAAACTATCTGCAATACCGCCAGCACTTAGGTTAAAATCCAAAAGCATAGAAAAGGTACGAGGCAGTAGTAAAGTCGCTAAAGAAACAATAGAATATCATGATGGCAGAAGGTCGTCGGTTATCACCAAGATACGGACAGAGGAAGAAACTAAGGTCTATCATGAAGGTAAAATTTTAATAAATGGTAAAGAGATTCCTCACGATAAGCACCCGAAACCTGTTAAAATACATAAAAAGGATACTTAAATAGGGTTACTTCATCATTTGGGCGGTAAGGATATCAAAGGCTAAATAACGGAGGTGCGAGATGCCGCAAGTGTTTAACATCATATACCTTTTTATTGCAGTAATCATGAGTTTATTCTACGGATTTTTTGCAGGTAGAATTTTTGTTATAAATTGGAACGAGTTTAAGTTTCTACAAAGAGTCTATCAATTCATTTTCAATTTACTTGGGGGAGCTTTCGGCTTTACGGCACTATATTATGAAATCAATAAAATGTATATTGAGTTAAGTAAAGGTGATTTTACAAAGATGAACATAGGTGACCCATTCATACTTGTAATAGCGATGTTGGGAACTATGGGTTTATTGCCAATGACTATGGCAACTTTAGCAAAGAATATTGACAACGCGTTGTGGGGAAAGAAACAAGAGGCGCGAACAAGTGGATAAAGTTATATCGCATCTCTGCTGAAGCGCGAAACAAAAACCGTTGTCCTCAGCGGTATACGTCGCGGCGATGCGCGACCTTAATTATATGAATGACAAGCTGATGTTTAATAATCTCGTAGATGATACGGTAATCACCAACTCGATATGAATATAGACCCTCATAGTCTGCCTTGAGGGATTTACCGATAAACGGATCGACGGGTAATATATTAGTGAGGATATCCTCGATCCTTGGCTTAATATTCTCCGGAAGCTTTTCTATCTGCTTCCTCGCGCGCGGCGCGATGATAATCTTATATAACATCATCTTCGCGATCTCTTCGCGATCTTTCGATGTTTGCCGAATACCTCTTCTACGCTATAACCCTTGCCTTGCGAAAGTTCCTTTCGGGCAATACGTATATCCTCCATATCCTGCTTACTACTCATGATCTCCAGCGTCTCAAGCCATCCATCATAGTCATCGACGCACATCAAGATAGCTGCCGGCTGACCCCGCTTCAATATGACATACCGATCCATGCGCGATCTGACTTCATCCACAACTTTAGCCAAATTCTGCCTTAAATTCCGTACCGATATATTCTTTACCATTTTCATCGCCTCCTATAAGGAGTGTACCACATTGTGTACCAATAGTCAAGCCGCCTCGTGCATGCTCCCTGTCCGGTAGCCTGCCAGATCGAGCGCCACATAGACAAATCCGAGGGCACGTAATCTCTTTACGATCTGATCCTTGCGGGAGATTATTTTCGCAAAGTCACTTTGGGCGACCTCGATGCGCGCTATCCTTTTGTGAGCGCGCACGCGGACCTGGCGTACGCCCAATTCCCTCACATAATTTTCCGCTTTATCGATAGTGGTAAGCGCCTTTCTCTCGATCGTATCGCCGAAAGGTATGCGTGAAGCGAGGCACGCAAATGAAGGCTTATCCCAGGTGGGAAGCTTTAGCCGCTTCGAATAGGCACGAATATCCGTTTTCGTAATCTTCGCCTCGAGAAGCGGACTTCGCACGCCACGCTGTGCGGCCGCCTTGCGGCCGTGGCGCACATCTTTCAGGTCGTCATAGTTTGTGCCGTCGAGCAGGTAATGAAATTTATTCCGTTTTCGTATCTCATCGAGTTTCTTAAAGAGCTCCCTTTTGCAGTAGTAGCACCGGTCCGCGGGATTCTGCTTAAAACGCGGTATCGCAAGCTCGCTCGTATGGATCGTCATGAACCGCGCGCCGATCCGCCTTGCCATATCCTTCGCGCACGCGTATTCGGAAGCAGGGTACGTTTCTGAGCGCGCGGTTACCGCAAGGACGTTCCCCTTGCCGAGCGTATCGACCGCTACCTTGAGCAAGAGTGTGCTGTCAAGACCTCCGGAATAGGCAACGACGGCATTCTTCAAACTAACCAATATAGCTTTTAATCTAGCGAACTTATTCATGACATTAAATTCGGCAATCAGTTTATCGGGTCATCAGGTAGTGGATATCAGGGTAACAGGATACCAGTGTAATTATTATTATATTTCTAAAAAACTCCTGATAGTCTGATCTCCTGATAACCTACCTCCTGATTCCCTGATAATCTGATATACACCTTTAATATGCTTGTTTTATCCAACCTCCGCCGATGACCACATCGCGATCGTAGAAAACCACCGCCTGGCCTGGCGTCGGCGCCTCTTGCGGCTTGGCAAAGTCAACCCGCACGGAGTCTGCGTCGAGCCTGGTGATGCGCGCCTTTACCTTCGGATGATTATAGCGTATCATTGCAGTCACGTCGAGTGGACCTTTCGGCGGGTCGATCGCTATCCAGTTAAGACGATGGGCGACGAGGCTGTCCTTCAGGACTTCTTTCTTCTCGCCGACAACGACGCGATTCTTCCCGATATCGATACCGGTCACGTAGAGCGGCGTTTTCGCCGCGATACCGAGGCCGCGCCTCTGCCCTATTGTATAAGACGCTATCCCGCGATGTCTTCCGAGAACCTTCCCTGAGGCGTCGACGATAGCGCCGCCGCTTTGCCTGACGCCGGTCTTCTCCTTGATATATACGGCGTAATCCGCATCCCGGATAAAACAAACGTCCTGGCTCGACGCGGCATCGAACGTCTTGAGCCTGTATTTCTTTGCGATGGCCCTGACCTCTTCCTTGGTGAGGGCGCCGAGAGGAAAGAGGGCGTGCGCAAGCTGCGTTTGCGAAAGAGAGAAGAGAAAATACGATTGGCTCTTTGTCGTGTCCTTCCCGTCCCTGAGGAGATACCGCCCGCGCCTCTTATCGAAAGAGACCTTTGCATAATGGCCGGTCGCCACAGAGCGCGCGCCAAACGATCTTGCTTTGTCCAGAAGCAGACCAAACTTTATCTTCTCATTGCAGACGATACAGGGGTTGGGGGTGCGGCCTTCGAGGTATTCACGGCAAAAGTAATCTATGACGTGGGCCCTGAACTCTTTATGGAGATCGATCACATAATACGGGACCTTGAGGCTTTCGGCGACTGCCCGCGCCCGCGTGATCGCTTCAAGATTACAACAGGCCCTGCCGATGCTATGGCCGCACTCCTCCTTCGGCCACATCCTGAAGGTGAGGCCAACACAATCGTACCCCTCATCCTTGAGGAGCGCGAGCGCCACCGATGAGTCGACCCCGCCGGATAGCCCTACCGCGACCCTGGCCTTCGCGCGACGGTGACGCTTCATCTGAGGTTCGCGAGGACCTTATCGATATCCATGTACTTCTCGACCATTTTTATGATGATGTCGATCTTGACGGCATCCTGAGGCTTGAGCTTGACGACGAGGGAGTGTACGCGCGAGGCGATGGAATAGGTATCCTCTTTCGTCGTGAGCGTTGGGATCTTCGACTTCTTCAGCATCGATTGAGACCATCTGTTCGGGGTAAGACCGCCGCTCAATATGATCCCTGAGACCCTGTAATTCTTCTTGTGCCGCCCCTCGTGGGATTCGCAGGCCGTCTTTATCATATCATCGCGGTCGCCCGGGATGATCATGAGGACGTTATTCTGCATGAATTTTACGGCGTCTTTCACGTTCATCGCCCCGATGAGGATCCTCTCCGCGGGGCGGTCGAGGCCGCTGCCTTCATGCATGAAATCCAGTTTCAACTCCTCCTTTATCTCGCGCATCGTTGGTATGTCGAGGACCTTTTGGTACGGAAGGATGCCCAGGACATTGAGGCCCTTCTGTTCCATCCCCTTCCTGACGATGCGGGATATCTTATCGTATTTCTCCGGGAGGACCTTATTGACGACCACACCGGCGAGAGAGACCCCTTCCTTATCGAAGAGCGCCTTGTTCAGCACCACTTCATCGATAGGTTTGCCGACGCCACCCGATGAGATGAGGACGACATTGGCTTCGAGGAGCTTCGCGACGGCCGCGTTCGACAGATTCAAGACCGATCCTACGCCCGCGTGGCCCGTACCTTCGATGATAACGAGGTCATTGTCCTTGGCGACACGTTCGTAGGCGTCCTTGATAAGCTTTCCGTAATCCTCGTCAGAGCCCTTCTCGATAAAGCGCTCGGTAAAACCTTTTTCGATCGCGACCGGCGACATGTCTTTGATGTTGCACCGGATGCCGAAAACCTCTTCGATCAGAACTGAATCCTCGTCGACCTTATATCCCTGCTCCATAAGGTAGCGCTGGCCGATCGGCTTTATGAAGCCGATCCTGTTAAACCGTTTTTTGAGCGCCGCGATAAGGCCGAGCGAGACGGTCGTCTTTCCGTCGTTCTGCATCGTCGCTGCGACAAAGATTTTTTTAGCCATTTTTTAGTATTGAGTATTGGGTATTGAGTATTGAGTATTGCGTAGGATTTTACTCAATACGCTATACTCGATACGCAATACTAAATCAATTTCCCTTCTCTGAACGCCCTGATGAATCCTGCGCAATACTCATCCTGGCCGAGGAGCGCCTGCGCCGCCTTTGCGCTCGAGATGAGCCGCTTATCGAGCGGATCTATGATCGCCGCGTCAAGCCCCGCCTGTATCGCCATGGTCAAGAAGGCCGCGTTCAACACGCTTCTCGACGGCAGGCCAAACGACACATTGCTCAACCCGCATACGGTCTTTGCGGGCCCCAATCCCTTTATCATGGGGATTGCGGCTAAAAACTCCCTCGCTTGCTCCGGTTCCGTCGATATCGGCCTTATGAGGGCGTCAAAAAAAAGGTCATTGGGATCAAAACCGTCTTTTTCCGCGCGCGCCAGGATCTTCTTTACGACGTCGAGCCGGTCCTGCGCGCTATGAGGCATCCCTTCTTCGGTCATGGTAAGCGCGATGACCTTCGCCTTATACTTCTTCGCGAGCGGCAGGATCGTCTTTATCCTCGCCTCTTCCCCTGTTATGGAATTGATAAGTATCTCTCCGCCGCCTTTATATACTTTCAGGGCGCGCTCTATCGCCAGGTAATTGGGGCTGTCGATGCAGATATTGAAGCGCTTGACCGAGCTTTGGATGACGCTCACCACCCAATCGATATCCTGGAGCTCATCGCCCGAGCCGATCGCGCAGTTGACGTCGATATAGTGCGCGCCCGCGTCGATCTGCGCGCGCGCTTCATGTGCGATAAGGGCATCGTTTCTGGCCCTGATCGCGTCCTGGATGCGCTGCCTTGTGGAATTGATCCTCTCGCCAATTATAAGCACGGAACCCCCCGAATCCAACCTACGCGGTTGACATTGGTATGGCGCGAAGGCGCGCCTCTATCTAACCGCTTTTTCGTAGCTTGCCTCGATCGTCTTGACGAGGTTGGTCAATGCGTCGTTGACCGGCGTGGCGATGCCGAACGACTTTGCCTGCCGGACGATAGCGCCGTTTATGAAATCTATCTCGGTACGCTTCTTGTTGAGGACATCCTGGAGCATGCTCGAGACGTTCGCGGCTGTCGCCTTGCATACCGATTCGACCTTCTGGATCGGATCGTCGTAGGCAAGTTTGATCCGCTTGCGTTTGACGACCTTCACCGCCTCCTGGACCGCCAGGCGCAGGACCTCGCGCGAAGTATCGTACTCGACGAGCCTGCCGTTATTGAGGCGCGTAACCGCGGTGAGCGCGTTGATGCCTACATTGATGACGAGTTTGCTCCATATCACCGAATCGATGTCCTTCGATACCTTTGTCTCAAAACCGGCCTTCGATAAAAGATTTGCCGTGTCGCGGATAAAACCGAGGACCCTCCCCCCCTCATTGCCGATGATCGTATCTCCTTTGCCCGCATGCCTCACGCGGCCGACATCGATGAGCGTCGCGCCATGGTTGGTGATACCTGCGATCACCCGCTCTCGGCCGAAATGGTCGTTCAGCACCTGCACGTTACCGATACCGTTCTGGAGCGTCAGGACATATGTCTTGTCAGAAACGACCTCTTTGATCGCCTTGCACGCGTCTTCGGTCGAATAGCTCTTGACGCAGAAGACCGCGAGATCACATTCGCCTATGGTCTTCGCATCGGCGGTCACATTGATCGATATGGCGGTGTGCGTATTCATACCCTCGATCGAAATGCCTTCTTTCTGGATCTTCTGGGCACGTTCATGGTCATTGTCGAGGAGCCATATCTCCTCCTTGGTCTTCTGCTTCAAGAGACCCGCTATGAGGCACCCAAGCGCCCCGGGACCGATGATGGCTATTTTCATGGAAACCTCCGTCCATCGAGGTCACCAGGACACCACGTCACCATGTCACCAGTAAAAGCTTTTACGGGTGACTTGGTGACATTGTGACTTGGTGACTTACTCATTTTTTCCGAAGCTTTTTGAGCTCTTCTTCCTTGATGGTAAAGCAGTGCTCTTTTGCAGGGAATGCCCCCGTCTCGACTTCGTGGATGTACTTCTTCACCCCATCCGAGATGGCACCTGATAGTTTTACGTATTGCTTCACGAACTTCGGCACGAAACGGTCGAAGATCCCGACCATATCGTTGGTCACAAGCACCTGGCCATCGCAGTGCGGACCGGCACCGCAGCTGATGGTGAAGATCGAGAGCTTCTCCGTAACGAGCTTCGCCACAAGATCGGGGACGCACTCGAGGACGAGCGCGAAACAGCCGCTCTTCTGCAGCGTGAGCGCTTCGTCGATAAGGCGCTTGGCCGCTTCCGCGTCTTTACCCTGTATCTTATAGCCGCCGAGCTTGGAGATCGTCTGGGGCGTGAGGCCTATGTGGCCCAGTACGGGTATGCCGGCGTTGACGATCGCCTCCGTCACTTCGGCGACCTCATATCCGCCTTCGAGCTTCACCGCCTCGCAGCCCGCCTCCTTCATGAAGCGGCTCGCGTTGCGGATCGCCTCCTCTTTCGATATCTGGTACGACATGAACGGCATATCGCCGATCAAAAATGCGTATTTGGTGCCGCGCCTGACCGCCTTCGCATGGTGGATCATCTCGTCCATCGTCACCGGCACGGTCGACTCGTAGCCGAGGCCGACCATGCCGAGCGAATCGCCCACAAGGATCGAATCAATGCCCGCATCGTCAAGGATCCGCGCCATCGGGTAGTCGTACGCGGTGAGCATCGTGATCTTCTTCCCCTCGCGCTTCTTATTCTTCAGATCCGTTATCGTCACTTTCTTTCTCTGATCCATATGATTCATCTCCTCCATATTTAGTCTATATTCTCTGCTTAGGGGCTTGTTCGCGGCTTAGAATTTTTTCGCCGTGTGCTGATAGAATAGACTCATAGCAACGTAAGGTTACATGATGTTGCATAAGGTTGCCAAAGGTTACATAAGGTTACGAAATTCAAAAAAAGAAGCGTTTTGCGGTAACCTCATGTATCTTTATGTAACCTCATGTAACTTTATGTAACATCTCTATGGTCATCCCTTCTTATACGCGTCTAAGAACGAATCGCAGTAGATGTTCTTGTTGAGCGCGAGCTCCGCGGTGATCATCGCGTCGACGAGCTCTTTGTCGAGCGGGTCGAGGATCGCGGCGGTGAGGCCGTTCGCGATGGCCATCACGAGGAACGTCCTGTTGATGAGCGCCCTGTATTTCGTGCCCTGGGAGACGTTCGACAGCCCCACGACCGTCTTCGGCGCCGGATCGCATAACATGCGGAATTCGCGGATCGACTCGAGGACCTCGAGCCCTTGCGTCTGGGCGACGTTCACCGGAAGGACGATCGGATCCAGATAGACATCTTCCGCGCTCATCTCGAACTCCATCGCCTTCGCTACGATCGTTGCCGCAAGCTCCACCCTCTTCTCTTTTGTATTGGGCACGCCCGACTTGTCCATGGTAAGGCCTATGACCTGGGCGTTGTACTTCTTGGCGAGGCCGAATATCCGCTCCATCTTCTCGTTGTCGGCGCTTGTGGAGTTGATAACCGCCCGTTTCTTGACAAGCTTCAGGCCTTCCTCTATCACGTCGTATTTCGTCGAGTCGAGCGCAAGGCTCACGTCGGTCACCTTCTGGATCGATTCGACGAGCCACTTCATATCGTCCTTCGGGTTCTTCGAATACGGCCCCGTATTGACGTCGAGTATCCTGGCCCCGGCCTTCACCTGGTCTTCGGCAAGATGTTGAATGACATCGACCTCTTTATCGACGATCGCCTTGCCGACATCCTTATACATGCCGTTTATGAGTTCCCCGATCATGATCACTGGAATTACCTCCTCATTATCGAATCGATATACTTCGCGGTCGCTTGCGCGGCGGCCGGATGGCGCATGACGAGTATGTCGGCGCCTGACTGGATCATCGAAACGGCTGTGGCCGCCTCCCAGTTCACGCCGAGCGCATCCTCGTATTCCTTCGACTCCTTTACCCTCCACGACTCCTGCCCCACGAACATGATGAAAGGGCTTGAGAGCGTGGCGTCCCCTATGAACGCCGCAAGCCGGGCGCGCTCCATGATCGAATAGACGTACTCCATCCCGTATCCGAGCGATGCGGTCGTCGGATGCATCACGATCCTTTTTGTGTCAAACCCCATGTCACCGATCAGGATATTGAGCTGTTTGGCGATATTGACGTCGATCGGCGATTCGGCGACGATCGAATGCCCGTCCGCAAGGCATGTCACGGCGAGGGTCTTATAATTATTCTGCGTGGCTATCCCCAAAAGCGCGTACGTGCCTTTCAGCGCCTGGCTCGCCTTCGGCATGAGCTCATTATCCTTCGTGTCGTCGCCGCAACCGATGACGATCAGCGGCAGCCCGGCTTGGGCCGCTATCTTCTTCAATGTTTCGACAGATGAATCGATAGGTGCGTTGCCCCAATCCTGATGGACGCTCTGCAGTCTCACGCAGAGCGCTTTCGCGCCGAGCGCCTTTGCGGCGCGCGCCCATATCACCGGATCCTTCAACGCATCTTTCCACGAGCCTTTAAGCGCCTCCGGCCAGTCTGTCGGCTCGCAATCCCATATCTCATACGCAATGACAGGCGCGCGCGGGACGGAACCTTCATCAAAAAGAAACGGCATCGTTGTCTGGCCGCCTATTGAAAGCGCGTTGCCTTTCGCGGGATCGCCTATCGTTATCGTATGTATCGCACCCTGATACTTATCTTTCATCAGCTCCATATCGTCTATCCTTTTATTATGGTATTGAAGATCGCTTCCGCGATCGTTTCCAATGACTTACTCTTCAACACAAATATCGGCGCGTCCTTTACGCTCGCGTCGTGTATATCCTTATCATACGGCAAGGCTCCTGCCATCTTGAGGGCCGTATCCTTTATCTCCTTGTCGAGAAGAGCGATCGGGCCGTCGACCTTATTGATGATCAGGAATGTGCTCCCTATTTTGATCTCAAGCTCACGCGCGAGGTCGTAGATGCGCTTCACCGAACGCACGCCCATCACAGAATAGTCGCTCACCAGGACGAGCCGGTCTATCGCTCTTGCTGTGCGGCGCGATATATGCTCCATGCCGGCGGCATTGTCGATGACTGTATATGCGTAGTTTTTCGTCACCTTCGTCGTGATCTCACGGAGTAGGTTATTGACATAACAGTAGCAGCCGGGGCCCTCGGGCCTGCCCATGACGAGTAGGTCGAACCCGTCCTCTTCGACGACCGCCTCCTGGACGCGCATCGTCAAAAACCGGTCTTTTGTCATGCCGGCCGGTATCTTGTCCATATGTTTCGAGACGTCCTCGATGATACCCGCGACCGTCTCTTGCCTTTTGACGCCGAGCGACTCCGGCAAAGCGGAATTCGGGTCTGCGTCGATCGCCAGGAGCGCGCCGAGCTTCTTCTCTATAATGTGACGCACCAGGAGCGCCGCGACCGTCGTCTTGCCGGTCCCTCCCTTACCGTTTACCGCGATGATCGTACCGATGGGAACCTCGCCAGATCAGTATGCGGAAAGAATAACGCCGCGATATATTCATCCATGTATCTCGGCTCTGTGCCGAGGTCGAGATAGGTTACCTGCTTGTAGATCTCGCCGGTCTTTTCGAAGGCACTCCGCGCCAGGAGCGCCATGCGCGCGCCCGCGAGGGACGAGTTGCCGATATATTCGTAGGTCTTCCTGTCGATATCCGGCAGGAGCCCGATACAGACGGCGCTTTCGATATCGATATATGTCCCGAAACCGCCGGCGATATATATCTTCTTCACGTCAGAGATGTCTTTCTCCACTTTATTAAGGAGCGCGATCACTGCGCTGTATATGGCGCCCTTCGCGCGCTTCAGATTCTCGATATCCTCTTCCTGGATGACGATATCCGTATCGAGCGCCGTCTCCTTCTTGAACGCGACGACATATTCGAAACCGGTCTCGTTTTTACGCACCCTCTTATTCTTCAGCGCACGGTCTATCTTGCCGTCCTTTGTGATGATCCCGCGCTTCAGCATCTGCGAGAGGAGGTCGATGTAGCCCGAGCCGCATATGCCCCTCGCCTTTTGATTGCCGATCGTCTCGATCGACGTTTCCAACCGCTCATCGATCCGTACTTTCTGTATCGCGCCCTTCACCGCCTTCATGCCGAACGCCATGCCGCTTCCTTCAAACGCCGGCCCTGCGCTCGCCGCGCACCCTATCATCCACTCGCGGTTGCCGAGCACCATCTCGCCGTTTGTGCCGATATCGATAAGAAGCTCTATCGTCTCATGCCTAAAGAGCCCCGACGAAAGGACGCCCGCGACGATATCGCCCCCCACATATGTGCTCACGCCGGGCAAGCAGATGACGACGCCCTTGGGGCTAATCTTGATCCCGACCTCGGATGCGCGCGCCACAGGGAACGACGTCACTGTAGAGACGTACGGCTCGCGCCGAATATTCGATGGGTCTATCTTTAACAGGAGGTGCGTCATGGTGACGTTGCCCGCGCAGAGGACGATGTCGACATTGTTCATGTCTATGCCGCGCTCACCCGCGAGGCTTTCGACCATCTCATTGATATTGTCAAGGACCGCCTCATGCAACTTCTCGAGCCCTTCGGGCTCGGATGCGTAGATGATGCGCGTAATGATATCGCTACCGAAACCTGACTGTTTATTGTACGCGATCCTTGTGCCGACCACGTCACCTGACGAGAGGTCGATGAGTTGGCCCGTCACGGTCGTCGTGCCGATGTCGAAGGCGAATCCGTACGTCTCTTTCGAGGTGTCGCCCGGCTCTATCGAGAGGATGTCGAGCGAGCCGTCTTTTACACAGGCCGTCACCGTCACCTTGAAACCGCTTTCGCGCAGGACATCGCCCAGGTGCTTGATCGTATTAAGCTTCGTCGATACATGTGTATGGAGCATGTCATGGCCGAGCGCTTCGTACACGCGGTCGAGATCGCTCGTCGCATCATCATGCGTCGGCCGGGCAAGCTCGAGATAGCGTTTGCGCACGAGAGGGTCGCGCGCAAAATGCGATTCCTCTTTGAGGGTCGTCCCTTTTACATATTCTTCGGCCTCATGTCCGGGCCTTTCCGTCACATCGACCGAGCCGGGCGGGACAAAGATATCGAGGTCGCTTTCAACGATCGACTGGCACGCCAGGACAGCGCCCTTCTTCCTCTCGGCATCCGGAATGAGGCGAGATGATTCGCCCTTGACCTTACCGCGCCTGACATGGACGATGCATTTGCCACACGTGCCTTCACCGCCGCACGCGGTGGTCAGATAAATCCCCGCCTTCAGCGCAGCGGACAAGAGATCTGTGCCCTGCGGCACTTCGATGGTCTTATTATGGGGAGAGAATGTGACCGTCAGATCTTCCACGCTATTTCCAGTTTCGAAGGTAGTTGGGAATCCCTGATGCTTCGCGAGGCCCTACGAGGACCTTCCAACCTGATTCGTCCTCAAGCTTCGCGCTCAATACGGCGACGTACCCGGGGATGATGACCTTCTTGTGCCCTACAAAACGGTCGAGGCCCGCTTTCTGCATCGTCTGGACGATCGACTCCGCGGTGAACTTCTCTGCCGCCCACGCGGTGAGGACCGACATCCCTTCCGAGTCGCACGAAAGGATATAAGACGGCACCTTGCTCGATTCGACCTCGCCCGCTACCGTAAAATAGGTGATCGAAAAGTTCGTCGTGATAAGCACCGGGGAATCCTTCGTCACCTTGCCGATCTCATATATCTTCGGCTCGACCTGTACCGGCTTTTGAGGGTCCGTATAGAGGTCTTGTCGCGCAACGAGAAGCGGCAAGACAAAATCTTTATCTATGTTCTTCACGATCACGATACCTGCGTACTTCATGACGTATGTGATCGCTTCCGCAAGCTCGGCGTGCGGGTCTGCGCTGTCAGTACATGCGATGATCGGATATCCCAGGGCGCGGAAATTCTTCTTGAGCGCCATGCGCCTTATATAGGTATAGTCCTGGACCGTCTTTGAAAGCGGCCGCCGCGTAAGGCAGAGGACGATATCGTCCACGCCGCCCTTTTTCACCGTTTCGGTCATATGCGCGGCCTCATCGAGGTCCTTCACCGTCACGGCAAGGGCCACCTTATGCGCATTCGCTATACGGAGAAAATCATCCACCTTGCCGCCTTCAGGGCAGAGGATGAGCGGCCTCCTCTCCTTACATAGGCAGAGCCCAGCTTCAGCTGTTGCGGCATCCTTGCTTTCGAGGATAAGGTTAAGCTTCAGCTTCGCGACAAGGCCTCGCACCGCGTTCACGAACCTATCTTTATCGCCTGACGCATTACGCAGACATACGATATCAGGCCGTATCGTCTGGCCGACCCGCTCGAAGACGAGGGCGTCTATCTTCGCTATTCTTTGCGCGAGGTCACTCTCTGACAACGTGTCCTCGACCAGGAATCCGATGCCCGCCGGATGGTGAAACTTCTGTTCGTGGCGGTACATGACCGTCTCATTGCCGATCTCGAGCTTCGTCTCGCCCGCGCCGATGGTCACGAGCCGTATCGGCGGCTGGCTGGCGCTTTCAAGCGCCTCCTTTGCCTGCGCGCTCACGTGCGGGCACTTGTCGAGCGATGTCCTCTTCTGGGCAAGCGCCATCGCGAAAGCGAGGCACGTGGCGAATCCGCACTCCTTGCAATTCGTCTTCGGCAGCAATTTATATATGTCTAATCCTGATAACACCATAGATCCTCACATATATGTTACATAAGGTTACATGAAGTTTCATAACGTTACATAAGGTTACAAAAACATAGACTGCTATAACGGTAACCTCATGTAACCTTAGGCAACCTTATGTAACATTACGTAACCTTACTTCCTGTAACTTAATGTAATCTTTCCTACATCAATGGTGGCAACCCAAGCGCCGGGTGGCCGACCTTCGTCATATACTCGACGAGCGCTGCGGCGTCGGTCGCAACCGTCTCATCTGCTATTTTTTCGAAAAAGTTAGGCTCGCCTATCTCTTTGCACCGTTTTTTGAGCCTGTCCGCGAGCGACTCCTTCAGCTCCTTCGGCATCCACACGACGCGCTTCAATCCGCCGTCCGCCGAGATGAACTTTTTGCTCGTGATGTAGAGCCGGCCGACGCCGAGAAAACCGGGAGTCTGCGCGCCGCCGCCCACAGAGCTTGCAAGCGTCGTGAACTTCATGCCTGCCGGCGTCTCGCCCGCATATTCTCGGTTCACGACCATGACACCGTTCGCCTCCGGCACGATCGCGACGATGCATTCGAAACATCCGCACGAGGTCATGGGCGCTTCCATAAGCGAGTATATCGACAACGATTGCGTATTGTGGTTCGAGTGGGAGTAGACAAAGTCGTTCACGCCTGTCCAGATCCCCTTCTGCTGGTCAAGGGCGGTGCCTTTTTTGATCGGCTGGTTGCCGCCGGTCGGGGTTATTTCGTGCGCCGCCTTCGCATCGAGCCACGAATACGCGCCGCACAATCCCAGCCGTTCCGGGCTCACGACGCAGACATGGTTCGGCGCGAAACTCTGGCAGAGCGTGCAGCTGTAGAACGTATCGATCGACTCGTCGGTCATGCCCTCGAGCCGCGCGTCGCGCGCTTCAAACGCCTTGCGCGCCTCCGGCAAGAGCCTCTGTATGTCCTCTTCTTTTGTATACATCGTCACCTGGACCTTGTCGACGATCGCGCCGTATTCATCATGGAGCTTCGCCACCAGGATGTCGCCGAAATGGCGGATCTTAAAACCCGCCTTCTTTGCGTCCTTCGAGATCCTGATCCAGTTCATGTCGCGCTGGCCCATGTGGAAGACGCCCATCGCGTAATTCAGGAAGCGATGCAGCTGCCTCTCGAGGATCGGCTCAAAGTCAGGGTTCATCTTCCTCCCGGCCACATCGATCACTATCCCCAGCGGCGCCGCAGACCCATCCGCAAAAGAGTCTATCTCGGGCCCGACCACCTCGATCTTGCCGTCGTCGACCTCGGTTGCCTTCTTCGCCCTGAGATACTCGAATGCGGAAGAGAATTTTCCGCCGAACTGTATATACATATCGGCCCTGCGGACACGCTCCCCTTCGAACGCCGCTGAAAACGGCACCGGGATATCGATATTCTCGACCTTCACCTTCACGCCGCGGACCTCGATCGCGCGGGAGACCGTCTTCTTATGATCAAGCTCTCTCACAAGGTGCTCATACGTGCATATGCCGCTCGGTTTTATCTCCGGGATGTCGGTATCGGCAACGATGGGAAAGCCCATATCGATCGCGCCGGCGCCTGTGGCGTATTTCACGTCGTCCAGCGCCCCCAGGACGATGCCGAACGCGAAGACCCTCTCCTTGCAATACTCGAGGCACTTCTTCGCATCACCCGCTTTGACGCCGCCGAAGGTGAGCGCCCCGCGTATCGCCCAGTTGAGAGGATATATCGCGCTGATCGTATCCCTGCCGTAAGGAACGATGTACGTATCCCACCCCATCTGTACGCCGGAATCCTTCAATTGGTCTATGACGCTCTTTCCGTTCACGTTCGAACCGACGAACGTCAGGATGCTCCTCTTTTGGAACTCCCTGACGATATCGACCGCGATCTTGTCCGTGGGCGCGGCGCCGAGTATGGCCGCAAATCCCGGCATCCTTCCGTCCACCAGCTGCATGCCCAGGCTTCTCAATATCGTATCCGAAAAGAATCCGTTACAATCGGCCTGCGGCTCCTGCCCATAGAGATACCGCACTACACAGATGATCTCTTCGCCCAAAAGCGCCGCGATGCCGCTGTCGAGCGCGTCGCCCAGAAACGGCAGCCAGACATCTTTCGAAGGGTCTTCATGGAGAAGCGACTTTGCGTGCGCGAGCACCTTTGAGGCGTCCGCGAGCGTCCGCACCTCCGCGCCCAGGAGCGCGTTCGCCATAGGAAGATAAAACGCCGTCTCGGGAAATTCTATCTTTTGCGAGGGCCCCCTCTCCTTCGTCGCCTTATTCAGGAATTCTTGAGCCTCATTGACGATCTTACGCGCGCCTCTCATGACCGCGCTTGCAACTATTTTTGACATGATACCCCCGCTCTTGTATTAATGATCTCCATACGTCAGCATGATATCGGCAAACTCTCCCTTCGACTTCAAGGCCGCCGTCTCTTTTATCAGTCCGGCGATCTTCGCAAAATCAAAATTATCGTCGAGCATATCCTCTTTCACGCCCGACACGTCGACTTTGTTCTTTATCAAAGCGCCGATCACGCCGGCGCTCCTGATGTCGCTGATACATATCATGCCGACCGCGCGGTCGCCCTTGAGCATGACCTTTCTGTATACGTTCTTCGCGCGGTCCTCATAGACGATCTCTTCTAAATCCTTTCCCGGCTTCGTAATGCCCATCGAGATCACCGGCAGCCCGAAAAACTCTACGGAGTTCATGGCCAGCGATCCGTCATAGACGACCTGTTCACCCGCCATATTCAGGCCGGCGATCCTGCCCTCCTCTACCGCCGAAGGCCAGAGGGCATTGATCCTGGATTCGCCGGTTATCCGGTCGCTTGCCTGCGCGACGTCTCCCGCGGCGAAAATATTGTCTGCGCTCGTCTTGAGCCGGGAGTCCACGATGATCCCTTCGCCGACTTTGATGCCGGAGCCCGATACTATCTCCATGTTCGGCTGGACGCCTTTGCCCACGATGACCATCTCACAGTCGAGCGTCTTTCCGTCGTCGAGAGCCACGCCCTTCACCTGACCGCCACCGACGATCTCTTTCGCCTCGAGGCCGGTCATGACCTTGATATCCCTCTTCGCTATCCAATCCCTGAAAATCGATCCCGCCTTCTTGTCGAGGACCTGCGAAAGCACCTGGTCAGATTTGACGATAACCCTAATATCTTTGCCGTGCGTCGAAAGCCCGTACGCCGCCTTGAGGCCTATGAGGCCTCCGCCCAGGATAGCGACGGTCCGCGCCCCTTTCAGGGACTCGAGGATAGCCTTCGCGTCCTTGATCGTGCGCAGGCCGAAGACGCCGCCCTTCTCCACCCCTTTTATGCCGGGAAAATTTGGCCTCGCGCCCGCAGCGATCAGGAGCTTGTCGAAGGCGACATCATCACGGCCCTTCATCTTCAGGACCTTCTTTTCGGGCACGATCTTCTCGCATCTGCAACCGAGCATCGTCTCAACTTTGTTGACACGATAGAAGTCATCCGCCCTGTATGCGAGTTTCTCCTCGGTGATATCCCCGGCCAGATAATACGACAGGAGGCACCGCGAGTATACGCGGTAATCCTCCTCCGATATCACCGTGATAGCCGAGTCCTTATCCTTAGACCGGATCGCTTCTATGCAGGATATGCCGGCGGCGCTATTTCCTATGATGACGTATTTCAATTTTTTCCCCTTCCTTCTTCCTGCCGCTGGCCATCTTTTCGAATTCCGGAACCGTGCCGAAAAAGAGCGCCTTTGTCGGGCACGCCTCGACGCATGCCGGGGTGTCTCTGTCAGGACAAAGGTCGCATTTAAACACCGTCTTTGTGCGGTCATCCTTCGTCAGCGCGCCGAACGGGCACGCCATTATGCACATCCAGCATCCTACGCACTTCTCTGCGTCATGTATGGTCCGACCTTTCTCGTCCTTGCGCAAGGCGCCGGAGATGCACGCGGTGACGCACGGAGCGTCTTCGCAATGCTGGCATCGTATCGGAAATGGCGTATACGTGCTCTTCCCGACCCTGACCCTCCTGTGCACACCGTCTTCTGATACCGCCTTGTAGACATCCTTCGATTTCGAATGCTCTATCGCGCACGCAACCTCGCACGATTTGCACCCAAGGCATAATTGAAAGTTGCAATATACTTTTTTCATCTGTCGTTCACCTGGTATAAAGATAGCGCCATTAACTATGCTAACATCCACGCACAGATTAGCACAGATTTTAGTCTATAGACCCGTTTTCACAGATTGTCGCAGATAGAACATCTGCGATCATCTGTGTCTTTCAATCTGTGTTCATCTGTGCGCGCGTTAACGTCAGCATACTATTTTACAGTATCGGCATGGGCCACATGACCGTCCGCCTGATGCATCGCAGGCTTCAGTTTCAAATGCGCCCTCTTCTTGTCTATATGCGCTATCATGAGCTTTGCGGTCTTGACCGGGTCGGTCTCGTAGGCGAAACTACCTCCGAGGACCTGCTCGACGCCTTGTGTAAGATACTCGGTGACTTTCTTCGATCCAAAGATAGGCATCGGCCCGCCGAATACCGTGAATACGCCCGAGGCGACAAAATAACAGCCGATGGTGATCGCCTTTTCGCTCATCCATTCCGGGGCAGCGCCTGCCGCCGGCAGGTCCGCTATGTCATCGCCGAGGCCGCCTTCCTTGAGCACCTCGCACGCCGCTATCAGTATCCTTGAGTTATCCACGCATGAGCCCATATGCAGGACCGGCGGGATGCCCACCGCTTCGCAGACCTCTTTCAATCCCGGACCCGCAAATTCGAATGCCGCTTCGGGTTTCAGCAGGCCTGCCTTCCCGCACGCAAGCGCCGCGCATCCGGTCTGAAGGACTATGACGTCATTCTTGATCAGTTCCTTCACCAGAGTGATATGCCCCCAATCATGCTTTATTTTCGGGTTGTTGCAGCCCACGACGCCGGCTATACCGCGTATCCTTCCGGAGATTATAGCGTCATTGAGCGGCCTGTACGTCGCCCGGTACCTTCCGCCCAGCATCTTCTTCACGACCTCGGCAGAGAAACCCGCGACGATATCCATCGTCTCCTTTGGTATCGATACGGAATCCTTCTTTCTGTTGACGAAGTTCTCCACCGCTTTCCTGACGATCGATTTTGCCGCCTCGTAGGCATGCCGCTCGTCGAACGCGACATATTCGACGCCGGGGAATCTTGCCTTCGGCGATGTGGTGACTATCTTGGTATGGTAACAGGCGGCGATCTCCGCCAGCGACGGCATGATGCACTGGACATCGACCATCAGAAGCTCTACCGCGCCGGTCAGGATCGCCAGCTCCTGCTGCAGGAAGTTTCCTGCAACGTGCACGCCGTGCCTCATCAGGACCTCGTTGGCGGTGCAGCACATGCCGGCAAGGTTGATGCCTTTGGCGCCGGCCTTCTTCGCCAGCGCTAAGAGCTCTGGATCCTTGACCGCCTTTAACGCAACCTCCGCGAGCGCCGGCTCATGCCCGTGGATGACGATATTGACCTGGTCTTCCTTCAGGACACCCAAATTCACCTTCCCCCTGATCGGATCGGGGCTTCCGAGGATGACATCCTGCAGCTCAGTCGCGACCATTGAGCCGCCCCATCCGTCGGCAAGCGCGGTCCTGAAACCGTGCATCAGGATATTTTTGTAGTCGGTATCCACCCCTATATTGACCCTGTGCATCGCCTCGACCACTTCCCTGTCGATGCCGCGAGGCGCGATATCGTATTTGCGCCAGATCTCAAGCCGTTTGCGCGGCGCGCGCGCCAGAAACTTCAGCTCGCCCTCCTGGTTGCCGAACTCTGCCAGCATCCTCTCGCCGAGGACTTTTGCCAACTCATGGATATCCTTTCCCTGGGTGGATATCCCGAACATCTCGCATAACCCTAAGAGTTTCACCTCATCTTTGATCTCGTAATCGTGCGTATGGCCTTCGCCGATCATCCGAAGGACCATGGCAACATCCCTTCCGTGGTCCGAGTGAGCAGCCCCGCCCGCGGCTATATGACGCAAGAGGTTGCGCGCTACGATCGTATCCTGGTCAGCACCGCATACGCCTACGGCAGGCCCTTCGCCGAACGGATCGATCCTGCACGGGCCCAGATAACAGTTCGTGCAGCATATGCCAAGCTCGCCGAAACCGCATTGCGGCTGCATCGCTTCATGCCGGTCCCAGACCGTCTTGACATGCTCATCTTCGGCCTTCTTAAGGATCTGCTGGCTCGCCTTATCTATCGAGCGTTCTTCATATTTCTTCGACATCATTCCTCCTATTAACGGGTCTCGGGTCTCGGGGCACGGGTCTCGGGGTACGTGTCACGTGACCCGTGACACGAGACCCTACGTTACAATCCCGCCGCCTCTATCACGAGCGGCACTTTCTTATCCCACCCTATCGGCATGATATGGATGCCCTGACACATCGGCTTCAGCTCCTTGATGAGCCGCGCCGCGATCTCTATCGACTTGGCGGATTTGTCCTTAGCCTCTTCCATCTCCTTTATTAAAGTATCCGGCACGAATACGCCGGCAACGTTCTTGTTCATGTATTTTGCCATCCCCGCCGACTTCAAGAGGACGATACCCGCGAGGATAGACGTCTTGATATGTTTAGATGCGTCAAGGAATTTTCTGAACAGCCCTATATCGTATACAGCCTGCGTCTGGAAGAAAACAGCGCCTGCCTCGGCCTTCTTCTCCATCTTGATGATCTCGGGCTCCAGGGGATCTGCGCCGGGGTTGACGACCGCGCCTACGCAGAACTTCGGCGTACCCTTCAGGGGATTTCCCTTCATGTCCTTCCCGCCCTGGAGCGCCTTGATGACATCCAGGAGTTGGACCGAACCAAGGTCGAAGACCGGCTTCGCTTCAGGATGGTCGCCGAGTGTCGGATAATCGCCGGTGAGAGCAAGGACATTCTCGATGCCGAGCACCGCTGCCGAGAGAAGGTCGGATTGCAACGCCAGGCGGTTCCTGTCGCGGCACGTCATCTGGAAGATCGGCTCATGGCCACGCTCCTTCAAGAGACGGCAGACGGCAAGCGAACCGAGGCGCATGACAGAGCTCTGTAGATCCGTCACATTTATCCCGTCGACCTTGCCCTTGACAAGCTCGGCATCCTTGAGCATCTCCTCGATATCGATCCCCTTGGGCGGACCGATCTCGCTGGTGACGACGAACTTTCCTTGTCTGATCTTGTCGCAGAAAGTCATTTTTTACCCTTTTTAGTATTGGGTATCGAGTGTTGAGAATGATCGCTCAATACCCGATACTCTATACTCAATACTATCATTTTGCCAACGCTACTACGTTCCTCATCAATATCGTCGTCGTTAATGGGCCGACGCCGCCCGGGACCGGAGTGATATATGCTGCCCTCACTGAAGCCCCTTCAAACTCGATATCGCCGACTATTCTATCGCCGACCTTGTTGATGCCGACATCGATGACGATCGCGCCTTCTTTTACCCATTCACCCTTGACGATCCCTGCCTTACCGACCGCAACGACCAGGACTTCAGCACGTTTCACGTGGTCAGGCAGAAGCCCTCGCTCTCCCGTACCGATATGGCACACGGTCGTTGTCGCGAATTTATGGAGCAGCATAAGCGCCAAGGGCTTGCCGACGATCTCCGAGTGCCCGACGACCACCACCTCTTTGCCGTAAAGATCCGTTCTTGTTGACTCCAGAAGCTCCATCACCGCCATTGCCGTGCACGGCCCGATCGAATATTTTCCCAGGAGTATCTTGCCGAGGTTCTGCGGGTGCATCCCTTCGGCGTCCTTCTCGGGTACGATAAGGTTCACCAGCTTCCTCTGATCGATCGCTTTTGGCACCGGCAGCTGTAAAATGACCGCGGTCACCGTGCTGTCGCCGTTCAGATCATGTATGACGCCCTCGGCCTGGCCTTGTGTCGTTGCGTCAGATAGGACCTTCAATTCATACTCGATGCCCAGCCCTTCAGCAACTTTCTTCTGCGCCTTCACATAAACGGCCGACGACGCGTTCTCGCCTATCTGTATCGCGACAAGCTTCGGCGCCCTTTCGCGCGTCGCCTTCAGCGTATCGACCTCCGCCTTGATCGCCTCTTTCAATTTTTCCGCGATCGGCTTTCCTTCTAATAGACTCGCTGCCATGTATTGCATTCCCTTTCTTTTGTAACCTTACGTAACCTTACTAGGCTATCTACTTAGCAATTACGTCCTCACACTTCTCGATGATCTCTTCCCGAAGGCGCGGCATCTCTTCCTCGAGCGGAGACAAAAACTTATGGACCGACTCGATAAATTTCATGTCCTTCATATATTTGAGATTTATATAGACGTTATATTTCGCCGAGAAGAAGGCGCCTTCGAGCATGATCGCCGCGATCGCGGTGTCGGTGATGAGATTCCTGTTCCCTATCTCGACGAGTTCCCCGCAGAGCTTCAAACACTCTGAAGCGATCTTACATGTTTCGTACGGCGGATCGATCGCCTTCTTGTAAACATCTTCAAGCTCCTGCGTGCCCTTTTTATATTTCTTCATCCCTTCGGAAAGCCCTTTGTACGCCTCGACATCCTTATCGACCAGCTCCCCGAGCTCCGACCTGTATCTTTCGCATTTGACCATGAGGTCTGCCGCGCGTTTCTCGACATCCTTATACTTCTCGTT
>Ga0315294_10001792_pt1 | contig 23555 bp, 14 predicted proteins | sample YL17G13_40_MG_FD_203626 | JGI IMG/M metagenome (GOLD analysis project Ga0315294, IMG submission 203626) | Sediment microbial communities from Yellowstone Lake, YNP, Wyoming, USA - YL17G13_40 | ecosystem: Environmental > Aquatic > Freshwater > Lake > Sediment | place: USA: Wyoming | collected...
CCTGTCCGCAATGGCATCTCCCAACGCCGCCTCAACCAGCAATCGTATGGCCGCTCGAGGGGACTCGGAGTCGCCGCCCGCCGAGTCATGCATGTTGAAGATGTTCTGGAGCTCCGACACCGTCAGTCGCGCAGACATCCCATCCTTCAGCCTCTGCGCATCGAACACGTGCATGCCGCTCGTATGCTGCTGAAAATAGTCCTTGATAATCTTGTAGAACTCCACCGGGGAGGCCTGCACGCTTACAAAGCCGACCCAGTCCCGGTCGACCCCCGCCACCGTCCTGAATATCGCGAATTCCGTCGCGTTCCTCTCCATCACAACGAAAATCAGACCGCCGATTCCCTCCGCACGCCTCGTAAGAAACTGGGCCTTGATTACGAGATACTTTGAGACCAGGCCACCCAATATCTCCCGGGCCTTGGCAAGCTCACCGCCGGCCTGCAGCACCGCCAGGTCCGCGAGGCTTTCACTCACTTTCATTTCCTCAGCCAGGGATGTCACAAGTTCCTGGTCCATGACTCAGAACGGCGCTAGGCGCCAGCCTCGCCGGTCGCCTCCTTGGTTCCGGCGGCCTTATCCTTCTGCCCGGATTCCTTGAGCTCCCTTTGAAGCTCCCTCATGAGCGCCTGTCGTTCAAGCTCCCGTCTCGCAGCCCTGAAAACATAGCTTTCGATGAGATTTCCGATGAGCAGGCCTCCGAGCCCAAAGAAAAGGCCCGCCGCAAGCCCGTTGATACAGACTATTACGAGGTCCCCGCCGTAGCAAAGCCCCACCAGGACGCTTATCGCCAGCGCCCCGGTGCCCACGAGCATCGCTGTGCGACGTCCGATTTCCGTCACCACAGCCTCCGATTCCTGCATGATATACGAGTTTTCACCGGGCCGATTCTCCGATCAATAGTCACCACTCGCCCCCCATGAGCGGGCGCATAATAGTATCATCCACGGCGATGTCCCGATTACCGTCCCATCCCACTAATGTTGGGGGTAAGTAACATGCGCGTCCCGCGCATGGTTCTTGCGGTTTTGCCTGTTAAAGAACCATGTGACTGTAACATGCGCGTCCCGCGCATGGTTCTTGCGGTTTTGCCTATGAAAGAACCATGTGCAGGATGCACATGCTACATGATCATGTCCACTGGAATCACGGCTATGCGCTCCGGCTCGCTCTGAAGCGCATATATCCTGGTCCCATCCGTCGAGACCGCCACAGCCCTGATGAAGGAATCCGTAAAGAGCTGAGTTCTTTGGGCGACCGGCTTCCCGTCCTCGAACGCGACATAGGCCAGATCTCCCGTGTAGACCCATCGCATTGCCTGGCTGGAGGTTCCGGGCTTCAGGTTCTGCAGAAGTGCAGCAGCCGACCATGGCGGAGCAGAGGCCCAGTCCGACAGGGACACCACCGCCCAGGTCCCGTCAGGGGCTACCGCAAGATCGCTCGCGCCTGTTGTCCCTATCACGATCGGCTCGGTCCCGCCGGGACCTCCGATCAGCGATAGCGACGGTTCAACCATCTCGCCTTCGCTCTGCTTGCTGCCCGAGCAACCCGCGAGAACGCCGAATTCAGTCACCCCGAGCCGGCTCGGGTTGATCCCGACCCACGATCGATCATTGAGCTCCAGGCTTTCGGGATCGTACTCCCACACCCAGGAGCCGTACGGCGGACCCATTGTCCCGTCGGGCTGCGCCGTCCATTGCAGCTCGAGGTCGGTGACATAGAGGGTGTTGTCGTAGAGCGCGATGGCCCAGGGGACTTTCCCGCAAGTCGCCTGTGTCTCGACAGCGAAAGCGATGGCGCCATTAGCTGCAGTCTTCCACGAGAGTCGATAGATCGTCCCCTCGTACCCGTACTGCATCCCGCACGCCGCATAGAGAATTCCGCCGTCGGCCGCACACACGGCATTGCATGAGCCTTCGAGCTCGATCTCTCCCAGCACGACCCCGCTCGTCGCGTCGATCGCCTGCACCACGCCGACATCGATGATCTGGTCGTCCAGCGGCTCCCCCGCAAGAAACCCGAGCGACCAGTCGGGGGTGAACGCAAGAGCGGTCGGACTGATGCTCATGGGCACATCCAACAAGGCGGAGCCGTCCGCCGCGCTCAGCGCAACCAGGTTTCCGGTCTGGTGGAAAAAAGTCCAGAGAGTGCCGTTTCCGTCGTTCACAACGAGCGGACCCGCGCCCTCCCCGGGAAGCGTCCAGTACTCGATTGCATCCGGGAGCGTTTCGACGGTCGCGGGCTGCGAATCTCCCTGGTCCTGCCCCCTGGCCGGGACCGCCATGGGGCCTGCGAGCGCTTGTATGCAGAAAAAGCCTATTAGGGAAAATATGAATCCAACCGTTGCAACGGATCTCGTTCTCACGGCAAACACCTCGTTTCCATCTCCACTGAGCAGTCGATGATACCCCTCGGAACCACCGTACGCAACAGGCACGTAACATGCGCATCCTGCGCATGGTTCTTTTCTGCCTGTTCCGTCCCGAAAGAACCATGTGCGGGACGCACATGCTACAATCCCGCGACGATACCCCCCGGAACCACCGTACGCAACAGGCACGTAACATGCGCATCCTGCGCATGGTTCTTTCTGCCTGTTCCGTCCCGAAAGAACCATGTGCGGGACGCACATGCTACAATCCCGCGACGATACCCCCCGGGACCACCGTACGCAACAGGCACGTAACATGCGCATCCTGCGCATGGTTCTTTCCTGCCTGTTCCGTCCCGAAAGAACCATGTGCGGGACGCACATGTTACAGTCCCGCGACGATACCCCCCGGAACCACCGTACGCAACAGGCACGTAACATGCGCATCCTGCGCATGGTTCTTTTCTGCCTGTTCCGTCCCGAAAGAACCATGTGCGGGACGCACATGCTACAATCCCGCGACGATACCCCTCGGAACCACCGTACGCAACAGGCACGTAACATGCGCATCCTGCGCATGGTTCTTTTCTGCCTGTTCCGTCCCGAAAGAACCATGTGCGGGACGCACATGCCACTTTGAACTCGGCATGCGCGATTGCCCTCATATAAAGTACAATAGACCGGTCCTACTATCCGGAAGAAAAGAGAGAAAAGGGTCATGCCAGACACTCAGCCCGCACCATCCGCCACCAAGGAGGATTTCATTCACGTCCAGGAGGAGGTCGCTCTCGTCGGGGTAGAGCCGTTCCCGATCAAGGACGCGATCAGGACGGTGAACGTTCTGAAAGGGAACATGGAGCGGGTGATCATAGGCAAGTCGCTGCAGGTCGACATGGCCATTGTCTGTCTTCTCGCAAGGGGACATCTTCTGCTCGAGGACGTTCCGGGCACAGGCAAGACGACGCTGGCGAAAGCGCTCTCGAAGAGCATCGAGGGATCGTTCCAGCGCATCCAGTGCACGCCGGACCTTCTCCCGTCCGACATCACCGGCACCTACGTCTACAACCAGAAGACCGGCGAGTTCCAGTTCCGGCCCGGTCCGGTCTTCGCCGACATTGTCCTTGCCGACGAGATTAACCGGGCCACCCCGAGAACCCAGTCCGCGCTCCTCGAATGCATGGAGGAGTACCAGGTCACCCTGGAGCGCACCACTTTCCGCCTGCCCCCCTCTTTCATGGTCGTCGCCACGCAGAACCCGATCGAGTACCAGGGCACGTACCCCCTTCCGGAGGCACAGAAGGACCGATTCCTTATGCGCCTCAGGCTCGGCTACCTCGACGGCGCCGAGGAAAAGCGGATGCTGATCGATCAGGCCGAAAAGCATCCTCTCGAAGATATCGCCGCCGTGCTGTCCCTGCAGGATGTCCTGAGGCTGCAGAAGACAGTGCGGACAATACATGTCGAGGACGATCTCCTGGATTACATCGTCAGGCTCGTCGGAAGCACGCGGGCCGATTCGAACATACACATCGGCGCCAGCCCTCGCGGAAGCCTGGGGCTTTTCCGAGCCGGACAGGCGATAGCGCTGATTCGAGGTCGCGACTACGTGGTCCCGCACGACATAAAGGAGATCGCGCAGTCGGTCCTTGCACACCGGATGATTCTCAAGCCCCAGGCCGGATATTCCGACGAAGCGGTCACGGACCTCATCAACACGCTTCTGGCGAGGGTCGGTCCGATGGGTGACAAGCGATGACTGGCCCCCTGTTCATCGCGGCGATCCTTCTCGTCATCATCATCGGGATCCTGCTGCTCAGGAAAGCGAGCCTCGAAGGTAAACTCATTCTGGCTTTCGGCGCACTGGCTCTGTGCGCGTTTCTGAGAGTTCCCCATTACCTCCTGCTTCTGGTCTCGCTCTCACTGTTCTCTTTCGTGGGGGTGGCCCTGCTGTGGGCATGGCTGGCTTTTTCCCGACTCCGTCTGATTCGGGAGGTCAAGGGCGAAGCGATGGTGGGCGAGAGCGTGCCGGTCACCTACAGGATATCAACCGGATCACTTCTCATCCTTTTCCATGTACGTATCTGGGATCGCATTTTCAGGGAGCGACCCTCGAATTCTCCCGAGGAGCAGACGTTCGAAACGCCCGGCTACATCGCAATTTTGAGAATTCAGCGTGGCGAGAGCTCGGAGGGCATTCTGCATTTCGTACCCCCGGTACGGGGCCTGTTCAAATTCGGACCCGTTGCGGTCGAGGGCGGCGATCCGTTCGGCATCTTCACCCTGACAAAATGGCTTCCCATCCCGGATGAATGCCTGGTTCTGCCGGCATGGGTCATCATGAGCGGGATACCCTCCATCCCTGCAAAGCTTGGGGCCCGGGAGCAGGAACATCTCATCAGCAGGGAGGGACACAGCCACGAGTTTCTCGGGATACGTCCCTACACCGAGGGTGACGGCCTGCGGGGTGTCCACTGGCCCCTCACCGCGAAACACGGCACGCTCATCGTCCGCCAGTTCCAGCGTGAGGTCGAGGAAGAGATCCTGGTAATCCTCGATGCCGACAGATGCGGGGATATCGGGGAGGGGGCGGAGAATCCCATCGAGTACCTGATAACACTGGCTCTGAGCCTTGCGAGCGCCGGCGCCGACATCGGAAGGCCCTGGACCCTCATCGTCGTGGCTGAGAATGTCGAGACCATCTCACACGGTTCCAGGGCCGCTCTTCTTCAGGCTCAGCACATGCTCGCCAGGCTTCAGGCAAGAAGGCAGAGCCCGATCGAAGATTCGCTGGAAAACATACGGCGCGATTTTCGCGACTCCGGCTGCATCCTTCTCACACCCAGGACCGATCCCGCTCCCACCGAGGCGCTTGCGCGGGGCGATGCAAGGGCGGGCGACGGTGTCAGGTCGCTCATCGTCCGCGTCGACCCCTCCACGTTCGTTGTCTCCATCGACAGCGGACTTGCTGCGATGAAACGTCGACGCGGCTCTACCGAGCCCGTGGTCCATACCGCTCGCACTCCTGCTTCCAGCGTCAGTGAAATCGTAGTATCCCGAGGCGATAACATCGGCGACCTGTTCCTGGGTCGCATTTTCGCATAGAATAGTCCCATGTCCCGGATCCAAGGAATACTCAGCGTAATCCTTCTCGCTGTCTCGATACTCCTGGTCAGCGGAAGTGTGAGCGCAACCACGCTGAGCGATGTTCTGCAGGGCATCAGCGACGCACGAAAACCCGCCACGCTGACTTCTCTTACGTTTCAGGGCGACCTGTCTCTGAACCTGGATGCGGAAACGTCGGGTGCGGCCGGCCTGCTTCCCCTGCAGACGCCTCTGACCGCCGCATGGCGCGCGCCGGACGACTGGCTGTGCACATTCGAGCTTTCCGGGGAACTCGCCACCGGCGCAGAGGGCATGGGCGCCGGACATCCCGCGGTGAATCATGTCCTGCTCAGCCGCCCCGATTTCCTCGATCTCCTCGAAACCGAATGGACGACTGTCTACCAGGGTTCGGCTGTTTGGGAGGGCGACCCGGCATGGCAGATCCTCTTCCGACCCATCGATCTCGACAGCCCCAACCCTGAGTTCATACTGTACGTCAGCAAGGACGATCATCAGCCCCTGAGAGCCACGGCGGATTTCCCCGACGGAACCGCCGCGGTCACCGACCTCACATGGGTGACCATCGACGGCGTCCTCGTGCCGTCCGACTTCACGACCGTCTTCACTCCGCCCATCGGACCCCTTGCGGGTTATCGGACCGCCTACTATAACCACGAAGTCAACCCGGACCTCTCCGGCATGCAGTTCCCGCGTCAGGAAGGAACCATTCCCATTGAAGATGAAGCCGGTTCGGACGAAGGGCCCGCCGTTTTCGAGGAGCTTTATCACGGCTTCGCCGACGAGCCTATCACCGCCCCGATAAGCGACTCATCGGGGAAATACGACCGCCTCGAGTTCACTTTCAGCCTGTATATCGAAGACCCGGCGGTTGCCCGTCAATTGAACAGCCTGAAGGACGCCGTCCGGGACCTCGCAATCGAGACCGTGTCAGGCCGGGAATGGTCGGGCGACGACGGACTGGGCAGCATAGGCGGGAAGTACGAGTGCGGGAAGGCGATACTCAGGGCGATCGGCGAGTTCCTGGGCACCGACGCGATCACGGATTTCTATTTCATCGATTTCGAGCCGCTGGCGCCGGAACAAGACTGACCGGGCCTTCCTAGAGCCCTGCCATTTTCTCGAGCCTTCGAATTCTCTCTTCCATCGGAGGGTGCGTCGAGAAGAGCGCGGCAAGCGTGCCGCGCGAGAGCGGACTCGCGATCCAGAGGTGAGCGGTCGACGGGTCGGCGAGATCGGATTGCGGATTGACCTGACTCGCCGCGCTGATCTTCCTCAGCGCGCTCGCCAGCATGAGGGGTTGATGGGAGAACTCCGCGCCGCCGCGGTCGGCCCCGAACTCCCTCGTCCTCGAAATCGACAACTGGATAACCAGGGCAATGATCGGCGCGAGGATCGCCCACACGAGAAGCGCGAGCCCTCCGCCGCTGCGGCGGTCGCCGACACCGAAGAACGCAGCGAATCGAGCCATGTAGGCAAGGAAGCCGATGGCCGCCGCCAGTGTCGCCGCGATCGTCATGATCAGGCTGTCGCGGTTCTTGACGTGGGCGAGTTCGTGTCCCAATACGCCCTTGAGCTCATCGTAGCTCAGTACCCCGAGTATGCCCCGGGTCACCGCGACCGCGGCATGCTTCGGGTCGCGGCCGGTGGCAAACGCGTTCGGGCTGTTCGACGGGACCACGTAGACCTTCGGCATCGGTATGTTCGCGTCCTGTGCAAGCTCCCTCACCATCCTGATCAGGTTCGGTTCATTCGATTCGTCCACTTCCTGCGCCCGATACATCGAGAGCACCAGCTTGTCCGAGAAATACCAGCTCGAGAAGTTAAGCGCAATCGCGATGACGAGCGCGATGATCACGCCCCACTCTCTCCCGATCAGATGTCCCACAAACATGAGAAGGAGCGACATGCCTGTAAGCAGCAGTATTGTTTTCAGCATATTCATTGGATTTCACCCCTCGTCCATTTCCCTTCCAGCGACAGGCTGTCCAAGGTTCTAAGACACCGGAAGACGAAAATGGTTGCCGTAGGGCACGGACTGAATATAGCCCCGGAATTCGCGGGGTGCAAGGCGGAAAAAACCCCCGGGTGAGTCCGGGGGTGTTTTGTGTCCGAATGAGGAAGTCTGGCTAGTGCGGAGGCTGGATCCAGACTCCGACCCAGTCCATCCAGAAGTCGCTTGAGGTGCAGCCGTCCGCAACAGCGTTCTCATACAACCCGATTCTCCGGGAGTGACCCCAGATCGGGGCGGACGACGAAATCGTGAACTGCTTGAGCCCGGGCACGTTGGTCGAGCAACCGTTTCCGTGCATGGCATCGAGGTTGTATTTGAGACAGGTCACGTCATCGAGGAAGGAGAAGTACGTGGTGTCGAGGCCGGAAGCGATCGATGGGTTCAGGTAGGAGATCAGCTTCGCGGTCTGCCCCACGCTGGGAGCGCCGGGGAGAGCCACCGAGTAGCTCCACACAGCGGACCTGGACGGCGCGCTGTAGTTCTGGAGGCGAAGGTACTTGTTCGCCGAATCGTACGCCCACGTGTAGGTGCCGCTGCCCGTCTCGCATGAGTGCTCCGACCACATCTGGCCTGCGCTGGAGAAATCCGTCAGCCAGACGAGCTTCCACAGGTTCACCGAACCACCCCATACGCTCACCGTGAAACTGGTCCCGTCGGATGAACCCAACTGCACGCGCAGGACCGCGGGAGCCATGGAAGTGAACGAGCTCAGGGCCACCATGAAGCTGTTCCCGGCGATCGGGCCGATCCATGCCGGATCGTCCGGCGGCAGTGGAGACGAACTTGTCGTAAGTGCCCAGTAGTTGTCAAGGTCTTCACCGTCGCAGTCGGTCGCGGTGAAGTCGAAGTTGAGGGTGTTCACGAGATTAAGTCCCGCAAGGCCTTCCGACAATCCGTCGGAATCGAACGGGCCGGTGCCCTCTTCGCACGTGAGCGACTCGATCTCGGGAGCGGAGTTCACCTTATTGACGGGAAACGCAGTGCTGGTGTTCGTTGCGATCCCGTCCGACGCTCTCTGGAACAAATACCATGACCCGTATCCGTAACCCGACCAGTCGACACTGAACGAATTCCCGGTGAATACCGTCCATCCGGTTGCAGGCGGCGTCGAGCTGTCGCCGACCGCCCACTCGCGTATGAGTACTGTGCCGTCACAGTCGGTTGGGGGGGGAGCAACGTACGTCTGCACCAGATTGTTGCAGTTAATCAGTGGCACCCCAAACACCACCGCGGGCTTTGATGGAGCCGTGTTGCTGTAGACAACGTGCAGGCTCACGGGATCGTATTCCGTCGTCACACCGTCGCTGACTCTCTGGAACAGGTAAACGTCGCCAGGCTGGATCCCGGGTGACGAATAATCGACGGCGAAGCTCGACCCGGTCATGGAATTCCAGCCCACGACCGGATAGGAGTCGATCGTGTTGAATGCCCATTCTCGTGTGAGGGTCTGGACGCTGTCGCAGTCTTCGATAGACCCGCATTCGTACACCGTGAATGTGTCAACGCATGTTACCGCGGTCGATCCGGTGATCGTTCCAAGGAACTGAGGAACATCGTTGAGCTTCTCCACCGGAAGCGCCGAGCTGACCTGGACATGGTCCCCGTCTTCGGCTTTCTGGAACAGCTCGTAGATATAGCCGGGCGAATACGACGACCAGTCGATGGACACGGGCGAGACCGTGAACTGCTGCCACGCGATCACCGGTGTGCCGTCCCTTCGGATCTGCCAGAAACGCGTGATGGGCGTTCCGGGGCATCCGGTTTCAACGCTGCCCATGTCGTAGCTCTCGGCGGTCGAATCGCAGTCCGCGCTGGTCGGGCCAATCGGCACAGGCGGCACGCCCAGACTGCTCGGATGCACGTAAACCACAAGCGGCGAAGAAATCTGCTTCTGCATACCGAGCGAGGCACGCTGGTAGAGGTAGCGATAGCCGAACCCGAGGCCGGCGGGATCGACATCGAATGATGTTCCCGGAAATACCGTCCATCCCGATGCAGGCGGGCTTGGGCTGTCACTGTATGCCCAGTCGCGGACTATCGTAAGACCGGGGCAGCCGACCATATAGTCGCCGGCCTCGTAGGTTTCGATCTCGCCGTCACATACGAGGTCGACGCTGCCGATCGGCGCAGGGGGCTTGGGAAGGGTGGGCGGACCCACAACGACCGTCAATGACGGGCTGGTCGAGTAGACATACCCGTCGTGCACCCTCTGGAACATGTAATACGTCCCCTGCTCGTACTCGGACCAGTCGATGGTCCATGTCGAGCCCGTCATGCCGGTCCAGCCTTCCGCCGGCGGTGTGTTGACCTGGCTTATCGCCCAGCTCCTCGAAAGAGCCTGCCATGTATCGCAGTCGCTGACCGCACCGCCCGAGTACGTCTCATTGTCGTTGGCGCAGCTCACCGATGTCTTGCCGGACGGAGTCGATGGATTCAACGGAGCGGTGTTGTGGTAGACGACCTCAAGCGACTGGCTCATTGTCTCCATGAGCCCGTCCGAGACCTTCTGGAACAAATAGTAAGGCTGCTCCGCGACCACGCCCGCGAAGTCCACTATCAAGTCGGTTCCCGTGTCCGCGACCCAGTTTCCCCCGGTGGGGCTGATCGGATCGGTTGACAGGTAATGATAGTGCGTGACTGTGTCAAATGGATCGCAGTCCTCCACGTGTCCGCCGTCATATATCGCAGGATTTGTCTGGCAGTTCACTTCGTCGGGCCCGCTCGGTATCGGCGGCGAATCAGGAGCGCTGTTGTGTCTTATGATGTGAAGCGGCAGGCTGATTGTCGCATCAATCATATCGGATACCTTGATGAACAGGTAATAGTCGTCGGACGGGAGGAAGGAGAAGTCGATCTCGAAGGTGGAGCCCTCGTACGGAGTCCAGCTGCCGCCGGTCTGACTGTCCGGGCTGGTTGACAGATACCATGCCTTCAGCAACTGCGTGAAAGTATCGCAGTCGGAGATGTCATTGTCCTGGTACTCTACATCCGTCGAACTGCAGTCGATATCCGTCGGACCGCTCGGAATGCCGACTTCCGGCGGGGCATTCTCTTTCATCACCCACAGGGAAACGCTCACGGTTTCAGCGACCCCGTCGGATACCTTCTGGAAAACGAACCACTGTCCGCTGGCATACTCCGACCAGTCAATCGCGAAACTCGAGCCGGAAAACTGGGTCCAGGTTCCCATCGGGAAGTTCGGGTCTTCGGAAACGAGCCAGTACCGGGTAAGAACATCTCCGGCATCGCAATCGGTCGCGGACCCGGCCTGATATACGGCCGCAGAGTCATGGCATGTGACCGGGTCGGGCCCATCAAGCGTACCGGGCTTGTCGGGCGCAGTGTTGACCTTGTTCACCATCGTACCGCTCGAGTACGCCCAGTTCGTGCCGTTATCCGACGCCCTCTGGAAAAGCTGATGGGCTCCATTAGGCACGACAGAGTAATCGACTTCGAACGAGTCGCCGCTGAAAGCCGTCCAGCCCGTCGTCGGAGGACTGACCTCCTCTCCCAAAGCCCACTCTCTCTGCACTGGATCGCCTTCGCAATCATTGACGGCGCCAGCCTGGTATTCCGCGCTCGTCTTCGAGCAATTGACCATAATCTCTCCCTGCGGAGAATCGGGTTCATCGGGAGGAGTGTTGTTGCGATGCACCGCCAACGGATCGCTGACCGAGTAGTTGCCGTCCACACCCACACGCTGCCATGCGTAGTAGGTGCCCACGGGGTATACCGACCAGTCCACTGTGAATTCGTTGTCCGGGGCCGAGACCCAGCCGCCGATCGGTGGATCGCTCGTCTGCGTGATGGTCCATTGCCTCTCATTGTCCCCGCCGTCGCAATCATCGCCACCGGTCAGAGTGTACACTTCATCCGTGTCATTGCAGTCGACTTGCGTGGCGCCCGACGGAGGATTGAGATCGGTGGGGGGGGTGTCTACTCGCTCAACGAAATAGGGGGCGCTGTATGCTTTCGAACCCGACAGGTCCGACACCTCGAAGATGATCCACCAGGTGCCGATCCCAGTGTCCTGCCAGCTCAACTGGACGGTGCTGTTGCCTGACGGCAGGGTCCAGCTCGGGTCGAGCGGATCAATCTCGGCGGGCGGGTCTCCAGGACCGCGTAACCACCTGTATGACACATTACCCGGGTTGCACTGATCTATCGAAGCAGTGTATTCAGCATCGATGTTGGTGCAGAGCACACCGTGGGTGTCCTCATCGTCAGCGTCAATCCCTAATGCCTTCAACCCTCCGGAGGAGTATATGACACCTGTCATATTCATCGCCAGCGCTTTCCCGTCGGTGATTCGAACGCCTACCTGGTAGGACCCGGGTCCATACTTGGGATCCCCCCAGTCCGCTATGTACGTGTTGTCCGGGCCCGGAGGATCGTTGAAGAACGGCAGATTCGGGAGTTTCACGATCGTCCACGTGTAGAGCAGCGTATCGCCGGGGTCATCATCGTGCGCTATGCATGTATACTCGACCGATTCTGTCCAGCAGTCCACACTGGTCGGGCCCTGGACTTCATCTATCACGGGGGGGTGATTGCCTTCCGTTGTGTCCTCCTCAACATCGACTGAAGTCCTCGTGTACGTCGCCAGCTTCGCGCTCTCGGGATATGGGCTGCCGAAATTGGGTCCATAGCTGTTCGGATCCTCACTGTACACTGCAACGAGGACCTCATATTTGCCCCATGTCGGCGGCAGGAGACCCTGGATCAAAACGGATATCTTCGTGGAATTCTCACCCGGAGTCTGAATTTCCGTCACGGCCGTGTCGGTTATCGCGAGGGTCATGCCGGAGCCTCCGAACAGACCCTGGGGGCTGTCCAGACCGATCGAGTGGACCTCATTCAGCGTGCCGGTTCCGCCTATGGCTTCCATACCCTGCCAGTCGTATACCGTGAGCTCCAGAATGAAATCGCCCCCGGGCGCACCGGTCGGCACATTGTAGTAGAGGGTGCTGTTGGATGTGTTGGGGATGACGTAGATCGCCTCGGCAGCGTTCGCCTCGGGCGGGAAATCGGAGATTACGGGCTCCGGTATCGGATCGCCGTTCTGATCCTTCGCGGCCTTGAAGTGCGACACGATCGCATACTGGAACTGCGGAACCGGGAACCCTGAGTTCATCGGGAACTGGATCTGGAATTCTCTGTAGTTCGTGGTATTGGGCAAGAAGGCGCCCCGGTTGTCGATATTGGCTTGTACGTCCAGGTAGGCGCCGAGATCATCCTGCGCATTCAGGCCCTGTGCGTAGAGTTTGTAAGCGTTCACCGAGGCGGTCCAGGTCTGATTTTTCGTGCCCAGGGCGCCCTCGAGGAATCCGGTCCAGCCCGGGTTGGTGAACTCCACCGGGTTCATCCATCGGGTGTAGCCGTCGAAATTCAGAAGTCTCAGGTCATTCGCGCCCGCGAACGCGACGCCGGGGTCTTCATTGAACACGACGCTGGCCTTGCCGACGAGGACTCCCATCGTGTCGAAACCGATCAGCCGGGGGTTGTTCAGAGGATGAGTGATCCCGACATTCAGCGTCATTTTCCCTTCGCTCATGAACTTCGTCTTGTCGGTTATCGCCACGGACAGGTTGGCGAGGCTACCATCGGGGGGCTGCAGGAACCCGGTTATGTTGAACGTGAACTGGGCGGAGCGAATCGGGGTTATCTGGAACCGATCCGACGCTTCGTCATAGACCAGATCATAAATGCCCCAAACCGAGGTGCTCTGAGCGGCATGGGACTGCCCGGGCGAATCGGTCCCGCCCGTCAGACCGGGCGAGTTCTCGGCTCCTCCTGTGCCGGATGGAGGCGTTACGGGATTACCTCCTGCACAGGAAACGGCGATAAGCAGAACCAGGCCTACTAGCCCGGCAATCCAGGGACGGGATTTGGAAACCATCGTTCGATCCTTTCACCGATCTCTTCCGGACCGGTGCATCTGGGGTTCTCATTATTATAGTATGTTGACCAATGTCTAGGCAACCGGGAATACCCGGCAGAGCTCTTGTTTTCTATTTCGGCAGTTTCTTCAGAAAAATCCGTTTGCCCTCGTCAGCTTCCTGCAGCCATACACGTTATAACGCTGGATCCGGTCCGTGAGCTGCGGGTCTCTCGACCTGAGAGGAGGATCCCGCGGCCTGATCGGTTCCGGGGCGCCCCGGACCCACCGGCACCATCCGGGGCCCCCACCGTCCCTTGCCCTATATCTATGATGCGGTCCATACGCTTTTTCGTGATCCGGCCCCGAAACCGGGCCTCAAAAAGTCCCCTAATCGGGCATTTCGTTCGGCGTGAACACGCTCACCATATATGGGGCCGAGTTCCCGTGCAAAACGACAATGTCCCCCGACCAGTCGCTGCCTTCGATCCTCAACGGCGAGGCGGAAATGGAAGTCGAATCGCCGAAACCGCCCTCAGATGTCGTCACAGTCCCACTGACCGTCCACATCTTCACCCTCGGCACCCCGGTGGACAGCCTGTCCAGCACGAAATACCGGTTCTGATCGTCCCGCGTGATGTCTCTGGATGAATACCAGCCGTTGTCCGCATTGGTCTGTGAACCCGTGCCGAAATACGCGCCGCTGTAGGTCTGGCTGTACGGGAACCCCGAATTGCTCAGCTCCCACCTGGACACGTAATATTCCGGAGCGTCCTCAAGGTACCAGAGGTAGTTCCCTGTCCCGTCGGACTCCACACCCTTGATGTATCCGTAGTAGATCTGGTCTATGCCCGTGTAGACGGTCGGCCAGTAGTAGTGCCACTGGTGGCCGTAGAACCAGTTGCCGTCCGGGTATCGTATCGCGAAAGTGGCATCCGCCGACGGCCAGCCAAGGATATTCCCCAGGTCATTCGTGAAATCCCCGGCCGCTATCGCGAAGACCTCCACGCTCGGCGTGCCGGGACCTCCCTGGCTCATCGGATACAGCAAATTCCCGTCCGGATCGTGCACCTGCGTCAACGGATTATTCGATGCATAGTTCCCGGTCGTTACATAATGCCGGTTCGGGCACACGTCGATCGCCCACGCGCTCGTCGTGGGCGCATACAGGTTGTAGAAATGCGCGCCGGTCTGATAAAAAGAGCTCCTTGGATATTTCCAGGTCTGCTCGATCGTACCGTCGGTGAACAGGACTATCAGGTCCCCGTTCTGGTGATCGACCGCTATGTCTTTGGCGATCAGGGAGGCGTGAAGCTGTATGTTCTTCGACGGATGTGTGATCACCTGCACATCCGCATCGCATGTCGAGATCCCTCCATTGCCGTCCGATACTTTCACGCTGACCTTTCCCGTGTAGTCGGCCTTGTAATAATGCGTGGGATTGTCGTCCGCGCCTTCGTACGAATCGTCCGGATTCTCGCCGTAAACTCCGTCCCCGTCGAAATCCCATTGAAAGCTGAGAGCGTCTCCGTCCGGATCGGTCGACCCCGAAGCGTCGAGCTCGAGCGGCACTCCCGAATCCCATCCCTCCGCCGGAAGATCGCTCACAACCTTCAGATCGCAGACAGGATTCTGATTCGTCGGATTCGGGGAAACCGCCAGATCATATCTGAAAAACGCCGCGAGAGCGTCCTTGTCGGCCAGATTGGAGACGCCGAACTCGTTCGTGTAGTCGTGAGAGGGATACTCAACGATCACCCAATACTCGTTCCCGTCGACACCCTTCACATCGTCGGCCGCGATCTCCACGTGATATGTCGAGAAGTTCTCATCTCCTCCGACAGGCGTCATCTCGCCTGTGTCAAATTCGTACGGGACGCTGAGCGCGGTCGATTCGACAATGATGCCGTAGTCCTCCATCACGCCCGCCGAGACCGAGGAGCCCCAGTCGAAGACGCTGATGTCGAGAACGAGCGCTCCGCCATTGTTCGTGGAATCGATGTAGTAGACATTGCTGTTGTCGACGATCCTGCACGCGACGGCCTCGACCGCATTGGACGGATGAGACTGGGGATCGGGACCTTCCCAGTTCGCGATCACGGCATAGCCGTATACGATCCCCTCGGCCTTCGGAAACCTGAGGTAGTAGTTTCGCTCGTTCTTGGCGCCCGAGGAAAAGACGCCGTCCTGATCCGAGTGGGAGTTAATCCATGTCCACAGGTCGTCGTACGTCCCCAGCCCGTCAGCAAAATACCTGTACGGGCACAACGTGGCGGTTCCCGCAAAACCGGGTGTCGCGAGCTTGCCCTTCGTGTAATTGAACAGAGGCATTCCGCCCTGAGAGAATTCGCTCAGGTTGTACCAACGCGTGTACCCGTCCGGACCGCCCCCCGGCTGGTCCGCGCCGCCGTAGTCAGGGTCGTCGAGCATGAACTGGTCTGCATCCGCAACCGGATAGACAAGGTCTGTGTTGTACTCCAGGGCCGCGCTGCCGTCGCCCATGAACACGCCCCGGACATCATACCCGTTGTACTGGGGCATCCCCGGGAAGGGATGCGTCAGGCCGACATTGATGTCGACATCGGTGTAGTCGGCGCCCGCGATCACTTCGTTGACCTTGAACGACATCGCGAGCGGCTTTGAATTCAGGAAATTCACCACATTCGCGCTGAACATCGTCCCCCGGTCCGGTACCGCTTCGACAGTCCCCTGCCCGATGTCGACATACACAGTGAAATAGCCCCAGAGATGAGTTGATGCGATCTGATGCCCGGACACACCGGCTCCAGCAGCGAAGCCTGTCTCGTCGCCGGGGATCAATGGATTGTTCCCATTGCTCGAGCATCCGAGTGCCGCTAGCGCACAGATCCCGAGCGCAACAAGCACCGCTGACATCCTGTACATGAAACGAACCTCCGAATTCTCTGAACAGGCGCTAAGGCTGAATCCAACAAAGGAAGGATCCGGAGAACTCCGCCTTGCCGGCTGTAAATGCAGCGCAAAATGCTTCAGCCGGTTAACGTACGTTTCCGCAGACGCTACCCGGCCGCCGGTTCTCACCACACAAATTGTAACCCGTGAAAGGCAAACACTCAAGGTATGCCGACTCGTCCCCGGCACTACCGGACGCGAACTGCCACTATGTGCGCCCAGGGGGATCGAGTCTCGCGCAGACCCGGCCTGCTCCAGCTCACTCTGTCGACGGCTCCGGGATCGTGTATTGCAGATGGATCTGCAGCGTGCCGCCTTTGTCAAGCCCGTAGCCGACGTTGAGCCGCTCTCCGCCCCTGCCCAGCTTGATCCAGCGGTTCTCGCTCTTGGTGTCCCACTGGTCCAGGTCGACCTTCGCCCAGCCCGGGAGATCCGAGTAGAAGGTCTGAACCTGCTCGACAGTCAGTTTCCCCGATCCGAAAATGTTCGCTTCCATGCTGGGTGCCGGCATCACTATGCTCTCGGCAATGGTAATGCCTTCGATGACGGGGATGTAGTCCGGCCATCCGTTCGGAAGCCTCTCCTTGATGATTCCCTCCTCAGTAATGGACCAGTTCGGCGCCTGCTCTTCCGCGGTCTCAAGACCCTCAACATCCTCTGCGGTTTCCTTCGGCTGCTCGGTGGTCGTCTGCTTGTCGGCGTCCTGTTTCGGGGGTTTTGACGGGGTGCAGGCTATCCCCAGAATCAAGAGCCCGGCAAGCGCTAAGGTCAGAATGCCTGTAAGACGCATAAGGTCCTCCCTTTCGGAAAATCTGAGCAAACATGGTAGTACCGGAGCGCCGCCTTTGCAACGATCCCGATATACCGGGACGCGACTTGGACACGCCCTCCCCAACGGGGCTTGAAAAACCTATTTCGATGCCGAATCGGGTGGCACCCTCAGGCGGAAAGACTGCGCGAGCAGGCTTTCTGCCTGGGGGTGTTCGGTCTGTTAATCCCTCTATTCATGAGGCATTCAGGTGATTGGTCCAGCACCCCCAGGCTCGAGGACTCGCCTGAGGGTGCCACGCCTGATATGCCGTCCTTGCGGGAAATCGGACTTTTTCAACAGCCCCTCACGGTCGGGCCCCGGAGACCCCGAGGTGTACCCGACGGGAAAGAAAATCCCCGGGACCAGCCCGGGGGGATATTTACCGCTCATTCGGATGGGATACCGTCTGCCGCGACGCGACTCAGGGCGTGTAGCCGGGCATTTCTCCCGGCTGGAACACGCTGATCATGTACGGAGCCGCGTTGCCGTGCAGCACGACTATGTCGCCGTTGAAGTCGCCGCCCTCGATCCTTAACGGATCTCCGCTGATCAGGGTCGCATCGCCGAAACTGCCTATGGAAGCGGTCGTGTCGCCGGAGACGGTCCAGACCTTCACTTTCGGAGCAGTGGTCGAAAGCTTGTCGAGCACGAACAGACGGTTCTGATCGTCGCGGGTGATGTCCTTCGGATCATGGAAGCCGCTGTCGGAGTCCGTTTGCGCTCCGGTTCCGAAATACGCGTTGTCGTACGTCAGGTCAGTCGCAGAGCCCAGCCGCCAGCGCGACGCATAGTAGTCCTGGTCCTCCACGTACCAGATCGTGTCGTCGTCGCTGTCCGATTCGCAGCCTCTTACGAAATCATAGAAAATCTTGTTGTATCCGAAGTAGTTACTCTCGGTGTAGGTGTTCTGATGAGTGTAGTACGTTGAATAAAGAGGGTCGGCCCATCGTGCCACCCTGTTATACTTGATACCCGCCTGAGTGTACCCATGCGCGAAGCCCATGTCGTAGCTGTACGTGCCGCTCTCGCCCATGGCGATAACATCGCAAGCCGTCCAGAGATAGTTCAACCAGATGTATGCCACCTGGGAGCCCGATGCATTGTAGATCGTCGACGTCATGTAGGTGGTGTAATATGTTCCGCCCACAATGGAATACTGGTTCGGCCCGACGTCAATGCGGTTCGGAACTATGTAGGAGGGGGTCCAGATGAATTGACTGCCGGTCGCGAAAAACGATGACCGAGTGTACTTGTACACGGAGTAATCCGAGTACACGACAAGCAGGTCGCCGGTTGTGGGATCGATCGCGAAATCGCCCGCCGTCACGCCGGCTCTGAGCTGGATGTTTTTTGACGGATGCGTCGCGATATCGACAGGAATCGAGCAGACCGCCTCGCCCGTGTTGCCGTCCGTCACTCTCACCGACACGTCGCATGCGGTGTCGCTGTAATAGAGGTGAGCGGGCTTGTTCGGGGAGCCGACATAATCGTCGTCCGGGGACTCGTTGTAGACACCGTCACCGTCGAAGTCCCATTCGTACGTCAGGATATCCTTGGGATCGGGGTCGTACGTTCCGGTGGCGTCGAACACCACGACCGCCGGGGTGAAGCTCTGATACGGCATCGGGTTCTTCGCATCGATGACAAGATCGCAGACCGGGTCCTCGTTGATCGGGTAATCCGCCACATTGAGGTCCTGCCTGAAGAATGCCGCCAGGGGGGCAAAACCGACCCCGTTGGGCACACCCCACGTGTTGTTGTAGTTGCAGTCCGGGTATTCCACGATCACCCAGAACTCGTTCTCATCGACATACTCGACCTTGTCGGCGGGAATCTCGGCATGATATGTGTAGTAGTGTGCGCCGCTGCCCGTCGGGGTCATCTCCGAAGGCGTGAACTCGTGCACCGAGCCCAAGACCGACGACTGCACGAGAATGCGATATTCATCCATGGCACCGACGGAGTTGACGTGGGCATCCCAGTCCCACACGCTGAAATCGAGAATGATCTCGCCCCCGTTGTATTGTTCATTCAGATACCACACATCGTCGGTGACGTGGATGTCCGCCAGGACCGCCTCGATTGCGTTCGACGGATGCTGGGTGACCGACTCCCAGTTCGCCACCACCGCGTACGCGAACTTGATTCCCTTGTTGTTCGGGAATCGCAGGTAGTAATTCCGCGCATTGGTGGTTCCCGCGCTGAACACGCTGTGATCCCCCTGGTTGTTGATGATCGACGGCCATATGAAGTCGTCGGGACCGATCCCGTCCGCGAAGTATTTATACGGGGCCAGGGTCGCTGTGGGCTTGTAGCCGGCGCTCGCGTAAAGCCCCGGCGTGTAGCCGAACAATCCTTCGTTGTAGAATTCGGTGCGATTGAACCATCGCGTGTACCCGTCCGGTCTCCCGTACCCGTATGCGTCGTCGGGATCGGCCATCATGTACTGGTCCAATATCTGGACCGCGTACTTCAGCTTCGAAGAGTATGTCATCTTGCCGGCCCCGTCGCCGAGGAAAATACCCCTCACGTCATACCCGTTGTACTGGGTCAATCCGGGAAACGGATGCGTTATGCTGACATCGATATCAACGTCGGTATAGGTCGCCCCGAGCGTCGTGCCGTCGATGTGGAATGACAGGTTTGAGGGTTTGCCGTTCAGGAACTGGACGACATTCGCCGCGAACATCATCTCACGGTTGGGAATCGCTTCCACCGTCTGCGTGGCTATGTCTATCGTTACGTCATAGTAACCCCAGAGTACAGTCCGGCTCAGAGAGCTTTGATTCGACGGTGCGGTCAAGTCCCGACCCTCGGTTGACGGGGCAACAGGGTTTCCGCTTCTCGTGCAGCCGAGGACGACCAGAGATACCGCCGCTATTGTCACTATGAGCACTGTCCATCGTTTCATGGCAAGCTCCTTGCAATCCAAACGGAATAAGAGACCTTCCCGGTGCATTCATCCACCGGGAGGCTGGTCGGTTTCTCCATTACTGTGCGTCCGAATGGTACGCAGGCCTCTTATACTCTACCCCTCCCCTCTCACCACTTCCATTTAGATTCGTTCGGGCACCGAATTACTAAAAAGCCCTCAGGTTTCCGGGCTATTTCCTGATAACCTTCATTATACAAGAGATTTCTGCGCTTTTACAGAAGGGATTAGTTTGATAAAGAAATTTTGTATTCTATGACAGTTTCCCTGCAAACCAAGTCTCGCACCACTGAGCCGCGCGCGTAAGCAAGCGGACTCATTCCTCGAAACAAGAGACCGCTCCCTTACGGTCGCGGCTCGGATACCTGAGCCGCGCGCGTAAGCAAGCGGTCTCTTACTCGGATACCGTTATCTGAGCCGCGCGCGTAAGCAAGCGGTCTCTTACTCGGATACCGTTATCTGAGCCGCGCGCGTAAGCAAGCGGTCTCGGGGATTTCTTCCACGATAGCGGTTTTACCGACGCCCGCCTCGCCGATGAGCACGGGATTGTTCTTGCGACGTCGCGCGTGAACCGCTCGAGCGCCTCGTATTTCTCTTCCGCGCTCGCATCGTCGGCTTTCTTGGTCCCGCGGATCTTGCGGACCGCGTCCAGAACGTCCTCGCGCGCGATCCCTATGCCCTGGATTATCTGCCACGCGGTCCCCTCGGGGATTTTCATCATGGCAAGAAGAATGTGCTCGTTGCCGATGTAGGCGTCCCCGAGCCGGCTCGCTTCCTCGAGCGCCAGGTCGAATGCGCGTTTCATTCTCGGGGTGACATATACCTCCTCGCCGGGGGGAAGCGATGCTCCGGACGGCTGCTGCCCGCCATAGACGACCTTGCGAGCATCCTCACGGACTCTCGGTACGCTCTTCTTGAGCTTCTTGAGGATGCGCTCGATCATGCCGCCTTCCTGGTCGAGCATGGCCAGGAGCAGGTGATCGGTATCGAGCGAGTCCCCGTCCGCCGCGGCGGGCAAAACCGTGTGTCAGTCCCCTTTTATATATATGGTTCCGGCTGAGGACTACTTGCGGGCCTGGCGTCTGGTTGGAACAGCGATACTCATGACGATCAGCCCGACAAGAACAATCGATGAGACTATTCCCAACCAACCCGTCCCTGATTCATTCCCTTTCGCAATGGCAGGAATCAGCTTGATGCCGAGACGGAAGTAGATCACATCCAGGATCATTCCCAACCCAAGCGCGCAAACCGAGATTGATGTCAAGTATATGACCAGCGACCTTCTCCCGAGCGTCTTCCCGACCACGGTCATTGTCGCGACATTCGTCGCGGGCCCGGCTATCAGGAACACCAGCGCCGCTCCCGGCGAGAGGCCTTTCATCACCAGCGCGGCGGCGAGCGGTGTGGACGATGTCGCGCAGACATAGAGGGGAATTCCGACCGCTAACATAATCAGCATCGGAATTATCCCGCCGCCCAGGTGCGTTTGAAAGAAATCGTCCGGAACGGCGTACGCCACGATCCCGGCCAGGATTATCCCCAGGGCGAGCCATTTCCCGATGTCGGAAAGCAGCTCGATGAAGGCGAAATTGAAACTGTTTTTCAGCCTGGCGACGAGCGGCTGTCGAAGTTGCTCATCCGCTGCCTGCATCGAACAGCCTCCATCGCACGCGCACGCGGTATGCGCCGAAATATCGGTCTGACGCTCCATGTCCTTCGGTCCGAAAATGTTCTCGAGAGATCCGGCCAACATCGACGACACGAACGCCGCGATCGGGCGGAACACGGTCATTATCGGGTCCAGAAGTGCCCATGTGACGGCTATCGAATCGACCCCTGTCTCGGGCGTCGATACCAGGAACGCGACGGTCGCTCCCCTGCTCGCGCCCTGCTTTCTCAGCCCCATCGCCGCAGGTATCACCCCGCAGGAGCAGAGCGGAAGAGGAATCCCCAGAAGCGCCGCCTTGAGCACCGACCATCCTCCGTTCCTGCCAAGATGCCTGGCGACAACTTCGTCCGGCATGACGGCTTTCAGAAGGGCGGCGATGACAAATCCGAGAAGCACGTACGGGGCCGAATCGGTGAGAATGATCCGGCACTCCCTGACAATACCCCACAGGATTTCGGCAAACTGATCGATCACGTGGCCCTACTTATCCTCCCTGACATGTCGGAGGCCCTTTTCCAAAAGCTGCCGCACGTGATCGTCGTCGAGCGCGTAGTACGCCATCTTTCCCTGCCTGCGATATTTGACAAGCCTCGAAATCCTCAGAAACCTGAGCTGGTGCGATATGGCCGACTGGGAGAGTCCGACGAGGGCGGCGATGTCGCACACGCATAGCTCCTCGAGGGAAAGCGCCCTGAGGATTTTCACCCTTGTGGGATCCCCAAGCACCTTGTACAGGCCTGCCAGCGATGCGATGTCCGATTCCGTTCCCAGCTTCCTGAGAACCCGTTTGACCTTTCTTTCGTTGATGCAGGTAACGTCGCACAGGGCATCGCGAGCCTTTGTGTGAACATCTGAGTGTCTGCTCATGTGATCAATTATACAGTAATTTTCTGGAAAGTCAAGACCTCACCCCCCCTTCCCCCCCTCTCCACAATTGTGGAGAGGGGGGCCAGGGGGGTGAGGGAAACAGCAAAGCAGGGGGATGAGGTCACTGCATCCTGACCGCCGTCCGTGGTAATATTGAACCGTTTTGGGTGCATCCGGTCACCCGGATCTCATATGCAGCCGATTTACGAATGCAAGGAGAGCCCGCCCTCAAACGAGTGGAACATGGTCCTCACAATCCTGTCCGCCGGCGTCGTGCCTATCTTGGCCATCCTTAACCTGGGCGAGCGGGGACGATGGCTGCTTTACTTGTATCTGGTAATGTGGCTGCTTTTGGTTATCCTCGTGGTGGTCACGTGGCGAAGAGTGTGGCTTCGGGTGTATGAGGACCACATCCTCATCAGGTTCGGACTGTGGTACATGTTCCGTCACAGGATCCCGGTCGAGAGCCTAGTCAGCATCGAGGATGCTACACAATGGTCGCTCATTCAGCGCGGGAAGTGGGCGAACAGCGCATTCCGCAGTCTGATGATCCACTTGGATTCAGGTTTGCTCGCGATCGATTCCACAAAGGGGAAGTTCCTCGTGCCATGTCCCGATCCGTCCGATGCGCTTCTCACGATCCGCAAGGTTTTCAAGCCGGGTGTCGTGAAAATCGAGGAGGCCGGTAAGCTTAATGGTTACTGGGTGCAGCCATCAAGCGGAAAGGACATAGCCGCCGAGCGCGCCGCACATCCGTGGAAGCCTCGGGCACAACAACTCTCGGATTCCGGACTGAAAGCAAGTTCCCTGCTTTATTCGTTCGTCGAGTACAGCCGCAATGCCAACTATATCGGGGTGGTGATAACGATCGCTCTGATTGCTTCTCCCGCCTTCTTCGATTTTCCTTTCAACAGGGGTTACGGGCTCGTTTGGCCGGAATGTGTCTGGTACGGGATCAT
>Ga0315294_10001793_pt1 | contig 23547 bp, 23 predicted proteins | sample YL17G13_40_MG_FD_203626 | JGI IMG/M metagenome (GOLD analysis project Ga0315294, IMG submission 203626) | Sediment microbial communities from Yellowstone Lake, YNP, Wyoming, USA - YL17G13_40 | ecosystem: Environmental > Aquatic > Freshwater > Lake > Sediment | place: USA: Wyoming | collected...
AGCGGGGTACAAGAAAACCTGCAGCGGGAGAAAGACGCTGGTGGCCATGGGCCTAGCTGCAAAAGAGGCCAAAAACACGGTTCAGGAAGCCATCGAGACTGCAGATATTGCAGCTCAAATCAAACCCAACCAGGGATTGCGCAAGAATCTGCAGAAACTGCGCGGCCGGGGAGTGTGCGTGGACATTGTGACCGGCACCAGCGCCCGCCTAGCGATGAAGAAACTGAAGAAACTCGGAATTCCTCAGGAGATTTTCTGCTGCAGAGTGTATGGAAGCACGAGGTACACGAAGAGCGATGGTTCTGCTTACAAAGTGTGGGTGAGAAAGGCCAAGTGCAAGCCCAAGGAACTCCTGTATGTGGGGGACAATGAGCACGCGGACTTCAAAATGCCGAGGAAGATGGGCATGCGCGCAATCCTGCTGAGGTACGGGGAAAAGGAGCGCAGAGTGGGAAGGGATTGGGTGGTGCCCAGCGTGAAGCGCGCGTGTGAATTATTGCTGGAGGAATTGCCATGAAACTCCTGGAAATTACTGAAATCAAAACACTGCCGTTCTTCGCACCAAACGGAGGGGACTCGCTCGAAGCGAGGATCAAAAAAGTTCCACTCCGGGGAATCAACGGAAAAGATGGGGAACCGGTGAAAGTATACGAGCACGCAAGGCTGGAAATACGGCAGCTGACTCCCGAAGAGCTCCGGCAGCACGTGTTCACGGGACAGTTGATGATCTACCAAACGCACCTGGACTTCTTGGCGCAATTGGAGAAACTTCTACATGAGAAAACCGGGGAAAAACTCACTTCCATTTCCAAATGCTACGAATTCACGAGCCGGTACATTGATGAGAAAGGAGAGGAACAGACCTCCCACTGGACTCTCATTCCGCCGATAGTGGAGGAAAACCTCTACACGCTGGAGGGCGCGCTCAATGGAAGAGTGCGATACGAGGACTTGCGCAAGCACCTGCCGGAGGAATTGGCGCTCAACCCCCTGCTCAAGGAGTACGAGTTCGGCAAAAGGAGGTACAAAGTGGTGTTTCCAATCATCTGTGATGGCGCGCACAGAGTGTACCTCGCTTACCAACGAAAGGAGCCCATAACCGTGGCATACCTGAGCAATGTGCTCGAGGGGTTCCCGTACTATGCGCACCCGCAGCCCTATGATAAGACAAAAGTGGTGCCCTCGCATGACCACGAGCACGACCCGGAGTACGCGGACCTGCAAAAGGTCCACGTGTTCGATGGGCAGCACTCCAAAAGGCTCTATAGATTGTTCCCCGCAGCTGGCTTGTACACCGGCGGAGTGAGGCCGGATGCGGTGCTGAAAAAATAGGCGAAAGCGCAATTGAAGCTAACCCTAGCATTGATAAGCAATCGGCCAGCGCTTTTGCGCAAAGCCACGCTTAATTTCGCGGATTATATACGCGAGCAGAAAATTCCAGCGAAAATGCTAGTAATTGACGATTGCACGGAAACTGCTGAGAACCAAAAACACCTCGAGAGCCTTGCGCAAAGCCCGCTCTCGGAAGGGGTTGGAATTGTCCACGTACCTGGAAAAGAGACTCGCGAGCGCCTGGCCGTGGAACTCGAGAAGGAAGTGCCGGATGCGAGCCTCCTCTTTGAGGGGAATTTCGGAGGCAACCGGAACCTCGCACTGCTGGCCGCTGCAACTCAAAACGAACCGATCGTGTTTTGGGATGATGATGTGCGGCCGCTCGAAGACTGCCTCGCACGACACCAAAAACTCCTTCCAGAATTTGACGTGGTGAATGGAACATATGCCGGAAGGACTGGCAACCTGGCTTTGCTTTTCTCAAAATTGCAAAAGGCTCTTGAGGACCAAAATGCGGCAAGAGCGGAAGAAGCGCTGAGGGGGCTTACCGACCCAGTTGGTTTCGTCCGCGAGGGAGGGTATCGTGGAGGAAACCTAGGGCTTTCACTGAAAGCGATAGAACAGTGCGCGTTCTTTCCTACTAGTTACCGGTGCGAGGATGCAGTTTACTGCGGGAATGCGGAAAAATTCGGCCTCAAACTCTTTCCAACAGACGCACTGAGCAATGAAGAGTACTTCAAACGAACGCCGTTCGTGTACCACAACCCTCCGGCAGGGGGCATCGAACGTATGGGCAACCTATGGGAAGAAGGGTTACGCAGTGCCATAGTGGCCAAGTGCATCTGGGAAGCGGTAAACCGAGGGGCACTGAAGCAAGAGCTCTCCGAGCAGGAGCTACGCCAAACATGCGAAGAGGCGCCGACAGACGTACTCGAAGCGTTAGAGAAGAGCGTGCGAGAACGAGACCCGAGGCTTGACGAACTGGCAAGAAAAGTGGAAAGGGAAGACATATTCAAGCAGTACATAAGAATAGTCAACACGGAAAAAGAGAAGGTCAAACCACCGACTGAAGAGTGTCTAAATCAAGTGAAGAGGTTCCTGCGCGCGCAAAAAGTTTGGCCAAAGCTAACTGAGGCTGCGCGAGAAAAAACAGTCCGCCTCGGAAAGATACTTAAGGTATAAAACAAAGAGCAGACACAAGCTTTGCAAGTGAAAAAAATGCCCGAACACCTCATTAGGGAAATCCTGGAGAAACATGCCGTAGAGGAGCGAAAGCTGTCAAACTTCACCAAAATCGAGCCCTACAAATGGTTCCGAGTGAAAACGAGCATGAAAAAGGGAGAGGAAGCGCCGGTCATGCCCGTGCTGGAAGCGGACCTGGAAAAAGGGATCGAACGGCGGTTCGCGGGAACATTATTTTTGCACGGAAAAGTCCAAGAGGGAGCGGTTCCGAAAATACTCGAAGTGTTCGAAAAGAAGAAGCTGGACTTGCACGAACATTGCTTCGGCTACACTGTTTTCGCCAACAGCTACAAGCCGGAAAACGCAACAGAATTCATCATCCACCTTTTCGGAGTGGCACCCGTAGAAAAGCTGGGGGCAAAAGGAGGGGTCACGCCCTCTCCTGAGGACCAGCGGTATTACATCGGCAGGCTGCGCAAAGCGTGGCAAATCTGGATTACGCCCAAAAAAGCGCGGCCGCCTCACTAACCCTTAATGACTCCAAAGGGAACCAAACGCGCCACAATTCTGGAAATGCCCGCGCGCTCAACAGCGCGCACAACCGCATCCACGTCCTTGTAAGCGCCACCTGCCTCCTCTGCAAGTGACTGCAGAGAGGGCGCCTTCACAGTAGTTCCGTGGGCTTCCATATTCTTCTGGAGCTCCTGTCCACTGAACCTGCGGAGTGCCTCGTGCCTGGACATGGTCCTTCCCGCTCCGTGGCAGGTGGAACCAAAAGTCTCGGCAGCAGTAGGCAAGCCCACTAAAACATAGGAAGCCGTTTCCATGCTCCCCGGAATAATTACGGGCTGGCCAACAGAACGGTAGCCTTTCGGCACTTCGGGCCGGCCCTTCCAAAGAGCGCGAGTGGCGCCCTTCCGGTGCACGAACACTTTCCGCTTCTTCCCTTCCACCTCGTGCTCCTCGAACTTTCCGATGTTGTGGCAAACGTCATAGAGCAGGGAGAGGTCCATCTCCTCCCAGGGACGGTTGAATATCTGGTGGAAGCTCTCGCGCACCCAGTGGGTGATCATCTGCCGGTTGTAGAAAGCGTAGTTGATTGCGGAGGCCATGCCGGCCAAATAGTTCTGCGCTTCGGGAGAGCCGAGCGGAACTGCAGCCAGCTCCGGGTCCGCCAGCTCCAGTTTGTACTTGCTCCGCGAAGCGGGCAGCATCACGCGCACATTGTCATCGCAAATCTGGTGGCCGTACCCGCGCGAGCCGCAGTGAATCATCACGGTCACTTGGCCCTCTTCCAAAAGGCCGAAAGCCTTTGCGGTCTCCGGGTCAAAGATTTTGTCCACTTGTTGGATTTCGAGGAAGTGGTTGCCCGAGCCAAGGGTGCCGCACTGGGGGGCTCCGCGCTGCTTGGCCTTCTCGGAGACTTTGGAAAAGTCCGCTCCTTTGTAGCAGCCATTCTCCTCGCAGTTCTCGGCATCTGCAGGAACTCCATGCCCGCGCTCTATTGCGTAGTTGACTCCGCTCTCCACCATGTCACCGAGCTCGTCAATGGAGAGGCGCAGCCTTCCTTTTTCGCCCACTCCGCAGGGAATGTTCGCATAGAGTTTGTCAATCAGGGACTTGAGCTTCGGCCGGACATCGCTAACGCTAAAGTTTGTTCGGAGCAGTCGCACCCCGCAGTTGATATCTTTGCCACCCAGCACTCAAGCGAGCGCAAGGTTGTAGCCAATACCGCCGGGCGAAACTACTCCGTTTTCCAAATCCATGGCTGCCACTCCGCCAATCGGGAATCCGTAACCTTTCCACTGAAATCACGCGCAGGGCGTGAAATCATTCGTGGCCGTCAGGCATCACGTAGGATGCCCGTAGGATTCCCGGCAGCGTGGCAACGTTGCGCGCCTGCTTGAGAGTACGATCGCGGCCCATGGCTTGGAGCATCTGCTCCTCCGCAATCACGCGCACGGGCACGCACATCTTCTCGCTCGCAGGCAGCTCCCAAACAGCTTCTCTAACCTGATGGAACTCATCCGACACTCAAAGGTCACCTCGAAAAAGTGTATGCAGCGATTGCCTCGCGGAGCTTTATATTCTTCTCCTCGGAGAACGCAAAACCACCTGCATTCAACAACCGCTCAAAATTAGATTTGCGATGAATATTCAACTTCAGGAGGTTCGCCACGTTCCGGAAGGGCCGCACGCGATAAGAGATATCAAGCAGGTCTAACGCCTTCACAGCCAGTCGCATCTCGATGGGCGCGAGTGCTAGGCTTACTTCGTAATAATGGCGCTCCGGAGAAAACGAAACGCATCCGTCGCCGGCTAGAAGCCCGGAAAGCAATGCCGCCGCCAACTTAGGCTCCCGCCAAAGGTTCTGTTCGAGCAAGACCAGCGACTCCTCGAATAGATATCGCCCAACGCAGGAATTCCAGGAAAGTATGAAGCATGGCAAGCGGCTATTCTTGTAGGCGTATGCCCGAACCGCCAAGGAGCTGAGAGAAGCAGAGCCAAAAACTGCAGACCGAGCGGTTCTCGCATCCGGCGCATAGACGTAAAGAGTCAATTCGTTTTTCCGCGCACCAAAGTGGTTCAACAAAACATTCAGGAAAAACTCAACAACCACCTGAGAGGTGTTGGTAAATGCAACCTTCTTCAGAGAACGCTTCCACCCCTCGGCAGCAAAAAGGCCCAGAGCAAGCGCAACCTCGGAATCCACGCAAACTTTCGTCGGCAGCAAGCGAAGGTCATAGGCGCTGTTGTTGAAACGGAGTAAACGAGGCGGCTGCGGATCAAGCCCCAGAAAGCGACATAAGCGAAGGTATTCGCTTAGCGAAGGATTTCTGTTCTTAGAAGCCAGGGTTATCCAAGGTCGAAGCGTGTCATAAGTAAACCCCGCCTCCGCGGCAAAATGTTTCGCATCAGAACCGCGGGAAGCAACGGCAGCAGAAAGTCGCTTCCGCTCTTCCAAATCCAAAACAACATGAGCTGCCGGCTTGCTGCAAAGAAGTGGCTTGACGGAAAACTCTAGCATAGCAAGACACAACAAACCCAAACTAAAACCCGTTTCGCGACCCCAGCTTCCTCTCGAGCCAACATGCCGTTGGAGAAAGACGGCGCCACACCTCCAAACCGAGCTTTACAGCTTTTTTCCGCCCTTCCTTCCGCCTTCAACCAATACTTTTAAACGTTCAGAACTCCCACGAGTTCCCTCAGGAGGAGAATCAATATGCCAATGATACCAACCAAACCAAAAGCGCTGGGTACTTTTGCCGCATTCCCGCTGGGGGGAGGCCCGATGGGCAAAGTCACCGTAACCGATGACGAGGTGGCACTGGAGCTCGCTCCCTCGGCCAAGCGGTTCAAGAGAATGTTCATAGAGAAATTGGAAAACGAGGGGGAGCTGGCCATGAGCAAGGTACAGGTGGCCCTCGGGTTCTATGATTTGCAAGGAGACCGGGGAAGCGTAAGCTTCGGCATGCGCGAGAACGAGTACCGCGTGCTCAAGCAACTGCTGGGCAAGTGAGAGCAGTGCCTGCTGTAGCCCACAAGATTTAAAGCACGGCCGCACGTGAACTAGCGCTATGAACGCCCGCCAAGCGAGCCTCGTGCTCGTAGCACTCCTTTCACTCGCATTCCTAGCCAATGCCGAGACCAGCCTGTATGTGCCGGCAGTGGACGCGAACGGCCAGGGAATACTTACTACTATTACCTGCAGGGCGATGCCGGGCAAGGGGGACGTGTACATCTCAGTGGAGCCCCTCATTAGCGTCGAGACCCAGCAGAGCGAGAGAACGGCAGTCAAGATTGCAGCAGAGAAGGCGGGAGTGGACCGCGCGAAGTGGGATGTGTTCTTCAAAATAGTCGCGCCTGCCGAGAGCGTGGATGGACCGAGCGGGGGGGCGGCCATGGCCCTGCTCGCGTACGCGGAACTGTCGGGCAAAACGCCCCGCCGGGACTTGGTGGTAACCGGCTCCATAGAACGGGATGGAAGGATAGGGAAAATCGGGGGAGTGCTGGCCAAAGCCGAAGCCGTACACAACCAGGGGCTGAGCGTGTTCCTCGTGCCGCTCGGGCAGGGAGTGCAGGAAGGAGTGGACCTCACGCAAGTGGCGTGGGAAAAATGGAAAATGACCGTAGTGGAAATCAAGGACATTGACGAAGCGCTCAAAATCGCATTTGCACCCGAGGGCACCAAAATCGAAGTGCCCCAGCGGATCACCCAACCGCTTATACTTGCTTCAATCAGCGCGCCCAGCAGCACCCTGCCGATGAAAACAGTGGCAGAGCAGGAGCTCAGCGAGCTGCAAAACCTGTTCGAGCAACAGCGGGACAAACTGAGCGAACTCAACCGCAATGCAACGGAGGAGTCCCTCAGCACCGCGCGCAAACTCCTGCAGAGCAACTACTACTACAGTGCGGCAAACGAGGCGTTCCTCACGCACATGGGCCTGGAGGCGTTCACCAACCTGAACGTGACTGCAAGCGAGTTCTCGGAGCTATTGGGGAATTTGGAAGAGCAGCTCAACCAGACCACGTTCCCGAATGTGACAACTGAAAACTTCGAGTGGATTGCAGGAGCGCAAATGAGGTACTACTGGGCAAAAGCGCGCCTGGCGGAATTGAAGGAACGGCTGCCGATGGTCAAGGACCCGTCGTTCCTCCTAAGGGACCTGGCGAGCGTAAAGGGCTGGCTGACCGCAGCAAAAAGGCTCACGCAAGCAGCCCCCACAGGCGGGGAAGTGATTGACGAGAGCAAGCTCAAAGAGTATGCGGATGCCATGTTCCAACAGGTGAGCGCGGTTGTGGATGGAGACCCCACATTGGATAGCGAAGCGGTCTTCCATTTGGATGCAGCAGAACTTGCGTACAACGACTCCCGCTTCCTGACCGCCACCTATGACTTGCAGTACTCGATCGCATTCTACAATTCAACTGATGAAACGAGCGACCTGACCTCCCAGGAGATTCGGGAGCTGCTGGCTGGAAAGGAGCAGCTCACCAACGAAAACTTCACGAGTTCGGTTTGGGGCAGCCTCTTTTTCGCCCACTCGCTCTATAACCTGGCAGAGGCTGACCGGAGCGGGGATTTGGAGTTCGTGAGCAACGCCCACCGGCTCCAGCAACTGGCTAGGAGCCTGAGCGCCAACAGGCAGGGGCTCCTGCGCGCACTGGGCGGGGAGTTTGTCCCTCCAGTCCGAGCTTCGACCACGCCTGCTCCTGAACAAACCGGCGCCACGCCAACCCCCACGCCCAGACCCACACTGCAAACAATAGAAATCACAACCGCCTCACAAGTCCCGCAAACAGATGGATTGGAAAAGGGAATCGTGCTGGCCGTGCTCGTAGCTACGGGCGCGGGAGTGCTCATTCTCTCCGCATTTATTCTCATGAGAATGCTCGAGCGCAAACCACCTGCTCGCGTGGGCCCCGAGCAAGCGCTGGAGAGGCTGGATGAGCTGCTCTTGCAGGGCAAAGTGAGCGAGGATACGTACGAGCGGCTGAGGCTCAAATACCAGAGGCAATTGGGCAACGGAGGGGCAAATGGCCGTTCCAAGCCCGCAAAGCGCTCCCGCAGGCGCGGGTGAGGCATTTTTAAAAGCCGCTCGCCCACGAAAGACTATATGCGCGAAAGCCCGGGCCGCGTATTGGTCGCACTTTTCCTACTGGCTACGCTTACAGCAGCCACACCCACAGTCACGCTCGTGAACCCCGAAGACGGGCACCTGTTCGTAATGCCGAACAGTCTTACGTTCATATTCCAAGCGAGTGGCACGCAGAATCTCATCAACGCCACCCTCTACAATGACTTTACTGGAAGCTGGGGCCCTGGACTGACCACTACAGCAGTGAACAACGGCGGGCAGACCTCCATTATAGTGAGCGGACTCGGATTGCTCGGGCCCGGCAACTACACGTGGAATGCCCTCGTTTACGAGAACACCAACCCCGTGAGCTCGGCCTTCGCACCCGAAAACTTCAGGTTTACCATAAGCGCAACAGAACCGACCGCAACACCCACTGCCAGCCCAACAGCAACGCCGACTGCAACACCTTCCGCTTCACCAACTGCCACGCCTACAGCAACACCCACAACCACTCCAACAGCAACTCCCGCTCCAACCACGGTTCCGGGCGCGCACTGCTCCTCGCTCTTCCTGGTTAGCACACTCTCGAGCATGAATGTCACGCAGGGAGTGACCGCCAGCTATCCTATTTCAGTGAGGAGCAATGGAGTGCAGACTATTTCACTCAGCGCCAGCTGCGATCCCAATTCACTCCTGTGTGAGTTTGGGGATGTGCCGTTCCCGAACCTCATGAACCCGGGCCAGGAAAGTGTATTTCACCTGCAAGTGGACACCTCCCGCGCAAAGCCGGGCAGGTACACTATTCTGCTGGATGTGAGCGGCGGAACCACGTATGATTCCTGCATTGAGAGCGCCGTACTAACACTGGATGTGCAGCCGAGCACTACTGCAGCTCCACAGAGTCCCGCAGTCCAGGCGTATGTGAGCCCCTCGGGGCCCCAACTAGGCACTCCTGCAGAGGAACTATTGTACACCTTTGGATTGGTGAACCAGGGGACTGAGCCGGCCATAGTGAACCTCTTCGCAGCCGGCAACCAGTTCGAGGAGAGCACACTCTTTGAAGCGGTGCAAGTGAGCCTCGAGCCACAGGAGGCCAAAGCAATTCAGGTGCATGTCAAGCTCCCGCCCGGAACACCTGGCGGGGATTATACTTTTGCATTCATAGCCCGGTGGATCACCACCACCAAGGGGCCGTATGACGTAGTAGTTCCAATCACGATCCGCGTGCATGCGCCGACCATAGCGTTCCAGCTCCTGCCGGACCCGGGCCCGATCTGCACCATTGCAACAGGCAAAGTGCCGGCGGTGATTGAAACCCAGGTGAGGAACAACGGGAATGGGAAGGCGACCGTGCTTGCTTTGATTGAGGGGCCCGAGAGCGCCAAGGAGTTCATCACTGTTGAGCCCCGTCTCTTCGAGCTCAAGCCCGGCGAGAGCGCGCCAATCAAAATCTCCATCAAGCCCCAGAAGACAACAACGATTGCAATTTACAACTACAGGCTCGCGCTCAAAAACCTGCAGTTCAAGCTGTTCGACCGCTCGCTCTGCACAAGGGTGGACAGCGTGAGCGACCTGCGTGTTGAAACACCTGAGAGCGTCAACCTGCTCCGCACCCGAACACAGGCAATCAAAGTCAACGTGCAAAACGAGGGGAACGTGGAAGGGGAGTACGCGCTGGATGTTAGCGGGCCTAGCGGAGTAATCATCAGCGCGGACCCGGCCAGCTTTACACTTCTTCCGGATGAAACAAAGGAACTCAACCTGGTGTTCCAGTCAACACTCCGCACGCCGCTCGGCCCCGGCAGCGTGACACTGACCATACGGCCGCGCTTTGCAACAGCGGTCAATGCCCAATTCCCGCTCGACATCGTTTCGAGCAACCAGAGCGGGGAGAGCTACCTGAGGTTGGACACTTCGCCGAACCTCGAAGTGGTGGACGGCGTGCAAAAGACAATAGACCTGACTGTTACCAACACCGGCCCCGCGGCACTCCCACAAGTAAAGCTCGAACTCCTGAACATTCCGCCCCAGTGGTACGAGAGCACGAGCAGGGACATTGCCAGCGGCCAGACCACCACGCTCACACTAGTAATGCACCCAGTAGGCCCGCAGAGGGACCTTTACCCGATCACACTTTCACTTGCCAGCGGACTGGAGAGCGTCCACTACCCCGGAACACTGGCCATAGTTCCCGCAGTCAAGAGGCTTGAAGCGAACAACGTTACCACACAGACTGTGCAGGAGGCCGGCACCAACCGCGAAGTGCTGGTGAGCATGACCCTGCGCAATACTGGCAACACGCCCGCGAGCGATGTGAGGCCGGTCCTCTTTGCCAGCAGCGGGGAACTGGATGAGGAGCTCTTTGCAGTTCCGAACCAGGAGCTTGAACTCCAGCCTGGAGAAAGCCGGACTGTTCAACTGAGCATCAAGCCCGCTGTGGACAAGACAGGCGACAAGACTTCCTTGCTGAAGCTCGAGAGCCAGGAGGGAGCACAGGCGGTTCAGGAAATCCGCGTGCCCGCACTGCAGAAGGCGGGAGTGGGCGGACTGCCGTGGCTGGCCATAATTGCAGTAGTGGTCTTGCTCATAGCCGTCTTTACCTATCTGGCCAAGCAGGAGTACATCTTCGGCAAGACCCCTCCGCGCGAGGGAGTGGAAAGCGGGGGCAAGGAAGAGAGCACGGATGAGCTCGAAAAAGAGGAAGAGGAAATCCTCAACGACATCCGCATGCTCAAGTACCGGTACATGAAGCGGGAGATTGACGACATGACCTACCGCCGGCTCACGGACGAGAACGAACGGGAGCTCACCGAACTCCGCACCAAGCTCCGCGAACTCAAGTCGCAAGCCGGTTAAGCGCTACATTCCGCAGCGCACCGCGCGCCCAAACCGGGACCCGAACCTATACATATTTTGAACGAGCCCTCCCGCGAGCAAACGGCAATGCTGATCCCATAATGCTTTTTGATTGGCCCAAACTGCGTTTCTGAAAACGAGCTTGAAAAATCGGATAGCTTAATCCCGTTTTTTGATTCCAGGTAAACAAACGAAACATTCCCCGGGTCGATTGGCGCATTGCCAATAGCATCCGCAATAGTGTAAGACGCGCCTTCCGGAAAGCCACCGTAACGAACGTGAACCTTGCCATCCTCGAGGGTTTTCTTCAGCAACAAATTCATCGCCACCTGCGCAGGCCCGCCAGGCGGGAAGGGACACTCGCTCTTACAGGTGTTCATTGAGGAATTGAACGTACTAGCCACGCAGACGCGGATGTCCACGCCATCCAAACTGCAGAAGCTTAGAGCGGCGGGCACCACGCGGTTGAATAAGCCACCCCGCACCGGACCGAGCATTGAACTGGATTCAGTCTCGGTTATGGGAATAGGGGCATCGGGGCCCGAACAGAGCGGGTCGCCGGCTGCGCAAACGAACGTCATCCGCGCCAAAGGTTCGCCAGTCAATTCATTCCGCGGTATAAAGTCGCTGTTTCCGAACATTTGCTGGCCTTCACGGAACTCCACTGGAAAATCGGACCAAGAGGCAAAACCGGCTGAATTAATTTCAGGTATAGAATAAGCGAGGACTTCAGAAGCTGACAACCACTCTTTCTCAGCCCAACAGGGATAGCTTGAATCCGTTTGGTAAAGAGGGGCCGGCCGGACGCCGCAGCTGTAACCAGGAATGGTGCCTACCAACGCTAGTAAAACAATCAAAACCACACCGACAATCAGGCCGGCGACGAAAATGCCGATACTCCGCAAGGGCAGGTTCAAAGCCATGATACTCCGCAACCGTGACTCCGAATATAAACACACGCTTTTTATTCGCAGGCTCGCACAAGCGTTTCCTGAATTCTCTTACGGGCCGGTAGATCAGTGGCAGATCGCCGCCTTCGCAAGGCGGAGGCCGCGGGTTCAAATCCCGTCCGGTCCACTCGAAGGGGTCACTTGGACCCCTTTCGAAACCCCCTGTCGCGCTCCGCGCGAAATCACTCGCGAGGGCTGTAAGCATGGAATACAAAGCCGCACTGGCTACGCTTGCAATCGTTATTTCGCTTATTGGCTACGTTCCCTATTTTCGGGACTTGCTTGCGGGTAGGACAAAACCGCACGCCTTTTCTTGGGGCGTATGGACGGTCATTACCGGCTTGGCGTTCGCCATCCAATTTTCGGAGAACGCAGGCGCTGGAGCATGGGTTACCGGCTTTACTGGCCTCATTTGTTTCACAATCTTTTTGCTTGCCTTGTCCAAAGGAAAGATGAGCTTTCCGCTTATTGACTGGGTCTGCCTCATTGCCGCATTGATTGCATTGGCGCTCTGGTGGTTTGCCAAATTACCGCTCGCATCAGTTGCCCTGTTAGTCGCAGCAGACTTCATCGCGTTCGTTCCCACGTTCCGGAAAGCGTACTTCAAACCCTACGAGGACACGCCAATCACATTCGGGCTTAATGGATTCAAATTCGTCATCAGCCTTTTTGCACTAGAAAGCCTAACGCTTACAACCGCATTGTACCCCGCATCGCTCGTAATCACCAACTGGTCGTTTGCTGCAATGGTGTACCTGCGAAGGAGACAGCTGCGGAAATGAGCTGCTGGAGCTTAGTCTAGCAGAGTCCGCTCGTATTGGAGGAGTTCGTCGCTGCTAATACTACAACCGGCGTAACGGAGGGCGTAGAGCGAGGCGTGGTAGGCCTCGAGGGCTTCGGAGCCGTACTCCTCGAAAAATCCACGCTTGGCAGCCAATGCTACTAGCTCCGTGCTCCGCACCACCAGCATATCCCCAGCCAATTGCTGGAAGCGGTCCATGCTCGTTTTGTTTACCACAATCTTGCGCTGGTACTCACCCTGCATCAACTCGCGCATGCGCTTGGGGTCCTCCAGCAAAAGGCGGGTGGTCTTCTCATCAACAGCGAGAATGGGGTGGCGCGAGCCCTTGAGTGCAGCCAGGCACTCCGCCTCTCCCTCGTGGAGAATCCGCAGGGGCCTTCCATCAACAAAGAAAGAGTTGTTCGCCAGGCCCAGGAACTCCTGCGTGCGCTGGGCCAGGTCCTTGCCTGGCAGGAGCTCGACAATTTCATCTTCCACTAGTTTGCGCAAGCGTACTGCACTGTAGCCGTAGCGCTTGATTCCCAAGGGACGGGAGACCATCTCCTCGTAAACGCCGGGCGGGACCAGGAAACGCGCATCGGCTTTTTCGCGCAGAAAGCGGAGCACGCCCGAAGTGCAGGTGTCCATTAGGGAAATCAAGGAACTGGTGTCACAGATCACGCGCGGCATTTCTTTTTCACTCCGAAAAGGCCTGCTCGGCCAATTGCAAACGGCGCCTCACTGGAATGGTGCGGTATTTCTCGGGCAAGTGGGTGGCGCTGATGTAGGAGGCCACCTCGCGCTTCTCGGCGTGCGCAAACTCCGCTGCCCGGCTTAGGGAGGCGCCGTGCGCGTAGAGTTGGGTGGCGGTTTTGATGCGGGCCTTGTCCACCACATTAGTAACGAACTTGCCCAGGGACTTGCTCAAGTCCTCCAGCTCGGGCAAGAGGGAGGCCACACGCGTGTGGCACTCTTCCACGTTTCCTGCTTTCGCTTCCTCCCGCGCTTCGTTTAGAGTGGTGAGCGTGCGCTTGAGGAGCGCGCGCCACTCGGGAGTTTCCACAATGTTGTGCTTCTCCAAAAACTTGGCAAAAGAATAGGCGAGAATGGCCAGGTCCACGAAGTGCGGGTCCTCGCGCGCCAGCGCTTCTGCCGCAAACTGGCCTGCGAGGGATTTGAGCGCCAAATTATCCTGCGAGTCAAGAGCGGAGCGCAGCTTCTTCAAACTCTCAATTGTGAAGTCGTCCATTTGTCTCCCACCCGAGGTTCACGCCGCGCTTTTATTAACGCTCGCGCAGGAGCCCGGTTTATTTGTAGATGTTCTTGCGGTGGCCCAGCGTGGCCACAAAAATACGGTTTTGCCGGAAGTCTACGTGCGCGATGATGCGGTAGTCGCCCACGCGGAGCTTCCACTCCGGTCGCCCCTCGAGGCGCTGGAAGAAATGCGTGGGCTCCTGTGCGGCCTCCTCGAGCTTCTGCACCACGCGCTGGGCAATCGCCCGTTCGAGGCCGACGAGGACTCGCATCGCCTCGGAGGACCACGCTATTGAAAACTTCATGTCCAGCCCGCCCACGCTTCGAAATGTCGGTTAATAACGGTTTCGGCCCTCTCAAAGGCCCAATCTTTTCTTAACCTCTTCGTGCGGAACCACGCGGCCCTTACGGAGGTCATCGTGAGCGCGCATCCAACTGGCGCGGAATTCATCCGTGTACTCGCCTTCTTCGTCACCGAGCGGAACCAGGTTTACTAATCGGCCCAACACCTCATCATAAGTCTCCCGTCGATATTCGCGCAGGCGCGCGAGCTTCTCGCGAGTAGCGTGGGAGATTTGAATGGTAGTATACTCCATATCTATATTCACCACATAAGTCATTATATGACTACTATAAAACGGCTTGGGTTCGGGCAAAACCGGTTGACAACTGTTCGCAGCCGCGAATAGGGGAAAAATGGCAAAAACAAGCAGCAGCGAGCTCAAAAAGGCAGTTTAGGCCACTTTCAAGGAGCCTTGCTAAAAGTCGAAGTTCTGGTAAACCTTTTTAAAGGAGGAATCTGTCATGACAGAGTCGTGACAGAAACACAATGTTGTCATGACGAAAGTCATGGCGACCAGGACGGGCAGTAACGACAAACAAGTGAGGGCTGGTTAAAAAAGAGCGTGGTTCCGGTGAACGAAGAGCTAGATACAGAATTCAAGCAAATCGTTGCAGACTACCGGAAGTTCCAGGAGCAGTTCAAGGACCCCGTGGTCATCGCCTCGCTTCTCAAGAGGCTGAGCGATGAGAAAGCCACGAGCAACTTGCAGCTCCGGGAGATTCACGCCAAGCTTGACCGGCTCCTACGCCTGGAGGAGCGCGTTGCGCGACTCGAGGAAGCGTTGAAGGCACAAAAGGTAACGGCCAAACCCGAACCCCTGCTCTCGGAAGTGGATGAAAAACTCATCCAGTTCGTGCAGGAGAAAGGCAAGGTCTGCGCCGAGGATGTGCAGGAGCGCTTCAAGTACAAGGGACGCAACGGGGCATCTTCAAGGCTGAACAGGCTCTACGAAAAAGGACTCTTGGAGAAAGCGCAGGCCGGCAAACGAGTGTTCTACGCAGTCCGCCGCACCCACTGAATTCCCCACTCTTCGCGGGGACGGGCGCAGACCGCCGAGCCAACCGCGACCAGGCATCACCCCCCACCCGCCTGGGACCGCACCAAGCCAGAATTCATTGATACGCGCGCTCCGAGCCCTTGAGCAAGAAGCGAGCCTTTTCAGCGAAGAAAAAAAGCCAAACGCTCCACAGGAACAAAACGCCCGACATCACATCACGCTGTTGAATCGCAACCCGCGGACTCTCCGAACAGGGGTATTGCTCTAATGATTCCCCACCAACGCATGCAAACCCCTCCCCATGAAGAGAGGCCGCCTGCGCGGTTCAACCCACCTTCACAACATTTGGCCGGGGGCAACTTTCCCCACCCGCCCCCGGCCTCTAATGATCACCGCTTTTTACCGCCCCGCCCAAAGGCGCAACGTTCAAAGCCACGTTGGAGCATCTATTTTTGGCGATAAAATGAATGATTTGGCAAAAGTCGTGCTTGCGGTTATTGTTGGTCTTCTTTTTCCGCTCTCTACGTATTACGTTCATGAACTAGGCCATCAACTAGTCTACTCGGTGGTTTGCGTATCTCAAGGAAAGATGCCAGACACTTACGTTTCTAACTGGCAAAATGTTCTCGGTATTCCGCTTCCACAACAATCGTACCTCGGTAAGTGCGGGTATAACCTCGCTATCGGCCTAGCCGGACCCCTGTTTACTCTCATTTACGCTTGTTCCGTAATACTGGCGGTTTCAAGACGGTACCGCCCCCCCAAATGGATAGCTTACTCCGCAGTATTTGCGTTTGGTTTGTATGAATTTTTTGGCAATTTTTTGTTTGGAACGGACAACTCCGATGGAAAAGTGCTGTTGGCTACTTCCGATTCACTTTACGAACCACTCCGCATGTTTAATGAACTATTACCATTGCTCGTTCTAATTTTTTCGATTATTTTCTTCCTCGCATGCGCTCGAGCGGTAAAAACAAAAAGCGGGCAGAGCCCGCCCATAGCTTTTTAGCCACAGAATGAGTCAGCAGCCCATGCACTCGAAAGCGGACAAGCTCGCCCAGTATGAGGTTGGCTGGTGGCAGGCCCACCACAGGGGAAACAAGAAAGCCCTACTGCAAAGGATGGCAAAACTCTACCAGTTATTGTTCAACATGAGTTACAGCGAAGCGGCCAAGTGTGTCAAGCACCGAGTGGCCGCAGCAAAAGAGCATGACTTGGCGGAAGAGCTCGAGGATAAAGGGAAGCAGAAGGAATCAAACAAGCACTGGAAAAAGGCCGAACAACTCCTCCGGAAGCACTTTACTCTGCTCGTCAAATCCAAGCTCCGCTCATGCTGTTAAAAAAGGGGAAAGAGGGAACTACGCCCCCTAAAGGAATTCGATCTCGTCCATGTTCGAGCCGCCGCGGCCTTTGGGTGCCGGCGCCTGCTTGGTAGTCTTGCCGCCGAGCACGTAGGGGCTCTTGATGCCGGTGAAGATGGCAATGGCTTCCACCTTGCCCTCAAAGGAGGGGTCGAGGCGTGCGCCCCAAATCACCGTAGCATGGGGGTCCACCTTCTCCGTGAGCATCTCGCCAATCTGGTTGCACTCGCCCAGAGTCAAATCAGGCCCGCCAGTAATGTGGAGCATGACTCCGGTTGCGCCGGTGTAGTCCACATCCAACAGCACGTGGTGGAGCGTGTTCTGAACCACTTCCTCCACGCGACCCGGTCCCTTGGCTTCGCCTACCGCAATCATGGCCACGCCACCGTGGTGCATTACTGCGCGCACGTCGGCGAAGTCGAGGTTGATGAGCGAGGGGGTCATAATTGTCTCCGTGATTCCGCGCACTGCGCGCGCAATGATCTCGTCGGCCACGTTGAAGGCCTGGTCAATGGGCAGGTTGGGAACAATCTGCACCAGGCGGTTGTTGTCGATGATGATCAGCGTGTCCGCCGCATTCTTCAGCGCCTCGATTCCCTGGTCTGCCTTCTCCAAGCGCGCGCGCTCAAGGGCAAACGGGTAGGTGACAATTGAAATCACAATCGCGCCCTGCTTCTTCGCAATGTCCGCGAGAACAGGTGCCGAGCCAGTTCCCGTGCCTCCGCCCATTCCGGCTGTGAGGAACATCAGGTCCGTTCCCGAAATCATCTTCTCCAGCGCATCGCGGGAAACGTCAGCTGCCTTCGCTCCAATCTCAGGGTAGCCGCCCGCTCCCAGGCCCTTGGTAATGGAAGAGCCAATCAGGACTTTCTTGGCGCTCTCGCTGATCATCTGCAAGTGCATGCGGTCGGTGTTAACCGCAACAAGCTCCGCGCCCTTGATTCCTGCGCGCGCCAGGCGGTTGATGGTGTTGCACCCGCCGCCTCCGGTGCCGAGCACCATGATTTTCGGCATGAGGAATTCTTCAGCGCTCTTCGGGGCCGAGCCCGTACTGCTGCCCGTGTGCTTAAGTGCCTCGCTCACAAAGCTCTCCATGTTCCCACCCTCCTCGGTCAAAACCGTAAACAGTAAACGCATTCGCTACTACCGCCCAAGAATATAAAAGCTCTTCTTTCGGGCGCAGGGAGCGGCAAAGCCGCCAAAGCAGGCATTAAAAAAGCCCTAGGAGTAATCACTCCCAAGGTGAACTATTCTATGAAAGGAAAAGTAAAGATGTTTAACACAGCCCGCGGTTTCGGTTTCGTTACCGGAGACGATGGGAAGGACGTGTACGTGCACACGAGCGCAATCCAGGGAGGAGTCGCACTCAACCCAGGAGACGCCGTGGAGTACGACGTGGAGGAGGCCCAGCGTGGCCCTCGCGCAATCAACGTGCGCAAGGCCTAAGCCACCGCCAACCTACTGCATTTAATTTCCCCTACTACCCACCACCTAACGGTGGTGGGCTAGCTGGGGGGCTAAGGGTCCCTTCGCTCCGCAAGGAGCGCGCTAAATCCCTTTGAGGCGGGCGAACCCCGGGCTGAGGACGCGGAGGCTGTTACGTGCGGCCCGCTGCGGAGCCGTCGATGCCCTGCCCTGCGTTACGTTCGCGGGACCGAACCGAGCCAGGCCGGAAGGAGCAACTCTAAGGACTCGTGTGCGTGCTCGCAGATCAGCAGAGCGGAGGTAACGCGCGGATAACCCCGTGCAGTTCCCGTGCTCGAAGTCTGGTGCCCACTGCCACTGATGCTTTTTAACCCCCGGGAGCGTAAGCCCGCTTGGTGAAAAAACGGTGCACCTCCGCACGCCCCTCATCGCGCTCCTATTCGTGAGCGTAGTGTTTGCCCTCTTGCTAGGGTACGCGCTCCAAACATTTGTGCAGGCGCAGACCGAGCAACTGCAGGAGAATGAAACGCTCGCAACCAACGGAGCACCGCTGGTTCCTTGCGCAGAGAGACAAACGCAGGTGGCGCGCATCCGCCTCGCGTTGCCCGCAGTTGACACGAACGCCAATGGAGTATTGGGCTTGTTGGAAGTGGAGAGCGCCATGCCCGGGAGGGGAGCCGTGTTCATCCGGGTGGATGAAAAAACTCCGCTCATCAACCCCGACACGCAAACGTCACTAAGAACTGCAATAGACGTGGCCAAAGCGCTCGGAGGAGGGAATGCGAGCTCGATTGACATTTACTATAGTATAACAAGTGACAGCGAAATGGTGGGAGGACGGAGCGCCGGAGCTGCTATGAGTGTTTCCACGCTCGCGCTTCTCACAGGCGCCAAACTAAAAGCAGACACGGTAATCACCGGCACTGTGGGAGAGGATGGGAGCATAGGCGCAGTGGGCCAAATTGTTCCCAAAGCAAGGGCGGTCAAAGCAGCCGGGTTCAAGACTTTTCTCGTGCCTCCCGGGGAATCCGTGCAGAAGATTCCCAAAGAGTACTGCAAGGAGGAAACAGTTGGCAACGCCATATTCCGGAACTGCCAAGTGGTGAATGAGGAGTTGAACGTGAGCACCGAAGTGGGCTTGGAAGTGCTCGAAGTGGCGAATGTGCTCGAAGCGTTCCAGCGGATGAAAGCCTAGCCCGCCTCCGCGCGGTATTTAATTACTCGCAACACCAGAAGAGTAAACCCGCTATGCGGGGGTCGCCTAGTGGCTAGGGCGGTAGCCTGCTAAACACAGGTTCCGCAGAGAGCTATTGGTCCGTAAGGGCCCCGTGGGTTCGAGTCCCACCCCCCGCGCTCTTCTTTTTTTTCCAGTGCAGCGCATGCAAGCGGATTAGGTGCTTAGCTCACACTACTTCGCCAGGGACTGGCGTTGGAGTCGGAGTGGCAGAGGGGGTCGGAGTGGCAGAGGGGGTCGGAGTGGCAGTTTGCGTCGGGCAGTAGAGCCACGTCATGCCAATCGAAGACTGGTCGCTCATGGAACAACCCCAGTAGCGGCTGTCGTATTTGTAGAATCGAGTATAAACATAACCCGCTTTCGAACAGGCATTGAATCCAAATGTTTTTTCGCTCGCTGACACCTTGTCACAGGAATCGAAGGGCAGGGGCATGGTGCAGCCAAAGGCACCGGGTATAACCCGGCCAGAAGTAAGGCCGGAAGAATCAGTACAGCTTACAGCACTGCCCGAATACTCATCGAACAAGGGCACGTAATACTGGGGCGAGTCCCGGGTCAGGTATACGCATTTTTGATAGCCTGCACTTTTTTGTGCGGAAGTCAGCGTGTCACACGTGTTGATTCTAGAGGCGAACAAAGGAAACCTCACTCCCAAGATACCATCATAGCAACTGCCGGCGAACAGGCCCGCGTATTTGTTGAAGAGCGGGTAGCGATTGCTTTCCTTGCTGCACTGCGCGTAGCCCTTTTCCTTTTCTGCTGCCGAAATTGATTCAAGCGTGGGGTAATTGAACGGCGCCGGGCAGCATAAGAAATTAGAAGGAGCAGACCCGCAGGCCACAAAGCTGCCGGTGGTCCAGCCAAAGCAGGCATACAAGGCGTTTGCCTGCGTGCAGTCCTTAAAGCGCGCGTCCAGCTTTCCTTCCGAGGAGAGGCGGCCGCAGGAATAGGTTTCCGGAACCTTGCAGGAAACCCGTACGGCGGAGGTGGACGGCGTGTCCTGGCAGGAAATTAGGGCATCAGTGTACGCGTTGAAGATTCCGTAAACGTGATTCTCATTGCCGCACCTGACCATGGCTTGGTTGTGAAGAGCGCGGGTGGTGGTGCAGTTGGAGAAAACCGGAATTGGGCAGGAGATGAACTTGGGCGCGGAATAGGCCGTGTCATGGCACAAGTTGAACGCGCCAGTGAACTTGTTGAAGGAGGCGTACGCCTTGTCCGCGGCTGCGCACGTAGTGAAGCCTGCGTCTGAAAACTGGTTTACGGCCAGGGTTTCGCACGTGTGGGCGGTCACTTCACAGGATAAAAACAGGTCAGCGGAATAGGCCGTGTCATGGCAGGTGTTGAACGCACCTGTAAACTTGTTGAAGGAGGCAAAGGACTTCTCCTGCTTGAAGCAGATGCTGAAGCCATTTTCCGTTGCCGGCTTGTTGTTCTCAATCGGCTTAATCTGGTCGCAGGTCAGGGGAGGCAATTCGCAGGAAACGAAGCCGGCTGCAGTGTAGGCCGTGTCATGGCAGGTGTTGAACCGGCCCGCGCTTTCGCTGAAAGAAGCGAAGCGCTTGCGCTGCGCCCGGCACGCGCTGAACGCGTTGCTCTTTTCAGTGGCATCCAGAATGTTGCAGGAATTGAAGATTTTCGTGATGGCACAAAGGAAGAAAGAGAAGCTGGAAGGCATTTCATGATAGTCTTCGTGGCAACCTTGACCATCCGTTAGGAACAAACCGGTGCGGCTGAAATAAGCATAGGCTCTACGCATAGGACTGCAGACTCTGGAAGCCGTGGTTTTTTCCGCTGCAGGCAAGTTGGTGCAGACATAGGCGGGCACCGGACAGTAAAACTGGGTAGCGCTCAGTCTGGAGGTCTTGACTCCACAGGAAACGAAGTTGCCCGTTACTTTGTCAAAGATGGCGTAGCTCTGCGGCTTGTCCGGGTAGGTGAAACACTTCGTGACTTGGGGGTCGCTCTTTGCTGTGGGCAGAGTCGGGCAGGTGTAGGTCATTTGCATTTGGGAGTTCGGTCCCTTGGTCTCGTACCCGCCCAGACCGGTGGTTTGGGAGAGCACCACATACGAGACTGCGGCGAGGAGGGCCACGGCCGCAACTGCAAAAATGATCAGATTTTGTCCGATGTGCATTAGGCAAAGCACCCAGCATTCTAGACTGGCGGTTTGAATAAAAAGGGTTCTTTCCAGGGTCGCGGCGGGCGTAGTGCCTAACTGTTGGAAATTAAAAGCAAACCCTCGTTAGCACTCCCATGCCTTCCCCGCGCATTTCCAAAGAGGAACGCGAGCGCTCGCTCAAGTACTCCAAAATAGAGGGAGCCGCGTATGCCGCAGTAGTCGGACTGGGGGAAAACTTCCTGAGCCCCTTTGCCCTCGCGCTCGGAGCCAACAACCTCTTCATCGGACTGCTGAGCGCCATCCCCCACTTGGTGGGCTCGCTGAGCCAATTGCTGGGAGCGTGGCTCGTGGCCCGCCTGCCCTCGAGAAAACCATTCATAGTGCTGGGCGCGCTGGTACAGGCGCCGGTCTGGCTGGCAGTACTTCTGATTCCCTTTCTGGGACTGCCGCTGGAATGGGCACTGGGCCTGCTCCTGCTGCTGGTTTCACTCCACTGGTTCTTTGGTTCCGTAATCCACCCCGCGTGGGCGAGCCTCATCGGAGACCTGGTGCCCTCGAACAAGCGGGGGAGTTTCTTCGGTTCTAGGAACAGCTTCACCGGCCTCGCGAGCCTTGGCTCCATGGTGCTGGGAGGATGGCTGCTCGGAGTAGCCGCTGGAAATATTTTCATAGGATTTGCCGCACTATTCGCGCTCGTGCTGGTGGCCCGCCTGACCAGCGTCTATTTTCTCAGCAGGCACGCGGAGCCCGAATGGAAGCCCAACCATCACCCCACAATAAACGTGATTGAGTTCACCAAACGCGCGTGGGGCACGAACTTCGGAAAACTCACGCTCTATGCAATACTATTCCTATTTGTAGTCAACATTGCCGCGCCCTTCTTCGTAGTCTATATGCTGCGGGACTTGGGGTACAGTTACTTCACCTATGGAATACTCGTGGCGCTCGAACTACTCGCGAGAGTACTCTCCATGCCTTACTGGGGCAAGCTCGCGGACCAGTATGGAAACCGGGCGGTGCTGGCCGTTGGAGGAACCCTCGTTCCCTTTGTGCCCCTGCTCTGGCTCCTGAGCCCCAACCCCATGTGGATCGCGCTCGCGGGCGTGTTCTCTGGCTTCGTGTGGGCGGCATTTGACCTGGCGGTTTTTGATTACTTGATGGACGCGAGCAACAAGAAGAACCGGCCGGAGTATTTTGCGCACTTCGCCCTGTTCAACAACCTCTCCATAGCCCTGGGAGCAGCAGTGGGAGGATTCCTCTCGCAAGCACTGAGTGAAACTATCTTTCTTGGAATGGTCGGGCTCCCGCTGGTGCTGCTAGTAAGCGGAATACTGAGGCTGGCGGTCACGGCCACACTGCTCCCCCGCGTGCGGGAGGTCAAACCACGGGAGGAGCCGCCCAAAGAGTTCCTGTTCGAGGCTGCGGCACTGCAGCCGGCCCGAATTGTGTTCGCGCGCATGCTGCAGACTTCACAGGTGTTGTTCTTCCTCGAGCGGACAGTAGTGGAAAAGGCTAGCCGAGTGGTGCGGCGCTAGTCCTGCGGGTTTCCGCTCTCGCCAAACAACCGCGCGAGTGCTACTGTGGCATACACTCCTGAGGGAAGCGAGAAGCGCACCTGCAGGGGTGACTCGCGCAAAATTTCGAAATCGCCCAGGGGAGCAAAGAGCGCTCGCTTGGTGCCCTTCGAGGAGAGCTCGGGCAAAGCTGCCAGCTTGAAACTCGCGGGCTCGAGCCCCTCTTTTTTGAGGAGTTTCTTTTCCTCAGGAGTGGGCTCGCTCTCGTAGCCCAGCACGTTGCCCACCAGAAAGGCCTTTTGTTTTGAAATGAGCTTGTTCACGCTCTCTGCTGTTTTCTTGCTCGTAATCTCCTCGGTTTTTTCAACTGCGGGGAAACCGAGCTTGTCCGCCTTGCAGTAAAAGTCGCCCTTCGAAGCTTCGAACAGTTCCTCTTCCTTCAAGCGAGTGGCCAAGAGCTCATTGAACAGGTAACTCTGGTAGGCGTGAATGAACAGGAGGGAGAGCGAACGGGGGAACTTGCGCAGGGCTCCAGCATAATCGTTCTTGTACGCGTGCAGGTGGGCAATGAGCGTGCGCTCGAACTTCAAGTGCAGGGGGTAATAGTTGAGCGC
>Ga0315294_10001796_pt1 | contig 23534 bp, 31 predicted proteins | sample YL17G13_40_MG_FD_203626 | JGI IMG/M metagenome (GOLD analysis project Ga0315294, IMG submission 203626) | Sediment microbial communities from Yellowstone Lake, YNP, Wyoming, USA - YL17G13_40 | ecosystem: Environmental > Aquatic > Freshwater > Lake > Sediment | place: USA: Wyoming | collected...
AAGGTTTATTTAAATATTAAAAAATTAATCTAAAATACAAGGCGATTAAATGAAAATAGCTTTATGTGGTAGCTTGAATTTTGGTGAAAAGACGTTTAATGAAATAAAAGAAAGACTTATCTCAATGAATCATGAAGTTCTATTACCGGCTTCAATAGAAAAGTTCGGACCTAAAATCAGTGAAATAAAAAATAATAAAGAATTGTATCTTAAAATCGCACCAGACTTTATAAGAAAGCATTTTGACAAAGTTGCTGATAGCGATGCAATACTTGTCATAAATTTGGAAAGACATGAAATAAAAAACTATATTGGTGGTAATACATTTGCAGAAATAATGGTTGCCTTTTACTTAAACAAGAAGATTTTCCTTTTAAATCCTATTCCAACAGATGAAAAACTCTCTTTTATAAGAAACGAGATTGAAGCTGTCAAACCGATAATACTAAATGATAATTTAGATTTGATAGAGTGATTTAAAAAGAAATTATAATAGGTTGAAATAAATGGTAGAAATAGAAATGAGGGCAATAGTTAATGAAGATTTTTTAAATAGACTGAAAAAGAAATATCAACTCTCTGAAGTAAAAACATACGGTCCTTATACTGATGATTATTACAAACCTAAGGGTATTTCTTCTAAGGAATTTGACCCAAATAATGTGACATTACGAACAAGAAAACTTGGTTCGGATAAAGATATGACTATATTGCTAGACAAGATAAGTTATGAAACTGGTTTAAAAAAGTCTGCATATGGAAAAAAGGTCGTACTTTTCACAGGCCCAGAAGATATAGCAAAGGATATTTTAAAGACTTTAGGCTTTGAGTATTGGTTTTCTATAAAGAAACGCGGAGTAAAGGAATACAACATTGTAGATAAAAAATCCAATTTGAATTTTAACTTTTACTTGGAAGACATTGAAAGCATAGGCAATATGATTGAAGTTGAATTTAAAACAAGTGGTGCAGAAGCTAATTCTGATAAAATTATTTATATCTTAGGAATTGAAAAGAAAAATATAATTAATAAGAACATGGCAAGTTTTGTTGCAGGAAAGCTTGGATTGATATAAAGTTAGAATTTTCGCCTAAACCACCTCTAAAATCTCTGGTTTTGCTAACTTTATGATATTACTGTAATTACCTTTACCAGAAGTTCAGGTTTATTTAAATACTTTGGGTCTCCCTTGTCTTCAAATCGATTATCTTGTCTTTAGAGACGATGCTTATCCCTTTGTAGTTCGTATTAACGTCTTTATCAGTGAAAACTATATCCGGAGAAGGCTCTACCAAGAAATCAGCATTATCGATGCTAACGCATCTTTTTTTCAAAACGTCCAAAGGATCAAAACCAAGAATTAACAAAAACACGACGTTGCCTATTTTAAAAATGCACGGGCTGGTAATTTCCTGTTCCTTATTCTTTATATTGTCCGCAATCCTATTACTGCGAACAACATAGTCAGCTTTAACGTCTTTATCCGTAAAAGCTACTCTAACAGAGTCGCCGCTAAAAACCACAGGCTTTAAAGGAACATCAGGAAATAGTATCTTGCCAGCTTTCAAGACTTTGTTATTCATTTCTCCTGACACCGCAATAACATCATCCAAATATATTTTCTCGCCTAGTTTTTTTGATATCGAAACTTGAACTTCGCCGGTGGTGTCTTCTAAACTTATAGCAAAGTTGTCCCCCTTTTCCTCTTTTTCCTTTACCATGCCTATGATGCTTGCAGCGCCCTCGGTGCATTTGTTTATTGAAACTATGTTTGACAGTTCTAATTTCTTCATCAATAAGCTATGCAAAAATATATATTTGTCATTCAGAGTCCTTACAAGGTCCTGCATATTGAATCTCTCCACTCTCTTAATGACGCCCAGAACTTTTGCCTCGTCTGAAACAATTGCCTTTAGAACATTCTCATTTACAATGAATATGCTTTCTTTTTTCAAGCCTTCTATCAGTTTGAAGAACTCTTCTTCGTTGAGATTCTCTATCTTCTCTGTTATTTTATCGTCTACCAGAAAGCCCAGGTTTATCAAATTTTTCAAATGGCTGTGCTCGTTCATGAGAATATTTCGTATAGAAGTTTTTTTAACTTATTGTTTATCGAACCCACCAACCCGAAAGATATTACTCTGCTTCTTCCATACCTTCCTTTGGAAATAACCTTGGTGTTTATTATGCCGAACAAGTCTAACTCGGCTATAAGATCCGAGACTCTTCTAGTCGTCAATACTCTCAAGCCATGCTTCTTGCACATTTCCTGATAAAAGTCATAGACTTCCCCGGACTGTATTTCCTTGTTCTTCTCTGTCAATTCAACTATTGAATAAAGAACTGCTTGCGATTGCCTTGGCTGCGCCTTTACTATCTCTATTATCCTATCAATGTCTATCTTTTCCTGGGCATTATCAACATGCTTTACAGTGACTTTCTCCTCGGCGTTTCTTTCAGCCAACTCTCCCGCCACCCTTAACAAGTCTAAGGCCCTTCTGGCGTCTCCGTGCTCCTGGGCGGCCAAGGCAGCACATTTTTCCACAACCCCAGGCTCTAAAACGCCTGGCAGGAAAGCTACATAAGCCCTTCCTCTCAGAATATCCTGTAATTGCAGGGCATTGTAAGGCGGGAATATTAATTCTTCTTCGCTTAAGGAGCTTTTTATTCGCGGGTCCAAGGTTTCGACAAAACCCAGGTTATTGGTTATGCCTATCAAAGATACTCTAGAATTCTTAAGCTCCTGGTTTATTCTGGTCAAGTTGTAAAGTATCTCATCTCCTGTTTTCTCTACCAAAGAGTCTATCTCGTCAATTATCAGAATCATTGTTTGTTTGTTTTCTTCCAAAGTTTCAAAGAATACTTTGTATATCTGTTCGGTAGGGAGGCCTGTAAAAGGAACTTCTTTGCCCAGCATACTGGATAAACAAGCCATTAATCTGTATTCAGTGTCTGCCGATTTTTTCATTTTGCAATTAACATAAAGGACTTTGATATCATGGTTGTTGTTTTTGCCTATTTTTTCAAGTTCAGAGCCAACCAACCTAGACACTAAAGTCTTCCCCGTTCCAGGCCTGCCATACAAGAACACATTACTAGGTTTCCCGCCTTTTAGCGCCGGAGCCAAAATCCTTCCCAAGTCATTTATTTGTTTCTCTCTATGAGGTATACTCTCAGGAGAAAATGAAATTGTCAAAGCCTCTCTATTGTTAAAAATAGGCTTTGACTGTAAGAATTTCTCAAAAATGTTTTCAGTTGAATTCATGGTTCACCCTTGTTTCTTCTGAAATTAGAAGGATGAATATATAAATAATTTGCTTCACATGAACCCCATTGCTTCTCATGGAGGTTCACATGAACTTCACAAATACTATTATAACAACGTTATATCGCTACTCACCCCGTATTTTCCAGTGTAATTTCAAAGGAAGCAAAGGTTGTTCCTGTTTTCAAAAAATAGACCTTCTCTTCTTATAACAATGTTATATAATATAATATATATAATATAAAATAAGTAAACACGACTTCGACTGGCACTGAAGGGGTGTGTATCAGAAATTCTTTTTTAATGTTTTTATCAGGTCTTCAGTATTTTTTATCTTTGTCACGCCTATAGGTATTCCTTCTAGTTCTGCTATTCTTTTAGCAAGATCATCAATCTTCTCAGAACCTTGCAAAACAACCAGGCCAGGTCTTAGATTTGTGACTTTGAGAGCAATCATTGAACTTCTTCCTGTGTGCGATTTCGCAAAAATCAGAGCTCTCTCGCTGGTTAATCCATATAATTTTACCATATCTATTGGAGAAAGATCAGTTATAGCTTTCAAAGAGTCTATAACAGTATAACCATAAATCTTCTTATTAGTCAGATCCTCTCTTACTATTATAGGCGCTTCCACTATCTTAGTAAAGTCTTTTATGTCAACAGGCGTTTCAAACTCTTTCATGTCCAGGACAGCATCTGATAGGATCGCTTGTGTTGGCAGAACAGAAAACTCTTGTATTAGCTTACCGCCTGTTTTTTCATCCAAATTTGTCATTGCTTCTACCATTCTTTTAATTATCTTTATTCCAGGCGATTTCCTTCTGCCGTTCTCGTAATCAGAGATAACAGAAGGCATTATATTCATTTCGTCTGCCAGTCTTCTCTGGGGTATCTTGAATATATTCCTCCATTTCTGTATTATCTTCCCGGCCTCTTCGCTAAGAACTATTTCTCCGGCTATCCTTTTTGCGAGGCTTTCCTTTGCTAAAGTTTGTGTATCCATGTCTATATATTGTCGAATGAAGTTTATAAAATTATTTATTAGATGTTTTTTCGCAACGTAAAAGTTTAAATTGTTTAGAAATATAAGCAATAGTATGCCAACCGGGATCAAAGTAAAAGACGCCATGTTGACAGAAGTTATTACCGCAAGATCTGGCCAGACGGTTCTAGAGGCCTCTAAGATAATGAAAGAAGAGGATGTTGGAAGCGTTGTGATATGCGAAGGAAGCGATCCAACAGGGATTGTTACAAGAGAGGATATTGTTAATAAAGTAGTAGCGGAAGACAAACCAGCTTCGAAGATATTCTTGAAAGACATAATGACCAATAAACTAGTGACCTGCGCGCCTGATTGCGACATTGCCGAAGCGGCTAGATTGATGTCAAAGAACAAATATGAGAGAATACCAGTGGTTGAGTCTGGCAAGTTAGTTGGCATTATTTCTGCAAGGGAGATAGCAAAAGTCGCGCCTGCTGTCATTGAAATCATGACAGAACATCTAAGAATAGAAGAGCCTGAAAAGATTGTGGAAGAGACGAACGAGGGAGATTGCGAACTGTGCGGGAACTATGCTGACAAATTGCATAAGATCAATGATAGATGGGTTTGCGATTCTTGCAAAGAAGAGGCAACAGAAATATAATTTCTGTAGTTATATGAAAATCATTTGGCTAAAAAAGGCGTATTAGACCAAGATATATGGATATAACTTAGTAATGAAAAACAGAATTAAAATATATCCTATAATCATATTATGGAACAATAAGATTATGACTGGATTATTTTTTCAATAATCTGGGAGGTTTTTGCGGAAGAACTTCCACATATCTTATATCTTCGTCTTTAGCTAATTTTTCTAAAAATTCTTTATTCACACTAACATTTCTAGTCAAAACCGCAGGAAAACAAGCTCTGATGCCGCCTTCTTCTTCCCAATTCTCCATTTCAACTACTTTCATTCTACCATAATTTCTAACTTTTATACCGCTTTCCTTTAGCTCCGTTAATTTTGGTTTCAAGTCAACACTATGCTGATATTGGATTAATAAAGGCAATGAGAAACTCTGCGTTTTTGGATATCCTCTTATTCTAGCTCTTGCTATTTTTTCTACTAAATCTAAACTTATATGTTCGAGGTTTCCTTTCCACTCATTTTAAAAAATTTCATAAGCTTTTTGTACGCTTTCCATTTTATCACTATCAAATTAAATGAAGAGTTAAAAATTTAAGCTTATTCAGATAACTCATCGATATATTTCTGAGAAAAGGTCATATATATTTTACACTATGTTATATGAAAATAACCAGTGGAAACAACTCAAATAAATTTAAATACTTTTAAAATGTACATATGCTTAACCGAGAGGTTGAAGAAGAGCTGATAGAGCTCTTGAAGGAAAATAAGGACGTACAAGTAATAGTTGAAGGGAAAAGAGACAAAGAAGTTTTATGTTCATTAGGTTTCAATAAAATATTTACAATACACAAAGGAATTTATGAAACTGCAGAGGGAATAAAAGAGAAGGATGTATTGATACTAACTGATTTCGATTCAGAAGGAAGACAGATAGCAAAGAAACTGAACCTAATTCTTCAACATCTTGGTTATAAGGCAGACAAAGAAACAAGAAGAAAGGTTGGTCTAATGTTTACGAAATTAAAGATAAGAAAAATAGAGGAATTAAGGGGTGTTTTGTATGGGTAAATTAGCGCAGGCTACTTCAAAGTATACTATTTATGCGAGGTTCGAGGCTGACGGCACTGTCGAGAAGCCAGACGTTATCGGGGCGGTGTTCGGGCAATCAGAAGGTTTGCTAGGGCCTGACATGGAATTAAGGGAACTGCAGAAAACAGGAAGAGTCGGAAGAATTGACGTTGAAATGAGGACTAACAACGGGAAAACCTCAGGATTGATCGCAATCCCGTCGTCTTTAGACAGCTCTGAAACAGCTTTGATAGCGGCTTGCATAGAGACAATAGAAAGGGTAGGGCCTTGCTTGGCCAAGATACGCATTGAAAAAATAGAGGACACGAGGATAACGAAAAGAAAATACGTCGTGGACAGAGCAAAAGACCTATTAGGCAAAATGTTCCAGGAAGACGCCATTGACCCGCAGCAGATAACAGAGCAGATAAAAGAGGCGGTGAGAAGCGAGGAGATATCAGAGTACAAAGGCTTGCCGGCTGGCCCGAACATAGAGAACTATGACGAAATAATAATCGTAGAAGGAAGAGCGGATGTCATCAATCTTCTCAAAAACGGCATAAAGAACGTTATCGCAATAGAGGGAACGTCAGTTCCGAGGTCTATCGTTGATTTGACTACAGAAAAGATAACCACTGTTTTCTTAGACGGGGACAGAGGCGGCGACCTTATACTAAAGGAGTTGATGGCAGTTTGCGAGATAGATTTTGTGATAAGAGCTCCAAGAGGAAAAGAAGTCGAGGAACTGCAGAAAAAAGAGATATTCAAAATTTTGAGAACAAAAATACCAGCTGCTGAGGCAAAGGCAGAGGCTAGAAACGGCGAGATAAAAGAAGTCGTATATGAAAGGGAAGTGAAGCAGGAAAAACCAACTCAGACCTATACAAGCGTCAGGATAGAAGGCGACAAACTTGAGGCATTCAAAACAGTTCTGGATGATTTGGTAGGAACAAGGGCGGCCTGTTTCCTCGATGATAACATGGAGATATTAGGAAGGGTCCCTGTGAAAGAAATGTTCTCGGCTATGCGCGAGCTTAAGGCTGACACGTTGATATTCGACGGAGACATAGACCAGAAACTGGTTAACCAGTGCTTGCACAACGGGATCAAGTATATAGTTGGCATGAAGGTCGAGAGAATAAGGACGCCAGAAGGTATAAGCGTCTTGACTATTCATGACTTGAAATAATTTGAGGAGTGATAAAAATGGTGAAAGAGAAAAAATATAAAGATTCGAAAATGTCTCCTTTGGAGTACAGGAGAAATAAAATATCAACTCGTCAGCAATTGACAGTTAGGAGAAAAGAAGGATGATAAAAATGGTCGACTATGAAGATGTAGCAAGAGAATTAATAAATATGAAGAATAGGACACCCAACACAGATAAGAGATGCATTTCAAGAGTTGATAAGAAAAATTGTAGAGGAGTGATAAAAATGGTGAAAGAGAAAAAATATAAAAAATTGGATTTTCCAGATTTAGTGGAAATACAGAAAGCAATAGACTCCTTGAACGGCAGTTTGGTAAGGACATCAGAGGGAAACGACTATTGCCCAAAAAACTATGTAAAAGTATCTGAAAGCGGTGATTTTGCGCCTAGAGGTTGGGTAAAATATCCAGACGAAAAATTCAGACCAAAGTAAAAAGTTTAGGTGATAAAAATGGTTGAATATGTTATAACCGACGGTTTCGGAAAGGTGAAATCAAGAATAACAGAAGTCCATGAGAAATATACAGGTTATGTTTTATCAGAACAAGCAAGAAAATATTTAGAAGAATGCAGAGAAAGAAAAAAATAAAGAGCGATAAAAATGAGTGATAAATACTTCAAGCAATATTATGCTAATAAAATAGAAGCTTTAGAGACTGAAAGAAAATTGACAGCTTCACCAATGGGAAGAATAAATCTTGATTTGGTAATAGCCACGCAAAAAGGATACATGGATATGTGCGAAAGCAAAAGTTCATCGAAAGTCATGGATGATTATAATAAAGCATTGAAAAAAAGTGCGGAAGATATGAAAAAATTGTTTAAATAAGAAGTGGTAAAAATGGGTGATTATACAGTAACTGATGCGTATGGAAAAATACTTTTGAGAATCAATAAAAGCTATGACGAAAAGTTCTTTGAGCAATGCAGAGCAGGTGTCCAACAGAAATTAAAAGAAGAGAATTGCAGAGATGTTGGGGAATTGATAGAAAAAATAAAAGAGAGGGAATTTCAAGAGGAGATTTACAAGAGACAAAGATTGAAGGCGTTAGGCTTGTTATAAGGAGTGATAAAAATGCCCGATAGTGGTATAGTAGGTTTATTTTTAGCAGGAGCTAGTGCAGGCCGGGTTTCAATTATTTTGGCTTGTTGATTATTTGGAAGCCAAACATCATTTCCTGTCTGATTGGAATTTATTTGATTTTGATATGCATTGGTGCAATTTTGGGTGGAGTGATTTAGCTAAAACTATTACATAGAAAAATTTAATATATTGCTAATATAAACTATAGAAATGTTCGATCTAGTTAAAAAGACTCTGAACTATGCGGAAAAGTCATCAGACTATGCAGAAGTTAGGTTTGAGAACGCAAAAACAAACAAGATAATAGTAAAGAACGGAAATATAGAGGCTACCGAGTTTAATAAAAAATTCGGAATCTCCATAAGATTTTTGAAGAACGGCTTCTTGGGTTTTGCCGCCACCAATAACCTTAATTTTTCTAATCTGAAAAAACAAGTTGACAAGGCATTGAAAATTGCTAAATACAGAGGAAAAATACTTGAAAAACCGGTAAGACTTTCCGAGGAAAAGCCATCCAAGGACAAATACGAGATAAAAGAAAAGATAAAGCTGGAGAATGTCAGCTTGGAAGAAAAGATTAAAAGCATTTTTGAAATAGAGAAAGAACTGCTAGGCACGAAAGTGCAACTGCCAATAAGGTTCTTCGAGTACTCTGATTCTAACAAAGAGAAGATATTCATGAACTCAGAAGGGGCTTTAATTCAATCAAAGATACCTTTGATAAGCTTTGAATACATGATCACTTTTCTATCAGGCAACGCTAGTGCCCAAAGAAGTTTTCAATACGGAGGCTCTGGCGGCTGGGAACTGTTCAAACAATGGAATCTAAAGCAAAGGATTGCGGACGAGGCAAAAATCCTGCCTAAAATTTCAAGGGCGAAAAAACTAACAGCAGACAGGTATGATGTCATTCTTTCTCCGGAATTGGTAGGAATAGCGTCTCATGAAAGTTGCGGGCACCCCTATGAAGCAGACAGAATTCTAGGAAGAGAGGCGGCGCAGGCAGGCAAATCTTTTGTGAGCAGCAATATGCTAGAGAAGAAGATAGGAACAGAGGTTGTCAATGTGGTAGACGACCCGACTGTCCCTAACAGCTACGGTTTTTATTTGTATGATGATGAAGGCGTGAAAGCAGAAAGAAGATTTCTGATAAGGAACGGAATAATAAATTCTTTCTTGCAAAACAGGGAAACAGCTGCTGAAATGGGGACAAAAAGCAATGCTGCTTCTAGGGCGAACGACTGGTTCTCAGAGCCAATAGTAAGAATGGCAAATACGTTCGTCCTGCCGGGCGGCCATAATTTTGAGGAATTGCTCGAGACGATTAAAAAAGGGGTCTATATAAAATCCTACATGGAGTGGAACATTGACGATAAAAGATTTAATCAAAAGTATGCTGGCCTGGAGTCCTATTTGATAGAGAATGGCAAACTTGCGGGCCTTGTGAAAAGTCCTGTCCTGGAAATAACAACGCCTGCTTTTTGGGGCAGTGTTGACGCTGTTGGCAAGGATTTAGAATTTTCAGCCGGCAATTGCGGGAAGAGCGACCCGATGCAGGGGATTCCTGTCTGGTTTGGCGGCCCTCACGTAAGATTGAGAAGCATAGCTTTGGTGTAACCATGAATTTTATAAAATTCGCTTTGAAAAATGGAGCTGATGACGTTATTATAGAAAAGAACTCCGGGGAGACGAGACAGGTTAGGTTCGCCAATAACAATGTGCAGATATTTAACATCTGGGACATCCTAAGCTATGAAATATTCTTGTCATATAAGAAAAGAGTCGTCGGCACTGTTGTCCTTGATTCTTCGGAAAAAGCAATTTCAGAGGCCATTAAGAACCTGATAAAATACGCCAAGATGACCAAGCCAAGCCAAGATTATTTTGGAATAGCAAAAGGCCCGTTCAAATACAAGAAAATACCTAAGATTTATGACAAAAAAATTGTTAATGCGGATTTGCTAGACATAACTGAGAGCATGATTAACCCGGCTCTGGAGAACAGCAAGAACACGGCAGGGATAGTGTACACGGATTATAATGAGAGGGAACTGGAGACGTCGACTAATGTTTCCGCGTCTGAAAAATCAACTTCTATCAAAATGTCGATAAGGGCTTTCAACGGAGACGAGGAAACAGGGCACGCTGCTTCCTGTTCAAGAATGATGAATTCTGTTTATCCAGAAAGGATTGGAAGAAAGGCAGGAGAGATATCCAAACAAGCTAAGAATCCTGAGAAACTAGAGCCTGGGAAATACGACGTGCTGTTCGATCCGTTGTCCGCGGCAAACCTTTTGAGCGTTGCCGGCGCGGTTTCGTCCGCGTTCTATGTTGACAGCGGAATGTCTTTTCTGCGCGAGAAGATGAATAAAAAAGTTGCCAGCGCTAAAGTGACCTTGTTGGATGATGGGTCAATAGCAAACGGTTTTCAATCAACAGCCTTTGACAGCGAAGGCGTTCCTACAAGAAAGACCGTTATCATAGGCAAAGGAGTCCTCAAGAGTTATTTGCATAATACATCGACTGCTAAAAGATATAACACCAAGACAACAGCCAATGCCGGTTTGATAGTGCCCCAACCCAGGAACGTTATATTGGAGAAGGGCGATATTTCTAAAGAAAAATTGTTTGAAGGTTTCAACGGCCTCTACATAACGAACGTTTGGTACACAAGATTCCAAAATTATTTAACAGGAGATTTTTCAACCATACCCAGGGATGGGATATTTCTGATAAAAGATGGAGAAGTTGTAAAATCAGTAAAGGATATAAGAGTTTCTGATAACCTGCAGAGAATGCTAGAAAACATTTCAGGTGTTTCTAACAAGCCAGAATGGATTATTTGGTGGGGCCTTGATTTCCAGCTTCCTATTTTCACGCCTTATTTCATCGTAAAGGATGTCAACATAACGCAGTCAAAGATGTAGCGAAGAAAGCAAATATTTATTAGTCTAAAAAATTAATTCAAAATATGGTTGATATCAAAATATCAGGCACGGTCTTCATTTCCCTAGTTCTTTTATGGTATCTGGGAATATCAGGATGCCAGGCAATGAACAAGATTCAAGAGGGACTAGGAGATCCGTTGTGCTGGGGCGGTTGGATAGCATTTACCGTTCTTATTCTGGTGGCGGTTATGCTTCATCCCTATGAGGATTGAATCCCTCTTATTTCGCATGTTTCGAAATAAGGCTTTAGTATGCCACAAAACTTTATTGTCTCTTCTTTAGAAAAGGGTTTTTTGCCAACAAAGCTCTTGTCCAAAGTCTTGATCCCCCTGAACTGCTGTATGTAAAACTTGTTCGAACCTTTAAGCCATTCGCCAATCATCTTTGCGTGCTCTTCATTAAATAGACCAGGAACAACTGTAGTTCTGAACTCATAGTTCTTCGTCTTTCTAATAAGGTCAACACTTTTCTGAATATCATCTTTGTTTACTTTAACATTAGTAATTTTATCATAGAATTCAAGCGGTGCTTTGATATCCATAGCAATGTAATCAACCAGTTTTTTATTTATCAACGCTTCCAGCATTTTCGGATTGGTGCCATTAGTGTCTAATTTGACTAAAAGGCCGAGTTCTTTTATCTTTGAAATAAAATCTGGAAGATCTTCGTTCAGTGTAGGTTCTCCGCCTGTATTATGCAGAAGGATAGGCCCTAAACCGCCAATAAAGGAATTATCTTTGCTTACAACTAAGTCATAAACATATTCTTTAACAGAAATTTTCTTTATCCGTTTTACTTTTAGAATATTCCATTTCTTGGCAATTTTAAAAATATCTAAAGTTTGATATTTAATTGGAATCATTCTAGGGCAAATTCTTTCTTGGTCTTTAAATTTAATAAGATTTTCCATACCGAGAAGTTCTTTTGGTATGCCTTCGATGTTTGTTAAAAATGAATATTTATATTTTAATTTCTTTTGTAAATTAAATTTGTTAAACTGATTTCCATGAAAATGAATTTTATAAGAAGCACGATTTTTACCTTTAGCTTTTTCGATAGAAAGTAAAGCTTGAATGCCGAAAAATTTAAGTAATACTATTATGTCAGCAGCCAGTTTCCTACTAATAGTTTTTATGCTAAACTCCTCGCAACTATAATCAATCCTAGTTCTATTGTGACCATCGCCTTTGTTTAGAGCAAGTATGAAAGCCCGTTGATTTTCTTTAGAAGTGTTAAATATTATGTACGGTACTTGTTTGTTAATTGCGCCATTTCCAACAAGCTTACTGATAAGAAAACCTAGGTATCTTCCACCGATTATAACTGCATATTGTTTTTTGCCATTTGTTGTTTTTGTTAATATTGTTCCAGACGACTTTTTAAAAACCGTTCTAAATAATTTAATTATTCTTTTAGCAAGTTGCGGTTCATTGCCCAGAGTAAATCTATAACTGTTACCATCATAGCTTCCTTCTGCAGCTGCATAGCCTAATAGTTCTGCCAATTCTCTAGTGATAGGCATACGAATTGCCATTATTTTGTTATATCCAACATATAGAATATCGTTATTTAACCAAAGTAAATTTGGTCTGGCTGTATAACATGCTTCTTCTAACTTACTGTTTTTATAAGCATCAACATATCTCTTAATGGTGTCCCATGATTGCTTATATTTTTTTGACGCTTTTAGGAAATTTATTCTATTCTTGATTATATCTGTAATTATATTTTCCCAGTGTTTTTTTCTCAATAACATTTCCTCTTTATGTTTCGATAATTTTTCTTTCAGAAAATCTACAATTCTGATTTCATTTATACAATTTTCAATTTTTATTTGCTTTGGGGTTACTAGATAATCGTTTTTTAGTTCGGATACCTTTTTTATCTTTAGGCCATTTTTTGTCAATACAAAAACGCTGTGATTACCAGTTGCTAATATTTCATAATTGCATGGAGAAAAAGAAATTTTATAAATACTCTTTGCTTTATGCCTTATTATTCTTTTTACAGGCAAGAATTTTTGATCGATAGTTAATGCTTCTAAATTTTTGCAAGATTGAGATTCATAGTTATGATAGGATATTAACTTTTCATCCTTATTCCATAAATCTTCTATTTTTACGTTTTTAATTAAATTGTTTTGTTTTATAATCACAGGTTCGTTTCCGGCAATACTAAAACACACGCCATCTAGGAAGCCTTTCCTTTCCTCTAGAAACTTCAGCACATAGTCTTTAGATATCTCAGGCCTTCCATCGTCAACAATAAGCTCCGGGTTATGACAGAAACCGCATTTAAAATTACAACCAAAAGTAAAGATAGTGCAGGCTAATTTACCAGGATAATCCAAAACTGTTTGCTTTTGCAGACCCTTTATTTTCATAAGAATATTAGATTTCTCAAATTTATTATGTTATTTTTAGATGAATTTCAAGACTTCTTCCATATAAGTTCCATAGCAAGTGAAAATAGGAAGTTATGAAAGATTTAAATCTTTAACATCTGATAGATTTCTTGTGGAAAAATGTTTGAAAAAATTAAGAAAAAATCAATGATAGTTGAATGCACAATAAAAGAAATAAAGGGTGAAAAAATTATCAGACAACCCTATGATACTTCTAAAAATGAGTATATTTCTCTTCCTAAAGATATTGTATTGCCTTATGATTACATAGCTAAAACTGAGGATGATAGAAAACTCATTATTTGGGAGAGAGAAAATTCATATCCTTTAAGTTTAAAAATCGGACAAAAAGTTAAAATTCATAGAAAACCCCTTTTAGGAATTTATAGAGATTTTATAGAGTCTGCAGAAGGTCAATTAGCACATGTGATAATTAGTTGGAACTAATATTGTTTTAGAAAATCTTAAACTTCTTATTTACACGTACTTTAAGACTTCTTCCATAAAGTCTTCAATCTTTAACTAGGGACCTTAAATTCTAATCTATCTTTGAACTCCGCTTGCTTTCCCTCGTTCCAGTCCTGAACAGGCCTTATGTATCCTACAACCCTGGAAAACACCTCTGACTTTGCGTTACAAGTCGGACAGTTGAAGTGCTCGCCCTTTACGTAGCCATGCGATGGGCACACTGAAAACGTTGGTGTTATTGTAAAGTAAGGCAAAGCAAAACCAGAAGCGATCTTCTTGACCAATAATTTCACAGCCTCCTCATTGTCAGGAGACTCGCCCAAGAACGTATGGAAGACAGTTCCTCCGGTGTATTTTCTCTGTATATCCTCCTGATGCTTCAACGCCCAGAAAACATCATCCGTGTAATTGACCGGCAGTTGCGTTGAGTTGGTGTAGAAAGGTATACCATTGCCAGCGGTTATTATCTTCGGATATTTTGCCCTGTCCACCTTTGCCATTCTATAGGACGTTCCCTCAGCAGGTGTCGCCTCCAAGTTGTATATGTGGCCGGTCTCTTCCTGGAATTCCACCATTTTTTCCCTCATGAAATCCAAAACCTTTAGTGTGAATTTCCTTCCTTCCTCAGTTTCAATGCCGCAATGCAAGAAGTTCTGGCAGGCCTCATTCATTCCTATTAATCCTATGGTAGAGAAGTGATGATTGAAGTTGCCAAGGTATCTTTTTGAGAAAGGCAGCATTCCTATATCCATCATTCTGTTAACCAACTTTCTCTTTATCTCAAGAGAGTTCTTTGCGAGATACATCAATCTTTCCAACCTTTCCAAGAATTCATTCTCGTCTTTAGAAGTGTATCCTATTCTTGGCATGTTTATCGTAACCACGCCTATCGATCCGGTGGATTCACCGAAACCGAAAAGACCGCCAGTCTTGTTCCTGAGCTCTTTTAAATTTAATTGAAGTCTGCAACACATACTGCGAACATCAGAAGGTTTCAAATCAGAATTTATGAAGTTCTGGAAATAAGGCAAGCCATATTTTGCGGTCATTCCGAACAATGAATTCAAGTTCTCGTTATTCCAATCCAGATCCTTGGTTATATTATACGTGGGAATAGGCCATGTGAAGACCCTGCCTTTCATGTCTCCAGTGGTCATTACCTCTATGAATGCTTTGTTGACGATATCCATCTCTTCCTGATAATCAGCATAAGTGGTATCCATTAGTTTGCCGCCAATTATAACAGGATCATTCTTCATGTCCTCAGGCACTGTCCAGTCTAGAGTTATATTAGAAAATGGAGTGTTGCCTGTTACGAAAACCTTGCCGTTCCTTCTTGCAACAAAAGTTCCGTTCTTTGTTGTAGGGCACCAGACCTTGCCTTTGTATTTCACTTTGTCAATTTTGGTTATGCTTGCGAACGGCCTTCTTATTAAATTAATTGCCCAAACGCCTGCCTTGTTCTTCTTAGTTGTGCTGCCGTACCCACAAAGTGTGCACAGCTCTTGCAGTTGGTCCTTGACTTTTTCATTTTTAGTGTAAATCCTTGTTCTTCCGCCCTTTTCTATGCAGCCGTCGCCTTTAACGTAAGTGTCTACAAACATTCTTATTTGTCTAGACGAAAGCGTTCTTATCACTTCAGGGATTATCTTGGAGCTTATCTTTTCTTTGACAGCTTCTGATTCCATTTGATTTAGCCTGAACCTGAGAGAAGGTATGCTAGAAAAACCATGTATTCTGCTTTGCTCATGCCATGAAAAGTCAAGGTTTTCAAAGCATTTTCTTATCTCAGCGCAGTTATCTGTGTTTTTTGATGATTGAAAGACAGATATCCTTCCCCTGTCATCAGAAAATGTCCCTTCCGAAACCAGCCATGCATACAGTCTAACCCAATCGTCAATGATCTCTTTCGGGCTTTCTGTCTCAGATGTAATAGGCAACAGCACAGGCGTCTTGAATTTTACCAGTTCTTGAGCTTCTATAAATTCAAATTTTTTGCTGCTGAATTTTTTTCTCACCACTCTATGGTTTGGCGTTACCAACTGTTCCTGCGTCCTGTTCTTTAATCTTATCAATTCGCCGTCATAGTCATAAGCCATTACTCTTGAAGGTTTTAAGAATTCTATTTTTCCAGTTTCGATGTTGAAAGTTGCGATTTCGTTTTTATCGACGTCTATCTCATTATGTTTTTTCCAACCATCATTGGTCAAACATTCAGTATCCTCGCTTACACACTGGCCGCCCCAACGAGAAGTCGTGTTCATGCCATAAACATACTCTTGGATGACCTGTTTAACTTGGTCATAACTTAGCTTGTCATGCCTTACAAAGGGAGCCAAATAAGTGTCGAACGAACTGAATGCCTGAGCTCCTGCCCACTCGTTTTGCAGCGTACCGATGAAGTTTACCATCTGTCCTGCTGCTGATCTTAGGTGTTTTGCAGGTCCTGCATGAACATTGCTGGATACTCCGTTTAACCCCTCCATCAATAATTGTCTCAACGACCAACCAGCGCAGTAACCGCACAAGCTCATGCTCAAATTGTGCAAGTGATAATCGCCGTTTATGTGAGCGTCGGCAATCTCTTTAGGATAAACATTATTTAAGGCATAATACGCCATTATTGTTCCAACACCATGCCAGAGCAAGCCTGAAAATGAAAAACGAACATTAGCGTTTTCTTTAATTCTCCATTCTTTTTCGGAGATGTAGCCATCGATCACATCTCCAACGTTTAGAAGCAAAGCTTTGACGTCTCTAAGCCTCTTGTGCTCTTCCCTATAGAGTATGTAAGCCTTTGCGGTCTTATAGTGGCCACTCTCCACCAATACTTTTTCTACAATATCTTGTACGTTTTCAACAGTCGGTATAATCTTGTTGTTGAACTTCTCATTGATAAGAACCATTACCTGATCTGATAGTTTTTTTGCAATCTCACGATCTGTTCCGCCAACAGCCTGGGCAGCCTTGAAAATAGCGTTTGTTATTTTCTCTTGCTCAAAAGTAGCAATCCTTCCGTCTCTTTTGCGTATTTTTTCAACCATTAAATCACCTTAAAGATTTTTTAAAAGCCTCAATGTTGTTAAAGTCCCTGTAATAAGACGCGAATCTAACAAAGGCCACCTTATCTACTTTCTTCAGTTTCTCCATTACAAGGTCTCCAATCACAATGCTTTTTATTTCTGTTTTGTGCATGTTCTGAATATCAGCTTCAATCTCGTCAACAAGCCTTTCTATCACCCTAAGCCCAACAGGCCTCTTCTCGCATGCTTTCGTTATTCCATTTTTTAGTTTTTCTCTGTCAAAATACTCTCTCTTGCCATCTTTTTTTAAAATCATGAGGTCTAAAACAGCTCTTTCATATGTGGTAAAGCGTTTTTTGCAGCTTAGGCACTCCCTTCTCCTTCTTATCGCCTTATTGTCCTCACTACTTCTTTTGTCTGTTACCTTAGTTTTAGATGAATTACAATGAGGGCATAACATCAAAAAACCACAATATGTTGTAGTTATTAGCTACCCAAACTACAATTTCGTAAACGGGTAAATAATATTCTCCTAACATATTTATAAATCTTTGTATTATTCAAAATATATGTTTAAATTTTATTAAAATACAATAAATTCATGCGGGCATTCTTAGGAATTTCAATTTCAGATGAATTAAAACACAAGATTTTAGAGATTCAGAAGAAATTTTCTGACTTTGACATAAAATTTGTTGAACCAGAAAACCTTCATTTTAATCTAAAGTTCTTTAGAGAGATAAGCGATGAGCAAGTAGAAGGATTAAAGAAAATTCTTGAGGAAATAACTGAAAAATTTGAACCGTTTGAAATAGAAATCAAAGGATTGGGAGTTTTTCCAAATAAAAATTATATAAGAGTGATATGGATGGGGGTGAAAGAGGGTTTTAATGCGATGACATCATTAGCTGAAGTTATACAAGATTCTATAGAAAGTATAGGATTCTTCAGAGAAGAGAAATTCGTGCCGCATCTAACGTTAGGAAGAGTTAGAACAGCAAGAAATAAAGAGGAATTAAAAAGTTTGATAGAAGAACTAGAGAACATAGAAATAGGAAGAATGAAAGTGGAAGAGATAAAACTTTTTAAATCAAAGTTGACTCCTAAAGGCCCAATCTATGAAGAACACTTTTGTATAAATATCTAATTTTACCTTTTGGTTGTTCAAGTAAAGAAGCTAGTTCCGCATTAACTCCAAGGTTAATATCTCTTAAAATTAATGATCTTTCTAGTTCATCAGGCATTTTTTTAATTAAATTTCCAGCTCCTTTTAAGGCTGCAGAAGCGTGATATAAAGCATTTTCTCTTTTCTGTAGTTTGTCAGTTCCTGATGATTCTTTTAATTTTCTGCCTACATACTCTCCAATTGCAATTGCTGAACTATCATTCATATATTTAATTACTATATAGTGGTATATAAATCTAACTACCCTTAGAGGTAAGAGAATAATAAACCGAGAATAAACTTACTAAATTCATGGATGTCTTAAAGATATCGATAGCACTAGCCATTATAATCATAATATCCTTGTTCTTTTTTACCCAATATAACGATGAAAATACAGCCAAGATAAGAGACTTGAAAATAGGCCAGATAGAGAAGATAACCGGAATGATAGATTCTGTTTTTGTAAGTAAGAACAAGCACGTTTTCATAAAAATCGCAGACAACACAGGAGATATCACTGTCATAGCCTTTAACAATTCTAATATCGATGCTGATGAGTTAAATAGCGGCGATCAGATTTCAGTTCTTGGTAGAGTGAGCGAATATAATGGCAAAATGGAGATAATAGCCAAGGAGATTAAGAAAGCTTGATAAATATAGAGTTCATTAACCTATTTTTTTGGCTAGTTCTACTCTTCTAGATAATCTGCATAGTTCTTTTGGATCTTCTGTTTCAATTAATTTTATTGCTATACCTGTATCTTCTGGCTTTACATTACATTCTTTTACAAGATAAACAGGAAAGTTTTCTCTTGTTACCTCTCCATCAACTGTCAGGTATCTTCCATTTTTTATAGCACCATAAACGCATATAGCATCAGCAGCACTTTTTTCGTCTTGGAATACGCCAGATTCCTTTAAAAACTTAGTTATTTCATACATGTCATACACCTATTATCTGCTTACGATTCATAATTATACTCATTTTTATTATTTTTTATCTCATTTATGAAACTTAAAGCTTTAATGAAAGATTCAAACTCTATGTCGTTTTTCAATTTGACCAATCTTAACTTGATTTTTGGTCCTATTCTTTCTTCATCAATAGCCTTATTAAGATAACGATCTAAATACCATCTTACAGTGCATTCATCTATGCATGTTCTCCTAGAAATTTCAGCTATGTGTAACCAATCGCCAGAATCTTCTAAAACCTTCCATATTTTAGCTATTTTTTCAATATCAAAGCCGTTTTTAACTTTCCTATCTCTCTTTACGCCAGTTTTCATATTATCTATTACTGTATTAGTAGTATAGATATAAAAAGCTTATGCAATGTTATTCTTATGTATTTTTTTAGTCATTTGCCGTATTCTTTATGAAATTATTAGTATTTTGTCGATTTTTCTTCACATGAATATTCACAGAATCTTCACGTTTTCACAACAATTTAAACACACATAACTCACACTTTACAATCACATATACTATATATTCACGTGAATGCCCCATATAAACTGTAACATAGCATAGTATTCACATTAACTTCACATGTGAATATGTGAACTTCACATGAACTATACGTGAATTCATATGAACATTATGTGAACTTCATATAAACTTCACGTGTAATCTCTCACAAACTATTTTAAGATTGAATTTTCATTCAATTTCACTTTAATTTCATTAAATCAAAAATCTTCACATTTTTTATTTTAACTTCACGTCAATTTCACAAAAAACTTTAATTCTTCCGAGAAAACCTTCACATAAACTTCACAAAACCTTCACATATGCATTCACGTGAATCATAAAGCTTATATATTTACTTCACGTGAATATTAAATGAACAAATATGAATGATTTTACAAAATGGGGTTGGAAAGAAAATCCTTTTGTTCTTAAGATTGATCCAAGATTGTTTGTTGGCTATAATGAGCAAGTAAATGCTGTTTTAAATCATATAAAAAACAAGCATAAAATAGCCCTTGTCACAGGTAAAACAGGAGCTGGAAAAAGTACTTTCTTAAAATGGCTTGAAACCAATTATGATACTTCTAAATTATATGTCAGCAAACCTCCAGAAAACGCAGAAGACTTTGTGAGTTTATTCACTGATATATTTGGTTTTAGCATATTTGAGAGATTATTGGGAAAAAAGCCTAGCTTATATACGCTTCCTAATTATGTTAATAAAAAATTGAAAAACGAACATCTAGTATTCTTGGTGGACGAGGCTCATGAGACCAATAAAGAGGTGTTGGAATGGTTGAGGGTTTTGACAGACCAGATTGATAATGTTAGCTTGATAATGGCTGGAATGCCTATTTTAGAAGATAAGATAAAAACTGATCTTGAGACTTTTGACCAGAGAATAACCACTAGAATAAATTTGAATTCTTTAGACAAAAGCGAGATGAGGGAGTTAATAGAAAAGAGAATAGAGGATGTTGGAGGCCAGGGAATAAAGCCTTTTACAGATGGCGTTTTGGACAAGATTTACGAGAGGACAGGAGGCTTTCCAAGAGAGGTCTTGAAATTCTGTGATAGATTGGTAAATTCAGCTCTTGAAAAGAACCTGGATGTTATAGATGAGAAACATGTGGAGGAGCATAAGGAAATCGAACTTCCAAAAGTGAGACTTGAAGAGCCTGTAGTTACTTTTATGCCAAAACCGCCTTCAGAGGAAAAGATCAGGAACCTGCCTTACAAGCAAAAGATAATCCTAGAGTTGCTCTATAAGAAGGATTGGCTGACTCCGACAACAATAGTAGAGGATCTGGAATTAAAAAGTTATAAAAGCAAAGGCCATGCCATAAGGTCTGTTAATAATATTCTTAAGAGATTGATGCTGGACGGTTATGTGCAAAGAGAGTCTAGAGGAAAAGCTTTCATGTATGCATTGACGCCCAAGGTAAAGACAATGTTTGTAAAAAGCTGATTTTATTCGTCGTCTCTAGCGCCTAAGCCTACCAATCTATAAGCAACAGCCTGCACAGGATTCATATCTCTGGGTGCGTTAAGTGCATATGCAGCGGCACCTAGATTAAATGTATAAGGTTTTCCATGATCAAATACTGTTAAGCCGTTTTCATTCACCTTTTTTTCACCGTCACCGTATGCTACTTTATTCAATATTCTTTCTGTATAAGTCATATTTATCTATTATTTACTTATCAGTGATGGTATTTAAATCTATATGTTTTACTACTTACTAACAGTAATATTTATATACTAATGATTATATAGTCACTTTATGGTGATAATATGGCAGATGATATAGACTATGTTAATGGCAGTCAAAACAAAAAAAGAAATCCGCACGTAAGTATTGAAGATAAAGTTGCAGCTTCTGCTGAAAGGTCAGATGAAAGAAAAAGCAGATGGGCTTATAAGATTAGTGAGAGATTGAGCAGAACAAAAGGTTACGCAGGCGGCAGGTTTTTGAAAAGATTTTGAAAAGGTGAAAAAAATGAATGAAGTAATAAGCAATAGAGACCTGAATTTATTTATCAGAATTTCGAAAGAGAAGAGATTCAAAGACATCTACGAAGGAAAAGAGAGCATAAATAAAATTGAAATACAAACTTAGACAATTATTTCTATGCCAAAGAAGCTTATTTTGATAGTTGGCCTGGCAGGTTCTGGAAAGTCGACCGTCTCAAAATTTATAAGAGATAAATTTAATGCAGGCGTTTTCCGCACAGGAGACATAATAAGAGAGGAAGTCGGAAGAAGAGGATTAGAGCGTACAACTAAAAATGAAATTTTAATCGCCAACTGGTTCTTTGCCAATAGAAAAAGAGAAAAAATAATAATAGAAAGAATAGCTGAAAAAATAAAGAAATCTAATAAAAAAATAATTGTTATAGAGGGCTTGACAACATATGAAAATCTGAAATACTTAGAAAAGTTGGTTGAGATAAAACCCATTGTTCTTTTTATCACAGCTGCCTTAAATGTGAGAGTTAAAAGAGAATCAAAAAGAGGAAGATTCGGTAAAAAAAGAAATATAGAGTATGTTAAATCCAGAGACGATTTTGAAAAAAGTCGCGGAATAGGTAAATTAATGAAAAAAGCTGATCGTACGATTGATAATTCCAAGCTGAACAAGAGGCAAACTAATGAAAAAATAGAAAAAATAATGAAAGAAATCTTAACAAAATAAATTTAAATATCTGAACTTAAAACTATACTAAGGTGATTTTGTGGTAAAAGCTAAAGAACTCATCGGAAAGACAATCGTTTCTGAGGAAAGTGGAAGGAAATTCGGTATTGTTGGCGATGTTAATTTTATAACAGAGTCAGGAGAATTGATGAATATAGTTATTGCCGAGCCAACCAAGCAGGCTTCAGAATTAAAACTTTCAGAAGATGAGAAAGGAAGATTATTGATTCCATTTTCAGCAGTAAAATCCGTTGGAGACTTTATAATAATCGCAGAAAAAGATATTGTCTAATCAAACCTAAAATGTTTTAACGTGAAATTGAAAGAGCTAATAAATTCAGAAATGCCCTATGCAATGAAAAATTACAAAGACTAGATATAATCCTATTTCTGAGGAACAAAGGTTATTAAAAGAAAGAGGAGAATGTTGCGGTGTAGAGCGCTCTCCTTGTATAGAACTAAAAGCTAGATTATTGTTATGTCTAAAGCTCAATAATTTATTTCTCTTCTTCTTCCTCAGGGTCTTTTATTCCTTCTGGTGTTATTAGGAAAACAGTCTCTGCTTCGGGGAGGTTTGGCGAGTCTATGACCCTTGCGATTCTTCTGTTGGCCTTTGATTTCCTAACATAAACCCTGTGCGTGCTGAAGTGACCTAGTATGTGGCCGCCGATAGGAACAGTGGGGTCGCCGAATAGAACATCAGGCCTTGCCATTACCTGGTTTGTTATGTAGATGGCCACATTGTATACGTCCGCTAGTCTCTGCAATGTGTGCAGATGCCTGTTTAACTTTTGTTGTCTGTCTGCTAATGTTCCCCTTCCTATGTAATCAGCCCTAAAGTTCGAGGTAACGCTGTCTACGATGACCAACTTAACATTCCTTTCTTTGATCATTTCTCCAATCTTTTCAGTGAGAACCATCTGATGATCAGAATTATAAGCTCTTGCGACAAAAATATTTTCCAATATTTTTTTAGAATCCAAGCCTTGCGCTTCAGCCATTTGCTTTATTCTGCCCGGCCTAAATGTATTTTCAGCGTCTACAAATATGCAAGCACCTTCCAATCCTCCCTTTTCTGGGGGCAATT
>Ga0315294_10001797_pt1 | contig 23524 bp, 23 predicted proteins | sample YL17G13_40_MG_FD_203626 | JGI IMG/M metagenome (GOLD analysis project Ga0315294, IMG submission 203626) | Sediment microbial communities from Yellowstone Lake, YNP, Wyoming, USA - YL17G13_40 | ecosystem: Environmental > Aquatic > Freshwater > Lake > Sediment | place: USA: Wyoming | collected...
AAATGCCGTAGTCGTCGCCGATGGCCTCCAGCGCGCCGATGAGGAGCACCATGCTCTCCTTCTCCAGGTCGATGATGCGCTTCGGCGGCCGCAGCATCGCTTCCGCCTTGCGCTTGCTGAGCCACTCATAGTAGCGACGGGCGTCCTGCCCGAAATCCTCGTCCTCGGCGTACTTCTGCTTCCGCTTCTCGATCTCCTCGTCCGTCGAAGCGCTCATGTCCAGCAGGAAGGCGACGGCGACCTGGCGTTCCACCTTGTTGCGCCGCCAGTAGACCTTGTCGGTGAAGCTGTGGCCGGCGCGCTTCTCGGTCATGTACTCGATGACCAGGTCGAGGTCGAAGTCCTCACCGTCGTGCAGGCGCTTGATCTTGCGGAAGAGCTCCGGACGCAACTGCTCGAACTGCTTGCGCGTCTGGGCCGCGAGGGCGCTGTAGCGACGCAGCGTCTCCTCGAAGAACGCGTCGTCGCCCTCTTCCAGCGGCCGCTGGAGGACGCGACACCAGCGCGGCTTGTAGTCGGCGGCGCGGAAGTCCCACTCGTCGTACCAGAACTCCTTCGTCTCCGCGACGACGCCCTTCTCCTCGTGCTCGACCTCGCCGGCCGGCTGCCCGTCCTTCACGTCGACGGACTGGTCGGGGATCGGCATGCCCGCTTCCTTCTCCAGGTTCGTGAGGAAGAGGCCGACCGCCGACGAGAGGTCGCCCTCCGCCAGCGCGCCGACCGTGATCTCGACGCTCTTCTCCATCAACTCGCGCAACTGCTCGGCGGTGAGCGGCGCCAGGCCTTCGGGCACCTCGGCGCCCTCCTGGAGTCGCAGCCGCATGAGGAGCTGGACGAGCTCCGGTTTGAAGTCGCCGCGGAAGTCGACGGGCTGCGGGCTCTCGTAGTTCTCCTCCTGGCCGGCCGTCAGCGGCGTGCCCGGCTTCGACTCGCCGCCGCCCTTCGGCTTCATATGCATCAGATCGAACAGCTCCTCGCCCAGCGGCTGCCAGTCAAGGTTCTCCAGCTCGGCCGCCGAGACGTTGGGAAGAGAGACGGCAAGCTCGTAGAGGCGCAGCGCCGCCTCGGCCGCGTCCTCGACCGTCGCATGCGGCTGTTGCAGGGAGCGCAGCAGGCGCAGCGCGGCGATGAGCGTATCGCGCAGCTCCTGCGGCCAGACTATGGCGTAGAAGCCATCGAGGCTGGCGCGCACGAGGTTCTCCAGGAAGGCCTCGCGCAGGGGCAGGCCGGGAAGTCGGGGGCGTCGCTCCAGCTCGCGGCCCTGGATGAGGCGCCAGGAGCGCCGTATCCCCGGGTACTCGCGCTTCACGAGGAAGTCGACGCGGGCGTCCTCGGCAATGGTGAACAGGTCGGAGGCAAGCTGCCGGTCCGGGAAGAGATCGAAGAAGCGCTCCATGTCGGTCAGGGGCGCGTCGGCCTTCGAGCGGCTGCCGTCGCGCTTGCTCTTCATTCGCCGACGCGACGTGAAGACGCGCCCGCGCCGCTTGAAGGCGAAGAGGAAGCTGCCGAACTCCAGGTGCCCCGCCTGGTGCGTCGAGTAGACCTTGTAGACGGCGAAGTTGCGCACCTTGTCGCTGAACTCCTCCGCCACCTCCGGCAGGTAGACGGCGGTCCCTTCGGTCGATGGGCGCTCCGCCGCGACCCAGCCGATGCCCTTCTCCGTCAGGGTGCTGGATGGGTGAATCGATACGTTCGCGCCGGTCAGGGCCTTGCAGTAGAGTCGCAGGATTTCCGCCACGCGCGATAGCTCCACGCGCGGCGACAGCTCCTCCAGCACCTGCTCGCCCTTGCCCGATTGCAGGCGGAAGAAGGCCTCGCCGCCCTCGGAGCTCTCCCTGAGGATGCGATGCCCCGCGGCCTGCCATCGCGCGAGGTCGCGCAAGGAGATGCGCGATAGCACCTCCGGCGCGCTCTTCAGGAACTCCATCGCCGCCGCGGGCGAGCCGACGGCAAGCTCCTCGGCGAGCGATATCAGGTCGCGATGGCTCGCGTCGTCGACCTGGGCCAGCGCCGCCGCCGACTCCGCGAACAGCGAGTAGGCGCGCGTCCCAACGCGTGCGGCGACCGCCGCGGACAGTCGCAGGAAGCGACCCCGCTGGGACGCCTCGACAGGCGCCAGCAGGTCGGGAGCATTCTCGAAATAGAAGCGGACGTCGGCCCAACTGGCGGCGCCGATCGCTTCCGCGAGGTCGAGCAGGGGGCCGCGGTCTTCGGCCTCAATGCGCGGGAAGACCTTGGGCGCCATCTCCAGGCAACTCCCCGCGAGCTCATAGGAGCGCTCGGCCAGCCGCTCTGCGAGCGCCTCCAGCCGGCACAGCTCCGACGCGCCGATCAGCGGCAGGAGGGCAGGGCTGACGGAGAAGAAGAGCGAGGCCAGGGATATCGACTTCCAGTTCCCCTGGTAGAGGCGCTGACCGGCGGCGGCCCATCGCTTCAGCTCTTCCGGGGAGAGCAGGCCGACGCTCTCGGGGCCGGCGCGGAAGTAGGCGGCTGCCACGATGGACGATTGATCGGCGATGTCGCGGCCGAGATGCGCCCAGCGGAGCATGCAGTCGAGCGGCAGGAGCTCCACAACTTGCGGACTGGCCCGAAAGTACTCCGAGGCGGCCTCCCACGAGCGCAGCGACTGCCCGGCGAGGGCAACGCCCTCCTCCACCCAGCGCTGGACGCCGTCGTCCGAGAGGTGAGCCGCAACCTGCGGCGCGGCCTCGCGCAGGTCCTGGGGTAGATTGGGGGAGAGCGCGGCCAGGCGGACCTCGTAGTCCGCGAAAGAGAAGGTCCGCCGGCCCATCGTGCTGTCCTAGTACTCCCTGATCGTGATCCCCAGGATCTTGTCGCCGGGCGTAGTGGGATTCGTTTGTGGGTCGCGCGGCGTCAATTTGTCGACGACGTCCATACCGCCGGTCACCTTGCCGAAGACGGTGTAGTTGCCGTTCAGCGCCGCCGCCGATTCCGGCGAAAGCTCATAGCAGATGAAGAACTGGCTACCGCCGCTGTTCGGAGCGCTGGTCTTGGCCATCGCCAAAGTGCCTTCGGAGAAGGGGATATCGCTGAATTCGTCGGGAATAGTGTACCCGGGGCCGCCCGAGCCGGTGCCCGTCGGGTCACCACCCTGGGCGACAAAGCCCGGGAGCACGCGATGGAACGTAACGCCGTCGTAGAAGCCGCTGCAGGCCAGGAAGACCAAGCTGTTGACGGTGACCGGCGCCGCCTGGGGGTTTAGTTGGACTCTAATGTCGCCCTTTTCGGTGGCGATGGTGGCGACGTAGTCGCGGGTCGGGTCGATGACCGTCTCCGGCGCCGTAAACTGCTTCTCGGTGCTCTTCTTGCAGAGGGTCGCGAAATCCCCCGTCCTCGCCGGCAACTCCGCCGCGCCGGGAAGGGGAGTGCGGCCGGTCGGAATATTCGGGCCGGCAGCCTTGTCTCCGCCGCAACCTGCCGCTACCAGAAGGACGAGCGCCGGCACGGCCAGTGACACTATCGATGCTTTGACGAACGATGACTTCATCTGCTTGCTCCTCACTCGAATATCGATGAGACCACCTCTTCGATGCTGCGCTGCAACTCCGGGTCGTCCGTGAGGGACCAGACAACCGCGGCCCGGCACGCCTCGCGGGGCGCTACGCCCTTCGCGATCAGCTTCCCCGCGTAGATCAGCAGTCGCGTGCTCACCCCTTCCGCCAGTCCGTGTTCCTTAAGGTTGCGCACCTTCTCGCCCAGCTTCGCCAGCTCAGCTGCCACGTCCTCCGATATCCCGGCCTCGCGGGCGACGATCTGCGTCTCCTGCTCGCGGTTGGGATAGCCGAACTCCATGGCGATGAACCGCTGCCGGGTGCTGTGCTTCAGGTCCTTGAGTGCGCTCTGGTAACCGGGGTTATAGGAGATGACGAGCAGGAAGCCCGATGCCGCCTCCACGATCTGGCCACGCTTTTCGATGGGCAGTATGCGCCGGTGGTCCGTCAGCGGGTGGATGAGGACGGTCGTGTCCTTGCGCGCTTCCACGACCTCGTCGAGGTAGCAGATGGCGCCGGCTTTCACCGCGCGCGTCAGCGGCCCGTCGATCCAGCGTGTCGAGTCGCCCTCCAGCAGGTAGCGCCCGACGAGGTCGCTCGCCGTCAGGTCTTCGTGGCAGGCGACGGTGACCAGCGGCAGGCCGTGCGTTTTCTCGCTTTCGCCGTCCGTCGCGTCCTTGATGATGGTAAGCGGCCGTCCCAGCTTCCAGGCCATGTACTCGATAAAGCGGGTCTTGCCGCAGCCCGTTGGCCCCTTCAACAGCACCGGTATCTGCTGGGAGAAGGCGGCGGTGAAAAGGGCCACCTCGTCACCCACCGGCAGGTAGAAGGGCTCCCGTAGCGCGTAGTATTCCTCGACGGCGTACTGCCGGTAGTCGCCTTCGACCAGTCTTGCTCGTTTCGGCATTGTTATTTCACCCTAAGAACGGTCTAATCACGCACGCGTTTCAGCCCGCGTGCTGCACGATTCTCGCCTGAAGCTGTTCCCACAGCGATTGCACCCTCGCCTCCAGCTCCACCGGCGTGCCGTCGTTCTCGATGACGACGTCCGCCTGGTAGACGCGCTCCTCGTTGCTGAGCTGGCTGCGGATGCGCGCCTCCGCATGCTCGCGTTCCATCCCGGCCGCCTCCAGCCGTCTGACGGCAGTCTCCGGCGAAGCGAGGACGACCCAGACCTCGTCGACGAGCCACTGCCAGCCGGCCTCGAGCAGTATTGCCGCTTCCAGGACGGCCACCCTCTCGCCCCTGGCCCGCAACTCGTCGAGATCGTGCGCCATCATCTCCGCCATCGCCGGCCAGACGATGTCGTTGAGCCGGCGACGGTCCTCCGGGTCGGCGAAGACGCGCCGTCCCAGCTTCTGCCGGTCGATCTCCCCGTCCGCGCCGACGATCTGCCGCCCAAACGCCTCGATCAGCCGCTCGTAAGTAGGCGCGCCCTTCAGATAAGAGCGATGCCCTACCAGGTCGGCGTTCACGAACGCGGCGCCCCAAGCAACGAGCATCTGCGCGACGGTCGACTTGCCGCTGCCGATGCCGCCGGTCAGGCCGATGGTCCTCATTAGCCCCTCGAAAAAAAGGGCGCCCCGACGCGTCGGGGCGAACCGACTGTGCGCATATAGGCAAGATAATTCTACGGGCAGCTTAACACCCGGTCAAGCAAACCTGCCCTTCAGTACCTGGGGCCGCTATGTCGGGCGCTGCCATCGGCGCGCTTCTCCATCCGAGTTTCGCAACAGGCTGGTTGACGACCTTACACGGTAGCGTGTAAGATGGCGGCATGGCGGAGAGAAAGAAGCGGAAGGTCGCCTGGGACGCCCGCGGTGTCCACGCCCTGCGCGCCCACCTGGCGCTTACGCAGGAACGAATGGCGGCGGAGCTGGGCACCCGCCAGCAGACGATCAGCGAATGGGAGACGGGCCAGTACCAGCCCCGCGGCGCTTCGGCGCGGCTGCTGGCGCTGATCGCGGAGCGGGCGGGCTTCGTCTACGGTGCCGCGCCGGATAGCGAGCCGGAGGGAAAGGGCGAAGGCTGACGCGATAATGCCGCTGCTGTTGCGGGAGAGACGGGCTCAGTACCAGGGCGCGGACGAGCCGGAGGAGGCGAGAGAAGGCGCTGAGAATGCAGGGGCGGGGGCGCTCCTCATCGAGTTCCCGGCCGCCGCCGAGCCGCACCTTCGCGAAGATGAGCTGGTGCGCCTCTGGGAGGGACAGCGCTTCCCTCGCGAAGCCCTGCGGACGCGACAGGGAGAGGCGCTGCAGGTCGTTCACCGCGGGCGACGCAATCTCGGCGCCGGCCCCGATTTCCTGGACGCCATCATCGCCGACGGCCGCGGACGGCTGCTCAAGGGCGACGTCGAGCTGCACGTTCGCGCCAGCGCCTTCGTGGCGCACGGCCACCACCTTGACCCGCGCTATGACAACGTGGTCCTCCACGTCGTCTTCCACGACGACGCCGGTGAGCCGACCCTCCTGCGCTGCGGCCGTCGCGCCGCCGTCGTCGCCCTGGCGCCCTGGGTAGCGCGTCGCGCCGAGCAGCTCCGCCTCTGGCTGGCCCAGCCGTCTTCCTGGACAGAGCCCTGCCGGAGCGCCATCGCCTGCGGCGGCTGGCCGGAGGTCGGCGAGATGCTCAGCCACCTGGGTCAGATGCGTTTCCGGCAGAAGCAGGCGCGCTTCGCGGGGGCGCTGCGTCGCCAGGGCGCCAACCAGGCGCTCTACGAAGGCATACTGAGGACCCTCGGCTACAGCCGCAACCAGGAGACGTTCGCGCGCCTGGCCCACCTCCTGCCCTACGAGCGGCTGCGACAGGCCCTTGACCACGAAGGCCTGATCGCCGCCGAGGCGCTCCTCCTAGGCAGCGGCGGTCTTCTCCCCGGCCAGCTTGGCCAGACTGCGGCGCCGCCCTACGTGCAGGCCCTCGAACGGCGTTGGGCGCGAGTACCAAGCCGCCAGGTGCCGCCCGAGGTCTGGCAGCTCAGCGGCCTGCGACCGGAAAACCACCCCGCGCGGCGGCTGGCCGGTCTGGCCCGCCTTCTCGGCCGCTGGCCGAGCCTTGTCGCCGGGCTGCGCAGCCTGGAGGAGGCGGATTCCGCGTCGCTGTCGCGGCTCCTCGCCGCCTGGCAGGTCCCCGCCGACGGCTTCTGGCAGTCCCACCATGACTTAGACGGCCGCGGGCGGCCGCCCTTCGGCTCCCTGATCGGCAGGGGGAGGGCGCTGGAAGTCCTGGTCAACGCCGTCCTGCCCTTCGCCGCCGCTTTCGGCGAGACGCGTGGCCTCGATGCCCTTTCGCGGCGGGCGCTGGGGCTATTCCTGCGTCTGCCTTCGGCCGGCTCCTACGGCGGCACCCGCTTCCTGGAGAGCGTGCTCCGTCCGTCGGGCGGGGACAACCTGCAGGGCGCCTGCCGGCAGCAGGGGCGGCTTTACCTCTACAACCACTACTGCGCCGCCGGGGAGTGCACCATCTGCCCCCTCTCCGGCAGGGACCCGGTCTAGGACAGAGGTCGCCGATGACCTGGTGGGGCTGGCTGCCGGTCGGACTGGGGGTCGTGGCGCTCGCAGTGGTGGCAGTCGTTCTCGTCTTTCGACGCCCGATCTCGCAACTGCGGCAGGACCGGTTGTTGCGCCGGATCGGCGCGCTGCCGCTGCGGGCGAAGCTCTCCCTCGTCCGGCGCCTCTTCCGCGACAGGCGCGTGCCCTGGTGGGCGAAGGCGCTGCTGCCGGCGCTCGCGCTCTACCTGGCGATGCCCATCGACGTCATCCCCGACTTCATACCGGTCATAGGCTATCTCGACGACCTGGTGGTCGTCCTGCTGGTCGCGACCCTGCTCTTTCGCGCCGTCCCGCGCAGAGTCATCGAGGAAAACGTCGAATCGCTGGAGAGCGGCGAGGGACGGGGCGCGGGGAGTACGGCTGGGGAAGGCCGAGGCCGCTAAGCACGTCCTGGTCCAGTCCTGCCCGCTCGCCGCGACGGAAGCGGAAGTAGCCGCAGGCCGCGACCATGACAGCGTTGTCGGTGCAGAGGACCGGCGGCGGCAGGCGCACCGGGACGGGAGCGCGCTTCGCCAGGGTATCCCTGAGCAGCCGGTTGGCCGCGACGCCGCCGGAGACAACTATCTCTGTCACCCTCTCCTCGCGGGCGGCCCGCGCGGTCTTGGCGACGAGCGCTTCCACTACCGCCTCCTGGAACGCCGCCGCTATCTCCGCCCGCGGCAGGTCCTCCCCGTATTCGCGCGCCAGGCGGAGCACGGCCGTCTTCAGGCCACTGAAGCTGAAATCGTAGCTGCCGCGCAGCACGGCTCTAGGCAGACGCTGCGACAGCCCTCTGCCGACAGACACTCCCGTCGACACCCGCTCGATCGCCGGGCCGCCGGGAAAGCCGAGGCCGAGGAGCCGCGCCACCTTGTCGAACGCCTCGCCGGCGGCGTCGTCGCGGGTCCGGCCGAGCAGGCGGTAGCGGCCGTGGTCCTCCATCACCAGCAGGTCGCTGTGGCCGCCCGAGACGATGAGGGCGAGCAGGGGGAAACGGGGCGGCCGGGCGCCGGAGCCTTCGCCGTCGAGCCAGTTGGCGTAGATGTGCGCCTCCAGGTGACTAACGGCGACCAGCGGCAGGTCGCGGGCAAAGGCGATGGCCTTCGCCGTGTTCAACCCGACAAGCAGCGAGCCCGACAGGCCGGGCCCAACAGTGACGGCGATGGCGGCGAGGTCATTCCAGCCGCACCCGGCCTCCGCCATGGCCTCTTCGATGACCGGCAGGAGGCTTTCCAGGTGCCGCCGCGAAGCGACCTCCGGCACCACACCGCCGTAGCGCGCGTGCAGACTCACCTGGGAAGCGATGACGTTGGACAGGATGCGGCGCCCGTCCTCGACGACGGCAGCGGCGGACTCGTCGCAGGAGGACTCAATGCCCAGTATCTTCATGGGGCGGCGTCTGGAGTTGCGCTTTCGCCAGCCGGCGGGCTCGCCGTCGACGCCGGCAGGTCCGCGACGAAGAGGGAGTCGCCGTTGAGGACGTAGAGGCGCGCCGCCACCTCGTCGACGGCCACCGCCTGCGGGTCCATCAACTGGTTGCTGACGTACTGCCGCTGGAAGCGACCGTCGGGCGTGAAAAGGACGATCCGCTTGTTGCCGCGGTCGACGACGAGCAGGCCACCGTCGGCCAGGGGCAGGAGCGAAGCGGGCGACGTCAGCGGCCGGTCGATGCCCTCCATCTCGAACGGCATCTCCTGCCCGGCCGAGAAGCGGCGGATGTGGCCGTCTGCGCTGAGGAGATAGACGTCACCGTTGATGGCAAGCGAGGTCGCTCCCGAGAGGTCCACTCCCTCCAGGACCGGCTCCGGTCCCGCCGCGAAGCCGTCCTCGATTGACGGATAGAGCCATAGCTGGCTGTTCTCTCCGTCGAGGGCGTAGAGGCCGTCGGCACCGGCGAAAACGGCATCGAGGGAGCCCCAACCATCGCTTCCTTCGAGGGCGAGCGGAACGGGATCAGCGCCGGGGCGCAGCGAGAAGAGGTGCCGCTCGCTGTCGATGACCAGCAGACTGCCGCCGTTGACGTCCGGCAGCCAGGCGATCTGGCTCGGGCGCGCCGCCTTCGCCATGCCGGCGAGGTCGCCCTCGCGGAGGACCTCCTCCGCCTGGCCCGCCGGTCCGCTGAGCGACACCGACACGACACGGCTTTCCTTGCCGTCGAGCAGGTAAGCGTGGCCGCCACCGACGACGAGCCGTTGCAGGGAGAGGTCGCCGGTGAGCTGCGTCGTCAGGTCGGCGACGAGCTGGAGACCGGTCAGCTCCTGGACGCCGTCCATCTCCGCCAGGACGACGGCGACGTCGCCTTCGAGGGCCGTCAGCTCGCTGTCGTCGGGGCGTATGTCCGTGGCTTCGGCGAGCTGGCTGCTCACCTCGCCCAGTAGACGCCGCTTCTCCGACAGGTCGGAGATAGTGAGCGCGGCGCTGTAGTCTTCTTTCGCGCCGGCGAGCAGGGAGTCGAACTTCGCGGCCCGGTTCCCTTCGATGGAGTCCGGCATGACCCACCAGGCGAGCAGGCCAGCGAACCCCAGGAAAAGGACGACGGGTAGCACCCAGGCGGGGATGCGCCGGCCCGCCTTCGCCAGCGGGTTCGGTCGCCGGCTGCGCACGCCCGGCTGCGCGCCGCGCAGGCGCACCGTCTGGCGGCCGGTCTCCGGCACGGCGACCGCAACCGGCGCCAGCTCCAGCGGGCCGAGGAGGTCGAACGTCGACTCGGCCTCTTCTTCGTACGTGTCCGGCGGCGGCCGTCGCAGCGAGCCTGCTTCGACGCTCGGAGTGGGAGGAGGCACAAACGGCTGCTCCGACGGCGGCTCAGCCCGCAGCTCAGGCGGCACAATCGTCTCGCTGAGGTCCGCCTCCTCGAAGCAGCTAAGCAGGAACACGGAGAAGTCGGGCTGGTCGCGGGCGATGAGATAGAGCTCGGAGAGGACCTCTTCGGCATCTCGCGATAGCAGCTCTCCCAGCCGCACCCCGTCGACGACGTCGTCCAGCGAAGGCGAGGCGACGAGGAGGAGATCGCCCGGCGCGAGCGCGTAGCGCCGGAGTTGCGGCCGCAGCTCGTCGGCCAGACCGAGGACGGCGCCGGCCCGCGGGTCCTCCGGCGCCAGGCGCGTGAGGACGGCGTCCCGCCGCAAGTAGGCGAGGCTGGGTCCGGCCTGCGCCAGGTAGGCCACCGTCCCCCGAACGACGAGGCAGCTCAGGCCCGCGCCGACCTGGTGCTCGCGCAGGCTGCGCCGGTTCCACTCGCGCAGGTTCTCGTGAGCGGCGGTTATCGCCTTCATCAGGGCGCCGGTGAGGGAGAGGTCCTGCCGTTCGAAGAGGTGGCCGACGACGGCGACGAGCTGGCCGCAGAACTCCTCGCTGCCGGGCAGAGCGGGCTGGACGAGGACGTAGAGGTCGACCGGCTCTTCGCCGGAGGGATTGAGGCCAAACTTCCCTTGCCAGGGTCCGGCTTCCAGCGCCTGCCCCTGTACGATGCCAAACTGCCCGACCCAGGTCCGGACCGCCATCGGTAGGACATTATACCACCCGCTCCGGGTCGAACAAGGTGCACGATCCCGCAGGGTCTGCCCGATTTGCCCGCACCGGCGTGCAGCCCATCGCTCGCGTAGGTCGGGCGTCTCGCCCGACCGTTCTTTCGTGTTAGCCTTGGCGGGCAGGATGCCCGCCCTACGCGCGGAGGGACGGCGGGCGCGGCTATGAACGAACGTAGGGGAAGGCTGAAGGCTTCCGCGTCGATGCACATTAGAAGAACCTGACCCGCCGGGTGCCGCGAGGTGGAGGGCTGAAGCCCTCCCCTACATTGGATCCGGCGCGAATGCTATAATTTCATTCCAACGCAGGCAAGAGATGCCGAGAGGTGAGAACATCGACGAGCAAACGCTTCGCGCCCTCCTGCAATCGGTGGCGACCGGCCAGACCGGCGTCGACGGCGCCCTCGATAAGCTGCGCCATCTCCCCTACGAGGACCTGGGATTCGCCAAGCTCGACCACCACCGGGCCCTGCGTGGCAGCCTGCCGGAGGTCGTGCTGGGCCAGGGGAAGACCGCGCAGCAAATCGTCGCCATCGCCGAGCGGCTGGCCGAGCGCTCCGGACGCCTGCTGGTCACGCGCATAGAGCGCGACGTCTTCGAGCAGATACGATCGCGCGTCCCCGACGCCACGTACCACGAGGTCGCGCGGGCAGCGACGGTGGACCGCCATCCGAGCGAGGCCTTGGCGGGCGTCTGCCTCATCTGCGCCGGCACGGCCGACCTGCCCGTGGCAGAGGAGGCCGCCGTCACCGCCGAGCTGATGGGGAACCGCGTCGAGAGGGTCTACGACGTAGGCGTGGCCGGGCTGCACCGCCTGCTGGACCACCTGCCGCAGCTCGGCGAGGCGCGGGTCCTGATCGTCGTCGCCGGCATGGAGGGAGCGCTGCCGAGCGTCGTCTGCGGGCTCGTGGCCGCGCCGGTGATCGCCGTGCCGACGTCCATCGGCTACGGCGCCAGCTTCCAGGGGATCGCGCCGCTGCTGACGATGCTGAATAGCTGCGCGCCCGGCGTCGCGGTCGTCAACATCGACAACGGCTTCGGCGCCGGCTACCTGGCGGCGGTCATCAACCGCCTAGGCCAGGGGAAATCCGAAACGCCTGACAGGAGCGACGACTGACGCGCGTAGCCTATCTCGACTGCTTCTCCGGCATCGGCGGCGACATGCTCCTCGGCGCCATCGTCGACGCCGGGCTGCCGCTCGATGCGCTGACGGGAGAGCTGGCGAAGCTCAAGGTCGAGGGATACAGCCTGCGCGCCGAAAAGACGCAGCGCGCCGACCTCGCGGCGACGAAGCTGACGGTCGACCTGCAGCCCTCCGCGCTATCCTTCCCGCACTTGAGCGACCTCCTGGGAGCCGTCGATGCCAGCGACCTGCCACCGGCGGACAAGGAGAAGGCGTCCGCCGTCTTCCAGCGACTGGCGGAGGCGGAGGCGCAGGTTCACGGTGTCGACGCCGCGTCTGTCGTCCTGCACGAGCTGGGATCCCTGGACACGCTGATCGACGTGGTCGGGGCCGTGGCCGGGCTGCGCCTGCTCGGCGTCGAGCAGCTATTCGCCTCGCCGTTGCCCCTGGGCCGCGGCGAAGTCGAAGGGGCGCACGGCGTACTGCCGCTGCCGGCTCCGGCGACGCTGGCGTTGCTCGCTGCCGTGAATGCGCCGGTCTCCGAAGCGGACCTGTCGGGCGAGCTTGTGACGCCGACGGGCGCCGCGCTCGTCGCCACGCTGGCGCGCTTCGAGCGCCCGGCGATGACGCTGGACAAGGTGGGCTGCGGCGCGGGCAGTCGTAACCCGGCGGGCCGTCCCAACGTCCTGCGCCTCTGGCTCGGCGAGGAGCTGGCGGCGTCGCGGAACGCCGTGCTGCTCGTCGAGACGAATATCGACGACATGAGCGCGGAGCTACTGGGCTACGTGCAGGAGCGCCTGTTCGCGGCCGGCGCCGCCGACGTCTGGTTCACGCCCATCTTCATGAAGAAGAACCGTCCGGCGACGATGCTGTCGCTGCTCTGCGCCGTCGAGCGCGAGGAGACCGTCGTTCGCGTTCTGCTGGAGGAGACGTCGACGCTGGGCGTGCGCGTGCGGGAGGTGCGCCGCCACGAGGCGCAACGCGAGACGTTCGAGTTCGAATCGAGCCTGGGGCCGGCGTGCGTGAAGGTGAAGCGGCTACCAGGCAAGAAAGCGCAGGTCTCCCCCGAGTATGAGGCCTGCCGGCAACTGGCGCTGGAACGCGATCTCCCTCTCGCCGAGGTCTACCGGACCGTCGAGGCGGAGGCGCGCAGCCGCCTCGACCCGAAACCATAGCTCTTCGCCGAAAAAAAGGGGCGCGTTCTTTCGGACGCCCCCTCGCTTGGTGCTTGTGTGCTGCCGTTCCGGTGCGCCTACTCGGAGGCGACCCAGACGCCCAGGTTTGTCGTGCCGTCGCTTTCTCCGACCGTTATCCAGGCGCCCGTCTTTCCGCCGTCCTTCGTCCAGAGCGCGTATGCGCCGTAGTCGCTACCGGAGCCGCCGCTGAACGAACCCTCCTCATCCCAGTCGCTCATCTTGTCTTTGTACCAATCAAAGACGTCTTCGGGGCTATCGTCCGTCTCGTACATCGCGAATTCGATGTTCTGATAGTCCGCCGTGTCCACTGCAGAGCCGATCCCCGGGATCCCCCCTTCGGAGCCGGACCACTCGCCGCTCGTGATCTCCTTTGCCCCAGGGTATATGGGGACGTCGCCGATGGACCCGCCGGAATCGCCGCCGCTACTGGACTCGGGCGTCTCCTTCTTCTTTGGCGTTTCCTTGGCAGCGGGCGTGTCTTCCTGCTGGTCTTGCCCGTCCTGCTGCTGCTCGACGGTAGGCTGCGCCTGTTCCTTGTCTGCCTTGTCGCCGCCGCCACCGCAGGCCACCAGGGCGGCGCCGAAGGCCAGCATCAGCGCTATGAGAACGTATAGCATCGACCTCTTCAAGAATCACCTCCTTGCGTTGGCTGCTATCCCCGCCTTGTGCTGGATTATGCGGGTGGAGCGGAAGGGTGTCAATCGGCAATGCCCGACAAAATAGGAGTCGGCGCTGCGGTCGTTAGCTATGCTGCTCGAAGCCCAGACCCTGCTCCTTCAGGCTCAAATAGCGGCCCTGCCCGATTACGACGTGGTCGAGCACCTCTATGTCGAGCAGCTTGCCCGCTTCCACCGCCTGCTTCGTCATCGCGACGTCGTCGTTCGACGGCGTCGGGTCGCCGGACGGGTGGTTGTGCACGAGGACGACGGCGGGGCAGTTCTGGCGCACCGCGTCGCGGAAGAGCTCGGCGATCCGGATCAACGAGGTGTTGACGCTGCCCCTGTACACCTCCGGTATGGAGAGCACCTGGTTCCGCTGGTTGAGGAGCACCACGCGCAGGTGCTCCTGCTCCAGCAGCCCCATCTCCGTGAGCAGCAGGTTGGCGATGTCGGCGGGCGAACGCACAACCGCGCGCTCCTCCGGCTGCGTCGAGGAGAGACGCCTTCCCAGCTCCAGCGCCGCCTTCAACTGGGCCGCCTTCGCCTCGCCAAGGCCCTTCTCGTTGCACAGCTCGCCGAAGCTGACCCGCGCCAGCCCGACGAGGCCGCGATAGGTCGAGAGCAGGCGCGTCGCCAGGCTGAGCACGCTCTCGTGCTTGGCGCCGGTGCGCAGGATGATCGCCAGCAGCTCGGCGTTGGAGAGGGCGCTGGCGCCGAAGTCGCGAAGCCGCTCGCGGGGGCGCTCCGAGGCGGGAAGGTCGCGTATGAGGGTGTAGTATTCTGTGCGACCAGCTTCTGTCGGCGAGAACGGTTCGTGCTCTTCCATGCTACGCTCCAGGCTCACCGCGCCGGATGCGCTTAACCTCGATGACCGTCGCGGTGTGCGGATAGTGGGTCACGGCGACGACGTCGCCCTGTTCGACTTCCCTGTACGAGAGCGGCGGCACTCTGAAGACGTTCCTGTTCACGTAGAGATAGTAGGCGGGGAACAGGAGGAACTCGGCGCGCCGCCACTTGCGGATGACCGGACCTTCGCTCGTCACCGGCGACGACCGCAGGTCACGCAGCGACTGGATGCTCTGGAAGCCGGCGAGAAAGACGACGATCGTCAGGAGCAGCAGGAGGAAGATGCCGCCGCCACCGCCCGCGGAGACGACGGCGGCCAGGGAGGCGCCCCATACGGCGACGACCACGACCAGGACCGGAGTGTAAATGACGGCGTCACGGATGAGGCGGCGTCTGGCGGCGGAAATCCCTTCCTTCAAGCGACTACTGCGCCCTTACTTCGGGATGGTCAGCGCTTGCCCGGGATGGAGGAGCGGGTTCGCAGGGTCGAGGCCGTTCGCCGCGGCCAGGCGGTTCGCGTAGTCGGTGATCGACTCGCCGGGTGGCAGGAAGAGTGCCGCTATGTCGAGAAGGGTGTCGCCTTCCTGCACCGTGTACTCGACCGCGCCCGGAGTCGGAGTCGCGGGTGCGGCGAGGGTGGGCGTCGTCACGGGGGCGCCGGCGGTCGGGTTTCTCGCGACTGCGGCGGTCGCCGTCGGCTCGACCACGTTGAAGCCGGACTGGCTGGCCTGCTCCGGCGGCTTGAGGAGGAGGAACAGGGCGACGGCCGTGCCCAGCAGCAGCGCCAGCAGCGAGCCGCGATAGAGCAGGAAGGAGGGCAAGGCGCCGGCGGGCTTCAGGCACTCCGCGCACAGCTCGCCGCCGTGCTCCTCGCAGTAGAGCCTGCCGCAGCGCCGGCACTCCTGGGTCGCGTCGTTGGTGCAGCTATAGCACTTCATGCAACGCGCAATATAGCAGCTTTGTCCCTCTTCCGCCAGCCGTTTGGGTCAAGTCTCTGTAAAAAGAGGTACGGAAGTCGCGGAGACCCTCCGATACGGACTGCTCACAACGAAGGCCCGCTATTTGAGCTCGACGGTGCCGCCGGCGTCCTTCAGCTTGTTGACGGCCACCTCCGCCTCTTCCTTGCTCACGCCCTCTTTGACGTTGACCGGCGCGCTCTCCACCAGGTCCTTCGCCTCCTTGAGGCCCAGGGTGGTGACCTCGCGGACGGCCTTGATGACGTTGATCTTGTTCGGGCCCATGTCCTTGAGGACGACGGTGAACTCCGTCTGCTCCTCCACCTCCTCGGCGGGGGCCGCGGCTGCCGGAGCCGGACCGGCGGCAGGCGCCATCATCGCGACGGGCGCGGCCGCCGTGACGCCGAACTCCTCCTCGATACGCTTGTTCAGGTCGCGCAGCTCGAGGATCGTCATCTCCTTGATCAGGTCGAACGCTTGATCGACCCGATCGCCGTCCTTCTTTGCTGTCTTTGCTGTCGCCATGCTGGTTCTCCTTTCGAAGCGATAATCCGAAGAATGCGCCGGTTACGGCTGGGCCTCCAATTGACGCGAGCGGGCTTCCAGGAGGCCCTGGAACTGGATGAGGCTCGAGTTCAAGAGCTGGCCCGTCGGCTGAACCAGCGCGCCGGCAAGTAGCTGCGCCAGGCGCCACACCGGCGACCGCAGCGCCCCCGCGATCTGCCCGGCGAGAATGGGCCGCGGCGGCAGCGTCGCCAGCTCGCCGACTTCGCGCGGTGAGAGCAGCCGCCCCTCGACGAAGGCGCGACGGATCGAGAAGGCGTTCTTCGCCGACTGCGCGTAGTCGCTGACCGCTTTCGCCGCCTCGACGGCGTCGCCGTAGCCGAAGACGATTACCGTTGGACCTTCGCCCAGCTCGGCGATTTCCGGCTTGTCGGCGGCGGCGGCGGCGAGTCGCAGGAGCGTGTTCTTGGTGACGCGGACTTCCACGCCCTTGGCTTTGAGCTGGCGACGCAGCTCGTTCATCTCGGCGACGCGCAGCCCCTGGTACGCGGCGCCGATGGCAATGCTCGCCCTGGCGAGCCGCTCCGTCAGCTCTTCGACGATCTGTAGCTTCTTTGGTGCCGGCATGTCTCATCCTCCGGGCAACGAAAATGGCTCTTGTCGCCACAGACAAGAGCCCGGAAGCCGGCGCTTTGCGCCTGACCGTCCTCGCTCGCCTCGGCGGGCATTCATTAACCCCTCCGCAGGAGGAGACCCGCTGTCTGTGACGTGCCGTTTATTCTATTTCGGGCGGGCCGCCCGCGCAAGCGGGCGACCGAAAACCCTCAGCGTAGGTCGGGTCCCCCAATGGCGGACAGGCTGTCTGGCCCGACCGGCCATCCCCCTCGGGGCGGGCAGGATGCCCGCGCTACGCGAAAGGGGTCAGGCGAAAGTCCGCCTATGTCGTGCTCAATGCAAGCGTCGAGCCGGGCTCCAGCTTGATGCCGGGGCCCATCGACGTCGCCAGGGTCATGCTGCGCACGAACTGGCCCTTGGCGCCCGCCGGCCGCGACTTCACGATCGTCTCGATGATCGCGGCCAGGTTCTCGAGGAGCTTGTCCTCCTCGAAGCCGATCTTGCCGATTGGCACGTGGATGATTGCGCTGCGGTCGAGGCGGTACTCGACGCGTCCCTGGCGGGCATCGCGGACGGCGCGGGCGATGTCCTGCTCGTCGACGACGGTGCCGGAGCGCGGGTTGGGCATGAGGCCGCGCGGCCCCAGGACGCGCCCCAGGCGTCCCACCTTGCCCATCATCTCGCGCTGGGCGAGGGCGACGTCGAAGTCCGTCCAGCCGCCTTCGACCTTCTTGACCAGGTCGTCGCCGCCGACGAACTCCGCGCCCGCTTCCTGCGCCGCCCTGGCGCCTTCACCCTCGGCGAAGACGAGGACGCGCACGGTCTTGCCGAGACCGTGCGGCAGCAGGACGGAGCCGCGCAACTGCTGGTCGGCGTGACGTACGTCGAGGCCGGTGCGGACGTGCAGCTCCACCGTCTCGTCGAAACGGGCGTGCGCCGCCTTCTTGGCGAGCGCAATCGCTTCCGCCGGCGGGTAGGCCGCCAGGCGGTCGACGAGCGTTAGCGCCTCGCGGTGCTTCTTTCCGACCTTGGTGACCACTATTTGACCTCTATTCCCATGCTGCGGGCGGTGCCCTCCACCATCCGCATCGCCGCCTCGATGTCGCTGGCGTTCAGGTCTCTGAGCTTGATCTCGGCGATCTCGCGGATCTTGTCGCGGGGGAGCTCGCCCACTTTCTCGCGTTTCTGGGTCGCGCTGCCTTTGTCGACGCCCAGCGCCTTCTTCAGCAGCTCGGAGACGGGCGGCGTCTTCAAAACGTATGTGAAGGAGCGGTCCTCGAAGACGGTTATCTCCACCGGGACGATGGTGCCCGCCTGCGAAGCGGTCTTTTCGTTATAGTCCTTGCAGAAGGCCATGATGTTGACGCCGTGCTGGCCCAGGGCAGGCCCTACCGGCGGGGCGGGGTTCGCCTTCCCCGCGTCGATCTGCAGCTTGATGATGGCCCGGACCTTCTTCGCCATCCTACAGCCTCTCTACCTGCAGAAAGTCCAGCTCCACCGGCGTCTCGCGGCCGAAGAACGACACGAGCACCCTGACGCGGCCCTTCTCCAGGTTGATCTCGTCGACCTGGCCGACGAAGTCCATGAACGGACCGTCGACGACGCGCACGCTCTGGCCGATGGTAAAGCCGACTTTGATGCGGGGCTCCTTTGACCGCATCTGGCGCAATATCTTGCGCACCTCCGCGACGTCGAGCGGCGTGGGCTTGACGCCGGAGCCGACGAAGCCGGTGACGCCCGGCGTGTTTCGCACCACGAACCAGGCGCGGCTCGCCTCGGGGTCGTCGTCGCGCAGCTCGATCATGTGCACCAGCACGTAGCCCGGGAAGACCTTCTTCTCGACTGTGCGACGCTGGCCGTCGCGGATCTCTATCTCCTCCTCCGTCGGCACGATGACCTGGAAGACGAGCTCCTTGGCGTCCATGGACTCGATGCGGTGCTCCAGGTTCGCCTTGACCTTGTTCTCATAGCCGGAGTAGGTGTGGATAACGTACCAGGCGCGTCCCTCTACAGGAGCGGCGATATCTTCCTCGGGGGCCTGCGCCTTAGTCGTAGGCTCTCCTTCTTCTTCTGCTACTGCGGTCTTCCTTTTCCTCGGCACCAATCTATCCTTGCTGCGCTATCGCAGGATTGTGTTTGTCATGAACCAGTTGAAGAAGATGTCGATGAGGCCGAGCAGACCGCCGATGGCAAAGGAGACTACGACCACCAGGATCGTCAGGTTGACGGTCTCGTTGCGGGTGGGCCAGGTGACCTTGCGCAGCTCGCTGATGATGTCTTCGACCCAGCGAGGCAGGAATGCGCGCCAGCCGCGACGCGTGCGGGTGGGCGCTCCTCCCTTGGGTGGACGCGGCGCCCGGATGGGGGCCGCCCTCTTCGATGCCTTGGTGACGACGGGATGCCGCCTAAGCGCACGACTCATGCTGCTCGCCTCCCACGCCCTTCGCCCCGAACCACGCCAGTCTCATCAGCATCGACTACCTACCTTACCTCCCGGTGAGGGCGATGAACGCGGCAGCGCGGGCAGTACTTGCGCAGCTCAATGCGTTCGGAGTCGTTGCGCCGGTTCTTTTCCGTAACGTAGTTCCGCTCTTTACACTCTGAGCAGGCCAGAGTGATTATGACTCTCTCTTCTTTCTTCGCCATTCAGCCTTGCCTTCGGACCGAAACCGACCCGCTCTCTTTTACTCCAGTACCTTCGTCACCACGCCGGCGCCGACGGTGCGGCCGCCCTCGCGGATGGCGAAGCGCAGCCCATCTTCCAAGGCTATCGGCTCAATCAGCCGGATCTTCATGTCGACGTTGTCGCCGGGCATCACCATCTCGACGCCTTCGGGCAGCTCGCAGCTTCCCGTGACATCGGTGGTGCGTAGGTAGAACTGCGGCCGGTAGCCGGCGAAGAACGGTGTGTGCCTGCCGCCCTCTTCCTTCGACAGGACGTAGACCCTGCCGGTGAAGTAGGTGTGCGGCTTGATGCTGCCCGGAGCGGCGATGACCTGCCCGCGGGCAATGTCCTCGCGCTCGATGCCACGGAGGAGGAGGCCCACGTTGTCGCCGGGCTCAGCGTAGTCGAGCGTCTTGCGGAACATCTCGACGCCGGTGACGACCGTCTTTCGCGTCTCGCCGAGGCCGACGATCTCGATCTCGGCGCCGGTCTTGACGACGCCGCGCTCGACACGGCCGGTCGCGACGGTGCCGCGCCCCTTGATGCCGAAGACGTCCTCGATTGGCATGAGGAACGGCTGGTCGCGCGCCCGCTGGGGCTGCGGGATGTACTTGTCGACGGCGTCCATCAGTTTCCAGATGGGCTCAAACTCAGGCGCGTTGGGGTCCTTGCTCTCGGATTCCATTGCCTGGAGGGCGGAGCCGCGGATGATCGGTATCTCCTCGCCCGGGAAGTGGTAGCTGGTGAGAAGCTCGCGCAGCTCCAGCTCCACGAGGTCGAGGAGCTCCGGGTCGTCCATCTGGTCGGTCTTGTTGAGGAAGACGACCATCGCCGGCACTTCGACCTGGTAGGCGAGGAGGACGTGCTCGCGCGTCTGCGGCATCGGCCCATCGGGCGCGGCGACGACTAGGATAGCGCCGTCCATCTGTGCGGCGCCGGTGATCATGTTCTTGATGTAGTCGGCATGGCCGGGGCAGTCGATGTGAGCGTAGTGCCGTTTCTCGGTCTCGTACTCGACGTGCTGGACCTGGATTGTGATGCCCCGTGCGCGCTCTTCCGGCGCATTGTCGATGCTCCAGAAGTCACGGTACTCGGCTAAGCCCTTGAGCGACAATACTTTCGTGATTGCCGAGAGCAGGGTCGTCTTGCCATGGTCTACGTGACCGATGGTGCCGACGTTCACGTGGGGCTTCGTTCGCTCGAACTTCTTCTTGGCCATGTCGTCAAATTCCTCCTAGTAAATGGAGCCCACACTCGGACTCGAACCGAGGACCCCGTTCTTACCAAGAACGTGCTCTACCTGCTGAGCTATGTGGGCACCTGACCTATTGGCGGCTGGGTTAACGGCCACCCTGCCGTTATCGCCGTCTGTCGCCTTGCCGCCGACCCACCCGAGGCGGGTAAACAGGCAGGCGGTCCGGTGCTTCGTTCTTCGTTTCCAGACCCGCCAGTGGCGGACGAGTCTGAGCCTAGAGTGGTGGAGGGGGCAGGATTCGAACCTGCGTAGCCTGTTAAGGCAGCGATTTTACAGACCGCCGGTATTAGCCGCTCACCCACCCCTCCGGTTGCCGAGAAGCTGGAGCCCGAGGGGGGATTCGAACCCACCAACCTACCGATTACAAGTCGGTTGCGCTACCATTGCGCCACTCGGGCCCAATCCCTTTCAGGCGTAACAAAAGTAGGCCCCCGACAGTCGGGGCTCTTAGCATACGTAAGTATAGGGATTGGCACGCGCAAAGTCAATCCTTGCGTTTCCAGACGGTGCCCTCGCGGCTGTCCTCCAGGGCGATGCCCAGGCCGTCCAGACGGCTGCGAATGCTATCGGCGAGGGCGAACTGTTTCGCCTGCCGCAACTCCTCGCGCAGGGCGATCAGCGCCTCGATGAAAGGGGCGGCGGCAATCTCCCGCTCCTCTGCCGCCAGCGTGAGCCCGAAGACGCCGCTCAGCTCCAGAAGGACCGCCTGCGCCGGCTTGATGTCGCGCCCTTCGTCGCGGGCGCGGTTGATGTCGCGCGCCAGGTCGAAGAGGGCGGCCATCGCCTGGGCGGTGTTCAGGTCGTTCTCCATGGCTTCGATAAAGCGGTCGCGGAACCGCCCACCGTCCAGCGGGTCGCCGTCAGCAGACGCAGCATGAGCCGCGGTGCGCAGGCGCTCCACGCCGCGTCGCGCCGCCGCCAGCGGCTCGTCGCCGTATGTGAGCGGGCTGCGGTAGTTGGAGCTGAGGATGAACAGACGCAGGGTGTCGGCGCCGTGCTGCTCCAGGGCGTCGGTGATGGAGACGAGATTGCCCAGGGAGCGGGTCATCTTCTCCTCGCCGTCGGACAGGCGCGCCAGGCCGTTGTGCACCCAGAAGCGGACGAAGGGCGTAACGCCGGTATAGCTCTCGGACTGCGCCAGCTCGTTCTCGTGGTGGGGGAAGATGAGGTCCTGGCCGCCGCCGTGGATGTCCAGCGTCTCCCCCAGGTAGTGCAGCGACATGACGGAGCACTCGATGTGCCAGCCGGGACGTCCGCCGCCCCACGGGCTCTCCCAGGACGGCTCACCCGGCTTCGACGCCTTCCAGAGGGCGAAGTCCATCGGGTGCTCCTTGCGCTCGTCGACCTCGATGCGGGCGCCCGCCTGGAGGTCGTCGAGGGCGCGGCCGGAGAGCTTGCCGTAGTCGTCGTCGCTGGTAACGCGGAAGTAGACGTCGCCGTCGACCGGATAGGCGTGCCCTTTGGCGATGAGACCCTGGATCATCTCGATCATGCCGGGTATCTCGTGCGTGGCCAGCGGGTAGACGTGGGCGCGCTGGATATTGAGCTTGTCCATGTCCGTGAAGAAGCGCTCCACGTACTGGCGCGCCAGCTCGTCGGTGGTGACGTCCATCGCCTGGGCGCGGGCGATGATCTTGTCCTCGATGTCGGTGAAGTTCTGGACGTGGCGGACCTGGTAGCCGCGATACTCCAGGTAACGCCGCAGCACGTCAAAGACGACGTAGCTCATGGCGTGGCCCACGTGGCAGGGCGCGTACAGGTTGGGGCCGCAGACGTACATCTTGACGGTATCGCCCGCCGGAACGAACTCCTCTTCCCTGCGTGTCAGCGTGCTGTACAGCCTCATGCTTCGCTATCCTCGCTAGCCGATTTCAGGTGGTGTCTCAGGCGTGCCGTCCGGCGATTCCATTCGCTTTTCCAGGCGGCCGACCCTCTCCTCGAGCTCCTGGAGCCGGTCCCATTCGGGGTCCGGCAGGTGGACGACGGTGTCGTCGCCGGGCTCATGATAGGCGACTACGTGCCCGGGCACGCCGACGACGGTGGCGTTGGCCGGGACATTGGTCACGACGACGGAGCCGGCGCCGATGCGGGCGTTCTCGCCGACGTAGATGGCGCCTATCAGCTCCGCGCCGGCGCCCACGACGACGTTGTCGGCGAGCGTCGGGTGGCGTTTCTCCCGTCGTGTGCTGGTGCCGCCGAGAGTGACGCCCTGGTAGAGATGGCAGTCGTTGCCGATCTCCGCCGTCTCGCCGATGACGACGCCCATACCGTGGTCGATGAACAGCCCTTCGCCGATCCTGGCGCCCGGGTGGATCTCGATGCCCGTCAGAAAACGTCCCACGTGCGACACAAGCCGCGGCACGACGGGCACGCGCCTCTCGTACAGGGCATGCGAGAGGCGATGGATCTGCCGGGCGTGAAAGCCGGGGTAAGCCAGGATGACTTCCAGGTTGCTCGTCGCCGCCGGGTCTTCTCGCCGGGCGGCGCGTATATCGCCGATGATGCTATTTAAGATGGTCATTGTGCCCTCCAGGTCTTCAGGAGATTGCCCGCGAAGTGGCGGACTACGCTGTCTCGGGTGCCGCACGGCGACACCCGCCGCTACAGAGGCAGCGGCATCTCCTGCCCACGAAGGAGGGCCGTGGAAGCGTGCCTGGACGGCGCGCCGGTCGTCGGGAGAGAGTGAAGCATCTCACCGGTAGCGCCTACTCTATCAGTGCGACGGCCATCGCGGCAATCCCTTCGCCCCTGCCGATCGCCCCTAGCCCTTCGTGGGTGGTCGCTTTGACGCTGACACGCGATTCGTCGATGCCAATGACGCCGGCGATCGCGCTCCGCATCGCCGGCAGGTGGGGCAGCAGGCGCGGCCTCTCGGCGATCACCGTCGCGTCAACGTTGCCCACTCTGTGCCCCTTCTCTTGCAGCAGGTCCCGCGTCTGTCGCAAGAGCTCCCTGCTGTCGACGTCCTTGTAGGCCGGGTCGTCCGGCGGGAAGTGCTGGCCGATGTCGCCGAGGCCCGCCGCCCCCAGCAGCGCGTCGATGACGGCGTGGAGGAGGGCGTCGGCGTCGCTGTGCCCTCTCAGACCTGGGGAGCCGTCGATGCGCACCCCGCCGAGATAGAGCGGGCGGGCCGCGTCGAATG
>Ga0315294_10001798_pt1 | contig 23518 bp, 35 predicted proteins | sample YL17G13_40_MG_FD_203626 | JGI IMG/M metagenome (GOLD analysis project Ga0315294, IMG submission 203626) | Sediment microbial communities from Yellowstone Lake, YNP, Wyoming, USA - YL17G13_40 | ecosystem: Environmental > Aquatic > Freshwater > Lake > Sediment | place: USA: Wyoming | collected...
ACTGTTTTTGGATTGGGGGATACATATTCTAGAATTAGAATGGATTTGGTTGTAAATGTATTAACAATGAAAGCTGTAAAAGAAGGTGTGATAAATATAAACGGTGGTGAGCAATGGAGACCTATAATTTCGGTTAAAGACATAGCTGGTTATGTTACCGAAGCTTGTGAAAAAAAGTATAATGGTATTTATGTATTAGCAAAAGAAAACGTTGTTATTCGTGAATTAGGAGAAAGGATTGCTAGTATAATACCTAACACAAAAATAAATTATACAGAAATATCATTCCAAGATGCCAGAAATTATATGGTAGATAATAGTAAATCACTTGAAACATTCAAATATAAACCATTAGTAACAGTTGAAGAAGAAGTAGGAAGAATGGTAAAGTTATTTACAGAAAACAGAATAGAAAATCCAGAAGATAAGATTTATCATAATGGTGCATTTTTAAAAAATAAAAAAGAACAAAATCAATTTGTATGAGTGAAATAAAATTATTAAATGGTGGAATAGCAGTAGATGATAGAGGATCAGTTAGATTCGTAAATGATTTTAATTTTAGCGATGTTAAAAGATTTTATCATGTAGAGAATCATAGACAAGGATTTATACGTGCTTGGCATGGCCATAAAAATGAAGGAAAATATATTTATGTTAGTAGTGGAACAGCACTTATTGGTGTTGTAAATATGGATACGGGTATTATTTTAAAATATATTTTAAGTGCAAAGCAACCAAAAATTTTATTTATCCCACATGGTCATTATAATGGTTTTAAAAATTTAGAAGAAAATACATCAATACTTTTCTTTTCAACTTCAACAATAGAAGAAAGTTTAGGTGATGATATAAGAAAACCATATGATGAATGGAATATATGGGAAGAAGATTTTAGATAAAAAAAAAATTATGAAAATTTTTGTATTAGGTTCAAAAGGAATGCTTGGCAGATATGTAACTAAATATCTGGGACATTATTATGATGTTATTGAAATAAACAGAGATGTAATTGATGCATCAGATATTACTGAAAGTGATATTGAATTAAATTTGATTCGTTCAGGAATGAAGGAAAATGATGTTGTTATAAATTGTATCGGAACAATCAAACCAAGGGTGGATGATCTTGGTGATTTAAATGCTATTATAGTTAATTCCGTCTTCCCAAGAATGCTGGCAAATGCATGCAAAAAAAATAATGTACATTTAATTCACCCAACTACTGATTGTGTTTATTCTGGTTCTAAGGGTTCATATAATGAGAATGATAAATATGATGTTAGCGATGTTTACGGAATGTCAAAGGCCATGGGGGAACCACCTAATTGTACTGTTATCAGAACGTCTATAATAGGTGAAGAAGTGGGTCAAGGAAGATCATTAGTTGAATGGGTTAAATCTAATGCAGATAAAACAGTTTTTGGTTATACTAATCATTTATGGAATGGTATGACTTGCTTACAATTTGCTATGGTATGCATGCAGATAATTGATTACGATACTTTTTGGGAAGGTACTAGACATATTCATTCTAATACGTTAAATAAGAAAGAGTTAGTAGAAACTATAAGTAAAATTTATGATTTAAATATTTCAGTAAATCCTAAAGAAACACCAATTAAATGCGACAGAACATTATCAACTATATATGATTTATCTATTTTTTATATACCATCATTGGAAGAACAAATAAGGCAAATGAAAGAATTTTATTATAATTTATATAATTAATAATCATCATAATCTAAATGAAAATTTTTCTTAGGCTTAAGTGACTTAGTTGCGTCTTCATGAAATTCAGCTATTTCCACTAATGCAGCTATTGCATCGCCATAGCTACTATTTGGGTTTTTTAAAATCCTTAAATTATTAGTTATTTTATTAATTGCCTGATGAAATTCTTCTGGCGCATTACTTAATCTATCTTTAAATGGCCGTTTTTTAATTTGCTCATTTATTAAGTTTTTTAATTCTGATATTGTTAATTTTATCATTATTTATTTATAAATAATGCAATTTTGATAAAAATCATAATTAAACTATATTTATTTAAAAAAACAAGTACTTGAGAAAAAGATCAAAGAAAGTATCAAAAAATGATGTTCCAGAAATTAAAGAACATATAGAAATTAAAAAAGATTTAAATTATAAAATTAATATAAAATTTAAAAATGAAAAACAAAAAGATTTATTTTCTAAAATATTAGAAAATAGAATAACATTCATAAGAGGATCAAGTGGGACTGGTAAAACATTAATATCTTTAAAAACAGCACTATATTGCCTTAAAAATCCAGAATACAATATTGGTAAAATATTAATAACTAAACCAATAATAGAATCATCTAGTTCATCATTGGGTTATTTAAAGGGGGACATTGTGGATAAGACAATGCCTTATTTTGAATCTTATTATGATAATATAGAAAAAATTATAGGAACTGATTGGACAAAATATCTTAGGAATAATGATTTAATAAATGAATCTATTCTTAATTTTATGAGAGGTACAACATTTTCTGGTATAGATGAAAAAGGTAATCATATTGGATATATATGTTTAATAGATGAAGCACAAAATACTAGTATTAAAGAATTAAAACTTTTTATATCAAGAATGGGTGAAGGGTCTAAATTAATAATTATGGGTGATACCGATCAATGTGATTTAAAATTATCTAAAAATGATAAAAGTGGGTTAGATGATGCTTTTGATAGATTTAAAGATATACCTGGTGTTTCATTTTTTGAATTTAGCGAACAAGATATTGTTAGAGATAAGTTTCTTATTAAAATTATGGAAAGATATAAAAATTAATATCAATTTACCAACCATATCTTTTGTCCAATAGATCATTTACAATTAGTAGTATTTTACTATTAATTAATTAATGATTATTGGAATATCGGTTAATGGAATATTACGTGATACTCTTACTAAAATAAGAGAAATCTACGAAAAATATGAAGAAAAAACAATAGATGGTGATTTAAGTTACTCTAATCTTATGAGTAAATTAAATTTTGAAAACCAGGAAGAATTATATAATTTCCTATATGATGAATCACCCATAGAAATATTTGGGCATGCTATGGAACAAGAGCCAAATGTTATTAATAAATTTAATGAATTTGTTAAAAATCAGACAGATAATGAAATTATAATAATTTCTGATGAAATAGGTAAATCAAAACCTGCTACATTATTCTTTTTATCAAAATATGGTACTTTAGTTTCTGAAATATTTTTCTATAATTTAAATAGCATACATAAAGTATGGGAAAAATGTGATGTTATTTTAACAGATAGTGTTGAAATAGTTAAAATTAAACCTGATAATAAATTGGTAATTAAAAAATTAAACAGTGACAATAGTGAGGTTTCATCAGATTATACTGTAAATAATTTTGATGAATTCTTAAATTTAGATTTATGGACAAAAGAGAAATAGATTTACTTAAGAATTTAAATTTTACAATAGAAGATAGATTGTTTTATATAGATATTAATAGATTTGTTAAATTGGTATCTATTAATACATATACAGATGATGGTAAAATAGTTGAAATGAATATGCCAAAATTTGATATTATTAAAACAATGATGGATTCAATATTCTCAGAATATAAGATGGCAGAAGAACCAGGTTCATTAGCTCATTTAACAAAAGAAAATGATGGATTTTCTATACCATTTAAAATAGCATTTATTACATTATTAAAATACAAAATAATTAAAGAAGTTAAGATATGAATGAAAAAATAGCAAAATTAGAACAATCATTAACTAAACTAAATGATAATTCATTTAAGATTTTAGTGTTAACACAGGATGTTAAAGACAACCCTAAAGGTTCTGTACATTACAATTACCAACTGGTTAAAAATCTTATTGATTTAGGATTTAATGCATCAATATTAGTTGAAAAAAAGGATTATACATCAGTTGAAAGTTGGCTTGGTACTGAATATTCAAGTTTACCTCATACATACATCGAGGAAAAAGAATTAAAAGTTGGTCCAGAAGATATTTTATTAATTCCAGAATTATTTTCACATGTTATTGAACAAACTAAAACAATGCCATGCATGCGAATAGTTTTATGTCAATCCTATGATAATATTTTTGAAGTTATGCAACCAGGAATGACTTGGGGTAGCCTTGGTATATACCATTGCATTACAACAAACAGAGAACAAGAAGCATATATTAAATCAATATTTCCTAATGTTGAATCATCTGTAATTCCTTATAAAATACCAGATTTTTTCAAGAAAAATGATAAACCAAATAAACCTGTTGTAGCAATACATACAAGAGATCATAGAGATACAGCTAAAATAATTAAAACATTTTATGTTAAATATCCTCAATATAAATGGATTTCATTTAGAGATATGAGAGGAATGTCAAATGATAAATTTGCTGAATTTTTATCAGAAGCGTGTGTATCTGTGTGGGTTGATGATGTATCTGGGTTTGGTGCATTTCCTTTAGAAAGTATGAAGTGTGGGGTTCCAGTTATCGGTAAAATGCCTAATTTAAAACCTGATTGGCTAACTGATGAAAATGGATTTTGGTTATATGAATTTAATGTTATGGTTGATGTAATCGCTAATTACATTAAAATGTGGTTAGAAGATGGTGTTCCAGAAGAAATTTATACTAATATGCAAAAAACAATTAGTACAGTAGAATTGATTAATCAATCAGATGAAATTAAAAATGTCTTTAATTCTTATAAAGAAAGAAGAGTTAATGAAATAAATGAAGCACTTTCAAAATTTAAAGAAAAAGAAGTAACAGCATGAAAAATATAACAGTTATTATACCAGTTCACGATGCAAGTGATAGCGCAAAAAGCTGGCTGAATAAAGCAATTACAAGTATTAATTTACAAAAAGATAAACCAGAAAAAACAGCAATTGTTCATTGCGATTGTCCTGATGTTATTGCGTATTTTGATGCTTTAAAAGCAGAAAATAATCCTATTCTTGATGGTATTGATTTAATTCATAACACAGGAAGTAATGATTTTTCTTCACAAATAAATTTCGCAGCTAATGCTGTAACAACAAAATATATATCAATATTGGAATTAGATGATGAATATTCAAATACATGGTTTAAAAATGTAGGCATATATTCTGAAGCATATCCTAATGTTGATCTATTTTTACCTATTGTTGTTGATACTGATGAAGATGGTAATTTTTTAAGTTTTACTAATGAATCTGTATGGGCATTTAATTTTGCTGAAGAACAGGGTATACTAAATAATGATTCATTATTAAATTATAATAATTTCCAAACAAGTGGAATGGTTATAGATAGAGAAAAATTTTTAGAAATAGGTGGATTTAAATCAAACATAAAATTAGCATTTGTTTATGAATTTTTACTTAGAGCAACATATAATGATTTAAGGGTTATGACTATACCTAAATTTGGTTATAAACATACAAATATGCGTGAAGATTCATTATTCTGGAATTATAAAAATAATAAAAGAATGCAAATATTCCCAGAAGAAGCAAAATTTTGGATTGAGGCAGCCAAAAAAGAATATTTTTTCAAAAATGATCGCCAAATAAATTATGCCCCAAAAAATGTTTAATGCCAAAAAAGAAAAACGAAAAATTTTACTTTGGCGAAGAGCAGGAAGATGCTGTCAGGAAATTTCTAAAATCAAAAAATCTTAAGCTAAGAAATAAGATATATAGAGAAAAACTTGAATATCCACTTGGTAAAATGGTTGAGAGTATTATCAGACGATATAAACTTTATCGTAAAGGAATGGAATACCAAGAAATATACGATGATACACTATCTTTTTTATTCAGTAAGGTAGATAAATTCAATCCAACTCTTGATAAGAAAGCCTATTCTTACTTTGGTACAATTTGTAAGAATTATTTAATGGGTATAATCATAAAGGATCAGAAAGAAATGAATAGATCCATTGTTTATGAAGATGTAGCAAGGGATTTAGAGGATGATATTAAATTATCTTATACTATACTTGAACCTGAATTTGAAACTAATAAATTATTAAAAAATTTATTAAGTGAAATAAATGAAGTTCTTAAAACAGATACTTTATCTAAGAATGAGAAAATATTAGGGGAAGCATTAATTGACATATTCTCAAACCATGAAAAAATATTTCAATATGGTGAAGGTAATAAATTCAATAAAAACATCATATTTTTCTCTTTAAGGGAAATGACTAATTTAAACACAAAAGAAATAAGATCTGCATTAAAAAAATTCAAAAAAATATATAAAGTTGTTTCCCAAAAAATAATAGTGTAGATATTTATTAAAAAATAAGGGAAATGAGTAGATCAAATATAAATCTAGATAGGGATAGCGTTTTAGCATTAATGCAGGAAATATATAATGACTGTGTTGATCAAAAAACAATGGCTTTACAAATTCAAAAGAAAATGCTTGTTTTTTTAAAAGATATTGAAGGATTGGCATTAATTGGTCCAATTATTAAAGAACAACAAAAAATAATTGATTCTACTATAGATAAAAAATTGCAATTATCTAAATTGCAAAGTACATTACATATGAAAAACCCTAAATCAACTGATGATTTGGCTGGTGCATTAGGTGTTGATGATATGAAAATAATAGAAGAATTATTGCTGAAAAAAAATACAGTTAATGAAACTGAATCAAAAGTTAATTTTGATATAACTTCGATTAAAAGCGGTGCTGAAAATAAAAAATTAGAATAATGGCTGATCAAATCCAAGATTCTAAAAGAAAAGAATTAGTAAATCTCCAAAGTTTAAAAAATGGTTTAAATGCTTTAGAGGATTTAGTTGATGTTAGAAAAAAAAGAACAAACAATTTATTCAGTAGTATAGATAAATCTGATGGAAATTTTATTGATTATTTATTAGACTTATTAAAAATAACTAATGGAAATGAATCTGGAAATAAAATTAAAAAAATTTTATTAAAAAAATTAAAAGAATTTGAATCTCAAATAAAACAAATAATTTTTGAAGAATCCATTAAACTTTTTAATTGTGATTTTGATTTTATATTTACTGGACAGACAATTAATGTAAGAGTTGCAAGTATTGATCATTTTACTTTATTAAAAGATTCCCCTACAACAATACCAAATAAATATATTTATGAAAAAAATGAAGATATTAATCAGGTAATATATCCTTATTCGACTAATAGAAAATTATATGATTTATTACAAAATCCAAGTACTCCATTTAGTTATGAAGGATTAATTAATAAAACACCAAATGAATTATTTGATATTCAATTTGATGGTATTGATAATTATCAAGTCACTCCATTTTCTGGGTTAACATATATTAATTTTATTAAAGATTATTATGATACTATTAAATTATATGAAATAAAAGATGTTGTTAATGAATTATTTCAAGCATTGGCTGGTGTTATATCCATTCAAAAAAATGGAAATAGAGTTGATATTGAATTAGAGGGTAAATTAATTGAGGTTATTAAAAAAATGCTGTCTGCATGTAATGATCAATCAGATATTAATGTATCAGGTACACAAGCAATACCAGTATTTCCAGATGATAGTGATGAATCATTTTTTGATTTTAATAATGAAGATTTAAATAGAATAAATGAAGGGACAAATAATAAATTAAAAGGTGTTATTAAATTTATTGATTGTAATAATATAGAGATACCAATAGTTCCTAATTCATTAAATTCAGAATTAGAAAATTTATTATTTGATGATAAAGATGTTGAAAAACATATTGATAATATATTAGATTCAGTATTAAATGAATCTAATATGAATAATGGAATAAATTTCTCAGTAGAATTACCTAATATAAAATTGGATTTTTCGAATCAAATAATAAAAAATTTTCCATATATTTTATTTAAATCAATATTAACACCAAAAATGTTATTACCAATAGCTACAGTTGTTAATGCAATGAAAACTGATGACTTTAATGAAGATGATGTTGTTGAATTTATTAAAAAATTCAGAAATATGATCAGCAAAGTTATAAAGAAAATATTAGAACTTATTATTAAGGAATTAGTAAATGAATTAAAAAAAGAAATTAAAAAAATAATATCTGTACTAGTTGGAAAAATAATAGAAGAACGTTATAAAAAAGAAATTGTAATTGTTAAAACATTATTAAAATTTTTAAATCAAACGTTAGAAACTGTTCATAATTTACAAGGATGTAAGAATGTGTTACAAGTTATATCATCATTAATGAAATTACCACCAGGTATATCAATTAATACACCATCTCCTTTATTATTTGCTGCAGCATTAAGATCAGGATTTAGTAACACAAGAGCTTTTTTAAATACACAAAAAAAATTAGAAGCATTAGGTGTGCCATTAGATAATTTACCTGATGGTAGTCCTAATTTATTCGTTCAGTCAATGTTGGCTTTAATTGAAGGAATGGAAGATGAGAGGAATGAGAATGGTAAAATTGAAGCAATAAGTTATCCTGGTACTGTAATTAATCCACCATTAGGAATTGGACCAGGTTTATTAAAACCAACTAAAATAATAGGGATCCCAAAATAATGAAAACGATTGAAAATTATAAAGAAATGGGTAATAAGGAACTTTATGAAACAACCGTTAAACTTAAAGAAGCCTTTGATGTAACCAAACAAACAATAATCAATTTAACATATGAAATGGATAAAATGGAAATTGAATATAATAAATTATGTAAAGAATTAGAAAAACGATCAGGAACTAAAGCATAAATCAATGGAGATAATTAAATTAGGTGTTTGTATAGATAATAATGATCCATTAAAGGCTGGAAGAATCAGAGCTATACTGGATTCTGACAGAGGTCGTCAGGATTGGCATAATTGGATTAACCAGACTATGCAAACAATAGCACTTAATAAAGGTATTAGAAAAACAGGCAATAGTGTAGTTCAAACAGATTCAACATCATCTAATACTATTATTGAGGTTACTGCCGTGGATTGGACAAAAGATGATCCATTTTTATATACTCCATTTTTACCACTTTACGTTAACCAAGCACCACAAGCAAATGAAAAAGTAAAACTTATATTTTATGAACCAGGTATGGAAAGAACTAATAGAGATTATATTGGTCCTATTAATTCAACCCCAACTAAATTAGACTTCCAACATTATAGTGATGCTGATTATAATTATTTAAGTGGAAATAGAGTAAAAGCACCTAAATCACTTAATTCTGATAATAATATAATAGGTGTATATGCAGACCCAGAAGATATTTCATTTTATGGAAGAGGAGATTCTGATGTTATTATCAGAAAGAATAAAATATTAACAAGATCTGGTAAATTTATTAAAACTAATGGACAAATTAAAAGTAATAATAAATTAACTATACATCAGGTAAGTTATTTTAATAATTATAATGAATTTGATGATGCAACTGAAATAATTAAAGAAATTAATGATGCACCATTAAAATATTATATTGAATATGAACTTTTAACTGAATCTATACCATATAGTGCATCTGCCAAAGTATATAAAATGATAACATCAACAGATTCTTTAAAATTTAATACTGATACCGATTTTATTAATTTTGTTGATTATGGACAACCAATTATAGAATTAATATCTATTAATAATAATCTTGGGTTTGTTGCTAGTGATATTAATAAATTATTAAATGCAATGGAAAGTGGTGTCGTAACACCAATAACAACAACAAATCTCATTATTAAAGTTAATAATATAAATGATCCATTAAAACCATCAAATAATGCAACATTAAATTATCATCCATTTTATTTTAAACCATCATATAATAATTTAAACAGCCAATCACAAATTATTAAAACATTTATTAAAAATATAAAAAATAATGGTTGTATTATTCAAAATGGTGGTGGGTTATCATTCAGTTTAAGTGAAAAACATCCAACACCAAAACAAAAAGAAATAAAAACAAAAATTGGAAGACCATTAGTTGGGGGATATGGTGTTAATAGTACATTAACTGATAAAATTTATTTATTATCACATAGAAGTTCTATACCAGGAAAAAATAAAATTGAAATAAAAGAATTAAATAAATTACTTGGTTTTGATGAATTTGATTACGGTTTAAATATTGATCCTAATACTGAGGGTTTATTAAGAGGTGATCAGACAATGATATTAATTAAGAAAATATGGGAATTTATGAAAAACCATGTTCATCCATTATGCCCGACCCCACCAGTTAATACAGCAAAAGGCGGACAAACTGCTGATGAAATAGATACTATTATAACCAATGCTGACAATAGCTTAATTAATCAGAATATCAGGATTAATTAGATATTTATTAGTTAATGACCGAAGAACTTATAATTAAGAAATATAATCTTGGACCTCAGCAAAGGGTTAAATTTAAACATGATGATAGAACTTATTATGTCAAGAATATATCCCCAGATAGAAAGAATGTGTTCTTAACATCTGAAAGTGGTATTGGGACATGGAGAAAGGCTATTAAAAATATTATTAATATAGATGGAAAGAATATTGAGGTTAATATAATCAAAAAAAGAATAAAAGAAGAAATTAATAAAAAACAAAAATTATTCAACCACATCTATAAATTGGAAAATATTAATACATTTGATATTTCCGAATTATTTGGATATGATTTAATGAAATCACATCAATTATTAATTGAATTTTTAAATAATACTATAAGTATAAATGGGGATTTAACAATAGATAAAGACATGACCAGTCTTGGAATTGTTGAAGAGATTTTAGGTGATCTGGATATTGAAGAATGCACTAAAATAACAAATTTAGGAAATATAACAAAAATAACAGGTAGCTTATTAGCTGGAGGTAGTGGTTTAAAAACATTATCTAATTTATGGGTAGTACATCAAAGTATTGAATTAGATGGTTGTAAGCATCTTAAAAATTTCGGAAAATTAAAACATGTTGGAGGAGATATGTTTATACGAAAAACTAAACTTGGAAGTATTAATGATTATGAAATAAGAAAAATGGTTACAGTGGAAGGTGATATTGTTAACGATCAATTTGATTCAGAAATATATGACGATCAAGAATATCATTAAAGAAGATATATCAAGGTATCATAAATTATTTAAAATGATACAAAAACTACCATGGATAACTATTGGTGAAATTCATCGTTTTTTTGGATATGATTTTAAAACGTCTGGAAAAATTTTAAGATGTTTTTAGAAAATACCAAAGTTATAGAAGGATCATTAGGAATGCCTAGATTTGCTAAAGATATTGGAATAGTTGAACATATTAAAGGTGATTTAGATATATAAGCCAGTGATATTGAAAAATTTAATTATTTAACAAAAATTGATGGATTATTAGATGCTGAATATTCTGCATTAAATACCCTTGGATCTTTAGAATATATTGGAAAATATTGTGATTTATGGAGTTGTAAAAATTTAAATGATTTAGGTAATTTAAAACATGTTGGTGGAGGTATGAATTTGCGAAACACACCATTAAAAAACAGAGCAGAAAGCGATATTAGACAGGATATTAATATAGAAGGAGATATAACATTTGAATAGATATTTATTGATTAATGAGTATCCACAAATCCTATTTCAGCAAAAACAATACAATTGTTAAGAATTCTGAGGTAAATACTGCAAAAAACCCAGTAACAGAATTGTTTTTTGGTGACAAATTCAGCCGATTTATCTTTGATATTGATATAACTGATCTGACTGGTAAAACATCGAATAATATTATTATTCCAAGTAATGGAATAAGTCATAAATTAAAGATGATTAATACTTCTTTTTTTGATGTGGAATTATTGAATACCAAGGGTTCAGGAGGTAAAAGGAGAGCTAGTTCATTTGATATAATCCTATTTAAAATCACTGGAAGTACTGTATGGGATGAGGGTGTTGGATATGACATGGAACCCATAGCATCTACATTTGATACAGATAAAACCTACTCAACAAGGCCAAGTAATTACTTTTCAGCAACAACTTTATCATCATGGACTGTAAATGGTATATATAATAATGTTACTTTACAAGGCTTACAGATATTAGGGCAACAGCATTTTGATAATGGGAATGAGAATGTAGAAATTGACATTACTTCTGAAATAAATGATGTAATAAGCGGAGCAACTATTAAAAATGGGTATGGAATAGCATATATACCAGCAATAGAGAATATAACTGGATTAACTGAAAATTATTATACTGGATTTTATACAAAATATACCCAAACATTTTTTGAACCGTTCCTGTTAACAACTTATAATGATCTAGTAGAAGATGATAGAGGACAGTTTTATGAAAATAAGACTAATAAACTTTATTTATATGTTAATCAGAATGGTCAACCAACCAATTTAACTAATCTACCGTCTGTTTCTATATATGATGCCTCTAATACCCTATTTTCAGCCTTAACAGCAACACAGGTGACACAAGGGATCTATTCCGTGTCGTTAACAGTTCCATCTGGTTTATATAGCTTGCCTTGTCAATTTAAGGATATTTGGTCAGGTCTAACTATAAGTGGAAATGCATTAAGTAACTCAACTAATAAATTTGTTGTTTATCCTGCATCTGATTATTACAATATTGGAACCAATGAAGGGCTACCAAAGGATTATGGATTTAGTTTCAGTGGCATAAAAAGAGATGAAAAAATAGCATCAGGTGAAGTCAGGAAGATTATAATTTCTGTAAGAAAACCTTATACAACAAATGAAAGAGAAATCATTTCTGGAATGTATTACAGATTATATGTAAGACAAGGTATGACTGAATATGAAACACAGGAATGGACTTCAATTAATAGAGGATTCACTCAGAATTATTTTATTATAGATACAGGTGATATGATCCCGAATGAATATTTCTTGGATTTAAAAGTTATATCTAATTGGGATACTAATATCTATAAGAATCAAATAAAATTCCAAATCTCTGATCAGATATGAAGTTAAAATTAACTGAAGATCAATATGGGAGATTATTTGAACAAGATAATACTAAAATGTATAAAGCATTAAAGAATATATTTGAACGTAGATTTGATCTTAGTTTTCCTTATTGTAAAGGGACAAGTTATGAATATGATACATTAATAAAAGATAAAACAACAGATATTTCATATTCAGAATACGAATTAGATGGAACAACATGGCCTATTGATGATTTGGTAGAAATTATAAGTGATTTAACTGGTTATGATGATAGATTAATTGCAGAATTTTTAAACAACTACATACAAAATAAATTTAATGAAAAATTAAAGGATGAAGATGAGGGTTATTATTCTTATACTAAACTAAATGAAGAAGAGTTTTTAAACGATAAAACTTATCAAGTAATTAAGAAAATATTTGAAAGAAATTTCAGTGTTGAATTTATTATGGATGATGGCGATGGATATTCTTCTTCAGAATATAATTTAAATGAATTTTATGATGAACTTGGTGATTTAACTGGTTTTAATTGGAAAACAATACAAGCATTTTATAATGCTTATCTTAAAGATGAAAGTGCAAATAATATATCAAGAGTAGTGCTTGAACAAACTGATAAATCCTATAATATTTTAAAAAAATATTTTAACAGGCATTTTGATTTAATGCGTGATGAATATGGTACATATGTTTTATATAAAGATAAAGAAGATGAGGAAGATTCCACTGATTATAAATTCTATGTAGATGAAGAAGGATGGTATGGCGTATTAGCGGACATTAAAGCAGATACAGGATTTGATAAAGATACTATTGAAAATTTTATTATATCATATTCTGATGAACTATATAGAAATGAAGAAGAAGGTTTATATGAAGAAGTTTCTGATAATAAAGTCAAACAATTATTAATAAAATTAATTAATAAAAAATATAGATCCAAAAAAATTATTAGAAATTTTGTTTTATATGATAAAGAAAATGGATATGAAGTTTCATTAAATGATATAGTTTCATATTTAGCAAGAGTAACAGGGTATCAATGGCAATATGTTTTTAATTTAACTAAAGATTTTATTGACAATAAAACAAATTTTTTAGCTGAAGAAATAAAAATTAATAGGACTCCTAATTTATTAAATATTAAAATAATTGAAGATAAAGAAAATATTGGTGAAATAACTTTTGAATCAGAAGATGGTATTGAATATACTATCATAGATGCTGAAATTAAACCAGAATTTAGAAATAAAGGATTTTATAAAAAAGCAATTATTGATATTTTAAAAAAATATCCTGATATAAAAATTGTTTCTATTTTCAGGTCTGATGATGCTGATAAAGCTTGGAATTCTTTAATAGAAAAATTACCACCAGAATTTAAAATAGAAAAAACAGAACATGAGGCCGAAAAGACAAAAGAATATAAATTATCTTTAAACGAAGAACTTGATTCAGATAAAAGATCGAAAATTATTATCAAATATCTACTTCAAGATTTTGAACCTGTAATGGCTATTGATCCATATAAATTTACTGAAAAAGTTATATTTTTTTATAAAGATGATGCTGAAAGAGAAGAAGATTATGAATTATATTTATGGGATAATCAATCATTTATGCCTACAATAGTTTCAATATTAAGTAATGTAACTGGATACGATAGAAATATAATATATGATGTAGTACAGAAATATATTAAAGATGTAAATAAACATGGATTAAAATCTATCAATGAAGCAGAAATAGATGCTGATGGTAATTTAGTAGATTTTGATTATGAAGAAGAAACTGATGCAGAATTTGAAACATCAAATTTTTCATTTATATTAGATAAGATTGAAAATGGTGAAGTATATGGTGATTTTACATTTAAAAAAATTGATTTAAGATTCCCTATTGTAATGAAACCAGAAGGTGATACATACAGAATAGGATTTCCAGATGATAATATAGAGCAGGATTTTATGGGCGCAGCAAATCATTTCAGATTAGGTAAAGAATATAATCAATTCATAAGGCATATATTAAATACGTTATTAAAATGAGAGTCTTACTAAAAGAATCACAAATCCAATTAATATTAAAAAGAATAACTGAACAACAGGTTCAACAAAATCAAGATGTTCTTGATTCAACTGCACAATTTAAACAACGATTAGCAGCTACGCCTTTACCATTAGGGTATGATTTAAATTATAATAAGAATACAGAATTATTACAAATAGCACTTACTGCTTTAAATAAAGATGCTTTACCTGCATATGGTGTAGATGGAAAATATGGACCAGAAACAGAAAGTGCAGTATTAAAATTCCAAAAGAATAAAGGTCTTGTAAATGAAGCACAAGCACAAGCGCAAGCGCCTCAGATGCCTGTTATTGGTAGAATAACAAGTCCTTTCGGAATGAGAGATCGTGGAAAGCATGAAGGAATTGATATTGCAGTACCAAGTGGAACCGATATTAAATGTCCTGCTGATGGCACTGTAATTGATAGTGGGTTTAAAAATAATAACTGTGGTGGAACTATTATTATACAACACGCAAATAATATAATAACATCATATTGCCATTGCAGTCAGATAAATGTTAATAAAGGAGAAAAAGTAACTAAAAATGATGTAATTGGAAAAACAGGCGGTGCAGCAGATGATGAAGGACACGGTAGAGCAACTGGACCACATTTACATTTTGCAATAAAAGATAATGGTAAATTTGTTGATCCGCAAGAATTCATGAGAACTAAAAATTTCGGAGATAGCTTTACACCAAAAGTAGCAGGTATAATTCCTGGTACTGTTGATAAAATTACCATGGAGAATTTATTAGCTGAATTAAAACAAGATCTTAATTTAAAAGATTTGGATAAATTACAAACAAAAAATTCTACAGCAACCAAATCATTTGAATATGATGAATTCTTCAATAGATTAATGCAAATGATAGGTATAGAACCAACTGGTGAGAAGATAACTTTTTTCAGAGCATGGCGACAAGCAGAAGGTGGAAGAGCTCAGAACAATCCTTTAAATACAACATATAAATTAAAGAACGATAGAGGAATGACCTTATATAATAGTGCTAGGGTTAAAAATTATTCTACTGAAAATTATGGTCTGGAAGCAACGTCAAAAACTTTACAATTGAGACCTTATAGACATTTGTTCAATGCATTATTAGATAACAATACAACAGCAGAACAATTAGCTAATAATGCAGACCTTAATACATGGGGTACTGGTGATGGAGTTAAAAGAGTATTGGAACAATGATAAAGGATATAATCAGAGAAGAACTTTTTTTAAATAAGGGTCTGATATGGAAGGTTAATAAATTACTATCAGTTATAAAAAAACTTGAATTTAAAAGTATTAATAGTTTCGATTATTATGAAGATAATACAGGACAATGGATATTATATATAGATAAAGAGAATCGTGTTTTATATTATTATGCCTCATGGTTCTTTGAATTTAGAGATAATTATAATATATCTGGTATTGACATGAGAAAGATATTACTTCAATGGGCAAAAGATATGGGTTATAACGTTCATACAATAAAAGTTGACTTTAGTGATGATATATGAAAAATATAATTAAAAATATTATAAAAGAAGAATTAACTAAAGTCCAACAATGGAGAAGAGATAAATTAATTAAAAAATTGGATGAACTGAATGAGATTAATACCGAAAATTATCAATGGTTTGAAGATGATACAACACAATGGGTTATTCATATTGATAAGCATGAAAGTCCATTAATATTATATTACTATATTCCATGGTGTACAGAATTTTGTGATGATTATAATATGACCAGATTTGAATTCAGTTTAATACTTAAAGATTGGTCTATACATAACGTTAATTCAAGAGTATATAAATTACAAGGAGATATGTCAGAAGTTTTATAATTCAAAACATAAAGAATCACAAGGATCAATAATTTCTATTGGTTCTTCTGAAAAAATACATCTGAATAATATACCTCTTTTACCTTTTATTTGGTATTCTTTAGGATTAGCAAATAAATTATCTAATTTACTATATAAATCTTTTTTAAAATTATCCAAATCATTTTCATCTATTGCATTAATATCCTGAATTTTTTCAGGATTCCATTGAATTGTTATTTTTTTCGTGGTGTAAATGTTGTTGCATCATAAAGGCAAGGTGATATTGATATACCGTCTTTAACTGGTTTATCAATATCAGATTGATCATACATTTCAGGTGTCAACATAATAGAGTATAAATCAATTGATCCTTTATATTTTGATGGCCTTAATTTGTATGTTTTAGTGTCTAACGGTAAGTTAATAATATTAACTGACTATCCGCTTATAGGAAACTAAAAATCCATAATCCTCCTCCTGATATTTATTAAGAAAGGGAAATCCATTGAGCAACATTTATCAGGAGTTTGATTTAATCATAACAGAATTCAAAAATAAGGTAGCCAAGTTTGAAAGTGACAACGGCTTAGACAAGTATGCTGTTCAGATAGAGTTAGATGGCGAAAGGAAAACAGGAAAGATATGTGAAGTGACTACACCGTTCAATGTTATTCAGAACATATCATTCTTCGATGATGCAGAGTTCAAATTAGTTTTACCTTATAGCATAAGTAAGGAACTCAGTCCAAGCCATTGATATTTCTATTCTACCTTTTTCGATTTCACGAATAGTAGGTGCTAAGTATAAAACCAGTGTATCGTTTATGAATGTATGAGAGCGAACATATCTTTCAACTTCGTCAATGTTGTAGGTGATAGGATTACCTTCTTTGTCTTTAAGTAGATTTTTATTTTCTTCAAGTATTGTTAGTGCTTCTGTATAATTCACGAAGCAATATTAATCAATACCAAGTATCATTCACCCCTGCAACAATCATTCTGTCAAACAGGTCTGAATTGAAATTTCTTCTGTTCAGTTTGTAACAGAATTCGTTGAGGTAATTCTGTAAGTAAGTTTTTCCGATTGAGTGATGGAATAATGTATCGGATTAAAGATATTGTCATTTGTCCTACCGAAGCACTGAAATTATTCTTAGAGGATTACAGTAGAAATCCATCATCTGCCAGTAATAGATACATGGGTAGTAATGACTGTAAAGTTTGGTTGCTATGCACTAACCTTACTACAAATGTTCTTGCTGTTTTGCCTGTCTAAATATCTTTGATACTCCGCATCAGGGTCGGCGGCTATCCTGTCCCTTTCTTCCCAAGAAACAGTTTCGCCATCATTGTATCTTAACCAGTATTCATCTTTACCTTCAACACCAATGATAAGTGGGAATTTTTTCTTCCATTCTTCTACCATACTGGATAAATATGTGAGAGATGGATTTAAGTCCACATCTTTGTCCCAATTAACTGGCAGTTTCCTATAAGCGGATAGTCAGTTAATATTAATATTAATATCTTTAAATTCATCACATTTAAGAAGCTCTGGTTTAATGCTTTCAAGCATTTTTCCTTTAATAACATAATCCATATAATTATTCCCTAAATTTTCATCAGGTAATGGTTCATCTTTAAAAATTTCTTTAAGTAAATCTTTTAACTTCATAATAATTAATATAAATGAAACTTTTTAATAGTGTAGTCGTATTAATACTTTTTACTGTATTATATGATTAAAGAAGATAACGATAAAGGGCTTCGCTTCAATGAAGGAAAAATTCGTATGGATTTGGTGCCAGCATTTGCTCAGGAACAATATGCTAAAGTATTAACGAAAGGAGCTGAAAAATATGCAGATTGGAATTGGGCTAAAGGAATGAAATGGACCAAAGTACTTGCATCGCTTGAAAGGCATTTACAGGAAATAAAAGCAGGTAGAGATATTGATCCAGAATCAGGATTATACCACTCAGCACATATAATGTGTAATGCTGCATTCTTAACTGAATATTATAAAATATATCCGCAAGGAGATGATAGACCACATCATTATTTACAACAACCCAAGATAGGGCTGGATCTCGATGATGTCTGTGTTTCTTTCATCCCAGAATTTGCTAAACGATTTAATTTACCAGAACCAACAAGTTGGTCATGGTTTTATGATTCAAAAAAATATTTTGACGAAGTAGCAAATGATAAAGATTTTTGGTTAAATCTTCCAGCTAAAATTGATCCTAAGACTATTCCTTTCGAACCACATGCTTATTTAACAAGCCGTTCAATTCCTGTTGAATGGTCCCAAACTTGGTTAGAAACCCATGGATTTCCTGCACGTAAGGTATATTCAGTTCCGTTTAATACATCTAAAGTAGCAGTAGCTATAGAATCAGGTATTGATATTATGGTGGATGATAGATATGATAATTTTATTGAATTAAATAAAAATGGTATTTGTTGTTTCTTATTTGATTGTAATCATAATAGAAGATATGATGTGGGTTATAAGAGAATTTTTAATTTAAATGAATTAGTTCATAAAAAATAAATGAATTTAAAAATTACTTGTGTAAGTTGTGAAACCGATGTATCTGGTGATGGTTATTTCATTAATGTTAGAATGACAGATATTGATGATAGAAATCTTAATAATACAGAAGTGGCTAAATGTGTTTTACCAAACACATATCTTAAAGCAAATGATGATAGTGATATAATGGATGAAATAGGTAAGGAAAGAGTCATGGAATATTTCGGACTCAGAGAATTATAAATGAAAGGTGCTATTATAAAATATTTCGGATCCAAGGCAAGTATGTTTAACAAAATTATTGAACACTTTCCAGAACAAGGTTCATATGATACATATATTGAACCATTCTCTGGTACATGGAGTATAGGATTTAATAAACCTGATTGTCCAGTAGAGATTTATAATGATATCGAACAAAATGTATATTCTCTTTATAAAGTAATATCAGATAAAAATTTATTTCCCTTATTTAAAGATAAATGTGATTTAATATATTATAATGAGGATTTAAGAAAAGATTTTAAAGAAAAATTAAAAAATGATAATCTATCAATAGTAGATAGAGCATTCATGTTTTTTTATGTTAATAGGACAAGTCATAACGGACTTGGTGGATTCAGTTTAAATACAGTTATCAGACGTAATATGAGTAAATCTATATCTGATTTTTTATCTTGTATTGACAGACTTCCAGAATTTCATCAAAGACTATCAAAAGTTGTTATATTAAATACTGATGCACTTGAATTAATAAAAAAATATGACAGACCAAATGTTATGTTTTATTGTGATAGTCCTTATTCTTGGACAACAAGAACAAGTGTAAGATATAAACATGATATGAATGAAGAAAAACAATTAGAATATCTTAATATAGTAATTAAAACTAAAGCTAAAATACTTGTATCAGGATACAATTGCGAAACATATAGTATATTAGATAAAAATGGTTTTACCAGACACGATTTTGAAGTTAATACCGTAGATGGTAACAGGAAACCAAAAATTAAAGTGGAAAGTTTGTGGAAAAATTACTAAATTATACAACATGAGTAAAATAATTAAATTCGGAAAGTCACATTTACCAGGGGTTAGAAAAACTGATCAAAGTAATCATCAGTATTTGATTATTGTTAAAGCAAAAACAAAAAAACGATGTATTGAATTAGCAAATATTAAAAAAATCAGTATAACCCAAAATTATATTGCTAATAATTCACATGATATATCTGAATTAGAAGAAGCGGTTAAATTCACTGATGGGATTGAAGAAGGTGTATGGTACACAATTGATAAAGGTATTGGCGATATTAAATATCAATCATATAGATCATTCTGATGATATTTCCATTTAAAAATAATGATGTTGTAACATTTCCAGATACAGATAGTGAATTTGTTGATGTTGGAATAGGACCATGTATACAAGTAGCTGAGACACCATATTATAATCTTTTGATAGTTCATAAATGTGGCAGAGGGTGGCGATTTGAATTAGAGAATGTATATTCTGAAGTATTCAGACGTACAAAAAACGGAAACAAATTTATTTCAAATAAAGAATATTTAGATTATTTTGGTAATTATTCCGATATGAAATATGTTTGCAAAAAAGAAGATTTAGAATTAACAAATAAAGAAATTGAAAAATTATGATTCCATCGGATAAAGATCTGTTGAAATTTTATAAATTAGGGTGGCATGAATGTTTCGATAATATTCAGAAGAAAAATAGTTACTTTATTGATGAAATATCATATATGGCATATCTGACAGGGTGGGATGATTATATAATAGGCGATGATATATCAAGTGTGGATTATCAAACAGAAGAAGAAATTTTAACCAAGATTAAAAATCATAAAAAACAAATGGACGTTAATGTAATAGAAGAAGAAGTTAAACCAGAAATTATTAAATCTATCAGTTATAATCAACATGATATAATTAATAATATTATTAAACTGCATTGCCCATCTGGAATTGAAGTTGATACGACTTATAGCAAAGGAGTGTTTTATAAAAAGAGTGCCGTACCTCAACCAAAATATAAATTTGATAAATATCCTCAGACTGAAGATACTATACAATTGGAAGATAAATTACCATTTGATGATAATACTATTGGTTCTATAATGTTTGATCCACCATTTGTGATTTCTAAAGGGCCGAGTATGACAGCAGGAATAGATGGACAGAATATAATTTCAAAAAGATTTTCTTCTTATGAATCACCTGTTGAACTTTTTAAATCCTATGAAGAACATTTAACCGAATATTACAGAGTACTTAAACCAGGTGGTGTGTTAATATTTAAAACCCAGGATACAGTATCAGGTGGAAAAAATTATTTTACGCATGTTTGGGTTATGAATAAAGCATATGAACTTGGATTCTACCCAAAGGATTTATCAATCTTACTTGCTAAGTCACGCATCATAAGTGGTAAACATAAAAACCAGCAGCATAATAGAAAATTTCATTCATATTTCTGGGTTTTCACAAAAGAAAAAAGTAAGGTAAATTATAATACATTATAAATGAAAAAAAATATTTTAACAATACGATTTACTGATAACCCACCAATTTTTATGGATCCAGTATTTTCATTAATTGCCGATAAAAAAAGTGTGGCAATAGATGAATTGGAAAAAATGACAAAACAAAAATGTAATATAACATACATTGATATTTTAGATAAAAATAAACGTGGTAATGTTATTATAACAATAGGTAAGTATGATTATTATTGTTATATTGATTGGAATGTACTTTATACATTTATTAATGAAGAAACAAACAGAAACATAGAATTATGATAGAATTACAAAAAGGACACAGGTACTTATTTAAATCAGTAAGTTATACCAAACATCATGACATAACAGAATATTATGTTATTGAAATGACCGAAAAAAGTGTGAAATTAAGAGATGTTATTAATGATTATACTTTATGGTTAGATAAAGATTTAATTAGAGAACAATTATTTGGTGGAGATGGATATTTTATTAGTGAAGATTTAGGACTTTATGCTGATGATCCAAATGATAACAAAAGTGTTTTATAGTGGATACAACTAGATTTATTATATTCTTGGATATTGATGGGGTTTTATGGTAATATGGCGATAATGAACGTGATATTGATGGTAAACATATATTTGTATTACCTGCAGTTATTGCACTTAATGAAATAATAAAAACTGACTATCCGCTTATAGTAAAGTGCCAGCTAATTGGGACATCTTAAAGGGAACCCACCCTAAACCACCACTAACCCAATACACTAAACAACTAAACCCAGTTCCGATATATTTATTAAGTATGATAAAGGTTAGAACAGATTTAGGAGGAAAGGGAATTCGTAAAAGGATATACCTATTCGGTTATCTCATTTATGATTACTGTGATATTGACCACTGATTTATTCAGGAACTAATGCATCAGCAGGATAAGAAGCATCAAACTTATCATTGGCATCATTAAACCAAGTACATTTTATTTTATTAAGGTCATCAACCTCATTAAGTTTATCCCATTCATAACCCACGACAGTCATTGTAGGGCTACCCGATTTTAGCATAACTAAATCGCCAACTTTGAATTTTGCATCTGCCATACTTACTTATTTCTTTACTGCAAGTATAAAAAGAAAATGATGAAGTCACAGTAGCCATAAACCCATTTCTCACCATATTTATAAATATGGAAGAATGGAGAAAGAAATTTCCACTTATAATCGGTAACAAGGGAAAAGATGATTATTGGTTAAAATACAATGATGGTGAAACCGTGTCTTGGGAAGAACATGATAGAATTGCTGCTGACCCTGATGCGGAGTATCAAAAATATTTAGACAGGCAGAACAGCAAAGTCGTTAGTGAAAAGATTGGTACAGTATAACCACACTTCACAATCTATGCTTCCCATATATCTGTTACTTGCTGATGAAGGATTTTTACTGTAATCCATCAAAAAATATTTCCCCGTACCTTCTTTCCCAATTTCTTAATACCATCAGCAGTTAAACTTTTTCCTAAAGGAGTTCTCCTCAAATACAGATCACCTCCAACTGATTC
>Ga0315294_10001801_pt1 | contig 23507 bp, 19 predicted proteins | sample YL17G13_40_MG_FD_203626 | JGI IMG/M metagenome (GOLD analysis project Ga0315294, IMG submission 203626) | Sediment microbial communities from Yellowstone Lake, YNP, Wyoming, USA - YL17G13_40 | ecosystem: Environmental > Aquatic > Freshwater > Lake > Sediment | place: USA: Wyoming | collected...
TTTATGGAGTTCTTGAGAGATTTAGCTAAAATTTGTCTTTATCCATTAGTTTTTGCTCTGATAATTTTACTTATCAATCTTCTATCTATTTTTTTGGGTTCAGGCTCCCGTGATCTGACAGGTACTGCTTTAATAACGGCCTTTTCTATTGTATTTATTGTTTTTGATCTAACTATTGTTTTTTTGTGTCTGGGTCTAGTTTATAAAAAATTAGTTTTTTATTTAATAAGTTTATTAATTTTTCTCGTGGTACTTGGCTGGTTTATATTGACTTAGCCGATTTATGAAAAAATACCAAAAAGAACTCGTTGACGGCTTTCAAAAAATACTTTATATTTAAATTAGGCAGGGATTGGGCTGCGAGCTTATGATTCGTTCTCGTCGAGAAAGGAGGTGCTTCTTGCTGAAGGAAAGGAGGTGAGAGCACCTTGCTGTTGATTACCGTTGCAGCAGTTGGGTTTGTTGTTTTGATGCCAGTCGAAGCGGCATTGCCCAACCCGGTCTGCCTACCGGATGTTGATAGGTCGGCAACATCTCAGGTAGGGGCATCGACAGAAGTTTCTTGGTTTGGATGGAGGCGACCGTCCATTCGGAAGCCCTCCGACCAAGATGATGGCAAGCCCAACCTGGCAGCAAAGGCATCAATTCTGTCAGGCAATAGTGCCTGACTAACAGTTTGGGGAGTGACGCTGGCACGCACACTCTTGCACGGCTCTACGCCAAATGTTGTAGATTCTAGCCGAAAGGGGGGTGATCAAATTGCTCCAACGGCTTAAGGACATCTCGACGATGTTGATGGCTGCTACAGCGAATACAGCGGCCAAGGCGAAGAAGTCGGTGGCGTACGCCGGTCCCTAGTGCCGACCTTGTGGCGGCCGCGTCTCAAGTGAGGCGTGGTCTGGGACTGTACGTCGTACTGGCTGGGCGGGTCACAGACCCGCCCAGCCAACTAATCCAAAATATACTTATCCACACCTTTGACAGGTGATTTTTTTATTTAAGGAGAAGGATTTAGGCGTTGATCCCATTTTCTAAGCCATTTCTAAGATAGAATGCCCTAAGGCGGGTGCCTGCCTGCCCGCCAGACGCCAGGCATGGCAGGCGGGGATCGAGTACGAGATATTCGGAAATTATCATTGGCAAAGAAAGGCACTTGACATTGAAAACAAGGGTGGACTATAATGAAGCTCAGGTGGATGATTGTGGATAAAAGTGGGGAAAAGTAAGCAAAACAGTGGATAACATTAAAAATTCAAAACGCAAAAGTCAAAACTCAAAACTGAAATGACAAAAAACCAGTGCCGAAAGTATTTTACTTTGACATTTGAGCTTTAAACTTTGAGTTTACGATTATGTTCATAGGTGAATATGCCCACACAATTGATGAAAAAGGAAGGATGGCGATCCCTTCGAAGATGCGGAGAGATCTTGGCAGTGGGGCAGTCGTCACTAGAGGGATAGATCAATGTCTTTGGGTTTTTCCAAAAAAGGAATGGCAAACATTAGCTGAGAAATTATCGAGCTTGCCTTTGTCAGATGCCAATTCAAGAGCTTTTTCTCGTCTGATGCTTGCCGGCGCCATGGAGGTTGAATTTGACAGCCAAGGCCGAGCCCTTTTGCCAGGATATTTAAGAACCTATGCCGGCTTAAAAAAGAATGCTATTATCGCCGGGTTATTCAACCGTTTGGAGATTTGGGAGGCGGCTAAATGGTCTGAATATAAGACCAAAACCGAAAAAGAAACCGACCAAATTGCCAAACACATGGCGGACTTGGGAGTTTAATCCTTCGGCGATACTCAGGATTTCGTCGAAGCTTAATTTCATCGACTAGCAGCCAGTAAAAACAAAAGTTTTTGCGGTTGCATTACACATAAGGTTGTAATCCTACTTTCGGTCCTGCCTGTCACGGTAATGTGCCAAGGTGGGGCAAAACAAAATTGGTATTTTTAAAGGAGGGGCCCTGGCTGCTAGTCCTACATATGCAAGCACACATCCCAGTCCTACAAAAAGAAGTTATCAAAATCTTAGCCCCTCATCCCAACGAGAATTTTATTGATGCCACTTTGGGTTTTGGCGGTCATGCCCAATTGCTCCTTAAAAAAATAGCACCATATGGAAAGCTTTTAGGCATTGATCAAGATTTAGAAGCATTAAATCAAGCCAAGAAAAATTTACGAGAATTCGAAGAGCGTTTTCAGTATTATCACGGAAATTTTATTAATCTCGGTCTGATAGTCAGAGATTGGCAAGTTGATATTATAGACGGCATATTGTTCGATTTGGGGGTCTCCACCTATCAACTTTTGACGGCCGAGCGTGGATTTAGTTTTAATCTTTCTGCCCCCCTTGATATGCGGATGGATCCAACGCGTCAAAAAATCACTGCCGCCGATATTGTTAATAAGTATTCTGAAAAGGATTTGAGTCGAATCTTATTTGAGCTTGGCGAAGAGCGTTACGCTAAAAAAATTGCCGCTAAGATATCTATTGCAAGGAAAAAAGAGCCAATTAGGACAACCAATCAATTAGTGGAAATAATAAAGTCTGCTATGCCACCGGATTATCGTTACAGCCGTGAGCATCACTTTGCCACATCGGCCTTTCGAGCGTTAAGGATGGCGGTCAATGATGAATTGGGTAGTCTAAAAAAAGTTTTGCCTCAAGCAATTCAAATTTTATCTCCAGGCGGAAGAATCGCGATTATTTCCTTTCATTCGCTTGAAGATAGAATTGTGAAGAATTTTTTCCGAGAAAGTCAAGATTTAGAAATTATAACCGAAAAACCAATCGTAGCATCAGTTGAAGAAATTCAAAAAAATCCCAAAGCAAGAAGTGCCAAACTAAGAGCCGCCAGGAAACTAGTAACTAGTAACCAGTAACCATTTAAGGAGGGTTAATGCTCATTCCTAAAACAAACACTTGGGAGCCGGGCTTTCGTAAAAGAACAATTCAGAAAGAATTAAAAATTGGGCCGATTTCTTTAAAATTTGTCACCATTGCCCTTTTGGCAGTGGCGGCTTTATTTTATTTAGCCGAAAGTTCTCAAGCCGCTTCGCAAAAATATAAAATCATGCAACTTGAAGATTCTAAAAAAGAGGTAGAAGTTCAATCAAAAGAACTGGAGATTGAAGCGGTCCGTCTTAAATCTTTAAATGAAATTAAAAATAGTTCTCAAAATTTAGGATTGGAGGAGAATAAAACAACTGATTAATTTTTGCTAAAGATGGATATGGAAAATCAAAGTTGGAAAAAAAGAATCCAAATTTTGGTCATGTTGGCGTTAATTGTCACTGTTATTTTAGGCTATCGACTTTTCCAGAAACAAATTGTCGAATATGGCTCTTATCTTGCTTTGGCGGAAAATCAATATATCGTCAAAAAAGATCTCCCGGCCGTCCGTGGTCAAATTTATTTTTCTGATATGTTTCCGGCAGCGACCAACACCCGACTTTATCAAGTGGTCGCCGTGCCCCGGCAAATTAAAGACAAATCCGAGACAGCCGAAAAATTAGCCTTAATCTTAGGTCTAGGAAAAAAAGAAATCTTCGATAGTATTAACAATGATAAATATTACGCTCTTTTAAAACACCGTTTATCCGAAGAAGATGGCCAAAAAGTGGCTGATTTAAAAATCAAAGGTGTCACTGTAATCCCGGAAAGCATCCGCTTTTATCCTGAGGGACAATTAGCTTCTCAAGTTTTAGGTTTTGTTGATGCCGGCAATGACGGTCGTTATGGCATCGAAGGTTATTACAATGATGAGTTAAAAGGCATTGGTGGCGAAGTCTTTGGTGAGAAAGATACCAAAGGTCGTCTTTTTGATGTTGATACGAGGCTAGAGCCAAGAGACGGCTCTGATTTTATTTTGACTTTGAATCATGATATTCAATACAAAGCTGAAGAAATTATTGCTTGGGCCGTCAAAAATTATGAGGCAGATTCAGGTACTATAATAATTTCTGAACCACAGACTGGCAAAATCTTGAGCATGGCCAATGTTCCCACCTATGATCCAAACAACTTCAATAAGGTTCCCCAAGATCAACAAGAGATTTTTAATAATAATGCGATTACCGCCGCTTGGGAGCCAGGCTCGGTTTTCAAGCCCTTAATCATGGCCGCGGCTCTTAATGAAGGCAAGGTCGAGCCAGATACCGAAGGCGTCTTTAGTAATCTGGTCGTAGTCAACGGCTATGAGATCCACACTTCAACTGATAAAGCTTATGGTCAGGAAACTATGACTCAAGTTTTGGAAAATTCTGACAATGTGGCGATGGTCTGGGTCTCGGAACAATTGGGGAAAGATTTGATGGATAAATATGTTCGTGATTACGGTTTTGGTCGAAAAACTGGGATTGAATTAGATACGGAAAATCCTGGTAAAGTTGAAGATGTCAGATATTGGTCAGAAATGCTCCGAGCAACTAGTGCTTTTGGCCAAGGACTGACTGTCACACCCTTACAATTAATTAATGCCATTGGCTCAATTGCTAATGGCGGCAAATTAATGCAAGCTTATGTTGTGGATAAAGTCATTGATTATTCTGGTAAAGAAGAGCCCCGTCAACCCAAAGAAATTGGCCGCATTTTGAAGGAGGATACGGCTAAGAAAGTGACTGAAATGATGGTTTCTGTCGTCGAAAATGGACATGGCAAAAAGGCGGCTGTGCCAGGCTATAAAATTGCCGGTAAAACAGGAACTGCCCAAGTCGCTAAACCGGGCGGCGGTTATTATGACGACCGTCACATTGGTTCGTTTGTGGGTTTTGCTCCCGCCAATGATCCCAAATTTGTCATATTAGTCCGCTTAGATAATCCCAAAAATGTCTCCTGGGCTGAAGAATCAGCCGCTCCCACTTTTGGCAAGATGGCCGAATGGTTATTGAAATACTTAGGCATTCCGCCAGAGAAATAAAAACCCAGTTCTCAATTTTTATCCTTCTCGACAAAGTTCAAGATTTATGCTAGAATTGACCAAACCCGTTAAAAGAAATATAATGCAGCTGTACCCAGCATAATGCAGCTGTACCCAGCATAGTAAAGTTAGGTTATGTCTAAACTATTACAAATTTATCTGAGATTCTGGGCTAAAAAATATCTCAAACGAACCCATCCCGAGATAATTGCGATTACCGGTTCGGTTGGGAAAACCTCCACCAAGGATGCGATTTTTGAAGTGCTCAAAGTCAAATTTGGCAATGACATTAGAAAATCCACAGGCAATTTAAATAATGAAACTGGTGTGCCAGTCGCCATTTTGGATTTTAAGCAAGCGCCTTCCTACGATGCCAAAACTCCTTTTGGTTGGATACCAATAATTTTTCTCGCCCCTTTTAAGAGTTTTCTGGCAGAAAAGAAAAAAATTTTAATTTTGGAAATGGCCGCTGATAAACCGGGCGATATTAGATATCTGACCTCATTTATTAAACCAAAGATTGCCGTGTTGACTGGTATCGGACCAGCCCATCTAGCCGCCTTTGGATCCATCGATAATATAACCTCAGAAAAAACCAATCTGATTAGGGCTCTTCCATCAGACGGTTGGGCAGTTTTAAATATTGATGATGAGAACGTTCGCAAATTATCCTATGGCGGTCGTTGGCAAGTTTTGACTTATTCAATTGAAGAAAAAAGTGATTTCCAGGCAAAAAATATTAGAACCGGTTTATTTAAATTTGAGGGAGTGACGACTTTTCTTCTGAAAACAGAAAATGAAGAATTTTTAATCAGACTTCCGAGTCTTGGTAAAAAAACCAATGTCTATGCTGCTTTGGGCGCAATTGCCGTTGGTAATATTTTTAAGATTAGTTTTAAAGGTATGTCTCGGATGTTGGAAAAACTTCGAGCCGGTAATCATCGGATGGAAATTCTCAAAGGTAAGAAAAATATCACGATTATTGATGATGCTTACAACGCCAATCCGATTTCAATGAAGGCCGCTTTAGAACTAATTGAAGGGTTGAAGGCCAAAAGAAAAATTGCTGTCCTGGGCGAAATGGCAGAGTTGGGGAAAATGGCCCTCGCGGCTCATTTAGAAATCGGTCAATTGGCCAAGGATCGAGTGGGAAAAATTATCGGTGTTGGCAAATTGGCGAAAAAATATCAACCACAGAAATGGTTTGCCACTGCCGAAGAGGCAGGAAAATTTCTTTTGAATGAAATCCAACCAGGTGATATAATTCTAATCAAAGGCTCGCGAAAAGTTGGTTTAGAAAAAGTAGTTGAAGTTTTAAGCTAGGAAGCCAATGGAACAAATCCAATTATATTTACCGGATTTAGCGAGAATTTTTTGGTTGACAGCTCTTTCTTTTGTGATTGCTCTTATTTGGACCCCATTATTTACTGATTTTCTATATAAAAATAAACTTGGCAAAAGAATCCGCAAAACTGGCTTTGACACCCAAAAAGCTCCCATCTTCTATCGTCTTCATAAAGAAAAAGAAAACACTCCGACGATGGGCGGGCTTTTAGTTTGGGTGACGACAGCTGTAATTACTTTATTGTTCAACTTTTCCAGAGCTGGGACTTGGTTGCCGCTTTTTGCTTTGGTTGCCACTGGGGTTATTGGCGCCTTAGATGATTTAGCCAACATCCGTGGTCAAGGTCCTCATCGAGGTGGTTTAGCCTTTAAATATAAATTCATTCTTTATTTGATTATCGCGGCAATTGGGGCATACTGGTTTTTCTATAAATTGGGTTGGGATATTTTTCATCTACCGGGAATAGGCGACTTTGCCTTAGGCTGGTGGTATATTCCTTTCTTTATCTTCGTCCTTGTCGGGTTGGCTTTTTCGGTCAATGAAACCGATGGTTTAGATGGCTTAGCCGGCGGAACCCTGGCTATTTCTTACGCTGCTTATGGTGTTATTGCTCTCGTTGAAGGAAAGGTGGCATTAGCCGCCTTTTGCGGAACGGTCATGGGGGCATTGCTTGCTTTTTTGTGGTTTAATATTTATCCTGCTCGTTTTTTTATGGGAGATACAGGCTCGATGGCCCTGGGGATGACTTTGGGAGTAATTGCCTTTTTGACTAATGCTGTTGCTGTCCTTCCCATTATCGGTTTTGTTTTTGTTCTAGAAGCGCTTAGTGTTATTATTCAGATATTTTCTAAAAAATTTTTTCTTAAAAAAGTTTTTCTATCAGCACCGATTCATCATCATCTGGAAGCGATTGGTTGGCCTGAAGCTAAGGTGACTATGCGGTTTTGGATTATTTCGGCCGTGATGGCGGTGATTGGGATGATGATTGCTCTGATTGGTCGGGGAATCTAACCGTAGAGCGATCTTATATCTTATAAAGCTTCCTAAAGGAAGGTTTTTTTGTTACAATTAATCTATGGAAGAACATTTCTTCAAATTTTCGAATTTATCTAAATTCCCAGAAGTTATTCATGGTTTTTCTAAGCGAAATTATGGCAGTATGAAATTTGGTGATTTGCCTCCCGAAAAGGTGATAGAGAATCGCCAACATTTTTTTAAAGAATTGGGGATTGATATTGCTGATATAATCGCGGCCAATCTTGCCCATGGTTCAGAAATAACCACCGTTGGTCTCAATGAAAAAGGAAGAGGGAGTCTTGAGCCGACTTCGGCCATTCCTGCCACTGACGGCCTCATTACTTCCCAAGCCGGAATTTATTTGATGGCAACCTTTGCCGATTGCCTGCCGATTATGGTTTATGACCCCTCGGCCCAGGTCGTCGCTTTGATCCATGGTGGTTGGCGGAGTATCATTGATCAGATAGTTCCCAAATTGATTGACAAAATGAAAAATTTAGGCTCTGAGGTAGAAAATTTTATTGTTGGCATTGGACCAGGAATCTGCCAGAAGCATTTTGTTGTTAAAGATGACGTCCTAGCTAAATTTAAAGCAAAATATCCTTCAATGATTTTTGTCAGAAATAAAGATGGCTATATTGATTTAAAAAAGGCCGTCGTCTCAGATTTAAGGAAGTCTGGTGTTCCAAAAGAAAATCTTGAAGTCGCTTCAGAATGTACCGTCTGTTTGAATGGGATTTATGGCAGTTTTCGAAAAGAAGGCGATCAGACAATTTATCAGGCAGCCATCTTGGGAATGAAAAAATGATTGATTTAAAAGGTAAAAAAATTGGCATTTTAGGCTTAGGCGAAGAAAATATCGCTCTGGCTAAATATCTTTTAGATCGGCATTTGAATTTTGTCATTTGTGATCAAAAAAAAGCAGGGGAATTGGGTGAAATTTCAGAGCAGGTTAAAAATTGGCCCGTTGATTTCCGTTTGGGCCCAGATTACTTGAGAGATTTGAAAGATTTTGATCTTGTTTTTCGCACGCCAGGACTCCCCTATTTCCATCCAAAAATTCAAGCCGCCAAGGCGGCTGGGGTAAAAATTTTTTCACAAACAAAATTCTTCTTTTCAGCCTGCCCTTGCCCGATAATTGGTATCACTGGAACTAAAGGTAAAGGAACAACAGCTACTTTAATATCGGAGATATTAAAGAAATCGCCAATCGCCAATCGCCAATCGCAAATCTTTTTGGGGGGAAATATTGGTCATCCACCAATTATTTTCTTAGATCAATTAAAAAAGAACGATCTGGTTGTTTTGGAACTTTCCAGTTTCCAGCTCCAGGATCTACATCAGTCGCCCCATCTCGCCGTCATCTTGGATATCAAAGTTGATCATTTGGATTATCACAAAGATGAGAAAGAATATATCGAGGCCAAAGGAAACATTGTAAGATTCCAAGAAAAAAGCGACTTCGCTGTTATTAATGCTGATTATTTAACTAGTTTTGAATTGGGGCTACTTTCTTCGGGGGAAGTTTTTTGGTTTTCTCGTCGTAAATCAATCGATCAAGGCGTTTGGGTTAAAAATGGTCAAGAATTTATTTTACGTTATCAAAACAAAGAATATCCGATTATTAAAACTGCCGATGTTAGGCTCCGAGGTGAGCACAATTGGGAAAATATCGCCGCCGCCGCGGCTACTTCTTTTTTAGCCGGCGTTGACTTAGATTCAATTCGTAAGACCATTGAATCTTTTCCTGGTTTAGAGCATCGTTTAGAATTTATCGCCCAAATTAATGGAGTCAAGTTTTATAATGATTCTTTTTCGACAACCCCCGACACGGCAATTGCGGCCATTACATCTTTCGGTGAACCAATAGTTTTAATCGCCGGGGGTTCGGAAAAGGGGGCTGATTATACCGGTTTAGGCAAGGCCATTGTCTCCTCAAAGGTAAAAACCGTAATTTTAATCGGTAAAACTGGCCCGAAAATTAAAGAGAAAATCCAAAGCTCTTTGAGGCGGAAAAAGAAAAAAATTAAACTTATTGATAAAATTGAGAATTTTAAAAAGGCGGTTTCGGAGGCTCGAAAAGAAGCCAAGCCAGGAGATGTCATTTTACTTTCGCCCGCTTCGGCCAGTTTCGATTGGTTTAGAGATTATAAAGATCGTGGTAATCAATTCAAAAGTCTAGTTGTCGGAGAGTTTTAAATTCCTATGAGAACTTTATCACAGAAATTTAAGAAAACAGATTATCTTTTTGCCCTGATGGTAATTTTATTATCTTTATTTGGGATAATTATGATCGCCTCAAGTTCAATGGTTATCTCGCTTGAACGTTTTGGGACAAATTATCATTATGCCAGCAGACAAATAATTTCTTTCGCCGTTGGCATCGTTGCTCTTTTGATTACCTACAATATTGATTATCGTTTTTGGAAAAAGAACGCTTTTTGGTTGTTTTTGATAACCGTCTTACTCTTGTTCTTAGTTTTTGTCCCAGGAATTGGCCACCAGTTCGGTGGCGCTCAAAGATGGATTGGTTTCGGATCGGTGATCTTTCAACCTTCAGAGATTATTAAATTGAGTTTTATTATCTATCTGGCCGCTTGGCTAGATAAAAAAGGGGAAAATATCAAAAATTTTTTATTCGGATTTCTTCCTTTTATTATCTTAATTGCTTTTATTGGTTTTTTGATTATCAAACAGCCAGATTTAGGAACAATGCTGGTTATCATTTTGACCGCCGCCTTGATGGTTTTTGTCAGCGGGGCTAATCTTTGGCATTTGTCAATTGGCGCGGCCGCCTTGGCGATTATCGTGGCGATTTTAATCAAAGCTGCTCCTTATCGAATTCAAAGATTATTGGTCTTTCTTAATCCGGCCCTGGACAATCAGGGCGCGGCCTATCACATTAACCAGGCTTTATTAGCTATCGGTACTGGTGGTTTATGGGGATTAGGTTTTGGCCAATCACGACAAAAATATTTATATCTTCCCCAGGCTCACACTGATTCTATTTTCGCGATTATCGCCGAGGAATTAGGTTTTATCCGGGTTGGATTAGTTTTGTTAGTATTTTTCTTTTTAGGATTTAGAGGATATAAAATCGCTAAGAACGCTCCTGATAATTTTTCAAGGCTACTGGCTATCGGCATTACATCCTGGATTTTGATTCAGGCATTTATTAATATCGCCTCGATGCTCAATCTTTTACCGATGACCGGGGTGCCTTTGCCATTTATTAGTTTTGGTGGCTCAGCTTTGATTGTCCTTTTGGCCGCTACCGGCATTATGTTAAACATTGCGAAGCATTCGGGAGAAAAATTATGATGTCTAAAGGGAAAATTTTGTTAACCGGTGGAGGAACAGCTGGCCACATCTGGCCGATTATCGCGGTAGCAGAAATTTTAGAAAAGAACGCGCGGATTAAATTTTTATATGTTGGTTCTTATGGCGGTCCAGAAAAAAATATTGCCAAAGATTTTGGAGTACCATTTAGGAGGGTATTGGTCGGTAAATGGCGAAATTATTTTTCTTTAAGTAACTTTTGGGATTTAATAAAGACTTTTATTGGTATCGTTCAAGCCCTTTTTATTGTCTTGTTTTTCAAGCCGAATGTCATCTTCGCCAAGGGCGGCTACGTGACAGTGCCTGTTCTTTTTTGGGCGAATCTTTTTAAAATTTCTGTGATCACTCATGAATCAGATATAATTTTAGGCAAAGCCAATCGTTGGGCGGCCAAGTTTGCCAAAAAGATTTGTTTGGGATTTCCTTTAAAATATTATCAAGGATTGGACAATCTGCCGATTGAAAAATTTGTTTATACTGGTACGCCAGTCAGAAAAGAATTTCTTGGCAAAACTCCAATTGAGCGAGAAAAGCCAACCATTCTATTTACTGGTGGCAGTCAAGGTTCAGCCAAAATGAATCTTTTAATTTCGGAGATTCTGCCCGAATTAATCAAGAAATATGAAATTTTGCATTTAGCTGGTGAAAAAAAATTAGAAAATTTAAAAGAGTCTGAAAATTATCATCCGATCGGTTTTTCCAAGGAAATGGCACGGCTGATGAGAAATGCAGATTTAATTATTACCCGGGCGGGAGCCAATACTTTGGCGGAAATTTCTGCTTTGGGTAAACCAGCTGTTCTGATACCGTTGCCGACGGCTTATTTAGATCACCAGAATGCTAATGCCCAAATTTATCAAGAACATAATGCCGCTGTTGTTTGCTCCGAAAAAAACTTGACGGGAAGTTCTCTTTTAAGTATTATTGATCGGCTAATGGAAGACGACAAATTACGCTATCTTTTAGGACATCATGCTAAAGAATTTTCCCGACCTGATGCGGGCCAAGAAATAATTGATCTATTATTTGAATATGGTGGGAATAATGATTGAGAAAACAAAATCCCAATCCGGGAAGTCGGAAGTAAGAAAAACTGCCTATTTGATTGGTATTAAAGGTATTGGCATGACTGCCTTAGCCATTTTTCTTAAGCAGTCCGGCTATGAAGTATCTGGCTCTGATGTCTCAGAGTTTTTTCCAACCGATGAGATTTTAAAAGAGGCCAAAATACCAGTCACCAACGGTTTTAATCCTGAAAATCTCAAGAGTATCAAGCCTGATTTAATTGTCGTTTCGGCGGCTTATGGACAAGATAATCCAGAAGTCAAAATCGCTCGGAAACGCCATTTACCTTTATCTTATTATTCGGAAGCTTTAGGTCAGATTTCTTCTGGTAAGAGAGTCATTGCTATTGCTGGCATTCATGGTAAGACCACGACTGCTGCTTTGCTTTCATTTATTTTAGAAAAAGCCGGCTTGGATCCGAGTTTTATCATTGGGGCAACCAAAGTGACTGGTTTAAGAAATATCGCTAAAAAAGGCGAGGGAGAGTATTTTGTTCTCGAGGCTGATGAATATCGAAAAAGCCCAGAAAATAATCAGGCAAAATTTTTGGATCTTTCATCTCAAATCGCGGTCATTTCTAGTATCGAGCTTGATCATCCCGATGTTTATCCCTCAATTGAAGAGATTTATAATGCTTTTTATGTTCTTGCTTGCCGAATTCCTCGGAATGGCTTCATCGTCTTATGTTTAGACTATCCCAAGGCAAAAAAGTTAAGACGGTCACTGGCTGATCGTGATTTTGAAACTTATGGTTTTGATTTAGCGGCTCAATGGAAAATTGTTAATGTCCAAGAAGCCGGCGAGACAAATTTTAGTCTTAATAATAATGGCAAAATTATCGGTCCTTTTAGCTTAAAATTGAAAGGCAGGCACAATGTTTTGAATGCCACAGCGGCGATTTTAGTCGCTCAAAAATTAGGCATCCAAGAGAAAACAATCAAAAAATATTTAAGTCAATTTAGTGGAGTAAAACGCCGTTTTGAAGAAATTGGTCGAATTGGTCAAATTGTCGTGATTGATGATTATGCCCATCATCCAACAGCGATCAATTTAACCCTTGAGGCAGTCAAAAAAAATTTTCCAAGAAATAAAATCTATTGTATTTTTCAACCTCATACTTATTCTCGAACGGAAAAATTGTTAAAGGAATTTGGTAGTGCTTTTAAAAACGCAGATGAAGTTTTAATTACTGATATTTTTTCTTCTGCTCGAGAAAAGGAAGGTAAAATTTCTGGGGCTGATTTAGCAATGGAAATCAAAAAAAATCAATCAAAGGTTAGATTCATTGATGATTGGGGGAAAGTTTTGAATTATTTGGAGGATACGATTGAAGGCCCTTCAGTGATTATCACCATGGGGGCAGGTGATATTTATAAATTAACAGAAAAGATTTTAGAATATTTTGAGATAAGAAAAAATGAATAAGGAAAAAATATTAATTAAAAAATTACCTGGCCTTCGATTGCACGAAGTTATGCGCGATCATACTACTATGAAAGTGGGGGGCGTGGCAGATTTTTATTTTGAGGCCAAAAACATCGACGAATTGGTCAAGACCGTTAAAACTGCCCAAAAGATAAAAATGCCTTTTATTGTTTTAGGCGGCGGTTCTAATATCATTTTTTCCGATTTTGGTTTTCCGGGATTAGTGATAAAAAATTCTACTGCCAATCTTGCTTTTATGAGTGAAAAAAGTCAGGCAATTGTTGACTCAGGCGTTTCTTTGTCTAAGCTAATTTTAGAAGCCACCTCTCACAATCTTTCTGGTCTAGAATTCTTGTATGGCCTGCCGGGCAGCATTGGCGGAGCAGTTTATGGCAATGCCGGTGCTTATGGCCAAGCCATCGGCGATTTTATTAAATACGCCACTCTTTTGTTCCCCTCGGATAAAAATGATTTCCAAATTCTTCAAGTTCCTGGCAATTGGTTTGCATTCGGATATCGCAGTAGCCAATTGAAAAAGATGGAGGGTTTGAAGAAACCGGTTATCTTAACTCTTCGGATTCAATTAGCGCAGAACCGCCAAGAAGAAATTATGCGTCGTCTCAATTTATATAAAGAAAAAAGAATGTCAACTCAACCGCTTGGTCAATCAGCCGGTTGTGTCTTCAAGAATCCCATTCCTCAAGAGCTCAAGAATGTTCCCGGCGCAGGCAGTATTAATATGCCTGAATTGCCAAAAGAAAGAACCGCCGGATATATGTTGGAAAAAGCAGGGGCAAAAAAATTAAAAATCGGCAATGCTCGAGTCTCAGCCAAACATGCCAATTTTATTTTAAATACCGATGGGGCTAAAGCCCAAGACGTTAGACAATTGATTGAAAAAATGAGGAGAGCGGTCAGGGATAAATTTAATATTACTCTGGAAGAAGAAATCGAATATGTGGGGCAATGGTAGAGGTCTTTGGAGGGAAATTTGTTTGGTAAAAAGAATATCTTGAGACAACCCAAAATCTATAACCCACCGAAAGAACAGAAACCTTTTAAATTACCAAAAATATTGAAAATTTTCTTTATTTTTCTCTGCCTTTTTCTTGTCATGGTTTATCTAATATTTTTTTCTTCTCTGTTCAAAATTAAAAATATCCAGATAATCGGCAATGTCTCTCAAAATATCAAAAACTCAATTGACGATGCCAGAGAAAATAATATTTTTCTTTTTAATGCCGCGAGTCTTGAAAATAATCTCAAAGATAAAAATCCTCAGTTTTTTGATATCCAAGTCTCCAGGGGATTGCCAAATACCTTAAGAGTGAAATTTACGGCCAGACAGACTAAAATTATTTGGCAGACCCAAGGGAAAAAATATTTGGTCGACGAAAATGGCCTGGCCTTTGAAGAATTACAAGATGAGATTTCCTTGATTGATTTACCCAAGATTATTGATAATAAAAATTTATCGCTAAAAATACCAACAATGGTCGCCAGCCCAAACTTCGTCAATTTTATTAGAGAAGCTTCCATCAAGTTAAAAGAAAAAGGATTTATTGTCAAAGAATTTCAAATTAATGAAACAACTTTCCAAGTCGACGCAATTATTGACAAAGGCTTTAAACTTATTTTTGATACTACCAGACCCTTGGTTGATCAATTAGATGCTTTTCAAAAAGTCTATGACGAACATCAAGATGAGATTAAAGAATACCTGGATCTACGGGTTGCTGGCTGGGTATATTTTAAATGAAAAAGTGGCTTATCAAGAAAAAACAATCAGCCGATATTATTGAACAACTTTTGCTCAATCGAGATATCCCAAAGAAAGATTGGGCTCGCTTTTTACAGCCAAATTATTCAACTGATCTCCACGATCCATATCTACTGCCAGATATGGCAAAGGCGGTTGAAAGAATTAAAAAGGCAGTTTTAAATCACCAAAAAATTGGCATTTTTGCTGATTATGACGCCGACGGCATCCCTTCAGCAGTGATGCTATCTCAAATTTTTGAAGAAAAATATGGCCTTAAAACCTTTGTCTATATTCCTACCCGAAAAGAGGGCTACGGTCTCAATCAAAAAGGACTTAAATTTTTTAAAAATCAAAAAGTTAATTTAATGATTACGGCTGATCTTGGTATTAGAGAGATAGAAAATACCCATCGGGCGAAAAAAGAGGGGATAGATGTCATCATTACTGATCATCATGAGCCAGGAAAAATAATACCCAAGGCTGATGCTGTTATTGACCCCAAACGCCAGGCTTCAAGATATCCTTTCCGAGAACTTTCTGGAGGAGGAGTTGTTTTTAAACTTTTACAGGCAATCGCTAAAAAATTGGGAAAAGTAAATGAAAATGATTTAAAATGGCTGATGGATTTGGTGGGAATTACTGCCATTTGCGATGTTGTCCCCCTGATTGATGAGAATCGCGTTTTTGCAAAATTTGGCTTAATTGTTCTTAAAAAAACCAGAAATTTGGGTCTAAAAAGTCTCTGTCAAGTCGCTGATATTGTGCCGGAAAATATTGACACCCACACTGTCGGTTTTCAAATTGGCCCGAGAATCAATGCTCCGGGCAGAATGGATCATGCTAATGAAAGTTTCTATTTACTAAGAAGTAAAGATCCTCAAGAAACAAAAATATTGGCTGAAAAATTAAATAAAATCAATCAAAAACGCCAGGCAGAGCTTGATGGAATTTTAAAAGAAGCAAGAGAAAAAGTTCTCAAAGAAAAATTGCATCAGAAAAAATTAATTTGTATTTCGGATAAAAATTGGCCCGCCGGCTTAGTCGGCTTGGTCGCTGGCAAAATCACCGAAGAATTCGCCCGGCCTTGTTTTGTTTTCGAAGAAGGAAAAATTTTTTCAAAAGGTTCGGCTCGCTCAATTGATGGCTTAAATTTAGTTGAAACCTTAGAAGAGGCCAAGGAAATATTAGAAAATTTTGGCGGCCACGCCAAAGCCGCCGGCATGACAGTTGCCAATGAACGTTTACAAGAGCTTTACGATGAGCTTCTGCGAATCGCCGATGAAAAACTTAAAGACGATGATTTGGTCCATACAATTCAGATTGATGCCAAATTAAAAGCCGATGATTTAAATCTAGCTCTCTTTGATAAAATAAAAAAACTCGAACCATTTGGGTTAGGAAACCCGCGGCCGATATTTATGATGGAACAAATTGCGATCAGCGGCATTCGAACCGTCGGGGCCAAAGAAAAGCATCTTAAATTTAAAATCGGAAGCATTGATGTGATTGGTTTTGATTGGGGTGACTTCAGTAAAAACTTAACTGAAAATCAAAAGATTAATATAGTTTTCACATTGGATGAAGATAATTGGGATGGAACCAGAAAAATACAATTAAAAATCATAGACCTCAAAATATAACTTATAATTATGTTTTTCGTATTTTAGTAAACTTTCGTATTTCGTAGATAACTTGCCGAATTCTATTCGTTTGATTTGAAATTGATTTCTTGTAATTCGAAAAAAGCCGTCCTCGTAAGGAGCGGCTAGTGATGGACTTGATGTTCGATATTTCTTATCTCTATTATCTTGTCTCTAGTATCTGGTCTCTATTTACATACCAATAACTCAATAACTATAAACTATTGACTTTTTACTATTTCCGTACTATACTTTAAGCGGAAATTGTACCTTGGAGGTTAAGAAATGGCAATCAGGACGCTGACCGAAGAAGCAGTCAGGCAACGGAAAGTTTTGCTTAGAGTCGATTTCAATGTTCCTCTTGAAGATGGTCAGATCACCGATGATTCCCGGATTAAGGCACACCTACCAACAATTGAGCAACTGCTCGGCTGGCAAGCAGAACAAGTAATCGTTGCCTCTCATCTTTCACCTTCATCAGGCCCTGAACCCTTCTTGTTGGTAGCCAAACGTCTGGCCGAGAGCCGGAACGAAAGGCTTGAGATATACATTAAACCTCTGGCGCCCTGCTATCTGATTGGTAAGAAGCTCGTGCTCTTGGAGAATGTCCGCTTGCGACCTGGCGAGGAGGCCAACAATTATAATCCAGCCAACATCATGGCAAGTTTAGCTGACATCTTTGTCCTCGACGCTCTTTCTGTCGCCCACCGTGATCATGCTTCGGTCGCGGGTGTCCCCAAGTACATGGAGTCTTTTGCCGGCCCTTTGCTTAGCGGTGAGGTCGAATCGCTTTCAAGGGTTATCAGTAATCCTGACCGACCGCTCGTGGTTATCATCGGTGGGGCCAAAGTCAAAGATAAGGGCCCGGTGATAGAAAACCTGCTGCCCTTTGCCGATAGGATTCTCTGCGGCGGTAAAGTCGGTAACGATCTTTTGGCCGCAGGCCAACACGCCAATAATCCGAAGGTGGTCTTGCCGGTTGATGAGGGTTTGGAAGACATCGGTCCGGCCACCATTCGTCGATTCCAGCGCGAAATCAGCTTGGCAAGAACTATCGTCTGGGCCGGTCCTTTGGGCAGGTTTGAAAATCCCGATTCGGCTATTGGGACCCGATTAGTCGCTCTTGCCGTCGCCGAAAGCAGGTCTTATAAAGTCATCGCCGGCGGCGATACCCAGAAGGCCCTCGTTGGTTTCGGTCTGGCAGATAAGATGGACTTCATCTCTCAAGGCGGCGGGGCAACCCTGGAATTCTTGGCTGGCAAGCAGTTGCCAGGCTTAGAAGGCCTGGGATACTACCAGGAAGCTCCGCAAACGTGGTCAGCTCCAGATAGGGAGACACTGGCCAATTATCAGAATAATTGCCGTCTCGATCTCCTTGATGTGAGAGAAGATGGTCGCTACCACTATTTAGACGGTCCAATCAGACTGTATGGGTCGGACTCGGTGTTTCTTCTTGGAGATGCCTACAGAAGTAGGACACGAACGATTCATGACTACAGGACTGGGATTACCCACTTAGGAAGGACAAAGTATTCTTCGTTCTTTGATTACGTGTCTCTTGAATGGGACAACCATTCTGAAGACATTGGATTGGTCTGGTACGAACCAGTTTAGCCATCCAGCCCGCCTTGGTGCATTCCGCGCCGGGCGGTTTTTTTGTTGTGTTAATTACTTGCTATGTTCTCCAGATATTAGGGCATAATTTAGACGATATGTTTTACCTATATGTTCTAAAAAGTAAAAAAGATAATGGACTCTTTAAGCCAAATCATAGTGAATATGTGCTGTTTGTGGCATATATTCACTAAATATTGACAAAAATGAGCAAAATCAAAATCCAAAAAAAATGGGAAAAATGATTGCTTTAACGCTAATTGAATCGCTTCATAAGCGAGCCGGCTATTTGGAGGGAGGAGAAATTATTAATTTATCTGACTATATTAAGCGGAATAATTTAAAAGCGCCGGCAATTTTTAATTCTGCCCGTCGTCAAAATATCCCCGCGTTTCGAGAAAGAGGGATTTGGAAAATCAGCAAAGATTTTAAATCTTAATACTCATGATGATAAATTATGAACTCAAAATATCTCTTGTAAAAAGGGATAAATTAGGAGTAGAATTAAGGATAGAATCAACAAAATGAAAATAATGTTTCTTGATGAATCTGGGGATCACAGTTTGGATAAAATTGACCCATCTTATCCAATGTTTGTTTTGGCAGGTTGTATTTTCGATCTTAATAATTATAACCAAGTAGTTGAGCAAGAAATTAATAAACTCAAACTAAAATATTTTAGCAAATCCAGTATTATTCTAAGATCCTATGATATTAGAAAACAAAAAGGCGAGTTTAAATCGTTGATTGATATGAAAAAACGCCAAGATTTTATGGATGATTTAAGTAAAATTTTATCATCTTTAGATTACAAGATAATTGCTGCCGCTATTCGTAAAGACAAACATAAAAATCATTATTTTGATCCGCATAATCCGTATCATTTGTGTTTTAGATTTATTCTTGAGAGATCCGTGATGTATCTTGGGAGAAGTAGCGAAAAATTAATATTTAGAATTGAATCCAGAGAAACACACAATGATCAAAAACTGGCTGAAGTCTATGAAAAATTCAGAAGCACCAATCACAAATTATTTAGCACGACAGAGATTCAAACAAAATTTCTCGATCTTTCATTTAATCAAAAAACTCAAAATATTGCTGGGATGCAGATCGCTGATTTAATTGCTTATCCTATTGGTCGTTGGGTTTTGGACAAAAGTAAAGAGAACAAACCGTTTGATACAATCAAGAAGAAGTTTCATCAGAAAAATGGGGAAATAATTAATTTTGGGTTAAAAATATTCCCCAATTGAAAAGCGGGCCCAGGAAAACCCTAGTCCCGCCATTTCAATTATATCTTATCATACTCGGATCCTAAAGTCAAGATGTGGACAAATTTCCAATTCTGAATTGAATAATTGGTAAATTGAGATTTATACTAATAACTTCATAACGAATAACTTTTTACTTTGTGCTAGGCTATCTCTTATCTTTACCTTGACTGTCCCGAGTATCATCGAGGGAGCTAGAGTCGAAAGGTTGTAAAATTCCTTCTTTTGGCATAGGATTAAAGGAGAAAGTTTTTAAAATGCCAAAAAATTTCACTGTCAGAGATCTACCGAAAACCGAAAGACCTCGTGAGAGATTATTAAAATTGGGGCCGGAGGCGCTTTCGGCTCAAGAACTTTTAGCCCTAATTATTGGCCGTGGTATTCCCGGAAAATCAGTGATAAATATCGCTCAAGAACTTGTAAGCAAATTCGGCAATATTAAAGGCGTCGGCGAAGCCACCATTGAGCAGCTTTGTCAAATTAGAGGCATTGGACCGGCAAAAGCCGCCCAAATTTTAGCCTGTTTTGAAATCGGCAAACGAAGTAGCTTAGCACCCGATCAAAAGAAATATGATATTACAAACCCCGAGACCGTTATTAAAGCAGTCCGCGCCTCAATCAAAGACAAAGCCAAAGAGCATTTTAAACTAATTATTTTGGACAGCCGAAATAAAATACTGACAATTACTAATGTTTCTATTGGCACGCTTAACGCCAATCTTACCCATCCAAGAGAAATTTTCAAGGACGCCATCACCCACAATGCCGCCTCCGTAGTTTTAGTCCACAACCACCCTTCCGGCGATCCCGAACCAAGCGAAGACGATCTCAAAATCACTAAACAACTCACCGAAGCCGGCAAAATCATGGGAATTGAGGTGGTGGATCATATTATTATTGGCCAAGAAAAATACTTAAGTTTCAAAGAAAAGAAATTGATTTCAGGTTAGAAACAGAGTAAAATTAAATAGCTATGAATAAGTCAGGATACAACCAAATAATGGAAAAAGAATATTTTTGTTTCTTAGATGAGACTGGCTTGTTAAATCGAAAAGAAGACAGATTTTTTGCTTTAGGAATGATTAAATGTCACTCACCACACAATCTTTACCTAAAAATTAAAAACTTAAAAGATAAAATTCATTTTTATGATGAAATAAAATGGAATAAAGTAGGCAAGAAAAATTATCCTGTGATGAAGGATGTTTTAAAATTTTTTATAGATTCGCGTGGTTTCTATTTTGATTGTGTGATTTTAGATAAAAAGAAAATGGATTTCAAAACACATTTTCAAGAGAACTTTTGGAATGTTTATGAATATTTTACAAGATTATTAATAAAAGGAAACACTGGTAAAGATGAGGGAATTTGCATCCTTGCAGATTATTATCCTTGTCCAGATGAAACGAACTTTGAGAGCAATATAAAAAACAAAATTAATAAAGAATTTAATAGACAGGCAATTTTTGGCGTTTGTCGTATGGACTCCAAGGGTTCAGAGATGTTACAACTTACAGATTTAGTTATGGGCGCAATATTGTATGAGTTCAAAATACAAGAAGCATTAATAATTAAACCCAGTAAATACAAACAGGATCTTTTGAAGTATTTTAAAAAAATTTCTGGAGTTAAGTCTTTCCATCCTGAATTTAGGAATAACAAATTTAATATTTTGAATTTTCATTATAATGCGGATAATACTAAATAACAGGCCATGGACCATACGGTCAACGCCTGTTACATATATATTGTATTATGTTGTAATATACTTGTCAATAGCCGGGGTGTGGATAAAACTAATCGTCGAGGTCATCGAAACTGTGCCCTGCATCGTCCGCTCCAAGCGGTCTGATGCATGGGTCGACTTGCCCGCCGAAGCCTTGCGCGAAGGCGGGACACCGCGGAAAGGCATATAGGAGGTAAATTGGAAGGTAAAAATTATGGATAAAATTAGCTACAAACCACAAGATGAAGAAATTAAAGCAGAACCAGAAGGCAAAAAAGATTATGTCCGAGATTTTATTACCAATACTTGGATTAAGGCGACACCAGAAGAAATTGAAGCCGTACAGGTTTTTGTCAAGCAACTGGTTGAGGACTATAACTATCCAAAAGATCATATACAAACAAGGCCTCAATATAGAATTAGACAAAGGCCTTCCGGCGGTAAAGATTTTCCTGTGGATATTGCTGTTTTTGCCTCAAATAATCATACTTTTGATAATGAATATATTCTGGTTGAATGTAAGAAAAAGAACAGAAAAGACGGTAAGAAGCAAATAGAAGATTATTTACATTTTTCTAAAGCATATCTTGGCGTGTGGTTTAATGGAGAAGAACGATTATTTTTAAGAAAAATTGAAAAACAAGGAGCGGTCTTTTTTGAAGAAATTCCAAATATACCTAAATACGGACAAAGAGTTGAAGATATCGGAAAATTTAAAAGAAAAGATCTTAAAAAACCTCATAATCTTAAAGTTGTTTTTAAGGCCATAAGAAACCATCTCGCAGGAAATTTTGTCGGTGCTACTAGAGACGAAGAATTGGCAAGGGAGCTTATAAATTTAATCTTTTGTAAAATTTACGATGAGAGATTCACGAAACCGGAAGATATTGTTAACTTTAGGATTGGTGTTGATGAAGATCTAAAAGAAGTTAAAACACGAATTTTTGATTTATTTGAAAAAGTAAAATCAAAATATAGTGCGATTCTCGATGTAAGCGACAAAATAAATCTTGATGAACACGCAATAGCCTATGTTGTAGGCGAATTACAAAATTATTGTTTAATTGAATCTGAAAGAGATGTAATAGCGGATACCTTTGAAACTTTTATCGGTTATTCATTAAAAGGCGAGCAGGGGCAATTTTTTACTCCTCGTAATGTAATCAAATTGATGGTTGAAATTGTAAATCCACAGCCAGGAGAATTGATAATTGATCCCGCTTGCGGTTCAGGCGGATTTTTAGTAGAGAGCTTGAAGCATATGTGGAGAATTCTTGAAAACCAAGCGAGAGAATTAAATTGGACAGAGCTTGCCTTAAATGAAGAAAAGGTTGCGTTAGCAATACACAATATCGGAGGAATTGAAAAAGATAATTTTTTAAGTAAAGTTGCCAAAGCATATATGGCAATCATTGGCGATGGTAAGGGCGGTATTTTTTGCGAAGATAGTCTAGAGCAACCAAGCGAATGGAAAGAAAAAACAAAACAAAGTATCTCATTAAAAAAGTTTGATGTGCTTTTAACAAATCCTCCTTTTGGCAAAGATATAAAGGTGGTTGGTGAAGATAAGTTAAGACAATACGACCTCGCCCATAAATGGGAAAAGGAAGGTGAAAAATTTGAGAAAACAAATAAACTCAAAGAAGAAGAATCTCCGCAAATCATTTTCATTGAGAGATCGCTTCAATTTTTACGAGATGGCGGAAGGATGGGAATAGTGCTACCAGAGACTTTTTTGCATGCACCGAACTCAAAATATGTTTTAAATTACATACTCAAAAATAACAACATAACTTGGGTTATAGATCTACCACACAATACGTTCAGACCGCACAATAATGCAAAATGTATTGTGCTGATTTTGGAAAAGAATATAAAGCAGCAATCAGAAATAGATATGGCAGTTGCCGAAGAAATGGGACACAATCATCAAGGCAAAGAAATTTACAGATGGGATTACAAAAATAAAAAAATTAATAGAAAAGAACTCTGGGACGATATTGTCTTGATTTTAAAAGAGTTTAAAGCAAAGAAATTTGAAAGATATTGTTTTAAGGTAAAGGCGAAAACTTGTGTTGAAAAGGGAATTTTTGTCCCTCGTTATTATTGGGAAAATAAACTTGAAGAAATTGAAAGACTAGCGAAAGAAGATAATTTAGAGCTAATTCCTATAAAAAAATTAATCGATAAAAAAATAATAACCTTTTTTGATGGCCACGGTTCGCCACCAGCAGAATACAAAGGTATGGGTGAATTTCCGTATATTCGTGTAAAGGATATTGTGAATTGGGAGGTTTATAAAGATCCGACCGCAAAAATTCCAGAGGATATTTATTTACAAAAACGAGGTACAAAAAAATCTCTTCAAAAGCATGATATTTTA